>Ga0302271_10001855_pt1 | contig 19732 bp, 15 predicted proteins | sample III_Bog_N1_1_FD_198767 | JGI IMG/M metagenome (GOLD analysis project Ga0302271, IMG submission 198767) | Peat permafrost microbial communities from Stordalen Mire near Abisko, Sweden - III_Bog_N1_1 | ecosystem: Environmental > Terrestrial > Soil > Wetlands > Peat | place: Sweden: Abisko... | reverse complement strand
CCCACACTGTCCTAGATATCAATCGCACAAACATAATATTTCTAGGAACTTTGAATATACATATTGATAGGTCTTTATCCATTGTTAAAGGAGTATTCGAATCGAAGAGTATTCAAAAGGCAATGTTATAACTCAATGTATTTCTGTCTATTTAAAAAGCAAAATATAATTTAAAAATATTAAAAATCAATGAGATTAACAAGTAAAGTTGGAAAGAATAATATTCGTTCCTTGAAGGAAAAAAATGGCACAAGATGCTAGTAATTACTATCCTTTTTATTACCTATTTCTTTAGAACTGAATTTATCTCTCTCTCCCTCTCTCTTTTAGATAAAAATGTGGAAAAATTAAATGATTTGAATTGATCAAAAAATATCCAAAGAAAACAGGGGGAAAGATAAATATTTCGATTAAGTTTTTTCAGATAAAGAAATCAATTTACATAGATTTGTTAAATAAAAAAGACACTTAGAGCATAAGGAGACCACCAAATTTCTACAAGCACTCATGGATTCTTCTAACTTGACTAGTCTTAAAGACTCCGATGTCAGTAGCACTCACAAGCATGACTTAGAATAACCAATCTTGCATGCATTGGTACATGGAATCACGTTAACAGGATTCTTCCATGCCATTGCCTTCAACATTATCACTTAACTTATGATCTACGCTTAATCCATTAATCACATGTACCTGTTCTCTCTAGGAACACTCTTAGGATTAGCGTTGGGATATGGATTATCTTAGAATATGGACAAAAGAAAAATCATAATGCTATCTGATATTATCTTCATTTTCGGCATAGCTTCATCATTCGTTACATACAGCTACTACATGATATGCTCAACAATTCTTGGATTTTCGGTATCTCTTTCCCTCTTCACAATTCTCCTAGACATCAAGGAGTTCGTGCCAAAATCCTCCTATCTTGTAAGTTATAAATTAGATTACTTTCATTTTTTTGTTCTCCAGCAAATGGTTGGCTGTTGGAAAAGAACAAAATCGCAACAAAAAAATAGTGTCCCATACCACAATTTTTGTAGATTACAGATTTTTACCCTTTTGACGTCAAATATGACTTTACTTAATCTCCTAAGATAAGGGGGAGGCCAAAAAATAATTGATTTATAATTTCCCCTTGCATTTCTCTTTAATTAAGAATAACTTAAATTAGAATTCTGTAACCTTCAATTGGGTAGTTTGCATCATTTAGTTTATTTACTTCTTCGGAATCAATTAATTTTCAATGTACATTTAATTTATAAAAGAAAACCTGAAATTTTCTTTCAATTTCTGAAATATTTATTGAATCTTTGTAGTTTAAGGATACCACAATGACCATTAATTGTTTTGATACTTTAAATAATTAATTTTATCTCCTTATTCTCTCACTAACATCTTTAAAATATCCTATTTTTAGGCGTAGCACATGAGCATCTATCAAATGTATTTTTGTCTTGGATTACTGGTGAGTGAGTTAACTTAAATCAACTTGAATAGTGTCTACAACGAATCTTCTTCAACCTTTGATGTTGACTCATTTGGAAGTGGTTAGCTTGTTTTCTTGATTATCACAATGTCACTAGTCTTCTTGAGATTTATCCTGATGGCTACAGTCTTTCGTATTTCAACTCCGTTTGAGATCATTCGCTTCCATCAGCCCAAGCAGAGTTTCGTAAGTAATGTCCACAAATTATATTCCGTGGTTGACGAGAAATCAGCGAGACTGCAAGTTGTCAAAAAATTCAATCATACATATGTTCAACCGGAGCATATTTCAAACAAACGATTCTGGAGGGAAGCCCTTGAAGGATTTCTCTTGAATTTCTTCGTTCAAGCATCTGGTTGCTAGATCTTTATTAATTCTTAGTAGATCTCGATTGACAACGATAATCTACAGGATCTATCAGAGTGGTTATTACTCGTTTTAGGAAGCTGCGGATTGGTAGGATCGATTATAGGATATTTCCTTGTGAATAGATACACAAGAATCCGATGGGCCTAAGTTGGTTTGATCAGCACGTTAATATGCTAAGGTGTTCTCGCTGCATTTACCAAATACTAAGTCAACACGTTTGGAATCTTCTGCTGTTTCCACTTTGCAATATCCTTATGTTTCTTGCCTGCAATTTACTCCTTCTGTGCTTAGAAATTTTTAGAACGCGGTCTAATTATCTGCCATCTCGGGTTATGGCTTGGATTCTTCGTTTCATTCATTGTGTTCTACTATGGTTTCTTGCAGCAAAGTGAGTTTAGTCCAACGAGTTTCATAATATTTGGTGCTGTTGCATTTGCTGGTTTGGTCTTTATTTCCTTCTACGGTGAAGAACCTGATCATTGCTTGTACCTTGATGCGCATAAAAATGATGTCAACTAGGATAAACCTGATTATTGTGATGATGACGATGATGGCAACAAAAATGAAAACAACAACCAGGAGTGAATGAACCCAACTTATGAAAATAATTCTAACTTTTGGAAAAAACAAATCCCATCAGTCTTATTCCTTAACATTTATGTTATTTGTGTTTTGCTTATGCAGGTAACCTAATATTCAATGGATTATTATCAAAATTTTGATTTTAATTTAAAGATCTAGAAATTTACAAGTAAGGTTATTCACCAGACAACACGAAAAAGAAGAAGAAGAGAAAACATTACAAAAGTTATTTAATAAGTCAATTATTATTCATTTGTTATTTGAATTTATTACAAAATATAGTTTAATAAATCCATTAAACCTTTACCGAATGCTCACTTTCCTCAGCTTTGTGAGAGTGTTCGCAATCTTTTCTTAGCATTCAAGAGAGTCTTTTCTATTTCATGGATTTACGATTAAAGCAGTGACTTTTAGATTCTTTGCCATTTGAGTTCATTTGCAAAGGCTGCTTTCATGTACAACGAATCAATGATTTCTTAGGTAGACGGTCTAAGTTCAGGATCGGGATGCATCATTTATTTTAGCAGCGATTTAAGATCCTTAGGGCAGTTTTCAATGCTGTCAAGTTTAGGAATATTTCCTGCTCGAAGCATCTACCATTCCTCTCCGTTTTGCGGTAGATCTTCCCCTATCAGGAGATGATAAATCATAATCCCAAGTGAGAAAATATCCGCTTTTTTAAGATCCGTTGCTTAGTAGAAGTTGAGTACTTCTTTAGCTAGATACCTAGCATCACCTTCTTGGAATAGCGTAGTTGTTATCTAAGGATCTTTCGAGGAGATGAGTGCTAATCCTAAATCAGCAATTTTGAATTTATTCTATTGCTAATTATACAGGATATTCTCCGGTTTGAGATCTAAATGAGCTAAATTAACTGAATGCAAGTAGTGGAGCCCTTTTACGACCTCACTGAAGATCTTATTGATTCCTAAATAATATTTCGAGGAATATTGTTCATAGGGCATAGAATAATCAGCTAAGTTTGATTAGCAGCACTCCATGACTAAATGCAGTTATCTATCTTCTATCCAAGCACAATGATATCTCACAATATACTCACCTTCACCACACGCCGACAACGCAGCCAGGGCATTTGCTTCTCGAAGCACTTATTTTTACGAACTCTCTCCTCTGATTTCTTAGTTTGTTACCTTCACAGCATAGACACTTCCATCTAGCTTATTCAAACATTTATAAACGCTACCAAACTGTCCACTGCCTAGTGTCTTGAGTATTTGATAATCATGCTCAAAGCGGCTATCTTCTGAAGGGGAATGGATGGATGATTCCTAGCGATTCTTCTTCATTGGACTCGATGGAACAGACAACAAATAGCAACTGTTGTTGTTGCTGCTGCTGATTTCGCTATCAGTTGCTTAGAGCTAAATCCCGCTAGTTTCTTCTTCACAGACTCCACTGAGCGCACCACGATTCATCTTCAAGGAAAACTCACTTGGAAGCAATTTTCTCTTTGGAGATTATTATGTTTCTTCATTGCAGGAAGTATCCTTAGAATCTTCTCTCTCCGTGAACGAAAAAGGAGTAACAAGATCATTAGCTTCTTGGGGATCATCCTGCTCAGGTGAAAACAGAGGTCGTTAAAACGAAGCTCTCTTTTGTGGTGTTGTCTAATCTTAGATTTTGTGCTAAGGTTTCTTTGATTGCACGGTGAACAGCTTCTTGGATTTCAATCCTGATCCTTATCTTTAAGGAGAAACTTCTCCGTGACAGCTTTTAACTACTTGGTTCTCGAAGCAGCTGACGAGCGGGCTTTTTCTAGCTGATTCATGGAGATGCGAGAATACAGGACTCTTTTTCTTTGTGAGACTATGGATTTTATTCGATCCTTCTTTTCGTCCTCGATGTCTTCGCGTGCTTGAAGGAGGAGATTGATAAGGATCATAAGAATCAGTCTTTTTAGGGGTATGATTCATAATGAAAAAACTCTAAAGACTAGTGTGGCGTATCTTCAAAAATGGAAGTCTGTTACTTTTCTTTTGATATTTAAACTTGCTTGTCTTTTTCCTTTCTTTGAAGATTTTTCTGCTCAATCAGCACAAAGTGAATTTTTAATTGTTGAAACCAGATAATTAGTGTCACTTCTCTCTTTGGAAAAAATTTACAATACTCAGTTTGGCGTTTGAAATTTCAATCAACCCTTTCAAATTCAAACTCAAAAACAAATAATAACATAATAGAACCTACCAATCTATACAAAAGATAATTTGTATTAAGCTTTCCAAGACCATTCAAAGAGTTCTTAAGAATAATTAGAAATTGCAAATTTTCACATGAATCTCAGATTGAGGGCAGAAATCAAATGGAATAGGAATAATAATAATAATAATGTGATAAATTGATAAAATAAACTAATATTTTCAAGAGAGAATATCTATTAACTGCGCAGGCTTAATTACTTTAGCCTTTTCTTGCTTGCCGAATAAAGTTTCTTTGTGAAGGGGGATTTTAGCACTCTCTTTATATCTTCGGCTTGCAAATATACCTTCTTCTTCATCTTAGAAATCAAATTCATCTTGTATTTTGGATGGTTTGGACTTCATGTTCTTGTGGAGATCATCAAAGATAGTGGGTTATTTTGAATAAGTTGTAGTAGTATTCCACTTATTTTCCCTATTATGTTGGTTAAAGTGCTTGTGATTTTAGTTATTAGCGCTTCGTTGATCTCTCCATATTTGTTGATTATTTTGTTTGTATTTAGTTGTACAATCTGCTGCTGTTTTTGTTCCATGTTGGATTGCACTTTAGCAGCTGTTTCTCCAAACAAGTTAAGTTGGCTCTAGTTATTTCGAGTGCGTGTATTATTTATAAGAATTACTGTGCGATTTAGTAGCAAGAATCGATGGAATTTGGTCTTATCCGGGGCTTCCTTCTCTCGAATTATTTCCAAAGAGTGTCCGAGCAAATAAATGGAATTAATTTTCAGATTTTTTTGTTTCTTCGCTACTTTATTTAGCACTTTCTTATTCATCACCTTCTTGCTCGCTGCTAAATCGACTTACTGCAATAGAACTACTTCGATCTGATGATTCTTCAGTTGATTCCTCACTACTATTACTCTCACAAAACGAAGAGTCTTTCATAAATAGACTATGATACACTTTCTGCCTATTCGGGCGCGAATCATTGTACATTGAATCTGCAACATGTCTAAAACCAAATTTAGCTAGAATTTTCTTCAGCTAAATCTTGGAAAAGAATTTCATAAATAGCACTCCTCCATCATGGAAGTCGCCATGCTTTTATCTCAAATACTTCTCGAGCTAAATGTCATTTGCGGGGACATCGTGCTCTCTGATATATAAATACCCTCCTTCTTTTGTGATTCTCTTGAGCTCCAATAGATTAGCCTCGATTTGTTCGATGTGATGAAGCACCATGAAGCAAGTGATTAAATCTAAACTTGCCTCTTTAACTTCAGTGAGCTTGTTATTTTCGTTAGCAATGTATTAGAATTGGACATCGATAGGTAAGTCTAAGGGTCGTTGGCTGTTTTCAACTGGGTAGACATCACAGGCGATAAGTTATTTCACAAAGAAATGCGCTGCTATTTTTGCAGATATCTCACAATTTCCACATCCTAAGTCTAAATAGGCATCAAAAGTTGAATGGAGGTTTGTTGGAAGGACTTTGGTGAGCATTTGAAGTCTATCTTCTGCTCGATATTCTCTCACAACCTCTTGAGTTTCTTTCTGCGGGCAAGCGGCTGCGTGACGCCATTTGTGAGAATTAACAGAGGATGCAGTTGAAATAGAAGACACAGAAGATAAAGGCAATAAAGGTTTTGCTGAGTTTATATGATTATTGTTTTGATCAGAAATCGAGGAATTAACAGAAAAACAATCTCTTTTTATCTTTTATGGAGTTAAAAATACCGCTTAAGGTGATTTATTCTCATTTGGTGCATGTTCATTCTACGAGAATCTTGTCTCAGAGACAACTGGAGCTTAATCTGTCTCCAACTTAAAGCAAGTCGAAGCTGATTATGGAGTTTCATTTACTCTTTCTTATTGAATTATTACTTTAAATTTATTATTATCCTCATCCCTTTAAAATGGGGATTCACACTCATTCCCCTTTTACAAACCACTTTCATCCATCTTGAGAGGTTCAATTAAGGTATCTTCTGCCTTTTCTCTGTTATCTCTTTTCTCTTGAAGTTCATCTGTAGTGATACTCTTCTGATTGACTTCTCTCTTTTCTCTTTCTTTCTCCTCTTTTTGGGTTATTTCTTAAACTGAAAGTCTAGCCAACTCAGACTACTTGCAGCCTCTCTTGGAATGTTTCTTTTTCTTAGAAGAACCTTGTGTTGAATTGCCGGCTTTGCTTTAAAGAGTGCTGCTACTTGGCTCAATCATTCCAAAGAGCAAAAGAGAAAGAGAGAGAGAGAGAGAAAGACAAAGAGAGGAAAAACAGAAAAAATTACCTTTTTTTAATTATTTTTTTTTCTTCTTTCTTTTCTGATTATTTTTTACATTTGGTGATCAACTCCTCCCTTATATTGCCTAGAACCCGCTCACTCTCTATCTCTCTCTGGATGTTTCTAATAGTTGATTCACCCTTACTACGACAGTAATTATTATAATATCATTCTCTGTTCTGAAGTGGGATTCCTCATAAATTAGTAATATCTCCTGACTAATGCTGTGTTTCTATTTTTTAAGACCTTTTTTGCTAAAAATCAATAATTGTATCACTCACATTCACCATAAAACCAGCCTGAAATCACTTTAAATTCCAAAATCAACAGAATCCATCTGATTTGATATTGAAAGTTGTATTTTTCACATTTAAACCTAAAACTACATATATTTTATAATTTATATTGTAAGAATAAATAAATTTATTACCCCCTCCGAAAAAGATATTTCTTGCATGTTCTATGCTCACATTTTGGAATTGGCAGACGTAGTTTAGATTATATACAATAAATAATGGAAATTACACACATTTTAAAAGGGAGAAAGAGTGGGGGGGAGGGAAAAATTCAAAGCAATCTATATTTGCAAGTTCTTTATGTGTGAGAAGAGCTGCTATTATCGATATTAAGTTGCTTTTGGTCAGATTCACTAGAAGTTATCCCCAACGAATCATTTGAATTTACTTACAGATTATTGTCTTAAGTAAATCCATTCTTCTTACTGTTTTTTTGCAAATTCTGATTCTCCTCTAAATGTGGAAGTTTCTTGATTTTAAGTGGTGAGTTTGCATAGAAAGTGTCCACAAAGATCTAACTTTGTAGCTCATAGTAAATATCTTATTTGAGAGAATCGCTGAAATCGAAATGAAGTTTTCTTCGAAGCTAGATTAGTTCTCTGAGAGTGTCCTTCGATAAGCGATAAGCACAGACTTCAAGCACAGCAGAGCAGTCAAACAGTGAATTGAATATAGGGGTTTGAGCATCATAAAACGGGAATAAGTGCATATCTAATTTAGTTTCAACTTCGAGGCTATCAAGTGACAATAATCTACACTCTATCCCTGGGATTTCTGTGTGCTTTCTGGAGACGGCTTGCATGAATGTTTTAGCAAGATTCTACCTAGTACTAAGAGTGTAAACTTCAGGGAGTCCTTAGTGGATGACTCTGTCTCGAAAGGCATTCAAATTATCATATCCGATTGTCTTAATGAATTCTTCAGAATACCCGTGAGCTTTTAGCTTAAACTCAAAATCGATCAAATCAAACTTGTACACTCTGTATGAGTATATCGGATGATGATACTGAAACCGATTAGTAACTTCCTTCACAAAAGATGTGAATGAATCTCCTTGGTTACTCACAATCTCAGAGAATTTACTGTATCCCTCTACATTGGCACACATTTCCTTTCGTTTTATTAGTTGTTAAATGAATGATCCATATCGTTCGATTTCCTATCCGAGTTCAGCTTCTTGCTGCATTTCGCTCGATTTCAAAGAGAAACTGTCATCTAAGGAGTCTAGGGAAGACATAGAGCTAGGGGCATGCTAAAACTGTTTAGCAACGAAAGAGAAATCACTGAGAGCGGGCTGAGTGTTTTACAATTTAACTTCTAGGTATCCTTGTTTTTCGAAGATTTCAGTTCCAAGAACCTGCACAAAATCGTTTAACTTCGAAGGTCCTGCGATTTCACTTGACTAGCAATCAAGATGATGCTCCACGGATACACCTCCGCAAAGATAGAATGTAGAACCATCGGGAGCACATTTATTGGAAGTGCGTCGCTGTGGGGCTAGAATGTAATCCGAGCGATATTTGAGTTTCTCTTATCGATCATATTCATCTCTGCAGATGACTTTGTTTTTAGCATTCTAAGTTTTGCTCATTTTGAAGATTTTCTTGAAGATGTTGTTCAGGCGAGCTCGGGAAATCGAGCCATCTTCTTCCTATCCACAACCTGCTTGGATTGCATTATGATCTGTGGAGAAATTGGGAGTTTACTTTGTAGTTAATTTGGTTGAATAAATCTTTGGGGAAGCAGCGAATTTATCTTTGGTTGATAATTTAAAGCCCTTCAGAGAAGCGCTGCTCTTTGTAGAACTTTATTTGGATAAACTGTGTTAATTATCTGGTAGGCTTTTTGTTGAGTTGTCTGAAGAATTATCTTCTGAAGAAAAGGATAGATGTTTAGTCATTTTTTGGTTAGTATCCTGATTCTTGTTGGGTCTGTTGGGTGATCCAAAATATGTATGAGCGCTATAGAAGTACGGAAACAGTTTAGTCTTTGTTATTTGATCTTTTGTTTTGATTCCAAAAGAAAAAATGAGATGCTGTTTCGTTTATTTACTTTCTCAAGTGTTTTGATGTTTTCAAGGAGACAATGTTGGTTTTTGATTATTTTTCATTATATTTTAGCATTACGGGTCGATATTCAGAGCCCTTTTAAATCGAAATTTCTCAAAACTAAGATTTATTCCCTTTTAATAGTCTAATAATTTTGATGATTTTCTCATAGTGAGTAAAAAAAATGGTAGATTTCACTTTTGGTGTCACATTAAATGTCATAGAAACATTCCGCATACTTAATTTTAGAGCTGAAACATCCATCTAAGATATGCTCATATCCACTGATTCTGATCTTATAAAAACCTTCTTCAGACTGGGCAACAAGTTAAGGATATCTAGAAGATTCATTGTCTTATGAGACTGTAAATAAGCCAAGACGTATATACCATAGAATAAATTAAGAACAAAAATGACAGTTTGGATTATTTAATGCATATTATTATGCAGTTTTCATCTTTTTCTGTTGTGCTCCTTTACTCCAGATGTTCTTAGTCATTATCAAGAGAACAATAGTATTTTTCGAATTAGAATATGAATAGAAGAAGAAATAACCAAGAATTAATAGGTGAATTGATTGTTTTTATGTTAAAAAATTGGGAATTTGAAAGCAGAATAATAAAATAGATTAAAAGAATTAAGATTTATGCTGCTTATTATCACTTAATGGAGTCTAACAGTAGAATACATCTTAAAATGGATTTTATGATGAGATAACGAATTTCTAATAGCATTTATGAAAATATATTCATTTTTAAGTGACCCGGAAGATTATTTAATTAAAATGAACTTTCACAGACTCTTACTCTTAGATTAAATTAGTCGGGCTCAAGCGCCTCAAGAATCACAGTCTTAAGTGGGGAATTTTCAGATGACTTAAAATAGATTGGCTTATTAAAAATATGAAATGCCACGAACCTCCAGTGTAAACTTCAGGTTTTTTGCATGACATTTTATTGTTTTTATTGAGATGAAAATCATTCCAAAAAAGAGTCTAAAAGGTAATGGTTTCTTCTACATAATTTCAATGACTATTTTTCATCTTTATTATTCATTTGGAAGACGAGGGAAAACCCATATTCAAAGTCATTTTTACTCATTTTATTCCTTTTTGAATGAAACATTTTCAAAAGAAGTTTCTAATTAAACAAGTTGTAACAAATCAAAATTATTATTTCAAAGCTAGCAATGAATGAATCATCAAACTCACACTTGCTATCAACACTTTAAACTCTAATTCTATCAGTAGAAGAACTTCAATAGCAAAAACAAGGATTCTTAACCAAAATTTTTCAATAAAAAAATACAACAATTTGCAAAACAAATAAAACAAGTAAATCATACAAAATATGTTGATTATGATGTTGAATCAATGAATTTTCTCAGGTAAGAACAAAAACATATCAATCATGACTCAGATTAAGATTAATGAAGGCCCATGTCTAAGAGGTTATCAAATGACATTTCTTGAATCTCTTTACTGTTGTTTTTCTACTTCATAAGCATCTTCGTATCATAGAATGTGTGATATTTCTGTCTTAATCCATTTAATAAATCCCACTGCGAATTACTTGAGCTGATTTAAAAAATATCCCCAATAACTAATAAGAAGAATAAATCAACCTTTTCTTAATTCCCATCCCAATAAACAAAAAGCTTCCCCTTATTTATTTATGAATTACCCTGTATTTCCAAGAGAAGTTTGGACAATTTTAGGTCCATTTGAATTATTCATCCTTTCGAGCAACAACAACACCTTCAAAATCAAAAAATAGCATAATTGAAACACCTAATCTTGTAATTATTAACGCATTTACTCGATAAAGGGCGTTGTCTTCAATTGTGTATATTTCTACAGCACACATCACGAGGGATTCTATGAAAAATGCAGAATTCAGCTAATCGTTTTCACTATCGTCAGATTATCTCCCCATTGAGTTTTACAAGTTATTCTTCTCTTCTTCTCTTTGGCTTTTTTAGATATAAGCAAGAGCAGAAAAGATATACTAAAGCTGAGACTTTGATATCTGATGAGGAAATATTTCAAAATCTCTACAAAAATGCAGGAATTAGTTGAGATTCATATTTCCAGTTTTGAGTGAGCAGTATTCTTTAAAATAACTCGATAAAGGACCATGTATTTCTTCCATCATTGTAACCTTTTTGTCAGAATGAAAAAGTTGAAATTTTTTCTTAAAGTTTTTAGGAAAATAAAAAATAAACTCTAACCATATCTTTGTCATCTGAAATGAGGTTGTGAAGGTCGATGAAATCAGCAGTAGTTTTCTTATTTATGTATTTTTTATCCTGCAGTTAAGCCTTGAGTATGTTTTCATTCACAATCTAAGCAAGTCCTTCTTGTAAACTAGATTCAGGGTAAAGTTCTTTTGAAATTTCTTCAAGGATTTTCAAAAAATGAGAGTATTCAATCTTCCCTCTAGCTTTTTATTGTCTCTCTAAAGTTTCATCGAAACTATGCGTCTTGTTTTCACTGTTCTTCCCTGCTGAATTTCTCAATGCATTTGGCCCAATGAGTCTTGCAACCATGCAATCAACTAAATTTTCATCGATGCATCTTTCACTGGAGCCATTAGGGGGTTAAGGGTTTTTTGGATCAGATGGGATAGGCTTATCAGGAGATGTTTGTGTTTTATTCTATTTGAAATTCAAATTAAAGTGAATTAGATATTGATTGGAGTTAGTTAGATTATGATTAGCAAGATTAAAATACCTCTAAAGATTGTGAAAGTTATTTCTTCTTAATTATTTCAGCATTCCTAAGAAGTTTCATAAGTTTGCTTGTTTTCATAGAAGTTATGTTTCCTGGATCGCCGATTTAGCAAAATGCCACAAAGGCATAGTGTAGCTCTTTGTGGAAATGATTAAAAACTTCTTAGGCTTCTGGATGGATTGCTAGATTCTCAGCGATTTGTTGTTGCTAAAAGGATTTTACAGGGCTTTTTGAGTTTGATTAGTCTTAATATTTTGATTTAGAAGGAGACTCCATCGCAGCAAGTTAGCACCCTAAGTCAGATGGATGCAAATCTTGATTTCGACTCAAAATCTTAAAGGAAAAGAAAAAATAATTTTTGTTGAAAAATGCATATTATCAACGCAGTTTGCTTAAATTTTACTTCTTTGAGAGTTTCTTAAGGGATAAGAAGGGAAATCGCAGAAGTATGTGTTGAATGTGTCTTCTACTAAAAAAGCAGAAAACCTTTGCTCAATTCCATGCGCTCTAAAAGAGATATTAATCTCTGTAAAGGTTTTCTAAACTAACTCTACAACGACTCTATAACTTTGCTGAAGGCTATTTCAGAGGTAATGAATAAGAATCGTATCATTTTATTGAAAGTTAGTCCACTTGTAACATTTTCATGTTTCGAAGGAGATTTCGATGGAGAGGAGAGAGATTAATTATATCTACTCGGAGTCATCTGTTGATATTCCTTTTTAGGTGATATCAGCACAATATCTTGTTCTGCTATGAGAAATTCAAGTAAAAGCATCGCCACTGGTTTGGAGATGAGGTTAGGAAAGATTTCAAATTCTTTCAAAAAACCTAGCAAATTGGTAGCTAAGTTCTTATTGACGTTGAGAGAATCGCCTGGAGCAGAAGATGATGGCTCCCAAGTAAAATACATCTGAATAAACGGGTAATATTACGAAGGGAAAAAGGTGAAGAAATAAACTGTAATAAAGGTAAAAATAGAGGAAAAGAGAAAGAGAGTAAGAGAAAAAGAGTATATTTTTAAACGATTCTCTTTACCTTATGAATTCTTCTCAAAATGGAGGAGAGTGATTTAAACACGATTAGGCAGTCTTCATCCATGGGAGTGTTGAAATAAGAGAGATCCCTTCCTAATTCTGATTAACTAACATGTGAATCAAAGAGTCCTTGAAGATGATTCTGGATGAGGTTTAGTAGGGCATTTTGTGGAGGCATTTCTGGAAATTTGTCAACTGCAATGCGAGCAATAAGCGAACAAAAATTTTAGAAATCCATTTGTGTTTTTCCTTGTGTAAACTAAGTGTAAATTAAATCGAGGTAGGTCAGCGATATTTGCTTGTCTAGAAGATTAGCTTCGATTGCTAGTTTACGGAGTTTATTGGACTTAAGAAGGTTCACATTTGTGCGATCACCAATGCTGCAAAAATATGTAAAAACGACTTTGAGTTTATGTTTGATCATCTCTTTGGAGCTTTGAATTTGCTCTTCAGTTGCTTAATTGTTTGCAGCACTGCTTTGTTTTTGAGGTGTAAATTGCTCTTAAGGTTGCTGTTATTATTAAGAGGCTTAAAGCTTATCTGAGTATTAAGGAAATGGTAGTTATCCTGCGTTTTTAGTTTCTTCTAATTTCTGAGATTGTTTCATACTTTAGCCGCTACCTAATACAACAGAATCTAGGAAATGAATCTCTTTTGGGAATAAAATGAAAATAGTGTTTACCTCTTGATCCATTCGCTGAAAATGTCAATATCTTCTAAGCGTCTTCGTTCATACGGTCTACTGATTCTAACTCTTGGTGTAAGCTATTGTACTTTCTAACTGAACAATGCGATTTGTGTATCTCCTTTCGGATAAAGATTTGTTTAATAATTAAGTTGAATTTCTTTGCGCCAACGATTAATAAAATATATTCATTGACAAACCAAGTTAATTTTTTATTATCAAATTATGCCCCCCGAAATAATCAGAAAACCGAACCAAATCATTATTATTTAATCTCATCATTAATCATTAACTGTGTCTAGAGCAATTGAAATTAAGAATGATATTGTGTTTATGCTCAAACAAAGACTAAATGATACTTATTCCGCCGAATATAGAAAAATAACTCAAGATTTTAATAATCTCAAAAGATAGTAAAATGCGAATCCTGCTGCAGGTATTTACTAGGTTTTGACTAATTCTTCTTTCTGATTAGTTTGCTAGAAATATTAAAGAGCAAAGTTAATTTCCTTTCTTTAAAATAAGGCTAGTGTTTGAAGAGATAACAGCAAATCAACAATGTTAGTCCCTTAATCAGACGATAGGAAGGTAGAAGACATTATCCTGAGTGCTAGCAAAGAGCCCAGTGCATGCATGAAAGACAGTAAAGTTATGTATTTGTGCTTGGATTGTTCCCAAAAATAATCTCAAATGCATCTCTACTTTTGTTCGATTTGTATTGACACGCCTACTCATCACAACCATCAAGTCATATAAACTGACAATGATTATCACAATGAAAGATGTTCTTGTGGAGATTCTTTATTGAGCAGTCAAAGTAGTTAGCAAGGATTTTGCTCTTGTGAAGCAGTGCAGCCAACTGAGAAGATTAAGAGGATTTCTCAAACAGAAATAAACGCTTTCAAAACGTATTGTTTAGAACAGTTCACGGGAATCTACAATGTTATGGAAAAAGCAAAGAGTGAAGCAGATAATAACTACTGCTTTTCGGCATAACAAGGTGATTTTTTAAACAAGTTTCAAGCCATTTCCAAAAGATAACCTTCTCTGTGCGCTTCGATTCTAACTTCTACTCTCTCTTAATTTCAAACAATGCATATTTGCAGTTCCCTGGACTGTAAGTCTTCTCTTTAGACATTTATGAAACCTTGCAGCTGTACAATTCTTGAAAACATGTTTAGGTAAAGGAATTTCTTTACATTTTTCACTCAAAAATTAGCTTAATATTCATATTTTTCTTGAATTTAGGTATAAATTGATACTAAATAAAAACTTCAAGGAAATAATTTCTAGGAGTGTCCGTCATAGGCTATTTGTTTTTCAACTCGCAAAGCTGTTTTCTAAAGTGAGTCTGCATGCTTTTTCTGATCTATTAAGAGAATTCAAAGCTCCTTCTCTATTTTAAGTAAAAAAAAAAATAGATTATAAAAAACTAACAAAAATATGGAGGATAAAAGCAAAATTTGTTTAAATCAAAGTGAAATTAACTCTTTTGGTATAGGCATTGATATCATAGACTGGCTTTATAAAAAATCTAGCCAATATGCTTAAGGAAATCCTTGAAAAGATAAAGAATGGTTATTCTAAGAAGAATCTAAATGATCAAGGATTTTTAGTAACTCTTCTTTCCTTTATTTTCGGCAGAGAAACAGAAGTCAGCGAGAGCACTGTTCTGACTTTTTGTGAGATCATCTCCAAAGCGAGTCCCAGATATGTAACCTTTAACAGTATCTTTCATGAGGAGGTGCTAATTATCACAGAGAATTTAAGCTTTGAGCTTATTTCGATTTAGATCAGATCTTTTCTAAAGAATAAACCATCACAAGATAGCAAACAACTTGATAATTTAATATACTAGTATGCAACGAAGTGCTAATGTGAGATTTCAATGGTTGAAGAAGACAAGGGAAACTAATTGAACAGAACTTTTTCAAAGATACATCAAGATAAAAACTCCTTCTTTCAAGGAAATATATCCGTTTTGGGTTTTTTTCTCTAATGTGCTCTAGTATTAGTCTTTGAGAATCTACCTAGAAGAAAGGATGGGAACACTAAGAAGCATTTTCTAGGAGATTTCGAGGTTGCTAAACAGCAATTTAAAGAAATCATCATGAGAGCTTCAAAATTGAGTTGCAGAGGCCTTGAGCTTCTTGCAAGTGGGATCATCACAAGCATGGCAAAAGATTTATTTTACACTTTACTCCTTACAGAAATCAAAGACAATGAGAAACAATAAACGTTGGAATCATATTATGCTAGACTCTGGAGCAGAGATATTAGCACAATTTAAGTTTTTTCTATGCTACTTCCTGGGGAGGTTCTAGTCCAATCGATAATCAACGCAATGAGCAAGGACCAAACCTTAGAAGAACAGATAAAGTGCTTAAGACTATTTGACTGGATTGGGATGAGTGATATTTGTCTTTTGAGGAGTATTTCTGGGTGTTTTGGAAAGGAAATGAAACTACTCCAAGAGTTAAAAATACCTATTTTTGTGTAAATGTTCTACGGAAGAGATTAGTGCCCGATTTAGAGTCTCCGAAGTCGATTAAAATCATATTTTTACCCTTTTGCAGATGCTGTGAATAACGATTCGCTGCTTTTCAATATTCCGCCGATTATTCCAGCAATTATATCGAGCAGCGAAGATTATTTGAGTTTTGATAATTATCTAGAGGATTATCTTCATTTGTTCTCCACTGTATCTTCTTCGCATGTGGCTACCTTGCTGCCAATGTATTAGTCACAATATGCTATAATAGACAATCACCATCATATGAAACTTTCTCAGGAGTCTTTCACTTACATTAAAGAAAAACATGGCGATGTGATTCTCGGCAATATGATCCCTGGGCTGCATAGACATTATTTTGCTTCTTAACTGCAAGACTCCACAAAGCTAAAGGAGATGCTGAAGAGTATTTTTCAGAGTTCTTCATCTTTTGAGAAAAGTTTCCCTCTTGCACTTAAACTTCTCAATGATATGATACACTTCAATTAGAATTATTAGAATTCTTCCATACTTCCTTATGATTCTCACTTTCGAACAGCTTCTTCGCCTGATCTATCTGTTTCATCAGCAAAAAAAGATTCTGCTCAAAAAACCTCCAAGCTGATTCTAGCTACTAGCCCTTTATTACAGTCTTTTGAGGAATTTATTGGAGAGCATACCAGTGATTCAACTCCAAAACAGCGTATCTTTGGTAAAATTGCTTCATAGATTCTCTTAAACGAAGTTGGTATGGATTCATAACTTATTAGTGAAATAAGAAAGAAATTGAAAGAAAAAAATAATGAAAATGTGTCATTGCAGAGAAGCTTTGAGATCTTCGTTGACATCATTAAACACTATGAACTTATCGATGCAGAGAATCCACTGAAGGATTTCAAACCAAAAGAAGACGAACACAAGAATATTTCCTAATCAATTTCTTCAGAATAAGAAAATCAGAAATAAAAAGCCTTAGAGAGATAAAAAGCCATTTTGGATTAATTTTCCTCTAAATAAAAGCAATTTTAAGTGCAAAACTAATCTGCATTACTAAAAGCCTCTGAGAAACCAGAAAGCTCAGTTGAATGTGCAATTTGCCGAAACGAGGAAAACTTACTCGTTTTTAGAGCTTTTGTTGATGCTGATAATCTATCCAAGGATCTGAACGTAAATGACATAGAATAAACAATTTGCGGAATAGAAATGATCGCATCAGAAGAAAAGGATGATAAAAATGTTTATGATTAGATAGAAAAATTGCAGATGGAATAATTTGTGATTTCAGCATGTCCGCATCTAACGCATTAAAAATGTCATTAAGAAGGATCGGCTAATATGCAAGTGAGCAAATATGCCACCATCGAAGAAGGATAACAAGCTCAGCTAGAAACATTTTGCACAATCTGCAAAGGCCTATCTAACATAGCCATACCTGTTTTGGATAACCTAGTCTCAAAGCCAATATTCTCTGAAGAGTACTAAAATATCTTGAATGGGAATACCTCCAGTAGTTCTGCAGCTACCAAGAAAAGTAATGAGAAACAGAATATTTTCAATGGCTTTTCTAGTAACTTGAAGGAAAGAGTGAAATCAACTTTGCTTGAAATACAATCACAGTAGATCACACCATAACTTCTCACTCAAGTGTAAAACGGAGCTGAAGAATTGTTGTCGATTTTAGCTATTATCCTCTCCTAATACTACGAAGAAAGTCAGAAAGATACTATTTCAAACTCAGAATTGTGTCTTTTCAAAGCAATCAATTCTATTCTGTCTAATCTTCTTCTTTAACCTCTTCTTGCAAGTACTTATTTGAATCATTTGCCATTTCACAAATTAACATACTTTCAATCTTTGTATTTTTTGATTAATCATCCAGCGAACATGCATTAATTCCAAACTAAATATTGGAAATTATTTGAGAACCTCTATCTCAACTGTAAGCTCATCTTCAAGAGAAAGAATTCAAATGAAGCTCCAAAATGGTAGAGATACAAAATTAGAGCTGAAGAAAATTTTCAAGATTTTATAAATCAGATTGCAGTTTTCTACAATTATGAAGGCGAGAAAAAGGACAAACCTTATGCTTTTTTCTAAGGTTTCTCCCAAAAAATTTTTCCGATCGCAATCTTTCATGAAGAGGTTAGAGCTGTCGAGTGCTGTAGAATTTTTTTATAAAAAGTTATCCTGGTTTAGTCTCTCAGTTTCTTAGTTCAATCAGATTACCAATCTCTTGAAATATGTTTTGAAAATCTCAAAGAACAAGAGAAGGTTATTGAAAATCTTCAATCGCTGTGGAAAAGTGGTAGCTCAAAAAGTCTAGATATCTAGATACGTTGCCTGCCTTATTTTCGAATCGTATCTGTATTTTTATAACTTCTCGGATCATTTGAAGAAAGTACAATCGCTAAGCTGTACCCTGTGAATGACCTTGATCCAGAAAGTGAACTTAGCGCTCTTTCAGCAGCATTCGGTGTGGAGTTCATAACATTGAACACTACAGACTTATCTACATAAAATATATTTATGAGAATAAAAGATACTTAAACATCACGCCTTTTCTCCTTTGAAGATAAAGCCTTTACGCTCTTTGATTTCCCTAAAAACTTCGATGAATTCTATCGTAAACAATTTTGGAAGTGCTCCTAAATGAAAGACTTTCCAATTTTGCGTTAATCTCCTTTGATTGTTTGTCTAATTTGCGGTATGCAACTCTGGTCTCAAAGTGATGACCCTGAGTCCAAAGATTACCAACACGTAGATGAAAACCATTTTGGTATTGGAGCATTTGTCTAATTATCTGATAGCCGAGTGATTCTAGTCGATAATATGTCAAAGCAAGGTAGCCATTTTATGTACGTTGATAAATACAATCGACCTGCGCATTGTTTTTATCATCCAAACTGGAAGAATTATCTACTGAATACGCAGGCGCTTAATGAAATATATTAAATAATTATTTCGAGAAGAATATCACAGTAAATACGATATATTCTCATGCAAAAAGAAGATGATCCATAATATTTATCTGATGATGAGAATGAAGAGGCTGATTGAGTTCTTAAAAAAGATTTTTTTCAAAAAATATTAGCTGTAAAATCTACATTTAATAATAGTAATTCATATTTTTTTCAATTATTTTAATCTACAACAATAAATATTCTAAGTTCTTTTTTGTTGTTTTTTTTGTATCTTGAGATAATTTTTTTATTGTTTTGCATAGCAAAATTATTTTTGTTTGTTTTAGAAAAATCATTGATATCCCCCCACTTGATGATATTTCAAGCTGCTGAATTGAGGGATTAACGATATAGATTATTTTATATTTCAATTACCGCAAATATCCCTTCTCATGATGAGATTCCACTCTCTTTTTATGACAATTTGTTTATCTAAAGGATTGCTGGGAGGATTAATATTTAAATCAAATTAAGATTGGAATTATACCTAAATCATTCATTTTTATTATGTGAAATCACAGATATTTCAATATGTAAATTATGTTATGCAAGCAAAAAATCAATTTTAGATATTTTTAAGCAGAGAAAGTTTCTCTTCAATTTCCT
>Ga0302271_10001854_pt1 | contig 19737 bp, 13 predicted proteins | sample III_Bog_N1_1_FD_198767 | JGI IMG/M metagenome (GOLD analysis project Ga0302271, IMG submission 198767) | Peat permafrost microbial communities from Stordalen Mire near Abisko, Sweden - III_Bog_N1_1 | ecosystem: Environmental > Terrestrial > Soil > Wetlands > Peat | place: Sweden: Abisko... | reverse complement strand
GCTTTATTCTTAATAAACGTATCAACTGTGTCTAATCTAGCTTCGAGTTTTAGATTCTTATCCAATAAATCAGATTTCTCCTTATCAGATGCTATCCGCTATTCCTCCAACTGTTTCTCTGAATATGAACCAAATATTCTAAAGTTAAACAAATATTTTAGAATGTTTATCAACCCACTTAATAATCCAAATATTACTGCTCTAAATCATTCAGTATATTAGTATAAGATTCACAAGGACATAGACCAAAAGAAATATTGTTGGTTCTTTTTTTCGAAACTGCTGAATAGTTTGAAGAACATTTTATTAGAGATATTCAATTAAAACATTTGTAACAAATAACAAAATCAATAATAATGTAAAGTATCAGCATGTATGAACTAATGACTCTCCGGTGAAATATGATCACACAAATCAATCACTTTCTTTTTAAAAGTTCTCTCCGCTGCTCTAATATCACCAAACCCTTCCTTAAACCCTTCGTCAAGAGTAGGTATCATTTTCATTTGCTTTTCGAGTTTATATTATCGATTAGCAATATCCGATAGATGATGCTAAGTTTGTTAGTTAATTAGTATTCTTTTGTTCATTGGGTGAATAGAATTGATTTTATCCCATAATTCTTGATTTTCATGCTATTAATTCATAATAAATGCATTCTACGCTGCAATATGTTTGTTCAAAGATACAATTTCCGATTCCATCTCACCATTTTTCTCTTTCAAATTAGAACATAATTTAACTATTCCATCGAAATCTTTTTTGTACTTACTCAATCTATCATCACATTTACTCTGCATTTATGCTATCCTTTCAGCAATAATCGCTTGCATAGCTAGTTCATTTGCTGTTTTCATTTACAACTTCTATTCACAGTCAATTTAATTCTCAGATACATTCCGTTTCTTTAATTTCTCGATTTCTTACCTCAAACTCTATAATTACGTCTTCAAATCAACCTATTAATCTTTCAACTAAGCACACTCCTTCCTACTAAATATTAATTCCTCCATACGAGCTTCTAACTATACCCATCAAAAAAAGAAATCAAACTAAAATTAACTTTTGATTTAAAATTACCAACAAATACAATAATTATCCGTTACATTGTTCTAAAGTTGCATATGATCTATTCTAGGAACTAACGAAGCATCCTTGATATTTTATTTCTCAGCTTATTGTGTCTGCTATTGAATAATCTTATCGGTATCTTTGAGAATATGTTATGTATCAGAATGGATATCCTACAATGGTTTCGCTGATTTCTCCACTAATTACTTTGAAAGTTCTTGAATCTAAGAAGATTAATCTAATATCTACGCTTCTAAAGCAGTATGAGACTCTTTGAGCTACTGATATCTCTTCATAAGATCATTGTACATTTCTTTAATTTCATTTTTTTAATCTTTCTGTTATTCCTTTTCTTCTTCGACAATTTCTCGTTATCTTAGTACTTCATCGCGCTTTCGAATTGCTTAGTCTTTTTCTGTTTCTACTTTCCTTCGATCTAACTCTATGTCTCTCCTCTTTAAATCACTGATTCTCTCTCGATTCATGGAATCTTCAATTATCTTTTACATTTTAGTTATCTAATTATCCTTTTGTTTTACTGCAGATTCAGCCGCTTCTTTTATTTCCTTTTCTTTATCCACTTTTGTTCTCTCTTCGACTAGCTACAATTCACATCCTTTCAATCTAATTTCTTATCGTCGTAAGTGTTCATCAGATTCTTTTACTTTTTCTTCTAAGATCTTTATTTTCGCTTCATATCTTTGTTGTCTTAGTTCATATTCAGGATCCGCTTGCTACCTATTCTATGCTCTCTTTAACTACTCTATTTCTAATTTCATTTCAGTTAATTCTCTGTCAGATTCTTTAATCTTTCTTTTTAGTCCATCTTCACGCTCTTTGGCAGTTATCCTACCAGTTTGAGCTGCGTCTAATGCAGTCCTAGCCTTTAAACTCCATTATTCTAACTCTCTTCGAAATTATTCTTCATTTGCTCTTTCTCTCTTATGTAATTCTTCACATTCACTCTCCAATTCAAGTATTCTTCTCTCCAACATTGTATTTTGATCGCTGAATAATATTAAGAAAACATCACTAAAATAAACTCTTAGATTAATGCTCTCTGTGAAACTACTTTTTTTTTTTTGATGAACTCCCCATGTATTCGTTGAATCTTTAGGTTTAATGATTAAAAAAAGTAAAAAGTGAATTGATTTGAATAATTTGATAGCCACCCCAAATAATTGTAGATATTTGAATCGATTTGAATGCCCCATCTTTAGATGTGATCTAAATCTATGAAAATTCACAAAATAAATGCCCACTTTCATTAAAAAATTGGCCTCCAATTGTGTTAACTAACCTCAACAAAGAAAGTTAATAATAATATTTCCCAAATATTTTTTGCTGAATTTATCATAACTTTTTTTTACGAAGATAATAATTATTGATTTTATAAAATTTGATGGAGTTTTTCAAAGTTGTGTTTGACTAAAAAAATGGGATTTTTATTTAACAATCTCGAATTGTTTAACGAAAATGGCATCCATTCAAGACCATTTAAATTATTCTATTGAATGAAAAACAACTAAAAGTGAGGTATCTAAAACTACCAACAGGATTTTAAAGGTTAAAGGTTTAATTCTTTTATTATCTTTTTGCTTGTGTTTGAGATTTTGAAATAAATATCTTTACATTTTCACATAAAAGCTATGTCTGAAATATTTACAGTTAATTCACCAAGCTAAATCGGCTAGATGCCAGTTAGATCTTTCCATAAAGCTACTCTTTTGTCCTTCTAAATGAAGTTAAACTCCAGGGCATGTGAGTTTAGGGACATTATTTTAACATATACCTAAACCCATAACTGTATTTCTGTTAAGTTCTGATAAAATTACTTGTTTTTCAAGTAATCCTTGATTTCCTAACAGAACAACGCTGTTTACGGACGATAGGAATTAACCAAGGAAATATCAAAGTATGCTAGCTATGAGATGATGAGATATCTATTCGGTATTTTGTGATGCATTTTAGATTGAAAACCTCCAATAATATCAAATCAAAGTGCATCTTAAAAGCGACTAGTAACAGCCAAATTTAATTTAGCTGACGAGTTTTAAAAATACTATGAATATTTCATCTTGGAATTTCATCAGAAAGTTAAATTTATCTTGTAAAGTAACCATAAAATACAGTTAATATTAACATATTCAATAAATCTTCAATCAACAACTGATGTTATGAAGCATAAACGCTATTTACAGCATAACAAACCAAAGATATTTTGTATTTCCCCTCCTTTTATTTGTGGCTCTTGTAAAAGATTAATTACATGAACTACCTCTGGGGATGATTTTGAGCCTCTCAGTGGGTGTAACCTGATTCCCTTTAATTTCCCTCTCCTTACTCCTAATTTCACCTTTATATATTAGGGGAAATCACACAAATATCAAATATCTCAAATAATTTCAAATACAAACAATTTTTCAAATCAAAATTAATCTTTCAAGAAGATTACGAATTTTTTATCCCCCATTGATAATTTTTTGAAACAATTACCGCTGATCTTTTCCATAGACATTCTCTGAAAAAATCATTCAATTTCTTCTATTATTGCATTCAATGTAAGCATCTTTTTTTCTTTCTTTCTTAATTTACCATCCATTAAAATGCAATAATTCAAGAAATATCTTTGAAAATTTAAATCTTTTATCAATAATAGACAAACTTTCTTGAAGATCAATCAGAGAAGACCATCTCAAAAGACAAAAATATCCCCAAAATAAATTAATTACCTCCCCAAAGATAACCCTGATCAGCTAGATAATTCTCAACAATCTTGACCTATAAAAAACAAAGACTTTTCATACCTTTTTGACACAAACATATCCTCTCTTATTTCGATGAGCAACAAGAGTTCTAACAAAGGTATTAATCGCGCTATTTTGTCTGACCAGAGCAAGTCAGATATTGAAGAATCCAACCTTTACGGCGAATCTACAGTTACAGATGCCAAACCTGTAGCAGGTTCTACTTATTGGTAGGCAACGGTAAACATCTGTAAATGCGGTCTTGGATCAACTTTGCTATTCATGCCTAATGCATTCGCAACAGCTGGATATATTGAAGTCATTGCTATACTCACACTAACCGGGATAATGTGTAATTATTCCTGGGGACTCATGGTAAAAGTTCTTGAATCCGTTAACGAAGAAGAACAAGGTGTGAATCACACCCTACAGATGGCATGCGGTAAGATCCTTGGTTAAAAATGGGAATACATCGCAGAAGGAGTCACGCTTGTTTTCAACATTGGAAGCATCCTAGGGTACATGATCTTCATCTTGAAATCGATGACTGCTGTCACAGATGGATTCCTAGACGGTCCGTATCAGTCATATATCATTCTTGGTGCTTTCTCGATTCTTTTTTTCCCTTTTGCTATGCTTCGCAAAATCGAGAAACTCTCGATAATCTCTTCTTTCGGTGTGTTCTCCTGCTGCGCCGCGTTTCTCACTGTGATCATCGACTCTGGTTATATGCTCATTTCTTCAGGTGTTTCTCAGGAAGGTGGTGATGTCTACACGAATTACTTCAGTCTCAAGGAGATCAGCAATTATTTCGGTGTGATCATGTTCGCCTATGATATCAATGGAGTCATAACAGATGTGCATTCGTCCATGATCGACAAGTCAAAATTCCCAGAGATTATCAGAAACTATGTGATTTTCATGTTCTCAGTCGGTGTAATCCTAGGTGGTATTGCATATTTAGCTTTAGGCATGTCTTTAGCTGATAACAGCGACGACGTTATCTTCACGTAACTCGACAATCTAGGTGACTACATCTACATCCTAGATGTAATTTACTCCTTGGCGTTGCTCGGATCATTTTTGCTCTTTGCATTTCCACTTTTTAAGCGATTTGACAAGATCATCAGCTTAAAAGTTGAAGAACACACAAGTTCTAATCATATTCTTCGAGGTGTTGCTCGTATGGGATTCTATGCCTTAATCATGATAGCTGCTATCCTTTACCCTAATATTCTCCAAGTTTTGAATCTCCTCGGCTCAGTCTTCTCAGTGACTCTTGGTTTTATTTTCCCAATTACCATTTATCACAAACGCTTCAAGGGAAGTATCCCACCACTAACTTACGTTATGAACTACACCGTGGTCATATTAGGAGTCGTAGGAGGAGCCAGTGGAGTCTACTCAACTGTGACATCCTTCTGAGTCATTATATCACGACATACAAAAAAATTATCCATATCAATTTATCTTTTTTTTTCAATAATATCAGCAAATAATTCCTTTAGATTCTAATCCAATACACCCCATTTTTTTATAATTTCTCTTATTGTGTATTTTATAAAAAACATTTCTTATCGAATTCTGCATATTTTCAATATTTTATTATAAGAAACGGTTATGTAAATCATTCACTTATTTGATGAAATACTCTCAAGTTCTTGCTTAAACAGAGGATTGTCTTTTCTAAGCTTATGAATTGCTGGCACTAGCAAATCAATGAGATAGTCAACTTCTTTCTGCGTTGTAAATCTACCTACGCCGATTCTCACAGATCCAAGAGCATAATCTTTATGAACTTTCAAAGCAAAGAGAACATACGACGGCTCATCAAGACAAGCTGCACCAGCACTGAATGCAACTTTATCGCTTATTTCAGCGAATAATTCATGACTTCTTAGATACTTGAAGCTAACATTTAAATTCCCATAGAATCTATGTTCAGGATGTCCGTTTATTTTAATTAAAGGAATTTCATTTTAAATTCTGCATACCATCCTATCATACAACTATTTCACATGTCTACTGTCATTTTTCATTTCTCTCCTCGCTATTTTACAAGCTTCACCCATAGCTACCACCATGGGCGGAGATAATGTACCACTTCGCAATCCTCTTTCTTAGCCACCTCCAAATAATATTGGCTCGAGTTTTAAATTTTTTGTTTTTCCATCTGAACAAGATTCCTGCTTTTTCTACAGTTATTCAGGGGAATTCTTGAGCTAACAACTTGATGCACTTTACTATTATTTCTAACCTCCAGCGATGTATATTTCCTTTGCGAAGAGACCACCCGTTCCCTTTGGTGCAAACGATTTATGCCCTGTGAATGAAAGAAAATCAATATGCATGTTTTTCACGTCTATGTCCGTTTTGCCAATTGCCTGTGCAGCATCAGTGTGGAAATACACTCCTTTACTCTCACAGATGTCTCCGATTGCTTTAAGATCCTGAAACACACCTATCTCATTGTTCATAGCCATAATTGATACTAAAAGTGTTTTTTCGTTTATTACTGATTTGAGATGATTTAAATCTACACGACCATACTCATCAACTTCGAGAATAGTCACATCAAATCCTAATTCATTCTTAGCATGCTCTATCGCTTCTAAGACAGTCTTATGCTCGATTTGAGTTGTTATCAAGTGATTCTTTGGAGATCCAGATTTTAAACTAGCTTTACATAATCCTAAAATAGCTGCATTGTTTGATTCTGTTGCTCCAGAAGTAAACACAATCTCTCGTTTATCTGCATTTAAGAGTGCTGCAATATGTCTGCGAGCTTCTTCTACTGCACTTTCACTTTCTGCTCCAAATACATGACCTTTTGAATGTGGATTACCGTATTCTGATGTCAAGAAAGGGAGCATTTTATCTAAGACTCGAAAATCAATTGGAGTTGTTGCCTGCATATCCAAGTACATTGGACGGAGAAGATGCTAGGTTTTGAAGGAGTTAAAAGAAGAGTGGGCTCCATAAGAGTAAGTGCTCAAGGAGTGGAGGGATGAAGAAGTAAATAAGGCACGCTTAGATAAGCTCAACATGAATAAACTTACACCTGTAAAAATAATTAATTTTTCTTCTCAATATTTTTCAATTATACAAAGGTATTTATTAATAAAACTCTCAGCTCCAGTTAACCTTTTAGTCTTATGATAATTTCTTGAGTGTTCAAGTGAAACATGAAGATAATACAGGGAATACAATGCTTCAAAAAGACAAACAAAATGATTATTTGGAGCTTTAAATATTTATGAATCTGTTTTTGTTTCATAAAAATGACTTGCTTTTGATGATCACTCAAAATAAGTGAAAAATCTATGAAGTAATCAAAAAAGTAAATGCAGGTTTAACTTTCTCAAATCCTCTAGAGTTTATATACTCACATGCATCTAGAAAAAAAAGGATAAAAATTAGCATTCAAATCCCTGCTATTGTTATTGTGTTTATTTAGTTGTTCCTTTGAGATTTTCAAATCACTCTTCCTTTGGGACCATTTCAATCTATCTGTCAGGATTAATTGGCATGGATACGAACCCAGGAAGCGGTTGAGAAAATGGCTGTGATGGTAAACTCTAAGGAGGTTGAATTTGAGGTGGTTGCAAGTTTTAAGGAGGCTACAAAGTCTATTGAGCCATGGGTTAAGTTGGTGCAAAACCTCCAAAAGGAGGCATTGGTTTCATTGGCATAGGGAGTAAACCTGGTGGTTATCTCATTTGCATCATCCCAGGTGGTGCAGCTCCCATAGGCATATTGAAAAGTTGAGGTGGTGGCATCATAGGCATTTACCCCTATTATGGAGGTGCTGTTTATCCAGGTTTAGGTTATGTACTATTGATTTGCATTTGCGAGATACCTCCAGCAGATAAATGCTACAGCTACAGAAGCATCTGTGGTTAATGAGCATGAGGATACGCCTACGGGAACGTGAGTTGCTGTGAGAACTACCCTCCTGGAGTATGGGCGACTTGCATCTGCTTCATTTTATCTTAATTCTCTTTGGTAATGTCATCGACGATTTGCTTGTAGTACTCGATTCTATTGTTGATGTGCTTCCTACCTTTAGCATGCTAACCACGTCCAGATGGTGAGCTATGTGTTAGGTAGATTCCACAATACTCGCAATAAAATTTAGGCATCTCTCTAAAATGAGTGGATTTCTTGAATGTTTTCCTCTTTCTTGAAATAATTTAATTTCTCCTAAAATTGCTATGAGTTGAAGCAGAACAATCCAAAAAGGCCAGGATAAATTAATTAAAGTTTTTCGTTTTGGCAATCAAAAAAATCTAAAATCATTCCACTTCTCAATCAGGATTTGCTCATTTGCAAGGAAATACATTCAAGAAATATTCATTTTGCAAATAATTATCTATTCTACATAAAAACACAAGCCAAATAAAATGTTGAAGTGCATTTCTTAAGAGATTGTTTTCTTAGTGCCATTAAAATGAAAATAGATCATATTTCACAAGACAATAAACCTTGAATTATTGCTGTTTATCATTCTTTTTGATCTTTTGTTTCAGGCATTTTGACATCTAAAACACCAAGCAGTAAATCTAACTAAATAACCTTAGGTTCTTGATTATTATTTTCAGTGTTTTCCTTTTTATTCTTTTTGTGTGCTTCTTTATTATTCGCTCTCAATTCAGTTAAATCCATTTAATGCTACCTAAGCTACTTTTCTTACTCATTTCCTTCCTCCTCATCTACTTCGTCCTCATCATCACTGCTACTTTCTTGATTATTCTTTTCTTCTTCTTCTTCATACATATTCCTGTCATCGATTCGCATTGCTTCTTGTCTCTCAGGATTAACCAATAAATCATCTGTGTCCTTCTTAAAACTTGGTAGAAATGAATTCAGCCTATCTTTTACTAAAAAATGATGAACAAAGCATAACCATTAATTCCTTAAAACCACAACTTTCACTGCTTTTTTCTTACTGCTTGAAAAGGGCAACGATTTGAAATTTGGTTTCGCTGGAGCTTCTACCATCATCTTGCTCACAACAAACGCTTTTTAGTTTCCATGCGTTTCTGAGTTGTAAACTTTGTCAAAATAATTTTTCTCAAGTCGTAGCAGGTCTTTCGATGCAGCTTTGTTCTACTGTGACTCATATTCTTGCTTTGATCCATATAGCTGTTATTCATCTTAGCAAGTCTATTCTTCTCCTTCTAATTCCATAGGAGTTTATGCTTCTCCGATTTCTTAAATAAGCACATTTGTTTTCTTCTCTTCTTTTGATGCCATTTTCGTTTTTGTTTCTTATGTTGGAATTCTTCTCCGCTGTAGGTTAAAAAAGCTTTTTCAATTAATTAAAAAGAATCTGTCGACCAATCAATAATTTGTTTTTTTGGAGATGATCTAAATTTATTTTTATTGATCAATCTTATCAGCAACAAGCAATACACTCAAGAAATCATATCACAATAGCAATATATTCAAATGATAAAACAAAATTTAAGATATTTTCACTTTTATTATTCAACTTTCTTTAAGAAAAATGAATAAATTCCATTCAACTCTGCAAGAACAGCAATCCAAGGAAAAAACGTTGTTAAATGTCACTATTCTTTTTTTTCAAATAAAATATACTCTATTTCTGATTATTTTGAAACTCATTTGCTTATCCATTTCAAGAGGTAAAAGCAGTGAATATTAATTATTCAAGAGAAAAAGAAAATATTAGGTACGGTTTCAAATAAAATAAACTCAAATAAACACATAAGAATATCAAAATCTGTGTGAAGTAGATTAGCTCTAAATAAACAAAAAAGCAAACAAAACAGGACAAAAAATAGCAGCACATACATTTTTCTTCTTCTTTATTACTCTAAAAAATGTTTAAGAATACATTCTAATCAGGATTCCTCTCAATACTGTACTCAATAGGGTAATCGAATCTTCCCATTCTACACAATTTAACATATTGTCTTACCATTTACCATAATTATTTTTGTCATCTTAACTCAGCTCGAAGCCTCTTTAGATCTGGGACAAGAGCAGTAATTACCTCATGCAAATTTATTTTTGATCGGCACATATGAAAAAGAAAGTTTTCCAAAGAATTAAGTTGAAAATTCTCCTCTAATTTCACATTTTTTTATTCATGTAGTCCGCAATGGTCACATTAAGAGAATCACAGACTAGGATATCTTATCGAGTGTGCTTGAAATAATGGGCACAAATGTTTCAACTAATTACATCACTGCACCAGCTGATCCCAAAGAAACACTTGGAATCAAGCTACCTTTCCTTGTTATGATCATCAAAAATGTAAGAAATAACACTCGTTTCTCTTCTCTTGGCTTTATTTATATTCATTTTCTCTTTCAAATTTACCCCCCCCCCCCCCCACTTTTATGAAAGAATTCAAATTAACTTTCAAGATCAGTTATATTATTTGCTTGTGATTCCCCCCCCTTTGATCTTTGATTTTTTATCTCCAAATAGCTGAAAAAATACTACACTTTTGAAGTGCAAGTACTTGACGATAAAAATGTCCGCAGAAGATTCAGAGCTTCAAACTATCAGTCCACGACAAGAGTCAAGCCATTCATCTGCACAATGTAAATGAATTTCTCAAAATGGGATTAGTTGTGTGAACATTTATTTTGATTGAGAAAAATGTTGAATTATTTTCTAAAAACAACTTGAAAATTAGGCCTATGAGACTCGATGAAGGTTGGAACTAAATTCAATTCAATCTCTCTGATTTCACAAGAAGAGCTTATGCTACAAACTACATAGAGACCCTTCGAGTACAAATCCATGCAAACTGCAGAATCAGAAGAATTTATTTCTCCGACAGACTCTACTCAGAAGAAGAACTTCCTCCTGAATTCAAGCTCTTCCTTCCTATTCAAGTAACACAAAAGCAGCTTATTTGTTAACAAATCAGTTAATAGTTAAGAAATATTTATCAATTTGATGTTTTAAAAGATTCCTAAATATTTGATTTATTTTGTAGGGTCAGAACAAAACAAACGTATGAAAGCAACAACAACAACACACAAAACTATGGAAGTTCTAACTGTTTACTTAAAGCTCAATACAGTTTTTGTTGTTTTATACTTTTTTAAGAAAATTCTCCTCTAAGATGTTTGTATTTTAGCTTGTTTTTTTTTTTGTTTGAGAATTTACTTGAAAATATAAAAATTGGCTTTCCAAATTTAAGAAGTAATGCTTAAACATAGAATGATCTTCAACAAATTTGTTGAAAGCTATTAATAGAAAAAAGCAATCAATTCTCATCTGTTTCATTATTTCCAAATGATGAAGGATAGTCAAGTATATTCAATTATTTTCTTCTTTCTTCAATGCATTTTGATAGATATATTGAAAGATTTTCTTATGCTTTTTCATCCATATTTGAGATATCCAAAAAAGCTTTTTTTTCTTCCTAATGCCCTTCTATTTGCCTTAAATTCAATTCCCCTTGATGAAGATGATCATTTCGTGGAATATTTGCATTCACTTTACCCGAATCTGATTAACATTTTAATTCTGTTTCATTTTATCCTTTCGAACCTTATCTTTAACTAGTTAAATCAATCAGCGATTGATAGATAGCTGGTGCAATCTGTTTATCCATGAGATCTTCTGGAGTGATAGCAGCAGATTAAAAAATCCCTATCCATTAATCACTCAACTATGAAAAATCTAACTATTTATTTACTTAATCAAATTGCAGCGTTAAGTCATGTTTCACACTTAAAGGCTTTGAAATAATCGATTCTTAGGTTTCTACCTTTTTTCGATGTTTCTCGAGAATCGATCCAAATATCTTTTTCGCTTTTTATCTAAATCCAAAGAGTCCTTCTTTCTTTTCAACTTTCTCAGTTGTTGTCATTGTTGTTTCTGGAGTTTCTGCTGTAACATCACTGCTTTTCAATGACTAACTATGAATCTTCATACTAAACTCCTATCCTTCCAATTTACTTGCGAATTATACTCCTATGAAATATCCCATGTACTCAAAATAGTAAAATAACTCTGTCAGGTGAGTGAAGTTTTTGTCAAAATCGATGTACATCTCAGCTTCAAACAATAATTCAAAGCTCTCAGTGTCAAACATCCTTAAAAATGGTGTATTATCCATTTCTCTGTCCCATATTAGACATAGCAAACCTTGCAAATTGGAATAAGTCCATGCAGACCCAGAGTTTGCAGTATAAATTCTTGCCAGTGCGCAGCATAGAATTGTCTATTTTTATCCGATCACCTACTGGAGCAGTTTTCTAACCTCAATTGGGACTAGCGTTAGTTCTTCAAATTGTTATTCCATATTCAAAAGAATTTAAAAAGGGCTCCAGCTTATGATTTTTCTCACTCGAAGGTTTTAATTAAGAACGTTTAACTTTTGTACTTAAAAAATAATTCAACCAATCTAATTTGTTCTTTAAAAACTTACCAGTATTTTAGCACTTTTATGCTAGAACAACAAATAGTTTAGATGATTTAAAATGCTAGAATGGCGTTAGAAGCGAGAGAGAAAGACAAACATGAAAATGAGAGTGCATTCAAGATGAAAATATTGTATTTTTTATTTCTATTGTTCTTCTTGTAATTAATTGCCTTTCAATGTGAAACAATATCTTCAGGGGGGGATTGATATAACTTGTTTCAATAAGGTTTTCATTAAGCTGATAGATTCATCAAAGAATAACACTAAAAACACAAGATTTTAAATATACAATAAACTTATTTTAATTGATTTTTCCTCACAAAAACAGAAAGAAATTTCATCCTTTTTCTGCTGTCTACATTTATCATTTTGGCTGTTTAGAAATTGAAAGAGCTATCTAGTATGGCTAAGAAAATCAGAACCGATTGATAGGCTGACCAGAGTTGAGTTTTTAAATCCCATTAAGCACTCTTGTGACGTAGTCTATTTTAATCTTTTCTTATGGGTACTGTTCTGCGTTTTGTTTTATGAATTTGACTAGAGGCAATTCAAGAATAGTTGTGAGTTGCTGTACGACTAAGGCGGAGACAATTAATTTAAGACAATTTGAATGGCAAAGGCTAAAAGAAGATTGGAGTTCTTCGATTTCAAATACAACTTTTTCCAGAGAAAAAGAAGGAATTCCATTTGTAGCATCGGAGCCAAGCAAACGAAATAAACAACTGTAGTGTGTGTGGTTATAAAAATTTGATTTGGTGGCTTCACTTTTTCTTCCTATTTTTCGAAGATTAACTCTCATTCTTTGAATCGAAGTATCTGTCCCCTAAGGAATCTCCAATCCAGAAATATTCTATGGTGATAACAACTCTAGGATCAGCATCATGAAGTACCTAGGGAGATTGTAAAAATTATTCGTACGTTTAGGCTTATCTTTAGGGATACTTTTATCAGTAGTTTTTTGTTTTTTCTAACCCATTGTGAAACTTAAATTACTCAGAGATTTTTCGTTTGGCTAACCTGTTGCCTAGACTGTAATTCTTGGAATGCATTGCTGGATTTTATCATCTTTTGGAGTATCTTCCAGACTGAAATGATACCCTGTGTGAAGATGATCCTCAGATAAAGTGTTAGGTAAATTTTTATTTTGAGAGTCATTTCCTGTGTAGCTACGATTATGACAAAAAATAGGGGTCGATGGATTACTGTGAATAGATGATATTATCCCATCTTGATAAGAGTCTCCTTGCTAAAATGAAGGTTTTCTTAAGCTTGACGTGATTCTTTTACAATCCGAAAAATTCTTTTCTGAATCTGTATCGTCCTCCTCCTTCTTTAGTTTAGCAGATTTGGATTCTAAAAATGCTCTCACCCAATCTGTATGTAATCCATAAGCCATTTCTGCATTTTCTTCTTCTGGATATTGCAGTAGTTTATAATTTGAAGTGAGAAAAAAGAAAAACTGCTTTCCAAGGGTTTTTTTTAGATTTTCCATTCCTTGGCTTAGTTTTTGAGTTGTTTCTTTGAGTAAATCATTGTAAGGTTTCTACATTAATTCAGCTGTGAAAATTGATTTTTCCTCGTAGTTTGAGATGAATTCGACTGCATCAAGGTCCCTGTATTTCACTTTAAACTCCATTTTTTTCATGTTCTTTAATTCTTAATAGTATTTCTTAGAATTCTCCTTTGCTACAGCAGTCATTCTATTTTGAAAATATTTCTGCTATTCTTCACTGCCAAAACAGTTAGCGTAGTTTCTGAATTAGTATACATTTTCAGGTTGAATCGATAAAGACATTCTTCTTTTTTTGTAACTGACTCTCATTTCTTAGGTTTCTTATTTTGTTTCCGTTGAATGACCAGCTTCTGCGACATTCATTTCCTAGAACGGATCAGATAAATCAAGAACCGATTGAACATACGAGTCATTATTTCGTTTTCTTTTGCACCCTGATACGCTTTGCAGCAGATTTAAATCCATAGTAGTTTCAGACCTATTTCTCTCTGTATTCTTTGGATTGCTCGTCTGTTCCTGCGTAGAAGTTTACAGCAACAAATCTGCAAGCTACGTCTCACGGAGTTTTAAAGAAACGGAGTTTTCACTTAGTTTTTCATTACTTACAAAACTCATTAGGGAGCAGCAATTCATGATTTCTTCTTTAAATTATTAATTCCCGCTTAACCTCCCCTCAATTGTGTTTGCAATTTCTGTGAACATCGGTAATTTTTACCAATTTGCAAATACCTTTTCCAACCATACCTTCCAACACATTTTCCCTTAAATTTTTCTCCCACTTTGATTTCCAAAAAGTATTCTAAAAAGATATCCTTTCGTATTACTCGTTATTCCCAACTTGAACTTCTTCCGTTTGTTCCTCATCTTATATTAGACCTGATAACGCATTTGTAGAAATAAACTGTCAGCTCTCAGCAATTCAATTTCTTTACGTTAGAATCTGCAATTCTGATGATTTTACATTTTTGGCATCTTAAATCAGTATGAATGGTATGCATCCACTTGATTTTGACTGATTCTCTTTTGAACCTTTGTTCTAAGCTAATTAATTTTTGTCAAAAATAGGATGTAATCCTATGGAAATTAACACCATCGCTAGAAGGAACTTTAACTCCATACCGCTGTTTTTTATTTGAAGTGACTAGCAAGTGTAAATTCAAAAATAGCAGAGGAAAATCAGCTGCTTGAGATTATTTATTAAACCAGAGGAAAAGAACGCTTAAATTGCAGCACCACCACAGAAAGTTCAAACTATTAGTTTTCCCGAGTAAATCAATAGCATTTCCATAAATCCTTGCATTTTTGTACAAATTACACTACTTGGAAATGTTGAATCTTCTTATCAACTCTTTAGCTTCCTTTTAAAGTCCTAATCGAATCTATTTTCTCGTATTTTTTCAATATATGAAACTACTATGTCAATATCATTTTTTGATATGATATTTTTGAGTTTTTTAGTCAAATTCGTTTGGTAATATATTCTTCCTTTAGCCAAATTGACATTTTTTTCTAGATTATGCATAACTAAAATGCTAGTTATTTAGCATAAAATGTTCATAAAATGAGGAAAAACAAGCAAGTGAATTAAGCAAATTCATGGAAGGAAGGATATTTGAAATTTTAAACCATACAATTCAGTGCTAATAACAGAGGAAACTTTTAAATTATTCTCACAAAAAATATTCACCACTCCTTGAAAGTCTGACTTTGTTTTGCTTTTTTCCTCTTGTAAAAAGCCTCCCCCTCCCAATACATTAAGGATATTCTTGCTTTTTTGAAAACAAAAGTTACATCCAGCTCTTTAATAGGCATTTTTCAGTAGTTTCAATACCCGAAATTAGAAAGATAAAGTTTATTTTCAGTGATAAAATTCTTAATTTTACATCGATTAAAACAGCCAAAATGAAACCAAGCCTCTTGCTTACAATATGTTCCAAGAAAATCTTACTATTATCTTTAGTGGGAGCAGATAATATGCAGTTTCTTAATCGATAACAAGATTCGAATTGAAAATATTCTGAACTGCAAGAATCACTTTCTGTGGGTTGTGGGTTGGATCGATCGACTTTGGTAACTTAATTTTTCTAGCTTAACAGATTATGTGTTTCTAAGTGACAATAATATCTGTTTAACATTCCTTCAGCTTATTACTACTCGCTTTTCCTATGGTTCTCACTGTTTCTGCCAGTAGATTATTGACAAATTATTTGCCAGTCTTGTTTTTAGTTTTTCTCCATGATTTTTTAGGAATTCTATTAAAAAATCTTTTTTTTAAGTTTGGACTTTAATTTAGCCATGATAAAGCCCATTATATTTCTTAAGAGGAGTGTCCACTATTTTATTAGCCAGGATTCTAAGCCTGTCGTTCATTAGAAATGTATGTTTGTCTACTGTCCCTCTTTTGATTACTGATTCTTTTTGTGTTTATGCGTAATTGCCTCTGATAAAATCTAAGTTTCTCGTAAATTAAGACAGTATCCCTCCCCTCCCCCTCCCCCCAGAACATTTGAACATAGCAATGCGCTTTGTGCTTCCCTTTGATCTCATTTCATCTCTTATTTCTTTACCCATTTAACTCTTCTTTCCTATGTTACAGATTATTTAATTTGCAGGGTAGATTTTGCTTCTGCTTCTGCTATTGACAAAATTGATTTTTTTAAAAATTCCTTATTCAAATTTTCGAGTTTTAAGGCTCTTTTTTTTTGATAATATCCCTTCCCCTTTTGCTAGAATGTATGATTTAAAGGTAATTCCTTTGAATATCGAATATTAAGAGAAATTTTATTTTAGCTCAGAATGCTCTCTTATTTCTTACTTGTTCCTTTGTGTTTTTGGTCCAGATTTACCACTTCAAGGAAAAGTAGAAAAAATTGACTTAGCCAGCTACTTTCTACACCTTAAATTATGTTGATTTATTCTTTAAATTGAAAAATGTGGATCTTCAGTTAATAGTTTAGCAAGGGGTTTTTTAGTTACGGTTATTACTTGATTCATATATTTTTACTCTCAATACAATATCCTAATCTTTCTCTCTCTTGTCTTTCAAATTTAGATTGTTTCAATTCTAAAACCCAAAACAAGAATTGCTTTTCTCTCATTTTTAATCCCTAAACATGTCCGCGCAAGAAGCATAATTATTTATCTATTAGCTTACACTGTGTACTTTTTCCTCATAATTAAGACGGGGAGAAAGAACAACACAGATTTTAAAAAATTATTCCAATAAATATTTTTTGTTTCTAACCTCAGATTAAGTTTCTTTGTTTGAGACATCCAAGAGCTGATTCCCTTTCTTTGATTTATCACATTGCATAACTTTTCAAGGAGTAATATCAAGACATTTTTTGGATTTTACTCTCCTAAATCGTTATCTTGGCAATAGCTAAAACTACACTCTAAATGACTAAGTACATCTTTCTTGCCATCAAATTAATAATTATTTTCCCGAGTTATTTAACTTTTAAAAAGGTTGAAACAAAATATTTTTTCCATATTTATTGAAATTCTCAAAGTTCCAACTCAAAAGAATAAATAATATAAAATAAAGTCAGTAAACAGACTTCCCTGACTCAAAGTATTCCCTTGAAATTCCAATTAAGTTCATTATTTCCTTTATTTAGAGATGAATGTAATTATTTTTTGAAGCAAGTAAAAAGTGATAATTTTTTGTGAAATATAAAAGAAAAAACAAAACAACCTACTTTATTGAGAGATGATAAATGACTTTTATCATTCTCAATTCATCTAGCATTAGCCCTTGAAATAGCTTCAGAATCTGGTTAAAATATCACCCTTCTAAAGACGTTCAATGGCTTTAATTACTTTGTCAAAGTAAGCCAATTTTGTGAGCATATAATTCGTGAACGAATTGAATTCTGAGGCAGTGTGTAATTTCTTCTATTCTTGAATGAGATTCGATAGAAATTTAAATTACACTAAAATTATCTAAGATAGCCTCGCTTTGAGCTGATTTATCCTGATAAGCTCAAACGCAGAGGAGCTAAAATCAGCTGAGTCAAAAATTGCTTGATGCAATTTATAAAGGGACTTATTGCTCGTAACAAACTCCAAAGAAGCTGCGTTGAGAGTCAAGAAAAGAGCATTATAAAATTAACTATTATAGTAATATGTTTAGCTGTGTGCTTTCCTTTATCCTTAACATTTCACCCTTTCGATGATTTTTCCAATTTACTGCAGATAATTTTCTACACCTGCAGCACCTTGCAGCGACTCTACACTCAAACACTCCAAAACTAATTGCATCACATACTTTGATAGATTAAACAATGTGCGCTTAGATTTTTATTAGTTTAGCTCACTTTACTTCAATTCCCTTATCATTGTATTTAAGATTTTGTATTTTTCATGGTCCTATACTTCAGTGATAATTCTGTATCCAGCTACTTTAGGTTAGCTAACTTTTCCATTTTAAATAAAATTACCATCAATAGAAGAATATTAGCTATTTCCATTGATATATTTAGTTTCTTGTGAATTTATTACATTTCTATTATCTCTTATTTATTCATTGAATTCATTTTTATCTTCATTTCCCCTGATTGACAGCATTTCCTTCTTTGGAACGAATTACTCTGAATTATCAAATTCATGTTTCACATGATATTATTCAACATTTGATTCTTATTTCTCAACAGAAACTATGCAAGCATGTCTGCTGCACTCTCTCCTTTCACTGCGATCAGCAGATAAATTGATTTCCTACGAAATATATCCAGTAGATGTTGGTTGTACATTCATTAGATTTATTGTAGTACAACCTTCTTTATTATTGTTATTCGAACTATCAATGGAATCATATTATTCCAATTCACCACTACAATTCATCTATTTACCCTCTTCTTCAATGCTGACTTCATTCAAGTCATTGCTCTTCTCATAAACGATCTCTTTGTGTTTATGTGAATCTAAACCATCATGTTTATTTCCTCTTTTTCTCTTTTATTATCCTTAAATTTTTCCAGATTCATTTTCCTTCTATTCTTGTTCTCTAAGTAATCCGAAAATATCGAATTCCAGTCTGTCAATGCTGCTCCCAAATACTTTTCTGATATCAATTTGTTAATTACAAATCAATAATTCGTTTCGTATGTGATTTCCTTTGCCATAGAATGCAGATTACGCTTATTATTGCATGTATTCTTTCTGTTCAACATTATCCTATCCTCTAATTCCTTGTTTTTTCTTTTATTTTTTCAATTACCTCCCCAATTAGCTTCCATTTTTAATCTATTATTCCATAAAATCATAATTCTTCAGTTCTTTATATTGTCCTTTCAAGAATAAAGAGAATTTATTTGCTATGCGAATGAGTTAGTCTGATTAAAAAATTATTTCTTCCTTCGATAGGAAGAGTTCAAAGTTCATTGCGTTTAGAATCGCGTTGTAATCCTTGTCTAATAGCTTATAATTATTCATGAATTGAATTATGGAAAGATTGTCTTGTTTAATCTCTAAATGTTCCAGTTCCAGTTATTGTTGTTACTATTTTTGCTACTTCATCGAATCTCGTATCTCATAGCTAGGAACAGCATCTTATGTGATAATAGTTTGCAAGCTCTTATAGGTTAAATTGGTTTGACTATGAATATCCTTGATTCCACATCGTTTCTTGATTTGTGTGGGTTCTGGATTTGAGTGGAGATTTAAATTCTTCTGGTTAATAGAAGTACTTTCAGTTTTGCTTGGGAAATAATCCTCTTCCATTAGTTCGATATTCTAAGGTAGGTATTTTGTGAGCTGGCGGGGTAGTATTTTGTGCTCTGCAGTAGAACTCTAGTTGCTGAAACTATTATCTCTAGAGATTCTTATGCAATCATCTTCAAAAATCAAAGAATAAATGAAAAAGGATAACTCCAAAAAAGAAAAAATGAAATATTATCTTTTACATTATATACCTTGATTTTTCTAATGAATCGACGTATCTGAGTAGAAATACCCACCTTCAGGCTGTTTTCTTTTTCTTTACAATTCCT
>Ga0302271_10001853_pt1 | contig 19752 bp, 15 predicted proteins | sample III_Bog_N1_1_FD_198767 | JGI IMG/M metagenome (GOLD analysis project Ga0302271, IMG submission 198767) | Peat permafrost microbial communities from Stordalen Mire near Abisko, Sweden - III_Bog_N1_1 | ecosystem: Environmental > Terrestrial > Soil > Wetlands > Peat | place: Sweden: Abisko... | reverse complement strand
AATGGAAGCATTGCTAAACAATTCGGAAGGCAGTTTATTAGTTGAGCTGTTCAGCTATTATACCTAGCTCGTAGCAAGAAAGAAAGTGAACATCGTGCATCTTTCAGAAACTGCTCAAAAATACATAGCAAGTGGAGAAATTAACATCCCAGCTTTACCATCATTGTTGGCTCCTGAGAGGATCATATCTAATCCCTTAAGCATCTGCTACTACTTAGCTGAACTTAGCTTTACATCTGAAATATTGCTTGGAGAAAATAATGACGTTTAGGTAATTTTTGATATTCAGAAATACTCCAAAATTGAGATGCTTTGTTTGTTCAAAAATAAATATCGATCTTCTTCTTTAAACATGTTCTTCTTTGACAAATCTATCTTTTTGTTAGTTCCTGTCGATTTTCGAATTGAGTTAGACCATTCAAAAGGATCCAGAAGCTGCTTTTAAAGTAAACAAATTGGTTTAAAATTTGAAATAACAACCATTTGCAATTTTTTTACAAGAAAAATAAACGATTTCCAACCAAATAAAATATGTATATTTGATTCCTTTCTTTATCTGCTTTGAAGCACTTCAATTAAGATCTCTTGACGAAAGTTTTCTTGCTGTCGAATCACATAACACTCGCTGACTTTATCCTCTTCGCATTCATTTACCAACAAGTTTCTATCTTCGATGATGCCACCAAATGGAAATACAACAATCTCTTCAGATGGTAGGAACACTTCTTTTAAGATTTAATCTAACTTTTATGTGCTAAAAAAGTTTAAAAAAATCCTTTTTTCCTAATACTTCGAATCATTTCTTTTTTGTATACTGTAGGTTCAATACCATCTAACACCTCGATGGAGTCAAGCTATTCCTTGAAAAGACAGGCAGAGCACTCAGCTCATACCCTGAGTAAATCACTGAATCAGTTGCTGGTATAACAGATAAACTTTTTGCTAAAATAAATCCTCAATAATTTGTTAATTTTTGTGATTTTAGAGGCCGGTGCTAAGGGAAACAAGAAAAAATGAGGGAAACCCAAGTGGACACAATCAGATAAGAGTATTCAACAATAAAAACAACTAATATTATCTTTTCTGTTTAAGATTTCCTCTTTCTTTCAATATTTGTATGTATTTAACACAAGAAAACAACTTGGTTTAGAATCTACATAAATCCAAAAATACAAAAAGGAAATTAGATTTTTGCTAATAAAAACAGTTTTTTGTAAGACTTTTAAATATTTTGTATTGATTCTTCAAACAATTTGAGCAAGCAGCCAAGAATCCTCCATTAAATCAGAGCATCTTTTATTGGTGTATGCTAATTATGCTCTGTTTAACCAAATAAAAGAAACATCTTAAATTCTCAAGATTTCATACAAACAAAACAGACAATTACTAAGCTCCTAAAGGGATAAAACTAGTAAATTTCACTTCTCAGTTGTCATTTCTATTTTTGCTTTTTCACTGTTTGAAACGGATCATTTTCTGGAGAGACTCTGAAGGATCACGATAGTAGCTCCAATGAGAATAAATGTTATGAGATAATCAGTCCAAGTGAAAGGACTTGACTCTTTGTTGTCTTGCTAACCAGTCGAAGGATCGTAGCTATCAGGATCATATAATACACGAATGGTCTCAGTTTGACTGGTAAGAGGATGTTTTACTGTGATAGTGCTATCAATTGCCTAGTTATATCCAGTGCTTACATAGATTTCGATTTTCTACACACTTTGTTGCTCGTACTGTTAGGGATTTAAAAAAAAATGTGTTTAACAATGAGAAATGACAATAAAATAAGATAAATTAAGAATTTAATTTCTGTCTTTGTTTTGATGGTTTCTTTGGTAAAATAATTTTTTGCTTACGAATTTTGTTAGGACATGCTGACGGATGTCATTTCCACCATATGAGAACTCCAATGGAAGGATTGTTTGGATGTATATCTCTTGCTTAGGAATGGCTTTGTTCAATTCCACCTATTTTCGAATTAAAGTTAAAGAATCATTTATTTTACAAATTAACAAGTGTGTTTTGATGAATAAATTGAAAAAAACTTGTTTATTGTGCTTTTTTAATTTTTTACGTGTTTCTCGTTCGTCGACAGGAACAGTTTCCAGATAAGGTCATTGAATTTATGTTCTTAGACGAATTTATATTTAGTGTCTTGGCTTCTGCTGGCAATAGTAGTTATGAGAATCAAAGAGGGTGGCATGTTCTGAAGAGGAAAAGGGAAACAAACAAAACATAATGAGAAATAAATTCGCACATAGAAGTGTCGTTTTGAGTCAGAGGATCACAATTTAAAGAAGTTTTTGAGAATCTTGATATTTACCTTGGTCTTATATTGAGCAGGTTCGACGAGTTTAACGATACATTGAGGTTGTTACTCCCCATTGGGAAGATCGATAACTTCAGCAGTTACAATGAACCATTCGGGTTGATCTGTTGAGCAGTCCCAGACTAAGTTGTTATTGATGGGATTTTTTTCAAGTGTGTTTTCGAGTCTTTTGAGCAATTCTCTTCCTCCATTTCTGTCCTTTAAGAAGGCTTGGAAGGGAATCACATACTTCGGCTAGAATTCACTGTGACTTGGGTCATTTGTGAGTTTCTTTTAAGATCAACAAACAGCAAAGAATCAAAATTAGAACAAAAATAAGGAATAATTCGTTAGGAAATCTTCAAATATTTGTTACCTTAGTCTTTCCTAGATCACCTCTGATAATTTCTCCAACTTTTTGCACAATAACCTTCGATTTATAGCTAACAATATCGTTGAATTACACAATAGCTTCTCCTTCTTGATGCGTCTTAGAAAGACCACGTAAGGCATCGATGCTCAAGATATTCTCATTGGAAGAAGACCATCTTCTTTGTTAGGAATTCTGAATTCTATTTTTACCCTAGAGAACGGAGAACTGAATAATACCACCGATATGCACAAAAACTGGAGAGGAAGGTGTCACAATGGAGCCAACATTCACGAAGAAAATATCATAAATGTGAGGATTCGCTTCAAGATACACAGTCACGATTGAAGTTCCTGCAGAGATTGCTCTGAGATTCAACTAGCTTCCATCACTGATAACTGCAGAAAGCACCTTTGTATTGGTCACTTTCACTCGCAGGGATACATTATCAAGCGTAGTGGGGAATGATCTTCCTAAGAAATCTTACATGCGGACTTAGAGAACAGTCTCACCTTCGACTTACATGTTTACAACTTCATGGGAATTCTCCACAAACAACGAATACACACTTGTTGTGTAGACATGCACGCTCATGATTTCCTATTGGAGACTATTGGAAATTGCTCTAACTTAGCTAGAAACTCCCTTTTTATCACCTGTTGTGATGTGACCGTTGTGGTCAACTCTAATGCCATCTGCTTAGGAGATATCTAATGATTAAGACCCACAGGATGTAGAGAAGGTATACTAAGAAAAAGTTTCAAAAAAATATTAAAAAAAAAAGCGATAGCAAAATATGTTAAAAAGTCACAATTCTTACTTTGAGAGGGTTTTGCAAGGGCATGAAGTATCCACTTTTAGGAGGGATGAGTAGAATTGATGGCTTAATGTCAGGGTAGGCAACATATGTTGGGATAGGAATGGCAACTGGGTTAATCACATCGACACGAGCTACAGTGCGGACAGCTGCATTCTTTTAACCTCTAAATGCGACAGTCAATTCAATCTCAGCAATACCGACGTCTAAAGCAGTTGCATTCACTGCATATAAATGAGAATCTCCAATGGTCACAGGATTTTTAGCAGAATCATTGCTGTCAGGACTTGAGATGATTTCAGGGGAGATATTCTACTGGATGCGCAGAACACCTTCGAGTTTTGATACCCAGGTGATTGTGAGGGGGCAAATCCCTGTAGTCATGAGCTCTCCAGTGATAAACATCTGTGCGATTAGTCTAACGGTTGTGGTGAGATGCAAAGTCCTATCGTTCATTCCGAAGATTTTCACATCATCAATGTTGTTCACTGTCACGGGGACAGTAACCTTCGAGAGAAGGGTATTATTAGGTTGCAAGTGAATATTGAATTCTAACGTAGAGTTTCCCTTGGCTTTCACGAGCGCACGGATATCATAGAGTTTCGTGTCTAATTAATTTAAAATGAAGAGATCGTTGTTGCTCGCTCCATTTTGGGAAATAGATTAATAGGAAAACCTAACTCTAGTCGAATCAGATGGGCCACCAAGTAACTACAAGGATGTCTGACAATCGGGGTGCAAGACGATTTTAGCTGGGTAGGCTTCTAGCTAAGGGAACACTTCCAAATCAAGTGAATTACTTTTGATGATGAAGAAATTGGATCCCATCGAAGTAGTTCCAGATCTCAACGCAGCTACAAGTCTGTAGTTTCCACGTTTCTTTCCATCAATGAAGAATCTGTGTCCATTCAAGGAATCTCGTTTTATGGCGAGAGTTCGCCCTTCGTTATCGGAAGTATCACTTTCTAAGAAAATTTCCATGAGAGCGAGTTGCGAATGAGAGAAGGGTCTGTTCTGATCATCATAGACTTCAACTGTAGCATGAGTGGACGCACCCACTGGAATAATGTCTTATTCTAGCTTGAGATCAATTCTAGCTGGATCTCTAACTTAAACTCTACATTCGATTCTCTTTGCACCAATTTGAAGAGTATCATCAACTCGAATCAGCGCAACACCATTGTGTTTCGTTTTGAATTAAACTTTGTTTTGCTTCTCGAGGAGAGTATGGTAGACAACATCAGTTGCGTTATTGGCAATGTCATAGAACCCAGAACCGTAAAGAAGAGAAACAGCGAATTTATTATCAGGGTGATTGTAAACGAGGGAATCTTAAGGACTGCATTCAACGTTTTTAGCGACGGCAAGGAGAATTTCGTCATTGACTGAGAATGGAACTGGTGTGGTCTTGCCGATTTCAAGCTGTGCACTACTTGCATGGATTTTTATTACGTCTTGCTTTGAAGCAATTTCAAGACACTTATTGAGTTCAAATCTTCGGAATTCATCTTTTTTATGAGCGAGATGAGCTTCCTAGATGTTTTGTCTGAACTTATCCTTGTATTGCTGAGGGAAGATGAGAGTGTTAAGGGGTCCACATTCTTCAGTTGTGATACTCCAGTTAATAGCTAGCGATGAGTAGTTTGCAAAGGGAAGACCTCTTGAATCGAAAACACCGCTCGAGAAGAAATGTGTCATTTCTGTTTGCAGATGGTATTTATTGAATTTGGAAGTTTTCGCGTGATGGTAGAGACTATTCGATTCTTAACCGGTGAGAGGGTAGATATACAACGCATGGGGGACATTGCACCAGACTGTGATTTCGTTGAACAGCAATAACGGACGAGGTAGTTTGCCATCTGCTTGATTCTAAGCGAAAACCTTAACGCTGTATGAATTCTCAGCGCTGGTTGAGCACAAAGAACATGACAAAGTGTAAGATTATGTGATGTTTCCTTGAGTTGTCGAAGCTGGGACATCGCTTAGGACTCCATTGTCACAACCTTAGCTAAGTTTATTAATAGAAGTTGAGAGATTAATCTTTCTGAAAGATTCCCATTAAGAAGGACCGTATTTGAATCTCCATTCATAAGAACTACCCATGGATACGACAACCTCGTCTTTCTTGAAAAGCTAGAAATACTGCTGATTGATGATATTGCTGAAAGGAAGTAGCACTTTCACTGAAATATACTAGTCGACATGCACAACAAGCTCAGTGTTTTCTACTAACAACTTAGCTCTATATTCTCCTGCTTCGATTGCTTGGATACTGAATCCACTGCAGATGCCATAGTTATTATATTCATTGTAGATGCTTTGAATTTCGCTTTTTGTAGTAGAGTTGGTTGCAATGTACTCAGTAAATTCACTCTCGAAACTCTTCAAGGCATGCTTGGAAATCTCAGAGTTGATGAAGACATTTGATTTCCGTAAGGCTTCAATTTCGCTGAGCATTTCCTCATAGGTCTACTGTCTATCGACGATACTTGAGTAGAATGGGTTTGATTCGACTCCAAATGACACTGCTGAACAGTTTGAGAATCTCTCAGGTCCAATTCCTGGTAAAGCAATACCGTAAGTAGATCCACTTCCATGAATTAAAACTTCCTTCATTTGTTCAAGGGGTACAGCTCTGATGATGCTGCTCACACGTACTTCAATTGTGTCGAAGTTCTTCTCATTCATTTTGTCACTGACATGGAGAACAGCAGATCCGATGGATTTTGGATGCACTCTGTTGAACGAAGCTACAGCGATATTGGGGTTAGATGTGTCCCACTCGAAGGATCCAGAACCACCAAGAACTCGCAATTTGAAAATTTAGTCTGCCTAATTAGGTAAATGCAAGTATTATGATGGCTTGAAGAGTTTCACTGGCATGACGATAGAGATGCTTAATTTGTTTTTGATTTCTTTTTCTGGTTTCCATAGATTTATTTGGCCTTTGACATCAACAAGCTAAGCTGAAATGACAGTGCTGGAAGTCAACACCTTAGGTCTGACATGTAATTCATGGTTTCGTTTGTCGATGACATCGAATTTAGAGTTATCAATCATAACCTAGTTTATTTCCATTTTAGAAATAATAATTAGTTAAGATGGTAAAATATTATTTTGAATTTCAAGATTACTTCAATTCTGGCATTAGGAGTGATTTTGATCTCATTTTTATGCTAATCATACAGCACAACTCTCAGATAGTACTCACGGTTTCTCACGAAATGAGTAGATTTCTCAAAAATCTCTTAATAGTATCCTCGTCTGGAAGCTTCCCAGGATTCTGATGTGAATTCTCTGCTGAATATTTCCAAGGAATGAGGGTAAACTACAGTCACCGTTGAACTCACTGAAAAATCAACATCTTTAGAAGGGCGCACTACAACTTTCGTAGGGACATTTGGCAATTTCTCTAGAGTTGTCAATTAGCCATTCTATTCGATGATACCAACTTCAGGATTTAGAATTGTCCACTTGTATTCTGCACTTGGTAACTTTATGAGTTTATCTAATAAGCGGAAAAGTAATATAATTTTAGTTAAATAAGCTAAAAAAAAACTGTAATATTAATTAAAAGGCATTTAAATAGATTAGAGATGGATATTCTAAGAATTACAATCGAGAATATTTATTTTTAAATTATCAATTAATTGAATTAGATTGATATCTGGGTGGGGATTATGTTTTTATTTTTTAAATAAAAATCTTCTTTTCAAAAAGGGATTTTAAATTTCAAATGTCTATCTTTTTTTCCCTTTGGGGTAGTTAATGTGTGTGTGATAGAATATCTTTTTTTTCTTTTTATTTTATTAAGATACAGTTTTATTTTGGAAGATGATACGATTTAAAAAATAAAGATAAATATGATGTTTACCTGTTGCTTTTTTGGTATAGAGCAGCTCATATTGGAGTCTTGCTTGAGGGAGCAAATACAGATCGGTGCTAGGGAAAATATCGAATTTGTCAATTGCGTAGAGAGTCACTGCGAGTGAAGCAAGAGTCTGTCCGTTTTCCTTGATTTTAACGGAGACATCTGCTTTGCCTGTTTGAAGTGCTTTGATAACGATGATATCAGTTTGAAAGTGAACTGCTTCTAGTTTCTTGCGGAGGACACTAGTCTTAATCTTTGATTCCTTGAAGGTGATGAATTCGAAGATATTTTCTTCTTAAGTGATGCTCCACTCGAAGCGAAGCCCTTCTAGCGATGAGAATGAATTTCCTTCTTTGTCATAGCCGATGATTTCGAGGACGGAAAGATCACCAACATCGATAGTACGTAATTTTGTGAGGATTTCGATTTTCTAGACTTTAGCGATTTTGGATTCCACTCTCATAATGTCACCAGTGTCTACAAAAGATAAGAAATTAACATGGAAAAATGGTCTTTTAGGATGTAAATCAAGTTAAAATGGTAAGGAGGTGATGCGATTGTATTGTCCTTTACCTTTGTCAGTGACAGCGATCCAAATGATATTATCGTATGGTCTAACGTTATTTAGCTTGACGAGTGCATGCGATTCACAACGAGGGTTAGATTCATCAGGGAATCCAGTGATATCTAAATAATCAGGTCTCGTAGATGACCAAGAATAGCATCCGTTGCTGGCTTCTAGCATATACTGCGGCGCTCTAACTTCGAGATCTTCATAAAGCTCAGGTAATAGAAGATTCAATTTATTCACTTTTTTCTAGTTGTCAACAGTTTTTTAAGCTCCAACAACGCCTAATGAGACTACCATAAGGAGCATCAAAAGCACCGCTGCTCGAGCCTATCTATTTATCTGCACTGAACTAGCCATTTCTGTACTAACCCTTCCAGTCTCCTATTTTTGAAGTTTGGTAATTGTTAGCTTTCTAAGAAAATTTTCAATTTATTTATTTTTTTTCCAATTAGTTTTTTAATTTATTTGTCTTGGCTCCAGGCGCTCAAGAGATTCGATTTTTTAGTGTGTCCATCATTTATTTTTGTATTTTTACCTGCACATACAAACGCTCTAGAGGCAATAAAAAAGCTAACGAAGAACAAGCAACGAAAAGAAAGGCTAAATGACTTTGAGCAGCCCTTAGACTGCTTCGAATAGCTCGATTGAGATGGGAGTCTGTTTTTTTATTTAATATTTTTAACCTCCGAATTTGAACTAAAAAGACAAAAAATAAGCTAAATTTATTAAATTCTATAACAGGGGAAGAAAATTCAATGAGAATCATCTCTCTTTTTTAATTATTATGGCATGATACTTTCAAGTGTATTTAAGCAATAAAAGGTTCAATTTCAATAAGAAAAATTAATAATAAGATTAAACTGATGTTGTCTAACAACAAACGTAACTCAAAACACAAGAAAAATCGTTATTAATCTTAGGAAACATAGGAAATATTAAATTAATTCCATCCAAGAAAGCGGGAAGAGAGAACTGAGTCCAAGGATATTTTTAATAAACTGTGAAAGGAAGACAAAAAGGGAATAAATTTCTCAAAATATAAATAAAAACAATTCAGAGAGTTAAATTCTAGAAGAAACAGCAGATACACAAGAGGAACGATAAACTTATGGACATTGATCTTGAAGAAGCAGAAGCACTTGTCAACGTAAGAAATTTAGATTTCTTGGGTTTTATCAATACCCCTCTCTCTATCTCCTAATAATTCTTTCTTTCCTCCCCCTGGCATTTTAGCTTAAAACTCCCTCAAACAATAATTTAAAGGGAATTTTTATATTCTCTTGAATTCCCCTGTCTTTTCCTCGTCTCAGGACTTAGGTTCATCGAGCTTCTCTTGCATGTGGATTAAAGAGTTGCACGAGAGAAGACAGCATAAATGGGTAGTGGGCCAGTGATAGCTGCAAAAAGACAAATGGACAATGATGATGAGAGAAAAGTTCAATAAAAATAGTAAAACAAAAATGAAAATAGAGGGTTTTTTTATAAGAAGAATAGTTAGATAGGATCGAGGATGAGAGGGATTGATTTGAAAGAGAGTTATTAAGACTATTTTTTAGGACTTAAAGCATTTTATTGAAAGAGTATTTGTTAAAATGCTAAAAACTCATTGATTTGTACTTTTACTTAGGCTCCAAACGAGAGGCAAGAAGAATAAGAGAATGGTAGAGGTTCCACTAATGATGGATTAAGAGAAGACAGAGACGATAAAAAGAACAAAAAGAAGAAACATCATAGATCAAAGAGCAGATCACGTTCTGGCAAGAAGAACAAGAGCAAAAAACATCGAAGCAAATCTAGAAGCAGATCAGGAAAGAAGAAATCGAAAAAACAATCGAAGAGCCCAAAAAAAGAGAAACGATCTGCTGAAAAAAATTCAGGAATTGTCTCTGATCAGCAAGTACCACGACATGATGAAGACAATTCTGAGAAAGAGAAAGAAGGGGATTTGCGGCTGACTTCTGTGGAGAGAATCGAGCAGAAAAAGAGGGAACTTGAACTTTAAATTGAGAAACTCAGTAAGATTTAAAAAATATTTTGTTTTTGGAAATAATTGAACAACTCATTCGATTTGCAGATAAGGAAGCAGATGAAGCGCACAGAGAAGATATGACTGTTATGATGTATCAAGTCCCATTGAAAGCTGATGAGAAGGATATCTGGAGATTCTTAACAAAGCACTGCTTGATTTCCAAAGTTCGTGACATCAAGCTGATTAGAGACTAGAAAACCAAAAGATCAAAGGGAGTTGCTTATGCTGAGTTTTACTCCCGTGAGGACTTAGATAAAGCTCTTGCTTCGGATACCAAGCCATTTTTCATCAAAGGCGAGGAAATTCCAATGTCTGAAGTAAGATTCGCTCCTTCGCAAGCAGAAAAGAATAGAGCTGCAGTTGCTGCAAGGTAAACTAACATATAACGACAAATAAACTAATTTTATTTTCCTTTTTCTTGAAAATTAATATATTATTATCTCAAAACAGGCAAATTAAACTGCAACGAACTGAAGCGTTGAAAGAATAATTGACAAAACTGCAGGAGGGTCCAGTGAAAATCTTAGTCTCCGGTTTGAATGGGAAACTAAGTGAAATGACGAGCAACGAATTGAAGGATATTTTCTAGCAATTTGGTGAAATCGAAAGTGTGGAGTTACCATAATCTGCTTAAGGTGTCGGTCTAGGAAGCGGATACATTGTCTTCAAGAAGAAAAGCGATGCACATGATGCTATCCAAGCTATGAATGGAATCAAACTTCACGACTAAAATATCACATGCATTCCTGTTGCTAATAATCTAACCATGAATCCAGCTGCCACTAGTTTCCTAGCCTCAGGAGCAAACCCACCGTATGCTTCTGGCATCACTACTGTCAACAATGATAAAATAGATCTCGATTAAAACGAAAGTAAAAATATAATTCTCTCTTTTACCTTTTTCATGAATCAAATCTAAAAAAATACCAACTTTTTTTTCTTTTTCTAATCTTCTTTCTCTTTCAAAAGACAACATTTACTTGCACTCGACTCAAAAACGACTTGAGTTGATGATGAAACTTGCAGGGAACAACCTTACAATCCCCGGACTAGATACCTAAGTCTCGAATAATCTCCTTCCAATTCCAGGAATCAATAATCTACCTTCGTTAAATATCGCACAAAACTAAGTTGTCTAGGATACCTTCGCAGCTGGCAATAGACCACCAACCAGTCTCGTTCCAACAAACTATGTAGCCCTCATCAATATGTTCGCAGAGAGCGACTACAAAAACGACAACTCCTTCTTCGCCGATCTCAAGGAAGATGTTGGCGAGGAGTGTAAGAAATACAAAGAGCTCGTTGATGTGTTCGTCGCAACTACCAGCCCTTGTGGAGCTGTTTTCGTTATCTTCAAAGATCCTATGTCCGCTGTTAATTGTGCGAAGAGCATGGATGGAAGGATCTTCAATGGAAGATCTATTGCTTCGTACTGCATTTCTGAAGAGACTCTCAAGGAAGAATTACAGCAACACGAATGAAGTTGATTTTAATTTTTCTGATTATTTTTTCTTTTTTCATGTGATTTATCTCACACGTGCAATGATTAATTTTTCATAGATTCTTTTTCCATTTGATTTTAGACCATTTTCTCTTCCTTCTTTTGCTTCTTTTGGTTGAAGATCGTAAATCAAACTGAACATTCTCTTTTTTCAAATAGAAATTATGTTAATAAAATTCAAAACAACTGCTTCTTTTTGATTTATTAATCATAATAGTAGCTCCAATCCCTTCCAGCAGCTTTAATATCGTAAAAAGAACAATCAAAGTCGTTTCCTTTTTTTTTATTTTGATTAAACAAGTCACAAGGCTAACAATTCAGCAGTAGTAATAGAGAAAGAGTTACTAAATTGAAGATTATTTTTAATAAATTAGAAAATCATGAGTGTAATGCAGAAATCGGTTGAAGGTCGTCCTAAACGTAGGAACTCAAGTAATCTTCGTAGGAGCTTAAAAAAAGAAGCCGAACCGAAAGAAGAAACTCTTGCAGAGTCCTAGATAATGAACTCTGAAATACTTCAACAGTCGTTCTTACTTTTAGATAAGAATAGCACTTCCAATCCAAAAAATACCCTTTCAACAACACTCCACAAAAGAAAAGTTCACAACGAAATGAGCATACAAGATAAACTCATAAACGCTAAGATCATTCAGAATATGAATAAGAAGATCACTTTTCTCAAGAACCCTCGTTATCGCATAGTTAGGCCACCAATTCAATTCCCAGATCTTCTCACAAAGCCTGTATTGTTTCCATGAAAAGAATCAAATTCATTTATTTTTCCAACTCGACATCTTTAGGATCCATAATTTCAAATTTTCCCCTTGAAAACCCATAATCTAACATAAGCAAATTATTCAAAATACTCTTCAAAACAGCTAGACAATGTGTTAATATCTTCTTTCAATTTGTATTGTTGTTTCATGAAACTACTAGGAAGTTGAAGTCGATCAGAATATCCAAGACTGTCCTTTCCGCACGAATCCCTAGCAAATCGAGTTTAATAAGTATGAGATCGACAAACAGTATGAGATCTAGCTAAATGTTACTAATGTTGATAAAATATCACGCAGAATTAAGTTTCTGCCACCAGCACTGTAAAAAGATATTAAATGTTTATTTGAGAACACACTATTGAAAGATATTAAATGAAATCATGTTTAATCGTTTATTATGCTTGTTTTGGCCTAATTTGTAATGTTTTTTCTTATTAGATCATGTTTTTCAGTGAAAAATGTGAAATACCCTGCTCCATTGCCTCATAACGAACATGATGAACTCTCACTTGAAGGACAGGAATTAGGGATGATTGCACCAGGGATGAGTCTAGTTTTAACCGTTGAGTTCTTTGTAGAGAATTATCAAGAATAAAGAGATTCGATCACTTTCATCAATGAAATCAATGCGTTCAAGGTAAGTTAGTGGTTTAATTTCTTGAAAATCTTTTTTATTTTTATCATGAATTCTTTTTTCTTATTGTAGGTCCCAATTCGAGCTCGCAGAGACCCTCCTGAGCTAGACTTACCTGAATTGTTAGACTGCAAAAGCTGCTGGATTGGAGATAGATGCATGGAAGTGTTTAAATTCACCAACAGAGGAGGTGAATGTGGGTTCAAATTCTTCCCTGAAGATGAATTCGAAGAATAAGATCCAGACAGTGGTAGTTTAGTAACTGGAAACTTCGAGGTATATCCAAATGAATTCTACATGCAAACGGGCGAAACTCAAGAAATCGTAGTGACATTCTAGCCTTAGCATGAAGGGACTGAAACTGCTAACATAGTGCTAGCTTGTGATAATCGTACAAGTGCAGTTTATTCATTGAAAGGCAGTGGAAATATGGCTGAGGTGTCCATTTATGGGATTGATAATCTAACATAACAAGATTTTGAAGGTTCCTCTGAGCCCATGTCAGTTGTGTACTTTGAAAATGCTTTGCCTAAAGTGCCTCAAAAAAGGAAATTATTATTGAAGAATCAAACTGATGTAACTGTGAAATATCATTGGAATATATTTAAACAATCAGAAGGAAATAACAGCTAAAAGAGCATTCCTTCATAGGGTAGTAGTAGCGCTAACGAAAACAGAAGTGATAGCCTTTTTATTGAGAAATCGGAGTATGCCTTTTCGATATCTCCAATATCCGGATAGTTTAAACCATAAGAAATCCTTGAGTTTACAATAACACTCTTAACTCCCAATTCAATTTCATTATTCGAAAATGCAACTTTCTTCATAGATGAGATACCATTTGAAAGTATCAGAAATGTCTCAGAGCATCTCAGGAATTATATGCAGAAAAAGCTCAGTAATCCTACATAGATTCCACATGAGAATTTACCTGGATTTGTTGGGAGTAACTCTGCACGACCTAGTGTAGCGTATTTAGATTTAGTGCTGACATCGAGGGGATAATTTGCTAAGGTTAAGGTTTCATAGCCGTTTTAAGTATATTCAACTCCACTAGCTGTACATTAAGAGTATAAGCATTCATTTAAATTAACGAATGAATCACAAGCTACCGTTAACTTCTCAATTAAAGTTCTTTCGACGAATAACAATCAACTTAAACTTGAAGCATCAAACTATTCAGTAAAACAAATGAAATATTCCAAATGAAAGTTTGGCGATAATTGCGTTGTGTGTGTATGTCGAGTATTCTTATGGTGAATTGTTTTATCTTTTGAAAATAATTAGGGTTAAATCAGTTCCCTTGGAACGTTCGATGTGAGTATGGTGTTCAGTTCCGGCGTTGTTGGTGCTAATCAGAAGGGGATCTTGCAGATTGACTTCGATATTAGTGACACGATAATTTACGAAGTGATAGGCAGTTTTGTTGGTCCAAGTATCCGTATTTGCTAACCAACCCTTGATTTCGGTCTTATGCGGGTTCTAGAAGTCAGAACTAAATAAATCATCTTGGAGAATACCTCCCCTGTTGCAGCTACGCTTGCAATCAGAGATCTCAACCAGAAAATCAGTTAAATTCATAATAAATCATACTAAAAAAAGTGATTATCTCTTTCTAATAATGCTTAACTTTTCTTCTTTTTTTTCTCAAAAAATAACCAGAACTTCGACAGTCTATGAGCGTAGCCAAACTGAACTCAATGACGACTAGTCTAACATCTGAGAAATTCAAAGAATAAACTACCTTTGAGAGTCGTTTTGGTGAAGCTGAACTCGCCTAACAAAAATGTGAATTAGAAATCGAGGAATCACAATTGACTCTCCAGGCATTCGAAAAAAGAACAGTGGATGTTAAGTGCAAAGGTGGAATCAGTGAATCCTACACCACAACGCTGGAGATATCAGTAGAAAATTCCCTTAAACTGTACTTGAATGCAATTGCTGAAGTACAATAAGTACACGTCAGTCTTAATTAAGTAAAGCTAGACTTACCTTGTCTTTATACTGATCAGGAATTCATCAGCAGCGCTACTAATTCATAATTCTCCTTCATATAACTTTAAAATCTAGGTAAAATAAACGCAAAATTCGGTTTAGAAAAATTCTTTTATTCTTTTTTTCTTCAAAAAGGCAACATAATCGGTGAGTTTGAATGGGAAGAACCCAACAATCCCAATTTAAAAATTAGTATTTCCCCCAAAAGTGGGTTTATAGCTCCTAAATCCAACATGAACCTTATTCTCAGTATAACTCCCCTCAAAGGTGATTCCTTGGACATGATACTCGTTTGCCATGTTCATGACATGAAATATCCCCTTGGATTTCATATTTCCACTTAAATCGAAGGGTTAACAGTAAAATTAGAAAGAATCATTACTGACACTGAAACTCAACACTAATCTTCAGGTGAATAGCATTCTTTATCGAAAAAGAACCCTCCTATTGCTGAAGACAATTCGAATCTCTTTAATTCGTTGATTCTAAAGAGTTCCTTGCGAAACAGTAAATTACTCAAATCAATGAAAAACACGGATATTGTGAAATCATTTGATGATGCAGCGAGATTAAGGAAGTCGACAACAGGATTTGGTAACTCTGCAAGTATCAAGAAACAAATCTTAGAGAACATCGAAGTCCATGGGTAGATAAATCAACCATCGCATATGTATGTGCTGCTATCAAATACTTCAGGAATTGAGACGAAATTCTCCCTCAAATCGAGAAACTACTAGCCATATGTGAAAGCACCTAAAATACCTAATGTGACAACAACAACGACAGTGACTTCCAAATCGAACATGAGAAAAACCAAAGATAGTAATAATAAAGGTGTTTTGAATCCATTTGAGAGAGAGAACATAAGACATGCTGATTCTGAACAAATCGATGTGGAATCCAAAGAAAGTGAGAATGTCCATGAAAAAGAACAGGAAGATGGAGATAATTAGTCTAGAACGAACAATAACATGGCATATTCAGATCTTTCAATAGTTAACAGCAAGAACATACATAATATCTAATAGCAACCACTACAACTTCAAGGCATTGCTGAAGACTAATAGTAGAATTCTTAGTAGAGTAGAATAACTAAGAGTGTACAAGATGGCGAAGAAATCGGCAACTTGGAAAGTGCTTTCAAAGCACATCAACTTGCTTCAAAAGGGGAAACGCCCAACAACAGGCCAGGGTGCTAGCATGAAGTTAAGAGAAGCTCTAAAGGAACAGGTAATCTGCAAGATATCGCTGGTAAAGAACCGTTATTGTTTCCAGATGATTCTTCGGGCGATGAAGAGGATGATAAAAGATTTGAATATCCAGAATCACCTATGATAACAACCAAAAATAATTACACTAAGGGAAGCACTAACCAATCTAATCGATATAAGACAGTAGCTTAGTCTTAAGAATAGTAATTAGCTAAAAATGTCTAGGCTAAAGCAAGCAGAATCCATACTATGTCTTTATTAACAGCGGACTTTGAGAAAGTGAAGAATTTCAATTCTAAAGCAGGATAAGAGCTGAATGCTGCTAGGCAGATTGATAAGTAATAGAGACTGTGCTTGGAGAATGAAAAAGGATTTGCAGTGCGTAAGATATTTTATAAAATCTCATCTTTTTTTTAAAATAATTTTTGGATTTTTTCATTAAAAATTGACCTAACAAAAGACAAACATTAATAATAAAGAGTTTTTCTCGTTTAATTCTTTTTTCTTTTTTTTCTACAGTCGTGGAGCCTGATGGAGGATTGCTCAAAGGCCATTCTGAGCAGATCATAAAAATATCTGTCTTCAACGATATTAGTGGAAAAGTTTAAGACTTCCTTGAATTGGAAGTTGAAGGGCTGGAAACGAAAGAGATTCCTGTGTCTATCCACATCGAAGGGTCTCCAGTTGTCATAACTGCTTATTAACTCGGGATTGATTACAAGGGTGAATATCCTATCTTTGAAGTTGGTTCATTTATGGAAGCAGCTGGGGAAGTTGAAAGAGAATTTAAAGTTACAAACACTGGACCGAAAATTGTAAACTTGAAGTGGCATATGTTTGATTTGAATGCTGCTAATAATAAGGCTGGGTCTGCTGATAACAGCAACAACAACGATAGCTCTCCTGATGTGTTTAATGTGAAGATAACAGATGCACAGCCTGGCTCATCTGACATCTGTAAATTGCTTTTCTAAGCCATTCCTCCACCTGAATCCATCAACGGTCCATTTAGTATTTTCCCATCAGAGATAACCCTCCAAGGAAGGGAAGAAAAGATATTCAAGATTCGATTCAATCCAAATTAGCCTTAAGATTTCACTTCTGTGCTGATTGCTGATCCAGTAGTCATCAAACCAGATGGATCTGAAGACACTAATCTTGAAATTGACTAATTAATTCTTGGGTTAAAAGCGCATGCCTTGCGTCCTTAGTTGTATTTTGATAAACTACTGACGAAAGACGGCAGACATCTGTTAAAATTAGAAAAATGGGCATTATTTGAGAATATCAAAGAACGAAAGGAGATCTGTCTTGTGAATAAGGAATTTGTAACTGTGAAATTTTCAATCGAAATAGAAGGACCATTCTGCATTGAAGAAGCGAACTCCAGCAGTAAGACTAATATTCTGAATTCGATCATTGCGAAATAGTCCAGAGCATTGACGAAATCGATTGGAGGGGATTAGTTGTAGTAGTCGTTGAGCTTGAAATAATCGTTGAATTTTTCAAAAAACAATAATACAAATCTAGTAGGAGGTACTCTTCAGTAATCTCTGAATTTGAAGAGTGGTATAATGACTATGACAGGGAAGAATAGCTAAAATAATTAGAATAATCTAGCTGAAAATAGCAGGTATATTACGAATCAAAGTGCAATGATAAAATCCAAGAAATCTTAAATTACAAATGATCATTCTAGCCTTCCAGTATGGATGACATACACGCTAGAATAAAATGCTAATATGAAGCTGATTGTGAGATACACTGGGTAAGAAGTCAGTGATCTTTAAAGCTGGCCGATGACGTACAAGAATTATGAATTTGGGAGTTTAAATATTAAATATACGAATGGAGATTCTTAAGTAATTTAGCTTGAAGGACATCTCCTTCGTCCTATGGTAATCTTAAATACTTCTGGACATGAAGACATACCTGGGCCAGAAATTCAAGATTTCGGGACTGTCCACATAAAGAACGCTAAACCCTTGACATTCTTTTTGTCCAATACATCGAAAGTTCCAGCAAAATGGAAGTTGCTCCATATTAAGAATCCGTTCAAGAAATTCATGGGAACGGCGACAATGACGAAAGAAGAGATCGAAAACAATAGCGTTGCTGATGATCCAGATGTGTTTAATTTCGCTATGACTTCAGTAATTTTCAGAAGAAAAAAGGATTTAAAGATTTGAGGGTGGTTGATAATAATTGTTTGGTTTTATTTGGCAAAACAGGGAGTCCTTTATGGCGCATCAATTCCAGTAAAATCAGTCCCAGAGACACTTGCACTGCCAACATTACTCACAACGACGAAGAATGTCATGAATAAAATTGTCCCATAGTAGATATTAGTTGCTTTTAAGGTAATTTGCTAATAAACTAAAAAATATTTAAGTTTTTTAAGAAAATAATTAACCTAAAACAAAGAATTATCATCAACTCTTGGGAAGAATAATGACAATATTTTTTGTAATATTTCCTCTGTTAAGCCGAAGAAGAATGTGCTGTACAAATCGAAGTATCGGATCTGCGTGGAAGAAGGACCTACTGTTGATTTCACACTGAGAGGAATGGGTACATATGATGAAGAATTCGAAAAATGAGAAGAAGAAAAAAAAACTTATAGAAAAAAGCAAAATTAATGAATGATCTTTGTAATGAAAATTTGTGTTTCTTTCAAAATTCTATTCTTACTGGGCAATTAGATATCAAATCAAATGAAAAAAGATCAAATTATTCAGCAAAACACTTGTAAATTTAGTAAAAGTTTATTGTTATTTATTGTTAAGGAAATGTGTAATCAAAGTTTGAAGGTAGAAAACAGTTATTTTAAATAGGTTTAATCAATTTGATTTAATACAAAAATCTTAATGTTTCCAAGAAAAAAAAGTACGAGTCAAATTCAATTTCTGCGATGTTACTGAAAAAGTGAATAGACAGCGATTGCGATTGCAAGCAGGGACACATAAATACATCAGATATTTTGACAATTTTTTTATAAAATCCTTTGGAAACAGCAGATATCTTGATTGAAAACTTGACAAATATGAGTTATTCTTTGATTAAATTCCTTCTTTCAATCCAAAAATTTGCTCCATTATCATCCAAGATAGAAAAGGGAGGGAGAGAGAGAGAAATCCATGTTTATAATTTTTAGTTCATTAATTACCTTTTGCTATCTAATCAACATCACTGGTCTGAGATTAGTGTCATTTGTTCTTCTTAAAATCAAAAGGTTTCTGATGAAGACATAAAAACCCGATAATAATAGAAATGTAAGGGATTATGATTCATTAGAGAGGTTTATTAATTATTTCTGATAAGATATTTTTTTCTCTTTTGAAATGAAATTCATTGTAGAATTATTTGTGAGTCCCAAAATAAACCAAAAAACTCTTCTTCTCGTATGATAAATCAGATGCATAACTTCCCTTTTGAAGTTTCTTTCACATTGGATTTAAAATTAAAAATTTCTTTTTTTTGAATCTCTTTGGAATTTTATGCATGAGATAAGAACAACAGATAATCTTTATTATATTAATTGATTCCTTTTTGAACATAAAGGGGCAGGATATCAGAGAACATAAAGAAGAATTTATCTGGTCGAGTAAAGATTATTTTTGGCTTGTGCAAGACTTTTAAATTGCTGAAGAAAAATTAAAAATAAAAAGT
>Ga0302271_10001852_pt1 | contig 19754 bp, 7 predicted proteins | sample III_Bog_N1_1_FD_198767 | JGI IMG/M metagenome (GOLD analysis project Ga0302271, IMG submission 198767) | Peat permafrost microbial communities from Stordalen Mire near Abisko, Sweden - III_Bog_N1_1 | ecosystem: Environmental > Terrestrial > Soil > Wetlands > Peat | place: Sweden: Abisko... | reverse complement strand
ATTTTTGCTAAAAGAGGAGCCCCATATGTTTTTCTCGCAATTCTGCACTCTTCAGGCATAAGCTTATTATCTTCACCAACTCCTGACTCAGCGCGTGTTGGGTATCTATTGCAAAAAGAGGTTAGGATTCAGAAATAACTTATTTATCAAAAACCATTCTTTTTAGCAATCTGCTAACATGATTAATAATCCAATAATATTTATTTTTTTGTTACGTGATTTGCAAGTCTTCAATCCATATTTTCATTGATTTAAATGGAAGGTACGATTATCTTTATTCTTCTGATCTCTACTCCTTGATGATATCCACTGATTAGAGATACTATGTGATCTTCTTAAGGCCTTCATCATAAATGAAGTTGAAGCTATCGATATGCCCAAACGATGCTTGCTTTAATTTCTTAGCGGTATCATAATTTCTCTATTGAGCACGAGCAACAAAGTCCTCTGTGCTGATTTATTCCTTCATTGATGTAAATCAAGTATTTCAATACTGTGTCTGTGTGTGTGTTCTTGTTGTTATGCTTATTGTGATTAATTTTAATTATGTACTTTTTTCAGCTTAAAAGGATTGAAAACACAAACGAATATTTTTGATTCCTTATTTTAGACTGGGTAATTTAAAATTATATTGTCATTTAGAGGTACATATTCACATGCACAAATGTATCTTTGTTTGGCTAATAATGAGCCTACTTCTACTTCTAATAATGCACTGCATTCAATAGGAAATATTAACATAATTCAATATTCAAGAGAATAATAAATCCAAAAATAACAAATCACAAAAATTTCTTTTAAACAAATGAACTCACAATATATTTATTAATTTTTTTAATTATTTCCCTTTAAAATAAACTTTTCTTTCAAGCAAAGAACGAAGCTAAAATTTCTCTAATTTTATCATAGAACTCTTTCATTCTTGCATTTTCTAACGGGAGCACGAATTGAACATGCTTGAAGAACTATTGTGTGTAGGAATAGTCATATGAAAGGATTTACAGCTCTCGTTTGAGTTGCATGCAGAATTCCTTTAGAATCTCAGTGTTTGTCTTGATGTCTTTCTAAGGAGAAACAATGAACTGAATTGGAATGTAGACTTTCTCAATTTAAAGCTGATTCGCTGTTTTGAAAAGACTCTTCAGAAATCCAAATTCTGTCTTCTTGTTCTCTTCTTTTTTAGTTATTGTAAAAAGGTAGTTTGCTTTACCACAACAAGAATGCCTTGTGACTACAATATCATCTTCATCTCCTGATCCTCCTTATCTCTCTAGTTTCAAGAAGTTAATTTAATGATATTTGCTAGGATAAAGAATACAAATAGAAGTTATTTATCTCTACAAATTTTACTTGAAATCGCTTCTTGATATTGAGTTTAAAACGAAGGGAAGTGCACATCCGTACGAAATTTGAAATATCTCTTTAGCGAATAAGCTAATTTAGCATAATTAGTCATAAGATTGAGCACAGCATTTTATCCTCTAGGACCATATGTAAAATTAAAATGTGGATTTGGCTAGAAAGGTAGCTTCTTTAGATGTTACGAAGCTGAGAGAATATTTTACATTGTTTTGCTAACGATTTAAATCTCAAATTATCGCTTCTTCTGCATTCCTAAGCACAATGCTATGCTTAATTTATTCGCTGATTTTATTTCAGATGTAGAGGCATTACTTGAGTTGTTAGGGGGAGTAGCAAAATGCTGAAGACTATTAGCTAAAGATAAAATACCATTCCCATTACTAGTAGTATTTCCTATTATTGAAGAATCTAGCTTTGTGCTGTTCAGTTACTGTTCCATTCCATCTTGTTTGTGCTGAGATGATATTTCATAGAGGCTTTATATTAGCTCAAGGTATTCTTATTCAACACTTTATTACTGCTCAATAAATCTCTCTTGGTATGTGCTCTCGAATTGCTCTTGCTTTTATAAATGACTATTCACTAGCAGAGAAATTTACTGCTCTACAGCACCTTCCTAACAAGCTTTATGGATCACAGCAGAATGCTTATCATTCTCTTGTGTTTCCTTCTCCTAAAAGAAGCAAAAAGGAGAGAGAAAAGATTTTAAAATATGCAAAAACTCCAGTTGTTTTCTTATCAAATAATTCATACGAAATATGTCTGCGCGAAGATCTAATCCCCTTGCGATTATTTCATATGAAACCCTTTGAGAATCATGAAAGATCTTTCGTTCATGCAGAGCTCTATGAATCGCTGCTTTGTAATTTTGTTCTGCCATCCCTAACGGTTTTATTTCTCATTATGTTACCACTACTGCAGAATATTTGTTATCATCATGTCTCTTCCTTCCTTGATTTTGAAGAAATCTACCAAATCACTGTGCATTGTTCCAATCAGTTTATTTTTGGTTTGATGATTTCCTGAATAATTTTCATTTGGTTCATCGGAAGATGAAATACAGTTATTATTGTCTTCCTCTTATGCATTAGCAGATTGCAATACCTACTCTAGCTCTCCATTCTCCAAGTTATTACTAGGAGATGGAATCGCTTCAACTTTAGCGCTCTGATCGATTTTGCTAATCTCCAAATTTTCTGAGCTCATATCTCATTAATAAAAAATAATAATTAATAAACTAACCCCAAGTGGAAAATAGACACAAGTGGGGAGGAAGAGGGGGAGGGGAGAGAGAGAGAGTGATATTTAAGATTATTTATTTAACCTCAATTTAATTAATAAAAAAGCCTTCCCCCATTTTTTGATATTAATTTCGTATAGACACGTATTTCAGATAACTGACAAGCACAAAGTTGATAAGTGCATTAACAATTTTTATATTTCGACTGGACAGCTCAGCTGGCTATACTTCTTTACTCGTATGTCACTCTAATTTAGATGAGTATCATCAAACAATATCTTCACATTCGGATTAATATTTCAATTAATTAATATGGGCTTTGGAGCAGTGGAATTTTAGTGTAGATTTGTGATTAGTTGAAGAGATGATTTTAATATTTTTGGAGCTTAAAACTAATTCATTTTTTTAATCACCACAGTTTAACGATACCTTCCATAAAAAAGAGAGGGTTTATTATATAATTTAAACAAGCAATTCACAAGTATTAACAAGCTTAAATATTTATAGACATATTAACATATAATAATGACAATTTAAAATAGAATATTGTGGTTATTAGTGCAAAAGAGATTTTATTTAATTTTTAAAATTTATTAATAGAAAAGCGAGTGTGTGTATGAATGAATCTACTATGCTTATTTGATAGAGCTGGGTGTATATTTAGTATATTTATTGAGTCATTTGAAACTCCCCCGTAAGAGATGATTAAGAAAGAAAAAAGGATAGTTACTTATTTATTTTTTTATATGAGTTCAGAGTTCAGATCGAGGAATGAAAGGATATCTGAAATGCATTTTTAGTTTAGTGATTGCACATTGAGTTTTGTTATTGCAGTGCTTATACGGAGTCAATAACCCGAGTTGAACCTAGCAAATTATTCATATTTTAATCTCAATGTTTGGAGCAATAATCATGCTCGCTCAGAAAAATAAGAAGTTTAGGATTTTTAATGCAGAGTTGCAGAAACTAAACCATAATGTGCTACTCATGTTTATATTTAGTTTTGCCTATTGCGAGCCATTCTTCTGAGTGATCCCGGAGAAAGTCTCTGAAATACAGGGAGAAATATGGGTGCTAAATTATGCGCTTTATCGCTGAATGGTTAAATGAACACCCAGCAATGTATTCACGAAGTTATTTTCTGAATTCAAGAAGACGCTCAAAGGAGGGCTTGGTGTTTAAATGAAATTCTCCTGCATTTGAAGAGTCAGATTAGTAGATGTAGGATGCTTTCAGTTATACTTTAAGAAATTACTTAATGACATTTTTAGAAAAATTATATTTTTTAGATTGTTTCATCTCAGAAATTACGCATTGATCTTAGATAGATAATTCATCAAGAAGCTCTTTCTTGTAGCTAGAAGCGGTCTCAAGTTATCTACTGAGATTCCTTTTGAGCGAGATATTTGGTAATGCATCCTCTCTGCTAATATCATTTTGGAGTTTGCTGTTGATATTAATTTCTGAATGCTGCGAGATTGATTGATTAGGGTGATTTTCTTAAAAAATCGAGCAGCGTTTTGATCTTTCTGAAGGTGATATTGCTTGAACTTCCGTCTTTGTATTCATTGAAGCTCCCATAGTCATCAGTAGAATTAACGGTGAATCACCTTGTTTCCATTTCCTGAACGAGCACAGACTTGAAGTCTAGTTGCTAGCTAGGTTACTCTTGAGATCAGTTAGATTTTCAACAAATTTAATCTAATCACTTGAATCTAATTTTCTTTTCAGCCGGACCATAAAATCACTGGTCGTCCTCTCGATTTCAAACCGTTCTACTTCTCCCCGTGCTTAAGTGTCTGATAAACTTCGAGGAAGCACTTATTCTTATCCGCCTCCTTGAATGCATAATTCAGTGGAAGGACGATTTATATCGTCAAGAGAAGGCTGCTGGGAATATTGAAGTTGAACTTAAATCTGTGATTGTTTCGTATCATTATTTTTATCCAAGCTTAAAGAAGGTGTTCTTAATTTAGATTTTTAAATTTAGTCTGGCTGAATAAACGCTGTCTCAACAGATGGATACTGCTAAGGTTAACTCACAGGATTAGTTGGCTCTTAGGATAAAGATCTCTGAAGTAAATTAGCTAAGTTTTATTGCATGTTGGGGAGTTTTTGAATAAAAGATGTCTGCTAATTGGATGACTATTGTGGTTAAACAAAAGAAGAAAATAAAGATTGTTGTTAAGATGGATTGAAGACCTAAAGGAAACAAGGTGTAGAAGCATCGTTAGAGAATTAAATAAATGTTGAGGAAGCATTATCATGGAAGTTTGGCAGTGTAGAAGCTGAAGGGGGTTGATATGATGCCGGAGAATTAAAATAAGGAAATGCATAAAATGACAAATTCGAAGAAGGTAAGGCCGATGTTGTATTCAAGTTGAAAGAACTCTCTAAATGATTAGCTACGTTTGCAAGAGGAGCATTAAGATTCTCCTTGAACGCATTTTTTCCTCCAAAGTTTTAAAATGGAAGCATTTTTAAAGCTGTAGTAGCTTTGTGGGGCTTGATTTTCCTTTTTATTTCAAAAAAGATCTTTTAGTAAATTATTGTATTTTAAATTAAACAAGAGAGATTTCACCACAAAGTATTTATGCAAATAACAAATTGGACTAGAGAAATACTTCCGAGAGGAAAATCCCGAGAGAATACATAACAAGCAGGGACAATATGCTTTGCTAAAAAGAATCAGACACGTTTATGTGATTTTTAAGGATTTTTACAAAAAATATTTAAAACCATTTACAACAAAAACTGCTTTTTGAACTAATAATTGTTTCTATTTTGTTTTAATATTGTTATTGTTTTGTTTATCTGATTGATCGTAACGCTAGAGCTAAAATTGATTTCTTTGCAGATCCACTGAAATTCAAGGAAAATAGCAAACGTATTTTGTTAGTCTGCCTTCGTATTTGGACTAAAAAGTCAATTAACTTCTTAGGCTGGGTATTTTTTTGTTGGAATTAACCTAGGAAAGCAATTTTTTAATGAAAAAAAATATTAGGAGTTACAATTTAATTAGATAATCCTTAATCCAATGATTAGTTAAGCCAAAAGACAATTAAATCAATCTGTTAAAAGTCGATATTGGAATAAATTATGTGAATGTAAACACTTTTCAATGAAAAAACCAAGTGAAACGTCCGAATTTAACTGATTTAAAACAAAAATAGCATATTTTCAATTGAATAGTATTTTTATTAGAACTTTTCTTAAAGAGTAGATTATCTGCTTCTATTATTCCCAGATCGGATTGCCAGCGGGAATGAATTATAATTATAATCATTAATACCTTTAGATTCTTCTTCTCGAAGAATCACAAGCGATTAAACAAGAAAAAGAAAATCACGTAACAAAGTAAATTAAACTGTATGCACTACATCAGAGAAACCATGAAAAGAAACAGGAAAGTTTCCAAAAAAATACATTCAAGCGCTTAGAAATTAATTATCTATTTCATTCGAAGAAAAAGTGCGCTGGTTGGTAGGTATTTTATTCATTTAAACCATACCAGAATTTATAATTATCTACTTCACAAATTTCCACTAATGCTGATTAGGTTAATTATCATTGATAATTCTTTCTAAGCTGCAAACCATTTTGCTAATAATTAATAAGGAACATATCTTCAAGGTGTCCATTGATTGCAGTTATGAATAAAGATCGAATGATGAAATCTAATTTTTGGTTAGTTTTATTTGTTTTGTTTTCCATATTTTTTAATGCTTTCAAAACTAGAAATCCACCTCATCCTCTTTTCTAAGAATAAATAAATGTTCTATTCAAGGAGATTAAATAATAAGCATTTATCCACCTGCATGCAATTCATAAATAATTAGATAAAAATTAATGTAAATTATAAATAAAATGTGCTTATTTTTTTAAGATCCGAATTTCATAATGTTGATGAGGAATATGGAATGGAATTCTATTAAAATATATGTAAACTACTTGGATTATTTAATAATAAATGAATAGCAACGAGAGATTAAAGAGATTTTTATTTTGTATTTAACTTTTAAACTTAAAATATATATTTTTATATAAAAATGATTGTTAAGAAGATTCAAAGGGTGTGACTGATAGTTTGAGGACAATAAGAAGAAGATGTCCTGAGATTATAAAGAGGTTAATAGTGTTATTGTGGTTAGATTGTTAGGTTGATAGAGCATTGCTATTAAAGCTCTTGTTATCAGAACTAGAAATCAGTTCATTTTTTTTTTCATTCTGAAATAATTCCAGCTGATTTGACATCCTTTGATTTATCGTGATCTCTAAGGAAAACAAGATAATCAGGGTCATCATGGCACATAAGCAAGAACTTAATGATGATTCTCAGATCGTCTTTGTTCTTAGACTTAGAATGTTCGAGCCATTCATCAGCTTGGGTCTTCAGGAAATCATCAAAAAGTTACCCGTAGAGTTTATTTCTCACAACTGTTTTGAGCGTGTTATTGTTGTATTGTTTTCCAAGGAAAAACTTCTTGAATTTTCTGTAGAACCCTTCGAGATCTTTCTTAGAAGGATCTTCAATGCGGAGAAGGGGCATATCATGGCAGACTTTGTAGTAGTATTGATTCTCATTGATATCGTAGTTGTAGATGTACTGTTGTTTTCCAAGCGCGAATCTCTTGTAAGCCTTCAAGAATGCCTTAGCAGAGTTCTACTTGCTAACTTATTGGATTTAGAGAAGTAGCTCTTTTTAAGCAGAGTTAGACATTGCAAGAAGCTTCTCTTTGATTTTTTTGTTTTCTGCTTTTTGAGTGGCAGCTTTTTCTTTTTTGACACGCTTTCTTTCGCTGGCTGGAATCTCATCATCTTCACAGTTGTTTTCGTTTTCTCTGCATTCAGAAATGGAATCGATTTCATCATCATCTTCATTTTCCATCTTTTGTTTTTTCTTTTATTCAAGTAACTACATTGGGTTAGCTGAAGCGTTCATCATTTCTTAGGCAGTAATCGATGCAGCTCTTGATTATTCATGAGATTTAGAAATGTCCAAAAGTAGCTTTTTGGTTTTGGGTGCTTTTGTAGAGGAAGAACAAGAGAGTTTAGTTGATTCTTCTTTATGATTGAGATGCTAAGAATATGATAAGTCATGATCTTTTAATTATTCTGATTTAGCTCGATTATCAGCTGGAACTAAATTAAATTAATTCGAAGTAGCATTTTTCGAGATAATTTAGAATGAAGTATTATTATTATTATTATTATCTCTGGGTTGAACGGAAGCGAGATTAGAAGCAGAGCCAAATGAAGACAAATTTTCACCTGAAAGTTCATTTCTAGGCAATATAAAGTTGCTCATTGTCTAAGGATATACAAAGCAGAGAGGTCCATACTGAGCAGGAGATTAGGAATTGTTGTTGTTTGGGAAGGTTGCAAAATTCTATTACTGGTTTAGAATGAATTATTGAATCTACTATTATTATAGGAAATGCTGCTGGAGTTATTATTGATATTAGTGTTATTGTTGTTATTATTATTAGTATTGGAACTATTACTAGAGCTAAAGCTAAAGAGATTATTGCTACTGAAGTTGATGTTGCTGTTGATATTACAGATGGAAATCAGGTTGAAAAGTAGGCTAGTGATGAGATAATGTTGGAATAGGCTACATAGGAGATTGCTGAGAGTAGAACTGAAGAGGGATACTCATAGGATAGATAGCTTTTACAAGAAGATAGAGTGATTAGATGTTGAACTGAATATTCTGTATGATTAATATTTTTTTGTGATTATTGCTAGATTATCATTTTTCGTTTATCCCCAACGAGCATTTTAAGCTCACAGATGATTTGAAATTTCCCTCACCCCCTCTTGAGACTAGTTAGTTAATTTCTAATTGGATGGAAAGAACACAGAATCTGAAAAGAAATATTTAAATTAAGGTTTTTGTATGTAATTCGTGAATATCCTCTTGTTGGGATTTATCCCACAAGAATAAGATATTATTTTACCTTTTGAACTGTTCAATTCACTTTCTTAAATGGCTGATTCTCTATGACTTCCACTTCCTCGTCAAATATGGACAGTGATTAATTTTAATAAGGATTTTCTTAGCATTTCAATCCTCAGTTTATCTTGGCAGATGAGAAAGAGAATCCAGTATTTTGTTTGGAATAGTATCATTTCAAGCAAGAAACAAAGGGAATGATTAATAAAAATCTCTTGATATTTCTTGTTTTTTTCATGTAAATAATCAAATATTTCCCTTGATTTTGTCTTGAATGATTAACTATTTATCCAAATACTAGATTTTTTAGTTTGAAAATGAAAAATAAGAACCAAAACACGAGCTGCTGTACTTCAAAAATCACACGATTACAAGTAGAAAATAGTCTGCCAAAACAGAAACACTTCTCCCCGCGGGTAGGGTGGGTTAAAAAATATTACATTATCGAGAGTAAAAGGTTGATCAAATACTATGAACTTCTTGGGTGGCCTTACTCAAAATTCATGTAATATCAGAAGGAGGGAAGGGGAATATGGAAAAATCAATTGATGGGGATAAATTTCTCCAAATCAAGTTACTTTATTTGCTCTCCTCCTCAGGCAATTACTGTCATTCATTCCGATGAAAATTCAATGTTTTTTCGGTTACTCCTATTATCTGGTTTTAAATCGCAAATCGTATGCGTTTTTACTAACATCTTTAGGTTAAAAGATTTAATTCAAAATTGTTGAAATTAAATGGCATCATAATAATAATAGAATAGAAGATGGTTTAATTGATATTGAAAATGATGTTTTTAGTTTTAAAAATTGTTCAAAAATACTGACAATCTTTGTTTTAGTGGAAATTATAATTCGTACTTGGTTTTAAACAAAGACAAATATGCCTTCTTTTTGTACTATATAGTTTAAAGATGATGGTTAGGTCTTTTTGTAAATCAAAGGTTAAGATTACTGTTAAATCAGTTTGGTCTTAGCAAATAGGTTTAGGGAGAAAAAGAACTTCCTTGTTTTTTTAATTCAAATTTTAATGATTATTCTGTTTGTTTGAAGTTCCAATAAATGGAAATAATACAAAGTAATAATTTTGTCATTGCTTTCAGCTTGATAAAAATGCTAGATTAGGCAGACTAAAGAAGATTAAGGAAAATTTCAGATAATTTTTTGGAGGAAATTTATCTCCTTTTTATTTCCCCAACCTTTCTTGTTTAATTTTAATAAATGTAATGTGTGCATCGTGTGTGCGTTTGAGATAATAGACAGGTTTTTTCTTATAGAACTAAAATAATTGACTTCTCAGAAGCAATAATGAAAGGAAAATCACACAAGGAACAAAGATAACAAAAAGAGGAAAACAGATATGACTTGTAACGTACATTAATTAGGAGGGAAAGATTAGGAAATAAAGAGAACAAAAGTTAAGAAAATGTCAAGAGAATAACAGAAAAAGAAAGGAAATTTGTCAATCCATTTCTATGAGAAGAAGGTTAAGTTTTTGTCTGTTTTGTTTAACCATTCTAATAGATATTTTTTCGGAGTAAAATGAAGAAGTTCCATTTATCTTTGAAATCAAAAAGTAGTTAATGATCTGAAAATAAATGTAAAAGTGATGTAAATGATAATATCACACTAATCGCAACACCAAAGAAAAATATTAAAATGAATGGAATTTTATAAAATTGTCTCTATTCAGTTATTTTAGAGTTGGATTGCTTTTGTATTTTCTGCGCATTCTGTGATTCAATTTAGATTAGTATTTTTTTATTTTACCTTCTGTCCCTGCCACAAAAAACTGTAAGAAGAATTTTTAACCTGCTTGTGGAATAATCGAAAGTAAGTTTGGAATCGATTCTTCTTTTGGCACTCTTGAGTTTTATTATTTCGTATTTTTTTTCCAAAATATTGTGGGACATTCTTACACAGTTTTACATTGATTTTAGATAAATTTACAGAAAGGAATAAAAGTAATCAACATTCCTTTTTAGGTTTGAAAAAATTAATATTTGAGAACAAGGATGTTATTTCGCACTATGAAATCTAAGAAATCTTTAACTAAATTTCAATTGATTAGTAAGTAAAACACCATGAATAAATGATATGCTGAGAATATTTTATTTCTTTGAAATATCAAAATATCTAGTTGTAGAGAAATAATCACACAGCAACGAAAAATGAGAGTAGCAAATTCAAAGTTTTTTTTTGTTCTAACGCATAGGATTTACGATGCGTATCGTTCACTAGAACTGAAGAAAGAAATTCAAGGGCTCGAGTTGAATTCCTTTGTTTGGAGGATTTCAAGAATTAATAAGCGTGATTTGTTAGGAAATTACCCAAGGAAAATAGGAACTTCTCCAACGAACTACTTGATTTCTAGTAATTCGAGGATTCGAGGGGAGTACACTTAAAACTCCAGAGCAAAATTAAAATAGCAACTCAAATCACAATTAAGTGAAGAATCTGATTTTTATCTTATTGTAACTTTTCTGAGGAAGTTCCTTCCCCCACAAAGCAGCTAAATAGAGTTTAAATATTAGCTTTTTCTCTCTGGAATATTGGCTGAGACTGAAGAAAAAAAAAGACAAATTTGCTTGGACAAAAAATGAAAACTTTCATTGTAACCATTAATTTCAGTGAAAAAACAAAGGACAATCATTAATATCTAAGATAAACGTATTAATTTCTGAATAAAATGAGTAAAATGTGTTTATTTACCTCAAATTCATAAGATTTCAATAGAGGATATCATCCCCAACTGGTATATTATACCCACTAAACGGATTACTATACCAAAAATTTAATTGATTTCTAAAGGGTGTGTCATAAAATTCCTTTCCTAAGGAGCATTTTTGTCTTTTTCATCAGAAACCTCATGTAATTTCATTAAGGTCTCTATTCATTTGCAGTATTTTTTGCTTTTGAAAGAGAATTAAGTGACTCATTTCATTCTTGATGCTTTTTTAACTACAATTTTAAGGTAAATTTTCATTTTTAACTTATTAGGTTGTAAGCTAAAATTGAATAATCAAATCAAAATATTCAAGTCATGAAATACTCCCCAAACAAACGAACAAAACACAAAGTAAATTCTTACAAATAAACATGAAGAATCTTTTTAGTTTGCATCTTTGATTATTTGAAATAGGTTTCTTATTGTTTTTTAAATTGGATTGTTGAGTGGAAAATCTATTCAACATTTGCTTTTGTTTCAATGAAATTCATTAAAAAATAAAGGAAACTATCTTAGAAGTTATCAAATACAAGAAGATAGATCTTTTTTGAAATTCAACTGATGCGAGAATTTAATTAATTTTCTTTTTTGCCAAAGTGGGGGAGAATGAGTTCGCTTATCGATCTTAGATATTAAGTAATTTCCTTAATATTGATCCCAAAATTCAGTGTATGCTTTTTGTAATAGTCTATTCAATACATATTACAATTATCTTATTATTACTGTTTAAATCTTATTTTTAATTTATTTTTAAATTTCAGTAACAATTCATTGTCATCTTACTTGCAAGACTGGAAGCTGCTGGGGTATTAGTTGCTTTCTAGATCATATTTATGAAATTGAAAGAAAATTGTAAGCAATTTTTCTATTTATTTTTAGACTAACATTTCAATTCTCACCCGTTGAGGTTCTTCCAAAAGGAAAAAAAAAAATGAAAAAAAGAAAGTTAAAGATCAAGAGCAATGTATTGATATAAAGGGAATAACAGATTGTAATTCTTAAGAAACATAGCCACTAAAAAAGAATACTGCATTACCTTTACAGAGTAAATCACTCAAATGATTAAGAGTAATGCAAAGAGCCAACCTGAAAAAATATCTCAAATTTGCACATTAACTAATCTAATCATTTAACCTACTGACACTTGCTTATTTGGTATGATATTTTGATATTTCTCAAGCAGAAACAAACCATGAAATGAATATTTACAACTACTCACCTTTTTCGAAAAAATAAACCATTTTTATCTCAAAACTACTTAACTTTTCATACTGGCTGTAAAAAGATATCAATATTTCATTGAATTTCTTGATAGCGATAGAAAGAAATCCCAGAAGTTAACAAAATACAACTTAGAAATATCTGTAAACTGAACTCTAAAATCTTTTGAAAGACCAAAATTTCCTGCAGTTTTGGTTTATTTTAACAAGCATCTTTAATGTCTAGTATGAAGAAAAGCGATTGGCAAAATATTATTAAGCTAACCATCTTAGAAGAGAAATGTTTAAGAATCATATGGAAAAAAGGGGTGGAAATTATAAGTTGATTTAAAAATTCGTGAAAGAAAAAACAACAGATGAAATAGAAAAATGTTAGAGAATGTGATAGTTTTTAAGATTAAGATTATGACAGATAGAATAACAAAAGAACTGGGAGTTTTTTAATCGTCCAGTTTGTCACGCTGTTGCCTCATCTTATCTTTGATTTCAAATTCGATGAACAAAAATATTCTTCCAAGAGTATAAAGATACCTGAGATTGGAAATAAGTAGTGAGTAAATTTATTGATTTGTTTGATTAATACTGCTTTATCTCCTCACTGGCTCAGTGTAGATAATGATTTGTATAATGGATTTTAGAGAAGTTTTGAACAGTTTATCTCAATTAGATCTGAAATTTCTTGGGAATCTTGGTTTTCATTTAATTTAGATTACTCGTCCCTCTGTAACTTGAGTCTTGAGAGGAGACTTTCACTTCTGTTAAAGAATAGATTAAAAGAGTGTATTTATAAAATTGTCTTAATAATGATTTAAATAATATTGTTGCCATGTTAGATTTTGCTGAATGAAAGGTAGGATTATTCGTTTTTAAGAAAATAAAATATAATAAGAAATGATGATATTGAGATAAACATTATGTTTGTTTTTGCAATTTTTTAAGGGATTGTATTGGATTATATTTATTCATTTTCTGTGAAAAGAAGAATGAGATAATTATGAGAGTTTGGATGGTGAAATGTTGTATCAAGGTGTTTGTTTAGTAGGTAGTTTAGTGTTGCTTTACTCGGCATAGGAAACAAAAGTTAGATTTTTAAAATATTTTTTACTCTTTGGAAGATTGCTTTTTTTTCTTCAAGAAGGACAGTGGACTTTAAATTTAATCCAGTTCTTTACGTTTAGTAATTTTAAGTCACTTGCTGATGGTTTATTCACTTAGAGAAGAACTAAGATACTATTTTCCATAAAGTTTTTGAATTTGCTAAATTTCATACGAATTGAAGAATCATAATTAGAGATTTCCTGAATCATTTTATGGAGCAGATATTGTAAGATTTATCGAAGTTATGCTATGAGCTTTCAAACATTTAAGAAAATAAAAGCATTAATAACAGATAGCAAAACAAAAAAGTTCTAAAATTATGATGGCCTTTTTAGTATTTTGTATTCCGTCTTTGTCTTTTATCTTTCGCTTTTGAAAAATGGAGGAAAAAGAGATCATGTTTTGTATTGTTTTTCTTAAAATAATTGTTCTATAAAAATAAGAGAAACACTGATTATGATCTAAAAAATACAAATTGAAGTATCATTCCATCTATTGAACGAATAATAGATTTACCCTCACTATCCTCTGAAAAACTTCTTTCCTCTACATTTTTCATGCTACTCAAGACAGGATTAATGTTTCTATGACATAGAATTCAATCTTAGTACGATTTTGTAGATTATTGAACTTCGCTTTGTGGAAATAAATCAAAATTACTTCCCCCAAATAGTAGCAGCAGCTATTAAGATTAAGTATGTTAAAAAAGAAGAGCCTTCCAATAAAGAAAAATGTAGAAAAACTTAGTTTCTAATTTATTGCTAAAAAAAATACACATATTTTCCAAGAATAACTACAAATCATCTCAAAATATTGGTTTATTTTCAAGAAGGTTAGTGTGAAATAAGGATTCTGAAGTGAAATTCGGAAGAAAAATACTCCAGTTATTTGGGAATACTATTTAATCTTCTGGTAATTCTTGAACTATTTTGTCAAGCTCGAATATTCCACATTTCAGCAATTTTCCTTCGAAAGAGAAGATCTTCCCATGACCGTTGTATTTGTCATCATTCCAGTAGCCAATATAATATTTATTCTAGTAGCAGTAGCATCCGAATCCAGAATAAAGGGAATTTTTGAAGTATCCTGAGTAGAATTAAAACAACTTGCCATTCTGAATGAAGTAGAATTTTCCGATCCCGTTCTGATCGTTTCCAGCCCATTAACCAGAATAAACATTTCCATTTGAGAAGTAGAATACCCCCAAACCATCACGACCATTGTCCTTAATTCCACCCATGTACACACTACCAGTTGGATAGAAGTAGATGCCTTATCCAAACAGTTATCCATCTTTGAAAGTACCTTCATATCTGTTGTGTGAGGTGGGTTGTGATTCAATTAATTTTCCATCTTCTTTGTCTGGCTTTTGAGTGAAGTACTTGATTTTATAATCAAGATGATTGTATTGAGCTTAGAGTTTCAATTTTTTCTTGTTGAGTTCCATTTTTTCTTCCTCTGAAATATCATCTGAATATCAAACACAGATTCAAACATAAAAATTGCTTGAAAGAGTACTTTAAACCAACGAAGATATCAAAAATCTATTTAAATAAATAGAAAATCCAACTAAAAAGAAAATCTAAGTTTGACACATTAGAGTTACAACTTTCCAGAACTCTTTCGAGATGAGCGGAACAATAGTACAACAACATACAAAACTAAAAAACTTCTTAAACCCATTATTTACCAGGTAGAAGAGCTGAGGAGATCTTGTTATCTAGATCAAGGGCTGAGTTTTGAGAGCAGATTTAGTTATAATTTTTAGGCATCCCTGAGTAGCTGCTCTCTCTCGATCTCTTCGTTGACATCTCTGAGTTTCCCATGTTTTGTTAAACGATTTTTATCTGTTTTAACTTTTCAGGCTTATTTTTTTCTTTTCAACTGTACTTCTTAATAAATACCTCTACTTTGATTTATTTTTTCTTCTTTAATGTCAGCTTTAAAAATTAATTACATTATTTTCGTCCACTCACTTGACTCCTCTTATCTCTTCTACCAGGCAATTTAATTTCAAGAAATCTGCGTTAATTATTAACCTAGCAGATTCTTATCTTTATTTAAGCTAGATATTGGTAAGGGTTTTAAAATGTTGGAAAATGAAATTTAGAGCAATTGTCCATGAAATAAACATCAAGAATTGTTAAGATTATTGTCAAACCAAAATAGAACCTTAAAATTATTGATTGACAATCAAACAAACATTATTGTACGACAATATGAATCCAAATATTCTTTGTTTTACAATTGAAAAACACATAATTATGGATGCTAAAATAAATAAAAAAAACAATCTTTTTAAATATTTTTATCAAGATGCTTTAATCTAATTCGATTGGTTCTTTTAAAATCTCTTGATTTCTGCTTGGAATTCTTGAAACCCAAATCCAAATTTTTCGACTTCCTTTGGTTTGTTTAGCAACTATTTGAGTGAAAAAAACAAAAATAAGCTCAAAATTATCTCAAGGAATTATCATTTTTATTATCAAAAACATTATTCATGTTTAATTAACTTTCTTGAAGAATAATAAGAGCTCCTCGATAGTCATATCTGCTGATGAAGGAGCACGAAAGAACAGTGAGACTAATTGCTTCAAGTCGAACTTTAATAAATAGTGCTTTCGCATGAAATCGACTGCTTAATGAAACTAAGAAGAAAAAAATAAACTCGCTCCAGTTTTATGTAGGTAGTGCTATTATTTGTTTTTTCGCTTGAAATACTAAGTGGATTATATTTAGGTATTTTTTGTTGTGTTACTTTCCCAGATCTGAAGAGAAGAGAGACAATAAGGGAGTATTTTCCTAATCGAAATAGCATATCAATAGCAGTTTGAAATCCAGGACGATATGGTTATTCTAAAAGGGCAAAAAATGAATTTTTTCATACTTTATTATCTGAAAAAACGATTTTAAACTCATTTTAATCCTGATTGTAAAGTATGATTCTTACAATCTTGTTAGGTTAATAAGAGTAGAGCGATTTCTTCACTATCGTGTATTTCCCTAAACTATAAGAATGTTATCAATCTCCTAGTCTACCCTGTTTCAACCAACAATTGTGCAAATAGTGTTTCTGTTTCTCTAGAAATCCATATTTAATTTTCACTGCAGGCAATCTAATATTCAATCATAACTTCAACAAGTCTGTTTTTGTCACAGCTACTGTTTCGATACAACGAACAAAAGAATAACTCGTATAATTCACTTGTTGACATGCCTTATTTACAGAATAAAAACAATATTAGCTTTAAAAATATTCAATACCTGGTTTCTTACATGATTCTGAGGAGTTTTAACAAGTATTTCCTTTCATAGAGAGTATGATTGATTTGAAGGCTTCTGAGAAAAATGACATACTAACATTTTGAAGAAACAAATGTCGTAAATATTGCAAGGAATAGTGTTTGTTATTAGATCTTCTGATGAGAATTCCAAACCCTTCTGCAGGGGAGACATGAGAAAGTCTGGAAAATACCGATAGATTGACTTGTAATCGAAAGAATTTTCTAATATTCGGGCAGATAATCACATCTCCTTAGGTGAATATGCTGCTGTTAATATCATCTGTTGAAATTAAAAAATGATTTAAATTTTAACAAGGATTTGTTGGGATTTTTGAAGAAAAAAAATTCAGGATTTTACATGAGAAAAGATGAGCTTATTGGTCTTTGCTAAGAGCTTAATAATTAGAGAGCCTGTATTCCGTTAAAGTCTCTCTGATTTCAGGTAAGATCTGATCTGATTGTTTTTCAGTTTACTACTGAGGACCATCGATTTCATGAGGTTCGTTGTTAGGAAGCATAAGCAAAGATTTAGTAGAAAAAACAAGATACGATGCACTTTTTGTTTTTATTGGCTCAGAAGATAACAAGCTTTCCCAAATTTTGCCACAGTTTTCTTTTTCTAAGGCTGTTTCTCCATTCTAGTTGCATTGTTTGGATTCTTCTTGTTCTTATTACTGGAAGAGTTAAGATTGCTAATCAGAATCTTCATCTTCTTCTTCTGGTTCGAGAACTGAGGAAAGTTAGCTTTACTTTTAGTTTCGGGGAATTTAATGAGTTACTACTTTTGCTGCATCTGCAGTTTCAAGTTTTGTATTTGTAGCTTACTGAGCGTTATGCTGTCGTGAGGGTGAAACCATTTATTTTCTTCTTTTCTTAGGAGAATCTAAAGTCTCACCGAAAGTTTCTAGCATCCATTCTTCGCAATCTGCATTATCATCTTTATTCAAGTCAGATCCATTTGTTTTATCAGTAGTTGTTTTACTACCTATTGTGTTATCCTATTTTGTCGTAGGAAAAATATGATTTTCTTATGAATTTCTAGATTTTTCTGGTGAACGAGAAAGTGATTACTTCGTAGATGATAAATTTCCTTATGAATATTTCTGATTAAGCAAAGTTTGTTTATCAATTTTAGAAAAAATAGCAGGCGATTAAGCTGGAATCATCACTGGCGAAGTCGGATTTGAAGATGGATAAAGAAGTGCTTGAAATGGAGAATTCCCAAGTTAATCTACATTTGGAGAGTTATGAGACGAAGAAGAAAATAGCATTTTAGGGGAAAGACGGCTTGGGATGTTAGGTGTTTAATCCATAGAATGCCTAGGAATCGGCACACAAACTGCTGCTCTAACAGCTCCATTTGTTCCTCTCCTTTTTTATTTTTTATTATTCATATCGATTTTGCAGATATTATTTGTGTTAATCTCATTTGAATTATTTGTGTTATTTGGAGATAGTGAAACGGAATCAATGTTCTTCAATAGCTAATCTTTGGTGTAAGCCTCATCACTGCTTTAATTTAGCCTGTTGTTCCCATAGTTGCAGCTGTTATCTTTGGGTTTTTAAAGGTTATTACTATGCTCAAAGTTGTTAGCTGGAATAACATTTTTTGAACCAATTTGATTTGGATCTTAATTGTTCTCAATATTGGAATTATTTGAATGCGCATAATGAAGACTAGGAGCTGATACAAGGGTAATATTAACTTGCGTGGATGTTGTCTTTTTAAGCTAAATAGATGAAGGAAAAGGAGTATGAGTGAAGGATAATGTTTTTTTTCTCGAAACCTAACTATCCTCAGATTTTTCACTATTTAATGGAAATTCACCGATTTTAAACTCAGAGTATTTTATATCAACTAACAGTGAAATACTGGTATAATTTAAAGAGGGAGGTTAAGTTTAGATGCTACCATGGATGGCTAGTAAATCATCAACAACACTGAATCGCAATTTAGAGAAACAGTAATTATTTATGCTTATTTCTTTGATGCATTTGCTCTCCATTCCGAGTTTGAATAATCTAACCCTGTGCGCTTCACAATCACCTTCAACAAGATAACTTTCTTTATATAGCATTGCTAAGACAATCGTATTTTTGTGCTAAACAATAGGGCTGTTATAATCATAGTTGCTACTCAGATCATTTGAGCTTTTAATCTAGTTTTCTTGAGAATCTCTAATTGTTTCAGGAAGAGTTTTTTTACTTTTTATTTTAAAATGTCTAGATATGAACCCCATAATTCCTGGTTTTTTCATTTCTTTTGAATCGCTGCTATCTTTGGATTGCTGAGAAGAACGCTAAGATGTCAATTATGTTTCTGGTAATTTTTTTATCTCAGCTTCATTCATTTTTTCTTCTGAAGAACTGTCCTTACTATACTGCTATTCAAGTTTCAGTTTATTCTTCTCACTATCACTTGAAACTCTCCATTCCTGGTTAGTTTATTCGTCATGCAGCGACTCCCCTTTCTCTTAAGAATCTAAGACAAACATTGCTCCTTTGATATTGAAATATTTCTTTTCGTTGAAGAAAAAAGGATGGATTTAGTTTTTATTAACTGAACTAGCACAGCATATGATTTGATTCTAAGGTTCATACCAGCATTAAGCAATGCTGAATTCAAATATTCGCTGCTCTTTTAAGTGATCTTGATCAATCTTTAGCAGGACTATTCTCTAGGTTTAGCATACAACAAGATCAATTCCTCGTTCAGAACCAGAAATCCACTCAAATCTAAGTATCGGATTGTCTGCGCTAGTGTTCATTTTTATTTCTTTCCTTTCTTACTTTCCTTAGCCAGTCACACACTGTACTCAACAATAAAAATGTTATAATACTTCATTTCAAGTAATTAGCTAAAAATA
>Ga0302271_10001851_pt1 | contig 19760 bp, 14 predicted proteins | sample III_Bog_N1_1_FD_198767 | JGI IMG/M metagenome (GOLD analysis project Ga0302271, IMG submission 198767) | Peat permafrost microbial communities from Stordalen Mire near Abisko, Sweden - III_Bog_N1_1 | ecosystem: Environmental > Terrestrial > Soil > Wetlands > Peat | place: Sweden: Abisko... | reverse complement strand
CATCCCCTCCCACCCCCAACCACACAACCCCCCCCCCCACCCTCCCCCCCCCCGCCGGCCCCCGCCAGATTAAGAGTGATTGAGCCGGGAAGGAGATAGTGAAAAAGTGATATAATAATTAATTCGAGAGAGAAAATCAAATTATGAGTGAAAAAGAGTAGAGTGGGAAACTTTTGGGAGTGTTGAGTGAAAATATATTAAAACAAGAGCTGTTGAAAGGGCTGGTTAATCGAAAGGAGGATCTTTCGATGGATTATAAGTTTGTGTGTGGGAATCGTCTCGTTCGTCTCTGCCGCAGGATCACAGACTTCTCGCAGGAGTGCTTTTCAGCAGCTGCTGGAGCGGATGTTTGCGCGTTGTCCGTACTTAAGGAGCTCATGACAGTTCGCCTTGCCGAAGATGGAGCGGAAGCCATAAAATTGACGACGAACTTCTTTGCGAGATTGTCGGACTCAGGGAGGTAGCAGGGGTTAGTCCTTGTGCTTCGTGTTGAAGACACTTTCTTCGCGGAATAGCAGCCCCTTGGTTCAGGAGAACAATATCTATTTTCTCATAAAACTCTGGAGGGATTCTTGTTTCGAGACAGTGGTTTGTACCTGCAGTTTTGCAATCAAGGCAATGTTGCCGTAGATCAAATGCTTTCACAGCTTTCAGGCAACTCGGCATCAAGTGTGCAGTCTGCATTTTCTCCACTGAAAAATGGTCTGTGGAGTTTCAGATTTGGTTTTGAGCATTCAGAAATAGGTTTCACTGCAAAAGGAGAATTATCTTGCTCAAATAATAAGAGCATTGTGTAGCAGATGGGATACAATGTTGAGGTCCTCAATAAAGCATCTAGGAACCCGCAGATTGTAGAATTGAATAAAGACTCCGTACACAAAGTCCAGAAATAGGCGATATCGAAAAAGTAGAACCCAGCAAGGACAATTTCAGAAAGTTTTTGTGAAGGCGATTCTGAGGAGACACACAGTTAAACTGAAGCCATCGGGTTAGGCTACAGACAGCAAAATCTCCGAGAAAAATTATCTGAACTCGATTGTTCGTGCTTCTTTTCTAAGGCGTTCGATTGCTCTTGCTCCAAACGATAGTCATTTTCTGAAACAAATTCTTCTGATTTATCTGCACAACCGAAGAAGAATGTTGTCAAGAATTTCGTGAAGGCATTCAGAAGCTTTGTGAACAATGAAGACGAACAAGTTAAAGCTGCTCTAGGAAGATGCTCGAATGCTCAACTGCAGGAATTTAAACAAGCCTATCGTCGCTTCGAATCCTCCAATAATTTTAACAATACCTTTGTGAAGCATCTGATCGTCAACGAACCATTTAAACCAGTTTTTGCATAGTTCGTCCAAAAACCAGCATGGATTTGGCTTCAAAATAGCCAAGTCAACAACAAAGATGCCCACAAAGAAGTCCTTTCAGACTATCTCAAGGCTACTTAAGATATTGAAAACATAGAATCAGTCTACTCCCTACGTACTCGTAAGCGCCCTGTAAATCTCCTATCTAAGTGAGTAGTAACCCTCATCTCCCTTAGAACTAACTTCTGGAAGCAGCAGCACCATCAGCAGAATCTTCCAAAATGGGTTCTGTCTGTTATCCAACCTTCTAAATGAATTTAAATTAAAACTAAACCAAAAACTTCATCTCACAAAGCCTTTTTCATTCTACAAACACTTACTTTTAAATGATAATCTTCCATATTTTTATGTCGTTAACTTGAATTTAATTCAATAAACTCATTACTTTAAGCAGTTTTTCCTCTAAAACATATCCTTTAAATGACAATCTAAAATAAATCAATCAGATAAATTCAAATAAGTATACAATAATACTTCATAAGAATTTTTTCCCGCAAGCTAAAATTTAATAATTACCCAGCAGAAATCACAAATTTAAAGGGAATCTATCTGTTGATCTATCCTTCTTTTTTTTTGTCTCCTCCCCAAATTTATAATCCCCCAAACCTTCTATTTCTAAATAGAAAATCTGAGAAAATTACAATAATTCCATAAAAATTTATTATTGTTTCCTCAAATAATACGTCAAGAAATTAATTGCTTTTGGAACAGGAAACTCATAATAAAATAGGAATTTATTCAATGGTTAATCTTCTCTCTCTTTTTCCTTTTCTCTCTCTCTATCTCTTTCGTTTATTATTTTTGTTGCTTCCCTCATTTTTAATGACTTGTCTGAAAATAATTTGGTATAAATTTGAGTTTTTTCAAAACATTCTTTGATAGGAGATTTCTTCGAATTAACAATAATAAAGATAATTTTAATAGTTTAATAAATAAAAAAAAACATCAAGAGACGTTTTAAATAAACCGACCACCATTAATTCCAAATAGGTAAATCTATTTTAAATGAAAAAAAGGAAAAATCAAAAAAAACTTTTATTATTATATTAAAAGGAAAAATCCAAAAGATCTTGAAAATCTCTTCAAAACATAATATCCAACAAACGAATGTTCATATCATCCCCTCCTAGCTGCTATCTTACAAATATATTGTCACTCATTTTGACAAATACTATTAATATTTCTCTGATTCGTTATCTCCTTAATTACAGAATTATATTTTCTTTGAAATGCATTTTGTTTAACAAACAACAACAACAACTTTGAATATTTAAAATAATCAATGGTTGATCCAAGGATGATCAAGGATTTACTGAATAGTGATCCTTTTATGTGGATCTGGCTCGAGCATTTTATTGAGTAGATCACGCAGTTCATCTGTGTGTGCGTTGTCTTATTGATTGAATTTTGCAAACATCGAATGGAACTAACTCCAGAATTTATCATGGTTGCCATTGAAAAAATGTTTATATCGCTAATCGTTTTTGAGTGCGCAGCCTCCGAAAGGTAATTAATAGAATACAATTATGAAGAATGTCACTCCTAGCGCAAAAACATCGCATGCTCTTTCATCCGAAGCTGATCTTGGTCTCTTTCCCTTGAGCAGTTTAATCAGCTCTGGTGCAACATACTACTTGCATCGGAGTTTCCAGTTTTTCTTGAGATCCTCGATTTTAACTTGTTTCCTAAGAGTCTATGACAATTGTGTGTTATGCTTGAAGGCATTGGGTTTTGGTAACTCTATCGCGAATCCAAAATCAGCTAAGCGATAATCGTCTTCTCCAAATACAAAAATGTTATCTGGTTTGATGTCGTTGTGCGAAATGTAGTGCTCGTGGAGATACAAAACAGCTTCTGCTACATGTTTGAGCGCTGTTCGTACATGCGCTAGTGATATCTTCCCGTGTCTTTGAGTTTTCGCGAATTACATGAGATTGCTTCTAGCTTAAGGTAAGACGATCCCACAGAAATTGCGATCTCGGACGAATTCTTTTGTCAATCCAAGGGAGATGATCCTTGGATGAGACATCGTGCTGAGGAAATTGAATTCATTCCTCAACTCGCAGCATTCTGATTAATGGAGATTACTTATCTTATGAGGTACTTGCTTGACGACCTATCCGATTGGGATGTCTGTTATGGAATCTCGTAGCTCAAAGATCTTCGAGTTGGAAGATCGTCCAATGATTCGTTGCTTGTAGTGTCGGAGGAATTCCGCATTGCCTTTTCCGATAACTTTTTCGTTGAATTCTTCGTCGTCACATAGCGTGAGTTCTGGTTTCTTTTTGATAATATTCTTGCTACCTTCCTGGCCGCCTGAATACTCTGATTCCTCAGATTCTTTCGATTTCATCTCTATTGCCTGGCGTTTCAGAATTTCTTATTTTTTTCTACGCTGCTCAGCTTCATACTATTTCTTCATTAGCGCTGCTATGCGAGCAGCTTCAACAGGGTCTTAGGTAACTTCCGGTCCCAAAATAGCATTGCCATCTTAATCTAATTCCCCTGGGTTCCTCAGTAATACTGGCTAACAGACACCTTCCTATAAAAGCGGATATTTTCTAGGTCTGCCTCGACCTCTCTTAATTGGGAGGAGCAACGTTGGCAAGGCATTTTGTTAAGCTACAGGTGCAGTAAGAGTTGAAGATTCTTCTCTGTGGAGTTACTCTCCAGTACCTGAAAAGCATTTTGTCTGCTCCAAGCCAATCTGATTGTTATTGCTTTCGCAATTGCTTTTACTACTTGAGCTGTTATTATTGATTATATGATTAGAATTGTTGTTATTCTCCGCCTTCTCGTTAATATCCACTTAAAGAGATAGATGATTGATGTCTTCCTTAGAATAAGAAGCTTATTAGTGTTGAAGGTATATGTTTTAATAAGTTGCTTCGTCGCTATTTTGTATTTAAGACTATTAAAATGGATTTAAACTAATCTGCTAAGAAGGTTCATGGGAAGATGGAAATCCATTGGGAGGAGCTGAATACAGAAGATTGTGAGATTATGGCTGAGAGTATGCCAATTAGCCTAGATTTTATACCGAAATGAATTATTGTTCTGAGGAGTTTTTTCCATCTAACTCCAACTGCTGTTACTACTACTATTATTGATAGAATCCCGCTGAAATAAGAGCTTATTACTATTTTTATTACTGATACTTATATTATTCTTGTAACTACTTCTATTGAAACGGTGTTTAAAATTGCTAATTATACTAGTATTGCTAGTTTGATATGATATTCTAATCAAAAGGGTTTGATTGAGCAGAAGAAGATGTCTAACATCGAGAAGATGTTTGGAAGGGTTACTAAGAAGGAAATAAACCAACAGAAATTGAATAATCGTCATTTGCCATTATTAAGCCAGTTTATTCGTTAGGCTCGAGGGGACTAAGTGGATATTGGTTTGTTGCTGAAGGCAGCATTGAATCATGCTAAAATTACAAATCAGCAATAGGAACGGAGTAGTCCATATTTGGAGAAAAAGTCGCCATCAATTATTATGATCAAACCGCCAGCTACTTTTATTTTTTATTTTAATGTTTGGCCTTCCCGCTTCCCTCCCCCCCTCTCTCCCCATACATTTCGATATTTCCTCTGGGGGAGAAAAAGCAGATAGAATTACAAATGAAATTTTGTTAATTTTCCTTGTGTTTGAGTGCCTTCCTTTGTGAGAGATTAGATCTGATTAAATTGGAGGGATTTTTTGTTTGGATTGCTTGATCCTCCCCAATCGTAGCTTTACATTTAATATTTAATTTCCCCTTTAAATGATTTTTCTGGTGATTTCCATAAATTACCCTTCTTGTTTTAAACTTCTACCTTTATCGCTCCCTGCTGAATGTCTTTTTTCAGCAAATTATTGGCAATCTTTGAGCTTGAAATATATTTTGCACATCAATATAAAATTGAATAACGGCTCTATTTGAATAATTGAACAGACTGTGATACTTTTTTTAAATCAAAGTGATGTGAATTACGAAGAAAAAAAGAAAAATAGATAGAATTACAGAATCTTTTTTCATAAATTGAACCTAAAAGGCTTAAACTACTCATTCCTCTCTTTCTCTAACATGAAATGACAGAGAAACTTCCAAAACTCTCATGAAAAAGCAATTTAGCAAATGTATGAAATTTGATTGGATCTCCTTATCGAACATTTAATCCTCTGCCTGAAAAATATATGAATATTTGACGAAAAAAAGGGGGAACAAATTTAGCATAAAAAAGGAATATTCTTCGCATATTTCTTAAAACACTTATTAACTTGAAAGAGATTCTGACAAAAAACTTAATATAGTTTTCATCGAAAGGAAACAAAATCAAACAAACAGAATTCTGGATTGTTTAAAAATATACACACAGCGTGAGGAAAAACTTTTTGGATCTTTTCCCTTCTACTCACTAACCATCAAACTATCCAAAGGATTTTTCTTGAAACTACTGCTACCTAATATTGTAAGGACATAATAAGAATTGCAAGGCTATGTAATTCATTTGTTTTTGATGGTTAAAGATTAATAAATGGCTTCAGAATAGGAGAACCAGTAGATTAAGGTAGACAATCTAAATCAAAATGAGGACAAGCTAGATACGATTTCTCCTGCCAATAAAACGAATATAAACTCTTAAATCGGCAATGTTCAATCTATTGACAATATTCTCCAAACTCATATTGAAGAATCTACAATGCCAAAGTTAGAATTAGACATACAAAATCAAAATAAATCAGGCAAACATATTGCTTAATATCCTCTCAAACATCACATCCATAACTCCCATGCTTCCTAACCATAACAATAATCCTCCAGATAAGACGAAGAACAATTTAGAATTACGCATCAAAGTGGAATAATCTCCAAGGGAGGAAATCTAGATAAGAAAAAATCAATGATAAATTATGTCAAATCAAGAGATGAATTGTTAGAGTTCGAGAGTGAGTATTACGAGAACCTTCGATAGAAAGTGATTATCAAGAGAAGAACTAAAATCATAGCTACTCTCAACTCAAATAATTACAAGACCTACGAAGAAGTCAAATAATTGTTCTAGGCTGGAGTCTCTTCGTTCCTCATAAACATGGCGTATTGTGAACCAAGTTTCTTAGTTTCCCTTAATTAATGGCGCAATTAACTTGAAGAAGAATTCTAAGTTCATATACCACTCACTTGCGTTCTGAAAGGAAGTCTTGTGAGAATAGGGATGCTATCTTAACCTGAAACGTACCTTAGGAAGGTACAAGAATTTACTTTTGAAAGACAGCCTATCAATTGTTGCTAATGATCAAACCAAAATGCTTAAGAAACCCCCCATTTTTGAAATCTCTAGTCATAAAAAACTAATTTTTTCATAGAGATGACCTTCTTTTTAATGAGGGAGAGGATTAAAGTTCTATTTGTATCTCCGAAATTTCGAATTAAATTAAGAAACAAAAAATTAATTCCCCCAAAAACTCTTTTAAATATGTTAAACATATGATTTAATTATTAAAATGAAAACAGATAATAGGGACTTTTTGCTAAAATTACCCACTGGAATTTGAATAACTTCCAAATTAATCTAACATAGTCATATTTTGCTTTTGCATATCTTTTTACAACTTTTAAACAAAAAACAGGGATAAGAATACAGAATCTTAATCCAAAAGAAAATTGTTGGCGATTCTAATATTTGCTCTGTGGATGATGATAATCTCGTCAAGCGACTTGGAATCGGTGCTAAATTAATCATAGACTATGGTTAAGTTGGATTAACTGTCATTGGCAAGGAAAAATCTGATACAGCCTTGAAATATCTCCAAGACAATTTTAACTACGGTAGATATTTTATGCGATCTATGTCTGAACGCAGAAAAAGAACTGATAGCTACATCAACAGCTGTTGCTCCTCATCGGATTTAGACACAAATCAAATATCTTAATCGTTGTCATCTTCTCAGATAGATTAATCAGGAACAGCTAATAATGATAAGTTCGACATCAAATTAAAATAATCCAATTCCAAAGAAGAAATTCCAGGTGTCAAGAACATTTTCGCTGAAGAGTTGGCAACTTAGAAACTCCTACAACCAAAGAAATTGTATGATGTTATAATCTGTAGAGTTGACAGTGATTGCATGCTCAAATCATACAAGCCAATTTTTATCTACAAGAACAGAGACGAACGAGAATCCTTGTTCTACTCAAAGAAAACGAAATAAATCGGGAAATCAAAATAGTAATAATCTTTCCCAAAGGAACAGCTGCCAAATGGTTAAGAGGAAGAGGACGAGGAAGAATGTGATGAAGAAGAATTATACGATTAAGTTAGTGAAAATGTCATAAATGCAAAAGACATAACTGATATAAATAATGCGCTCAATCATGATTTCGATAGCATCTGTGTATCAAATGTGAGGACAGCTTAAGACATCTTAGCAGTGCGCAAATACTGTGAAACATCTAAATCTGCAAAAATCATTGCTAAAATTCAAACTTTAGAAGGTCATTTTTCAAAAAATAATCACATCAAAATACTTTTTTAAAATCATTTTTATTCAACTTTAATTTGTTTTATTTTTTCTAAAACAGGCGTGCAGAATTTCCAAGAGATCCTGAGTGTTTCCGATTCCGTCTTGATTGCTCGTGGGTACTTAACAGTTTAAATCCCTGTAGAGAAGTTGCATTTCAAATAAAACGAGCTGATAGCACTCGCAAATGAGAGCTTAAAACCAGTGCTGGTGTCTTGCAATATTTTAGATTCCATGGTGTCATCGCTGCTACCTACAACATGCGAAGTCGGGGAAATATCTAATTTAGTCACATAGTATGTCGATTCAATTATCCTCAGTGGAGAAACTAGTTACGGGATGCACCCAATTCAAGCTGTAGAAACACTGTCGAGAATCTGCATGGAAACAGAAGCAAGATAGATAATTCTTCACAATACAATTGATTCATCTCTGCTATACAAACTGCATTGGACGAAATAGTCGATTATAAATGCAATAGTCTAATGCACATTAAGCGCTGCTTATAATATCGCTGCGAATCTCATTGTTGTCTTCACAAGTACTGGAAATACAGCCTTGAAGATTTCGAAGTTAAGACCGCCATGTCCGATTATTGCTGTCACTGCGAATAATAAATTAGCAAGACATTTGAATTACCTCTCTGCAACAAGTGGAATCGTCTTCCCTTCGTTAGTTGGAACGAGTATTCTTTTAGAGAAAGTCTTAACCTACGCGAAGGAGCATAAATATGTAAAACATGGAGATTTTGTTATTGTTACCTCAGGAGAAATAGAAAATCTATCAGGGACAACAAACAATCTTAAAATTATTAAAGTAAGTAACGAAGAAGCTTAGTGAAGGCAATAAGAGTCAAAACAGCAAAAATGATTTGCTTCAAAAACGGAATAAAAGGGCTTGAGTTTTGTAGGGCCAAAGATAAAAGAAAGGTTTTCTAGGGATAAGTGTAAGAACCAAGCTTAAAACTATGATTGAAAGTATGTTCGCATTTTTAATGGACAAGGAAGCCTCATTTTTACGAGTCTAATTGTTTATATCTTAACTGTTTCAAGCATTACAAAAAACTTTTGTCTTTGATTTCCCATAGAAAATATTATTTTTTTCAATAGAAAGAGAGAGAGAGAGGACAAAGTTGCTTGTAAAAATTTTTCATGTTAATAATAATAATAATAATTTTATTAAAATATGATATTTTGATTTGTTTGAAGAGCTTACGTTGGAAGATTCTTCCTTTTCAAATTTGCAGTTTTCCAATTAGCAAGATAACTTTTTCAAAAAGATAAAAAAATATAATAATCTTTAGATTTTAGGCTCTAAATATCCTGATTCATTGGCTCATTTAAATTTTTTTAGCACTTTCATAACAACGAACACAGTAAAAACAACAAATATAAAACTCAAGAGTTCAATCAGATCTACTTTTAAATCTTCTAGCTTCTCTTGATATCTCAAATGAGGAATTGATCGTCGATTCCAGCTTTTGTCGAAAGATTCTTTTATCCTTGCGCTTATCTAATGTACTTGAAAACATAATCAAACGCATAAGTTACGATCACTGCAATAAGTGTAGACTCTGTCACTAAATCGATGAAGGAGTACACACAAATCACAAAGTAAAGCAATGTGAACTCCCAACCAGAGTACAGCACTTAGCTGAACACATTGTCTCTATCAACATAGAAAAGATTCTAGTTGAATCTTCTATCAACGTGATTAGGAGGAGGTAAATGGAGCAAGAATCTTTATGTAAAATCCATCTCAAAGATGTTTGAATTCTATCCGCTACCTTAGCTCATTTCCCTGATGACTTCTCGTAGTATTCCATCCATCTTCGGTTTGAATAGGTGTTCACCATTCTCAAAGTTCAGCTCAGAAAAGTAAGTTTCCTCATTTGGAGGAAGTTACTCATTCTACGCGATGGCTCCTTCTTCCTTTTTGTTCAAAGCTGGCTGCAATTCTTCTCCTGCGTTTTCGCCGTTCTTCAATCTTAATCAAGGAATTAAACAAAGCAGACAAATATATTTCTGATGATCTTTGGTAGGAAAATAGGAATTATTTGGATATTTGAAATTTATCTTGAAACACATTTTTTTTACGATTTTTCTGATTGTTTCTAACTGTCAGCCGATTTGAGTCCCTTTTTCTCCATTTCTAATTATTTTTTCTTCATTTAATGATGCAAGATTGATTTTTCTCTCACATTGAAAAGCTAATTAGTTTCAACAACAAAATAAATCAATATTAAACAAATAATTCTATTTTGAAAACAGTTTTTTTTTAAGAAAATGTAAAATTTGTTACGAAATCGATTTGTTCTCTAAGATCCCAAGACAAAAAGAACTCAAACATCTACTGATTCGATCCATTAAGACCTCTTTCTCCTCTTTTCGCTCTTTGCGATTTAATCTATCCCATTTGTTCATTTGACCATCCAAGTTATCGCTACTGAGGGATATTATTAAACGAACCTTGTCTGCCACTGTTGTTTGGCATCATCTGATTCTAAAATCCAAATTGATTCTAGAAACCCATTTATTGCTAGGGATAGAACTGCTGCTGATTAAATTGCTACGAGTTGTTCATCATGGAACGGTTAAACTATCCAGGATAGTTAGGATAGTTGTTCATTGGATAATTACCCCATATCGAATATGGTATATTCTCTCCAAGACATGACATCAACCATAAGGAATTACCTTCAGCGTACTTATCAGGCGATTATCCATGCAGATAATACCCGTGGAGATAGTCATCTAGTAGGAAAATGCTGATATTAGAGACTGAGCAGAAATCAGTGAAATCTTGAATTTTAAAGGGAAACCAGATTTTAGTAACATATCGAAGGACTATCTGGACGAGTGCAAGACCAAAGAACATGCCAGTGTCTATGAAGAACTTGTAAATAATGTTGATTTTGACATTATCCGAAGTTAAACTTGATGAACTAGATAGAGAGTTCTGTGCACCGTTTTCTAAACTCAGTCCGCTCATTAGCATAGCCATGAGGAACAACGTCCATTCAACTGAGACAATCCTGTACACAGCTAATTCATTGAATTCGTTAGCTACGAAGAGTGTCCTCCAGCTTGAAGGGCCTTTGTTTTCTTCACGGAAAGCATATTTTTTTTAGGGTTCCCAATCAAGGAAATAAATCTAGCAGTTAGCTTATTTCCATATGAGGAAAAGGCAGCTGATGACTTTAAAGGCAAAGGCACACGCACAGCAACCAATGAAAGAATTATAAACATCCGAATCACTGAATTTAGGTGGTATCACGAAGCTAGGACTGGAAGAGGCCTACCAAATAAAACATATAAATTCATGATTTATTCTCATAAAAAGAGTACAAATTTATCCCTAGTTACTTTAGCAATGAGGAAAACGACACCACTTCCAATAAAGAGGAAAAAGAGTAGGGCATCACCGAAGACATCAAAGAGAATGTACACGAGATTGACAGCTAGTTTCTAAGCATAGCCTGGCATCTATCTTCGTTGCTGAAAAAGTTCAAGGGAAATTTTTTACAATAAATGTTAAGGCATTCATAAAAACCGTTGTTTAATTACTCCATCGAAGCGAGGGTTATATTTCGTCCAGATGTAGATACGTATGAGACACCAAATACCCACGATCACGCAATAGATCGAGAATATAATTTTCAATATCGTCCAAAATGTTGACATACTCGCTTAGTATGAGACCTTCATAGGCAAAGAAAAACAAATGAAAAATCACTGTAAATATTATGCTACAAGCATTATTTTCATAAATTCATTTGATTGAGAAAGTTATTTTTGTTTGGATTACTGTGAAATTCACTTCAATTGATCCACTAGTTGAATCGATAGCTGAGTATGTCACATCTAAGTACGCTGTGTTATCTCCTACATCGATGATTAAATTCACGGAAGACGCCACTTGCACTTTACCGTTCTAGAATATATTGTTACAATAAGTTTATTTAGGAAAAATAAATTTGTTTTGGTTACATAGAATTGATGTTCATACAAGTAGATTCTAGAGAGATCAATTTTATCTGTCAGCAAAGGTGGGTATGAGACCTTAGCTGAGATTCTCGAGAATGTCCCTGAAGATGATTTGGAGTACAACTCGAAGAATTATGAAGTTGATTTGATTGTTGTAGCGCTTAGCGTACAGCGATTGTCGAAGCTCATTCCGAAAGTCTTGAAGGCAGTTCCATCATTCGCAGTTTTCCCGCATAGCTAGAATTCAGTGGTTAGCTCTCTGAAATCTTGATATTCACCATCTTGATTTATCACGAGCACGTACAAATCAGTTGTGAAAGCATTTGATTCTTTTTTGTAGAGCTTTTAGGATAGAGTTGCAGTGTCTTGGTAGACCGCATTTGCTAAGAGTTAGCAGTCATCAAGGGTTGACAATATCCCTCGAACGAGGCATTGATTCATGATTGCGTTGCAGTTTTGTGGATGAGATAGATCGGAAGATGCTGCTGAACTTTTATAGCCTATGCATCCGAGGTAATTCTTGATATTTCCTTCGACTATCGATTAGATAATAGATGTGCTTGGAGTGAACGTGTTAGAGCTAGAAGTATCTGGATTTGCATTGAGTGTCACATAGGTATAGGTATTTGAAGTCGATACTACTGAAGGGAATTTGTAGAGTGAAATAAGGAGAGTTTTTTGAGAAGAGGCTAAGGGAATAATTGATTGGATTCCTAAGATGTAAGCACAGCCTGTAGTGGATGTAGAAGTGCATGTTGATATTAACTTAGGGACACATACTTCATTGCTAGTTGATAAGTAAATAAGCAAAAAATACGATTATGATTTTGATTATTCTAATTGTTTTACAAAGTTAACAACATGCATCGGAAGCGGAAGCTATTATTATTTTATAATTATAATTTCCTTACTTGACTTGGAAAGCACTGCTGTCACAATTCACAAAAGAATTTTACGAATCTACATAGATAGTGTTTATATTTGGAGTTGATCCAGTAGGAGCTATTGGGTTAATACATGTTTAGCCTCTTTTGACATAACCACCCTCTATATTGCAGAGCACATTTGTCACATCTGAATCAATTACCTTTTTTAAAAAGCATGTCAATTTAACGATTCCATTAACAATTCAACGCAAACACAAAGCCAAAAGCAGTGAAATAAATATCTTAAATATCCCTCGAAGATACTCTGATTTTGAAAAGAGAATGGAATTTCAAATGCCTTCAATCAACGCTTACTTATTTAATTGCAGTTGCCGTTGCGATAGTCGAACACTTGAGGAGAGAACCATCGTAATACTATCCCGATGAACAATCATCTGGAATATTCGTAAGTATTCCAGCCCTACTAACTGGCGTCAGAACTGCAAGGGAACACAAAACCAGCATCGTTAGTGATGCCATTTTTTTGGTTTTCATTTGATCGTGAGACCCTTAGATTCGTGAAAATACTCTCCTTTTTTTTTAATTTTTATATTGCAACTTTTTTTTTGAATTTCTGGGCTGAACTCACCCACCCCACTTAGATTGAATTCAATACTAAATTGCATTAAAATATCTCTTGGATATTGCCTATTTCTGATGTTTGGAGAGATATCCAATAATAATAGGATATTTAAAAACTAAGCATGCAATTTTTACGTGAAAATTGACAGGAACATAAGACAAAATATAATTGTTTTTAAATCATTAGAAAATTGCTTTATGATTGGGTGATTGATAATACAATAATTTAGCTATTTTAGATTGAATAAAGTCTTCCCTTACTTGTAAATTGCTAAATCAAACACTTCTTAAACATAACTAATAATAAAACCATTGTGGAGAGAAGTAAATATGGTTTTATTAATTTCGAGAGTTCATTTGATAAACAGTTCCACAGTTGATACAATGTGCGCTTTACAAATGGGGCATTCTCTTTTTTAAAGTTGCATGAGGCATTCATGGCATAGCGACATATGCAAGCATGGCTTTAAAATAACATTTTTAAGATTATTGTAGCATACACTGCATTTAACTGAATCTCCCATGCCTTTAGATTCAGCTAAATCACACATCCTTTGTCGCATGGCATCGATGAGCTTTTCACGTTCTCTACGAAGATAACCTCTCAAGATTTCATACAGCTTCTTTGTGAACATGCCTCCACCAATCAGCAGTGGTACTAAAAAAGCTAAAATAAATATCTTCTTCTGGACGAGCTTGTTCTCAACGAGAGAGAGTAACTAGTGCTTGTCGCCTAGGACAAACAGAGGATTCTCCATTACGAGCTTTTTGTTATGCACATCGTAGATTACATCTCCGAAAACAGTCACTAGAGCACATGCTTTAAGACCCATTTCGACATCTGCAAATCCTTCATACGCACCCTAAAATATCGCAAAGAAAAGAACAAAACAAACCATAATGAGCAATCAAAGCAATTATTATTATTATTATTATTATTATTGTGTTTGATTAGCTCAAAAAAATTAGTTTTTGTTTAAATATTTCCAAAATGATCTTTCAGTAAAATCCATTTATTTACCTTTTTTCTGAGATATTTAACTTTGAGATACGAAACAGTCAAGATGAGTCTAGCAATCTCTACTAATGATCGAAGAATCGATTGAAAGAACCCTCTTTTGACAAAATGAATTTTGATTGCAAGCAACTCCAAGGCAGCTGTGTTTTGTGGGAATTCCAACAAAAAAGAGCAGTCAGTATCAAGACAAATAAATGCATAAACGCTTTTCATAAATCTCCCATTTCGAATACTTTTCTTCACATTTGTTCTCACATCAAATTTCTCACATCCTTACGCTGAAAGTTTGTGTAATGCTTAGGTTATATATGGCAGAGTGCTTTCGTTTCATAATCTGCGAGTGCAAAATCTGGTGCCTACGCTGTATGGGTAAGTTCTTTCTCTGGCATGAGCATAGGAAAATTAGCATTCTTGGAGAATTCCCTCCTTGTGTACAATTCTTTCTTGTAGAACAGTGAGTAAAGCAGTTTCAGCGATGGCTCGAGAATTGAACTTATTGGCTTAGCGGAGGAAAGCACACCTTCAATGAAAATTTAATTTCGGCGAATAAAACTGCTGCTGTTTGCGGTATTTGAACTACCTTGGGTTAGTAACCCTCTTTCGATTTCATCGATCAGACCCTAAGGCGTTAAGACTTGCTAGTCGCTCAAGTATTTAAGCTTATTACGTAGCTACAAGTAGTTCTTCAAGACTTGTCTTAATGTGATTCCAGCGGATACAAACAATCCACCATATCCTAATAATTCCATACGCAAAAGAGAGCTTTAATACAAGGTAAGAACTATTATTTTTGTTTTCTTCTCTAAAGTCTGAAGTGAATTAGTTAATAAGAATAATAAACTAAAGACTGATTAATAGAGAAGCGACTAGTTCAAGGTTTATATATATTTTTGCTCTAATTCGTCTGAATTTATTACCTCAATGACGGGGCAACATTGATTCTCTTTTCTTCAAGTTAGAGTGTTATTATAATTTTTAATATATTGTTGCTTTTTTTTAATAATATCAAGCAATTTGTGATAAAAATAATAGATTAACTTTTCTAGGATGTTTTGCTTGTAACTGCAATTGAAAAGTCAATTTGAAAGATCCTGGCTTTCATTTTTTTTCTTCTTCAATTTATCAAGAAATTTTGAAAAATATTTTATGCAAATGCTTATTTGTTTATTTGTTTGCTTCAAATGTTTGATTTACCTATCAAAGAATATAAGAAAGGTATGTATCTATCCTGATAAGTGCAATGCTGAGAGTCATCTTATTGGGGGTAATCTATAAAAATAAGAAGAAAAAAATACAAATAAACTAAACTGTGAATTTGGATTTGATCACTCACAGCAAATGCAAACATAATCGTAGCCATCCTCTCAACAGAAGAGTGGAAAAGTAGAATAGTTAAAGAAGTATGCGTTCTTTGAGGAGATAGACATTGATGATAAGTAGAAGAATTTGATTTCAGCAAAGATAATTGAGAATGAAATATCCAATATCGAATACATCAATTCAAGGCTGTTTCTTGCTTCTAAAGCGCAGAATACCATAATCGTTCATGAGGAAGGGATGCAATTAGATAGTTTCTCACCATTTTAAGCTCAACTCTTTACGATCTACAGTGCAAAGAATTACATAATAGCGCATGGACTCGATGCTACAGATTAGAATGCAACGACGCTACTCAAATTCTATGATGCAAATTACAAAGATAGAGCAACATTAGTGAGTAATTCTTGTCATTTATTAAAAGGGATTTGCATTTTTATTACTTAAACCAAATTGCCATTTATCAATAATGTGTTAACTTTGACTTACATTATTCCAAAGATGCCAGGTTCATCTTACCAGTGAGTAGAGACATTAACATGAGGGACTGCTAGAGTTTTCATATTACGGATGATATGCAAGGCATAGCGATGGGGTTTAAAGACGGAAGTGTGATTATTTTCTAATCCAAAGCAGACAAAGCGAGTTTCTCGTATAAAGATCTCACTTTGAAGCCAAGTAATCTCCCTATCCGCTAGCTGTTCTTTTCGAAGGCTGATGGGAATCTCAATCTGTTTGTATCTACCGACGATAGCATTCAGTGCTGGCACAAATGCAGCAAGAGAATCACGCTTAATATTTCTGGAGGTTTTGGTTATTTTTTTCATCTTCATTTTTCTTCATTTTTAGATTGAATTTTCAATCCATTTCGCAACAGGCTCGCTGTTTGATATCACAAACAGAGGAACGTTAATCGGATGCGCGAAGACGAATACATCCACAATAGTTGAATTCGATATCAATAAGCATCTCATTTAGAATGACATTCGATTAGAAGATGAAAATAAATATGAGAAATAGGTGAAATACAATTGTTAAGCATAATAATTTTTATGCAAAGCTAAACAAAATCATTTCTTTTTCTTCTTTCTTAGTTAGTGAAGGCGCATTTGAATAACTACCTGATTATCCTGTCGAAATAAAATGAAGACTATTAAGTTGTGATTCTTGATACGCTAAACTAGTACATTGCATACAAGTAGACTTTCAAGCAAGTCTAAGCACTCTCCCCTTCGAGGGACTTTGTCCATTTCATTTTCACAACTAATAAATCAGAGAAGAAACTCGTTCGACTCAAAGAAAGGGAAAATGCTTTCAAGATAGAATATTTTTTCAAGCGATCATTCTTTGATGTTGCGTGGAAATTCGCTAAGAATTAAAACTCAGACCCTGCGCTGCTCGCAGAGATATCTAGACTTCACGGTGATAATCTCTATGCAAAGGTAATTGTGATTTAGTGTTGTTGCTTCTTGATATTATTATTTTGCTTATTTTCTTCGTAATTGCAGAATGATTTCAACGAAGCAATCTAAAAATACATCTAGACAATCGGATACATTGAACCGTCTTACATTATTAGAAAATTCCTAGATGTTGCGCATATCGATTACCTGATTAAGTATCTCTAAGAAGTGCATGAAAAAAAGCAAGCAGACAAACATCATACAGCTCTTCTCTTGAATTGTTTCGTGAAGCAAAAGCAAATCGATAGTTTAGATAAGTTTCTCAAAAAGGAATCCAAATATGATATGGAACTCTTTGACATTGAAACAGCTATCAAGGTAAAGTTAGTATTAGTGATTGCAGATATTAACACAATAATTTTATTTTTACTAAACTAAAAGGTCTGCAGAGAATCTGATAAAAAGGAGCTTGCACTCTAATTAGCGGAATAGAAAGACTAATATGAGCAATACCTAGAGATTCTGTTGGAGATGGAGAAACCAAAGGAGAATATTCAATCAGAAAAAGCAATTGAGTATATTAGAGATAAAGTTGAATTGCAGTAGAAAGAGAATTTCATTCTAGAATTCGGTTAGGCATTGATGAAGAATCACCCAAAGAAATGTTTAGAGTTGATACAGAAAATAGTGTTATTGCGTAGTTTAGGTTCTGAGTTCAACAAAAAAAATGGTAGCGGAGTTAAACCATCTGTGGAACAGAAAAAATCGTTAGATTACTTCAAACTTTAAGAAACTGATTGCGCATAAATCTCACAGGATTTAAATAAAGAACCAGATGTATTCTTTCATATTTTTGTGACTGGAAATAACGAATATTTAGAGGAGTATCTGAAGTTTTTGATTGAGAACATAGATCATTTCAACAACTAAAAAGCACTGGTTCATCGGCTCTTTGAGTTCTACCTTGAGAAATACCATCTTGAAACAACAAATACGTCTTCTATTTAAAAGTAAATTCCAATCAAAAATGATCTCTTATTTTTTTATGCTAATGCTATCCTTTACATTTGATTTCCATCGTGTAGCCGAGGAACAAGTGGATTGACAATAAAGCAAGAAAAAGAGTAGCTCATTAATGACTTGCTTAACAATTAGAAGTATGCAAACAAATATGATAAGAACCATTTGTTAGTGCTCTTCAAGATGTACAAGTTCGAGCCAGGTATTATTTACCTTTACCAAGAGATGAAACTCAAAGAAGAACTGCTTAACTTCTACATTATGATGAATCAAGGCGACAAGATCATTGCAACTTGCATTAAAGAAAAAAATGAAACGAATCTGTGGGTGCAAGCACTCAAGTACTTCACCCATCCTGATAGGTTTGCAGATAAAAAATCAAAGGAAGACACTGAACAAAAGCTTAAGCTTATTTTGGATAATATCTAGAGTTTAAATACTCTTTCGCCATTGCTGGTGCTCAATATCCTCGCAAAAAACAAGAATGTTGAGTTCAAGATCATCAAGGAGTTCTTCATCAAAAAACTAGAAGAAGATAGAGCGTAGATAGAGAAAGATCGTTAGATTGTTGAGAATAATACAAAAGCAGCTAAGGAACATCGAGAAGAGTATATGAAACTCAAAACATAAGCGAAAGTAAGTGAAAAGAGAGAGAGAGAGATGGAGGGAAATTGAGTATTTTTCATTGTATTTTCATTTTTAACTTTTTTTTATGATTGAAATTTGGTTTAATAATTTGTTGTAGGTTTTCAGCTAGAAGAGCTGTGCAGATTGCACGAATGACTTAACCAATCCAAGAGTACATTTCATGTGCGGACACAGCTATCATGATCAGTGTCTACATAGCGAATCAGCTGTAAAAGAATGTGAAAAATGTGCAGAAGAATTCAAACACATTCTCGATCGGAAAGAATAATTTGATCAGCAAGCGAGTTAGCAAACACAATTCCTTGAAAATATTAGCCAAAAAGAAAACAAATTCGACACGATCGCTTCTTATCTCGGCAAAGGTTTATTCAGTTAGTCTATTCTTGCAGGAAAAAATGTTCAACCAAACGAATGAAACAAAATATGTGTGTGTGCCTGTGTGATTTCAAAGGAATTGATTACCAAAAATTAGCTAAATTCTCTTAAGGTTTTGATAGGTTGTGTAATCGCATTTCCTTTTTCGAAAATAATGAATGATGCCACAATATTTTGATTTATGGCTTTGTTTCACATAAATATTCACAAATTTTTATTTTTGATCATCATTAATTCAAGGATTTTGTGCGTTGATTGACTTCCCCCTTAAGGTTCCAAGTTGATTTGGGAACGATGTTTGAGGAGAAATCAGGTCAAACCAAAAAATAAGATTTATTGCTTGTCAAAAGAAAACAAAAAAGAGTGCTTATTAAACACTAAGAAAAAGAGATGATCAACATTAGCAAATCCGCATCGAAAGTTTTAAAGTTGAACTAAGGATATGCTGCTTATTTCTCAAGAGTTGCGGCATTTTAAGATTTCCATCTCACCAAGAAGCACATCGATACTGCCAAGCCTAGATTAGCTTGTCTTTACTTTCGAGCAAGCTGGAATCCTTTGTACGAAATATGATGCATTTGTGTGAATGAAAAAGCATAAAATGCATTTCTAAATTT
>Ga0302271_10001850_pt1 | contig 19778 bp, 7 predicted proteins | sample III_Bog_N1_1_FD_198767 | JGI IMG/M metagenome (GOLD analysis project Ga0302271, IMG submission 198767) | Peat permafrost microbial communities from Stordalen Mire near Abisko, Sweden - III_Bog_N1_1 | ecosystem: Environmental > Terrestrial > Soil > Wetlands > Peat | place: Sweden: Abisko... | reverse complement strand
ATCTTTAGAATAAAAAGAAAGAGATTGAGAAATTATTTGTGGAGGGAATTCAGGTAGGTTGTTAATAATCTTAATTGTAGTTGGTAGGGCTAATTTGAAGTAGTTGTCCAGGTGGAAGGGTTAAATAGCTTTGGAAAATATTAAAATAATAATAGGTTACTAATTCTCTTTAATTATAGTGAATTTAGCAAGAAAGTAATCAAGTTATTATCTCTTTATCTTCCATAATAAATAGATTGCACACAAAATAAATCTTTCTTTGTTATATAAAATGAAAAATGAAGTAAATTATGTTTAAAGTTAAAAGATTTTGCTTTAAATAAGCTAATTCTCCCTGAAGAGAAACTTAAAAAGTTCGACGAATATTCTTAAGAAAAAGAATAAATTGAACATCTAGTTTTGAAGCAAAGTCCTATCGATAAATTTCTTGCTTTACTAGTGAACTAAGTGTAAAGTCAAGATATTTTTCTTGGTATTCATCAAACAAAGTATTTTTATGTAAAATATTTTTTGTAATCTTAAAATCGAAATAGTAGATTTATTAGTAAAGAAGAAAAATGGAAAGAAGGTTGGCGGTTGGCCAGTGTTAAAGGATAAATCTTTTGGACTTTTCTAGAAAACTGATAGAGTTTAAGAAGTGAGATGACTTTGAAAATATATAAAATTAGGAAGAAACAAAAAAATTAAGAACAATATTAACAATATTATGCAATCAATTTCAAAGATAGTACTCAAATCAGCCACTCTTTCAAAAAGAATTGGCAGCATGAAGGGATTCACTTCTGCAGGCAACTAAGTTCACCCCTAAATATTCTCTGCTGCTCCTAGAATGAAGTAATTTTTAGAAAAAAGTCATTTGGTTTGCGAATAATAATAATGTATTTTTTGAAGTTTCTGGAAAAAAGGAGATTCAGAAAGCAACGAAGATGCAGAGTCGGCTGAGCTTTTGGAGAAAATTAAGGCTAAATAATAGAAGGAGCAAGCTGCTAAATCTGAAAAAACTGAGAAAACAAAAGAATCAAATGCTAAGGAAGATAAAGATAAGAAAGAGAAGGAAGATGCCGAATGGGAGAAAAAAGAAGCAGAAAAGGATAAAAAAAGAGAGGAAGATCTTAAGAAAAATAAAGAACAGGAGGCTGAGAAAAAACTCCCAAATACTGTTGAAGAACTATTAGGTAATTTTCTTATTTAGTATTCACAGAAAATCAATTTATCTGACTTATTTTTACTTCACAACAACAGAATTAGGCACAGCTGAGGCCAACAAAAAGTTATTGAGTATGTTCAAGGATTTAAAGGAATCTAGAGCAAAGCTTGATGGACAGTATAAGGTATTATCTGAGGAGAAGACTGCATACTAAAACTAAACAGCTCAATGGCAAGATAAAGCAAAAGAATTCAAGAAAATTGTTGAAAACACACTTGATGATATGGAAAGAATGCGTGGAAGACTTGAGAAAGAAAAGGAATAAATGAAGATCTTCGCAATCACTAAGTTTGCAGGAGAGGTCTTAGAAGTCAATGATAATATTGAAAGAGCACTACTTGCTAGCAAAGAGCTCAAGGATCAAGGAAATAATCTCTATGATGGTAAATTGATTTCTTAATAATATTTTAATTTGTTAAGTTTTTGGCGAAGTTTCTTAATTTTAACTTTATTTTGCATTCATATAGGTACTGTTATGACATAGAAAATTCTCGATAGAATCCTTGAAAGAAACGGAGTGATCAAGCTTAACCCTGCTGAAGGAGAAAAGTTTGATCCTAATTATCATGATGCTCTTTGCTAAGTTCCTGATCCCACCAAGGATTCTGGTTCTGTTGCTTTTGTTGCTTAAACTGGTTATAAGATTCAAGACCGTGTACTTCGTCCTGCTAAGGTTGGAGTCACAATCAAACCTTGAAACTCACTTATTTTATCCATTATGTATGTCTCTAAATTTGTACAAAAATTGTATTAATATCTTAAAGAAAAGTCATAATTAATTGCTAAAAAAATGCATAGAATTTCTCATAACATAATAATAAGTTTTTAACAGAATTGTATTACTAAAAAATAACAAAAAAGTACCTAATATTCACAGTTTTTAGCTTTAAATAATCTACTAAATTAGAAAAAAAATGATGTTTGATATGAGTCAAATTGTATATTCTTGTGTCCTTTTCATTTTTTAGTTGAGACAGATTTTGTGAGAGAAAGTGGGTATGGTACAGAAATTTTACCAACGTTACCTACAGTTTATAGATTCTGTTGAGCTGGTTTCTAAGCAACTAAAGAGCTTCGACCACCTAAATTCTGAAAAGGATCATTCAGTCCTGTTGGGTTTGGCTTTTAAACAGATACAGCTCCATTAATCTTGCCAGTTTCTTATTTTTTTGGAAGTACAACAGGTTTTTGAGTTGGTAGCTTTTTGAGAGGTAATTAGACTGGCTAATTCACTTATTTTGCTTTGATACTGCTGGCTTAGTATTGAGTACTCATTAATGTAGTAGTCTTTTAGATAGTTATTGCACCTGAGCTGTTTCTTTATTATGTTTGAGTACTGAATGTAATGCTAGTTCTTTAAGAAATTAAACTCTGCCCTGATTTTCCTTATTTTTCAGAAGCCTTTTTTAAAAGCTACCAATAATATTTAAACTCAACATCAATAATATTGAAATAATTTACATAATCGGCATCATAGTCATCTGCTGAATGGTCAGTTTGCTTCATGTCAACCATATTAGGTGGTTAAAATGACATAACTTTTTCTTAAAACGATGGATCCTCTTGGCATATTTTCATAAAAGCTGATTAGGCTGTTTATGCGATTTCATTGTCTTTGTCATCAATGAGATTCTTAGTGACTAAAAGAAAAAAATTAGTTTTGAGTTAAGAAAGAAGAAGAAAAACTGACTTGTATTTACTTTCAATAAGTTTTTTGTAGATATCTTTGTCGCCTGTAGACATTGACGAAAAGTAAATAGAAACCAGCATACGAGATAAATGATAACGAATCGTACTAACTTTATTAAGACTACACCCCAATACATTGATTAGCTTAAAGTCTTTTAAGAATATTGGATCAAAATCATCTAAAAGAGCTTCAGCAAAACTGAGAAGCATGTCTTTTTAAAAACAGGAACGAGCCATGTATGTATTGTTGGATATGTAAGCTAGAATTGTTTCTCTTTCAGGCTTGCTTTCACTTAAATATTTAAGTAATTCAAGAAGATAGCTTAAGGATAATTAGCGTACTTCTTTGTTTGCCTTCATTAAAGCTTAGAAAAGAGCAGGAGCGAATATTTCAGCTAGTTCTGAGGAATCAAAGAATGAAAAGTTATCTGTAACTAATTTGATGATTCCAAGAAGAAATCTCCAATTTGAACTTCCCATTTAACTTTCAAGTGCTTCAACTAATTCTCGAAGTAATTCTGAAAAGAACGGCCTACTGAGTTTCGTTTCGCTACTGTTAAACAGCTGAATAATCTCAGGTAAGACTTTAACTAATGCATTTTTAGGTCCACTTTGTTCTTCAAGAAATATCGCATGGACATGCTAACGAACAATATTTCTAGAATCTTATTTACCTAAGAAGGTAATGACCTTACCATAAATAGAAGCAGCTTACACACGCACTTCTATTTCTTCGTCTTTCAGTAGCATTACGAAATATTACTTTCCTAAAATTGCCCATAATTTCTTCCCATACACTTCAAGGACTCCTGGGAGATTAAATAGATAATTAATTCGATATCTACTATCAGTACTCTCACAATATTCTTATAAAGTTGCAAATATTGCTGGTTGATTTCCTGCTTTTTAATCAAGGACACCATGGAGCTAAAATAAACAATGTCAAGGAAATTACAGTTCAAAATATTAACAAAAGAATTATTTTAATTTACGTAGAAAATGAAAGGTCCTATGTATTACGAAAACATCAAACGAACTTGAGATTATTTTGTGTTCAGAAGATCGAAAAATAGCACTTTTATTTTACTAGCCTTAAAGCTATCTGAAAGATTCGGGAGAATCTTAGCCACAATTGCAATACATTCACATTTGATTTACATGTTTTAGTCTTGCAGAAATTCCACTAGCTAAAACAAAAAAAATCAACATGATTAACAACAATAAATCAAGAAAATATTATTGAGTTTCACAAAAAGTTACCTTTTCATTCCAAAACTTCTCAAGCACTTCAGCTGGAAGGTATTTAAAAATAGATTCTACCACATAATTCAGTAATCTCTGCTTGATTTCTACTTCTGCAGTCTGCGAAAATAACTTAGCTATTTCGATCATCTCCTCACTTACTTTACCCTCTTTGACTTCCATCAAAATTCCTAAAATTCGCATCGATGTCGCTTTATTCATCGAAGGTGAAGTAATCCCTGATAACTTAAAAAACTCATCATTAATCACTTTCTCATAAGTTGTGAAATCGCCTGCTCTTAAAAATGCTTCAAAGACAAGTATCCATTCGTTAATTAGATTCACACTCTTCTATCCCATCATCAACAAAGTCGCTTCAAAGACACCTTTTTTTACTTAGTTTTTCATTTCCTTCATGCAATCCTTTTCATAATATTTTAAGATTAACACCAAAATTGTTTTAACTCATTTTTATTTTACTTTATCTATCAATAGACTTCTGAGTCCTCTAGCAGCTTCTATTTATGTCTCTTCATCTTGTTTCGATAACTCATCCTGCATAAGTAGAAGTTTTTTAATTATTTTTGGAATATTTACTGTTTTACTAGCATGCTCTCAAAGATTGATGCTGAGTCTGCATGATCCCACGCATAATAACTGTGCATGTTTCTGTAAATAGCTTATTTCTAGATTGTATCTCCGCTCTTCAGAATCTTTTTAACTCTCTTCAACTCTCCAAGATTGTCATCCAGCATGTATCGTTTGATCTCTTCTTCACTCTGTTAAATAAAAAAAGAAGACATGATACATTCTTTGAGAAATATGTTAAAGTAAGAAGATTTGCAAACATTCCAAATTCATTTTTCTTTTTTAGATGATTTTTTCGAGGAAAATACATTAACTTTCTGAAGCATTCACGCATAATTATTACCTTTTACTCATTAATAAACTCCTTTCCTTCAAAGAAAGCAGGTAGCTTCTCCTTAGCCATTCTCAAGGGAAAGACAAATCTTTTAACTCTCTCTCTCTATTTCTTGTTTTTTTTCCCCTGAATTTGCTTTACTTAATAATTTAATTATTAGCTTATACGGTAAGCAGCTAAGAATCACTATTTCTTTCAGCCAGCAATATTTTGTTTTTATTTAATCTCCCTTTTACTCTTAAAATCCCTTAAAACCTTTAAGATTAAGTTTTTAATATGAATCATTGGTATTCCTGCAATAATTGAATTCACTTAATCTAAAAGCAAAGATAATATTTTTGATTGGAGTAAAAAAAATGTAGAAAACAAACTTCCTAAGCACATTCAAGAGTATTTTCAAGAAGAAAATCATAGGAGAACAAATTAGATTCTTAACTGTTCCTCAACTCAACAGAATTATTAAGGAAATAGAAATCACTAGAGTATTTGTATCTGAAGGGGATCTAAAATAATCTAAAGCTTTCCTCGCTGAAATATAACTGAAAAAATGGATTTTTTTCAAATAAAAGAAAATACTTTTCACGAAATATCCATGTAAAGTTGATGTGATTCTCGTAAAACCTGGAGATATTTGCAACTCAAACTAAATCTTGATGAAACTAATTTGCAAGATTTCAAAGACTGCTGAGAGCACTGGAGATATAAATTAATATGAAAGTGAATTCTGGATGGGTAATGTTGATGGTGAGTCAGGAGATGGTGATGGAGACGGTGATGGAGATGGAGGTGATTGAAAGGTTCACAAAGGTTATTTTATAAATATCAAGATGGATATGATACTAAGAAGATTCTAAATGGTAATGAACAAGAAGAAGATTTGTTGTAGAGTTTCTTCTATAACTTAATTGTCTTGGAAAAAAGAAATAATCAAATTGATGATTTAGCAAATTATTTAATTATTTAATTTTAGGGTGTTATGAATTGATTTAGATAACATTGAATCTCAAATGAAAACGAGATGTTTATTTAACTTAAACTCTTAATTATCAATATTGATTGCATTTTAAACTCTATTTCAAAAAATTTAACAAAGAATAAAAAAATAAACTAGCACATTTTTAATTAATCTTAGCATCAATTATCTTTATTTTTCAATTCAAATACTTTAAGAGAATCAACGTATTTATCTTATTAATTAATATACAAATAAACAAATGTTAATAATCACTTAAGAATTCTTTAAGGAAGAAAATTTGATTTATCAGTATTATGAGGAGAGGTTGCAATTCTAGCTAATAAACTCAATTTTCTTTGTGGATATATTGATTAGCTTAACAGATTGGAGGACATTCTTGTTCTAGGAACAGAAAAATATCTTTATGTAGTTTCCTTTGAAATTTCTTATTTGTTTGGCATAAAATATGAATAGTTTTCTCGAAAATACCTATTTAGATTTGGAGAATCAATTTTACTGGATATCTCTGTGATTTCCTGGTTCGAAGGTAGTGGCAATTTTTTGGATTCTAACTCTGATAATTTTCTATTAGTCTTGGAATCAGTAATTGTTTGCTTTTGCCCAATCTGTAAAGATAACAGATCAATCAATTAACTTGCTGCTTTTGGTGAAGATGATCCTTCATTAGGGCTGAGAATGTTACAAGTTGAAGTATCAATTAGAGATCGATTTTCTAAACTACAAGAAGGTCTCAATTTATTTTAAAAATTAGATAAATTCTAAGAAATATTAGGAAGCAAATACTGTGCTTTAGAATGAAATGGAGATACACTATTCCTATGAGGTAAAGGAAGAACACAAGGAGATATTTTCAGATGAGCTAATTTGCCAATTAATGTTCCTGCAAATAAAGGTTATTTTGAGACAAGTAGTAGCTAAGTTGTATCATTTATTTCGCTTAAACTCTAGATTTCAACGAGCTCTTCAGTATACACAAACGCATATTTTTACCCTGTATCTGCATTCTACGTTGTATTTAAATCACAAAGAAGCTTCTGAAGATTCCAAATAACAATATCTTTATTCTTTCTTTTTGAATACTATTCTTTGATTTATAACCCTACTTTCATTGCTTGTTTCCGTGGTATCCAGAGCTATTTCAAACTAAATGAAATATCTTCCATTTTCTTTAAAGATTCGACATTCACTAATAAACTCTTAGTCTTCTCTTTTTTTATTCTCTCTAATCCAGATAATTTTAACTAGTCTTCTACTGAAAACTACTTGGAGTCTTCCGTTTTGAAGCCGATGCATTATTTAGAAGTCAGCAAGACAGCGAAAGCAAGGTAGTTTTAAACAATACATAAGTTAATTTATCTTAGATATTTTTCTTCGTCATTTTTTTTAGGTAATTTTTTAAGGAATTCAATAGTATTAGCCTAAGAATTCTAAAGATAATCTTCTTCTTCCTGAATAATCTAATCAGCAAGAAAAATCTATTCAATTTCATTTTAAGATTAGTCGCTACTAGCTGACAAATTATATCGCTTTTTCTCAATATACCTGAGATCTCTCTCTTTCTATTGTTATTAATAAAATAATTACTCTTAAACAGAGTATTTTTCGAATCTCTCTTCTTCAGTACCTAGATTTCCTAGATTGATTGATAGATTCCTTGAATCAAACAAAGAATCCATTTTTGGAGTGCATTTATTAAAAGAAAACATTGGAGATTCCATTCTACCCAAAGATTTTGCTGTAAATAATTATCGTTATTAAATAAGGTTAGCTCTTGACTACCAAATATCCAATTAATGACTTTCAGGTTGATATTACAGCTTAGTTAATTTAATTTCTTTATTACGAGTGATTTACAATTTTAATCGTCTGAATTTAGATTTAAGAAAAGGATCCCTTTCAGCAGTCATTTCTCCATTGTTTTGATTCTTTTTTTCAATAGCATTGCTCAGATTAATTTTAGTATCTTTATTCCCCAGTGAAAATAATAACTCTTATCTTTGTGGTTATTGTTCTGACAAATTTGATCTTGCGCGGATATTGTTATTATTATCTACTTTTTGTTTCTTTTCACTGTTATCAGAGACAATTCTCTTTGTAGACTCAAAATACTTAGTCCTTTAATAATTCTTGGAGTTTTTTACTAAATATTCTGATACGGTGGGTGTTTTAGAACGCTTTGAAGAAAGCAAGCGATGAAGGTACCCAGTTTATTCGGTTAATTTATGGATATTTATACTTCTTAGCTCATCAGGGGTCTAGGAAATTTAGCTATTTTAAGGATAGATTTCATGCTACTTTGGATTGATGGAAATACTTTTAAGATTGGGTTCATTTTTATCTTTCCAATTTGCTTGAAGTTCATTTTTTTTGAGCTTCATGAGGATTGCAGATTTTAAGAACTTCTAAGTTGCTTCAATCGAAGAAGTTTTATCTTCTTTTTCTTTACTTATAATGGTAGGAGACTGAGTTTAAGAGCGTTGTATATTTGAATTTGCTTGCGGACTAAAATTGCTTACATACTAAGAGAAATGATTGTCAAAATATGTTTCTTCATCACTTTCTTCCGTTTTTGAATTATATTTATCATCATTTCCTATTTCTTATTTATGTCCCATGAAGATAAATCCTTTTTTGTATCTCCCTAAGCTGTTCTTAGGTAGCTTCTCGACTGTACAGAATAAATCTTCTTTTTTGGTAATTGAAAAGTTTATCTGTTAAGAGTGAACCAATTTATGATATGCTCTACGAAAAGTAGTTTTTGAGGTTTTTGTTATTTGTGTGTTTACAAACTATAAATTAATAAGACTTGTAAAATTATCACATTCACAATCTCGCGTATTAAATACAACCATTAGTCAGAGAGTAGTCCAACTTAAATAAATGATGTGTAAACAAGAAAATAGAATATCCAAGTGATTGTTGTTCCCTTTTTGGAATTGACTCCTTTGAATTTTGTGGTGCCATATCCTCCTCAAAATGATTTATTTTCCTTCATATTGACTTAATTGTCTAAATAACAACTAAATAAAATAATATTTCATTTGTAAAAAATGTTTTTTTTTTCTTCATATTATTAATCAATTTATCAGAACATAATATCAAAATAACAAAAAATAACTATTTGTCTTATTTTCAGTGAGCAGCAGCAGCTGGAGCTTGCTGAGCAGGCACTTCAGCAACAGGCTTTTCAACTTTAATAAGAAGGTGCTTGAGATTCTCAGGGAATACAACATCCTTTTCGTCTTTGGCTGATTCTAGTTTGTCATTTTTCCAGACACCACACTTGATAACTTTGTGGTCAGCATCAAGGAATTTTCCAAGACCACTCCATTGATCATTGTCCCATTAACCTGAAAAACAAATGATATATCGTGAATAAACTACTCCATTTATGTTTGTAATGATAAAAATTAAATTATTCTTTGTTTTTACCAAGATACTACTTGCCAGATGTTTTGTAGTAATATTGACCATAACCATGGAACTTGCCTTTACTGAACTATCCAGAATAGATATCTCCTCCTTCTTTATAGATGAATTTTCCTTCACCTTCTTGGTTGTTATCAGCCCATTGTCCTTCATAGTGGTTACCGTTAGTGAAATTATAGACTCCATTTCCTTATCTCTTTCCTGCTTTAACATCTCCTTCATAGACTCCAGAAGAATAAGTGAGCTTTCCTTTACCCTCCATTTATCCATCTTTCCATTCACCTTCATAAGTATGATCTTTTTCTTTGCCATACGTGAATTTTCCTGATTGTTATTAATCTTCTAACCACTTTCCAGTGAACACATCTCCATTAAGATATGTCAAAGTGCCCACATTATTTCTCTTGTCACGAAGCAATTCACCTTTAACAATAATTTGGATAAGAATAGGATTCAAAAAATTAATTTTTTTTACCTTCATAGACTCCATCAACATAGGTTCGTTTGCCTTTTCCTGAGATAGTCCAGTTATCCAATTTACCTTCGTAAATTAGTGTATCGAGGAAGTTGAATACTTTAGCATTGACAGGAGCATCTTTTTCCCAAGTACCTTCAATATAAACTTAAGATTTAGGTACTATGCCGACTCCAGCAGCACCTACAGGTAATCTAACTGCACTCAAAGTTCCTTTTCCATTTTTGAAGAAACTTTGAGAAATTTCTCCTGTATATGAAGAACCATCGTGATAGGTGATTTTACCTTGCAACAGTTATCCATTCTTCCAGATTCCTTCATACTTTATACCATCATCGCCAATAAGTTCACCTTATCCACTGAACTAATGCTAGGAAAAGTTTCCTTTGTATACTCTGCCATTAGGGAAGACTAAGGTTCCTTCACCATCATATAAACCATTTTTAAAGGTACCTTCGTAGACAACTTTCTTTCTAGTTTCTTTTCCTTTTCCGTGAGATAGATCATCTAAGAACTCTCCCTCAAATTCATACTCATCATCGACGAGTTTTCCTTTTCCTTATCGTTTGAAATTCTCATCGAGGACTCCAGTATAAATAACACCCGATTTGAATTTGTACACATTAGCAGTTTGAACTACTGGAGCAGCCTTCATAGATGCAGCTCTACCTAATTTACAAAATACATAAAAAGTCAATTATTTTTTAAAAATAAATAAATAATTTTGTTTTACTTTCAATTTGTTGACTAAATTAGTCAATATGTTAAGGATTGATTTTGCCTTCCTTATCAAGGAAAGCAGAGTTGCTTTTCACAAAGTCCATCCATTGATAGAGATCCACTCGCTAGTCGTTTACATTATCTAAAAGAGCAATGATATTCAATATCTTTTGTGACGCGATTCCACAAAGACCTGTATAAACTTCCGAAAAACGTGTGTTAGAGGTCTCAAAATCATTTGGAAACATGGTAGCCCACAAAGCAAATCCTGGTTCACTGCTGAAGGTAACGTACAAATAATTTGGAAGGGTTGAGAAATTTTATCCTGAAACACGATTAAAGGCATTGCGGACAAGGGCGACTCTTTGTCTGATCCCTTCAAAGGTATCATGACTGGGTCCTAATTGGATATCCTTCAAGAGACCTTCAAAATTAGTTTTGCCTTCTTTTGTTTAGCTCAAATAAGCTGTTTGGATAAATTGAGACAACTCTAAGATAGCTGTGATGTCTTTGTAGTAATGCTGGTCCATTGTGTAACGAAGATGGAAGGATCTGAACATCTACAAATCACCATAAAGTCCAAGGAGATCTTGTTTGACTTCTCTAGAGTATTGAGTGCTTATATGACTGAGACTTAGAATTTAGATCACAAGTTCCAGCGATGTAATGGCTTGCGTGAGTTTTTATCCATCAGCGGAGATACTCTTGAGACTGCTAGCATTATCGATGGCTTTCTTAAGAGAATCTAATTGTCTTTTGAACTCGTAATCTAACAAAAAAATGAACAAATTAATGAGCAAAATAGCTTAAAACATCCATTACTTACCTGGGATTACGACTTTATTTTCGTTATTCTCATCTTATTGGTCATGAACCTTTTCTAAGATCACTTCAAGTTTAGGGTCAGCTTTTTTAGGTTCTACCTCGTGAACTTCTGGTTTTGTTGTTTCAACTTTGTTAACTTCTGATTTTTTTGTTTCGACCTCTCTAACTTCTTATTTTTTATCACCAGCTTCAACTTCACTCGCAGGAGCAGCATGTAGGTTAGCTTCATAATTCAAAATAAATAATTAATATCAAGTAAAGAAAAAACCAAAACATATTTCGTACTGTTCAAGTTTGTCTTTGCTTAGGTAGTCTGTTCTGAACCCTCAACAGATACGATATTATTTTCAAGATTATCCTGAGGTCCATTGGTATTTACTCCATCATTATCAACAACAGTAGCTGTAGAGGCGCATGCGTTTCCCATGATAATCTGTTGTACTTCTTTTTGTTTTTTTTCTCTTTTTTCCAATTAAAGATCTTTGTTTTTAAACCAATTAAATTAAATATTTAGGAATCCTCTATTCCCTTATCGCTTTTCATGTTCCAGCGAACGTGTGGGCAAGATCAAATTTTTCTTCTCAGATTTCCCCCCCCCTTTTTATTTGTCTAATTTAGAAAATTCTGACAGTTAAAATAAATCTTCTTTTATCTCACATATACCATCATCATCTGCAACCTGCAATCAGCCAATCTTTGGGAATATTTTTTAATTTGATTTCTAGTCCCCTTCTCACCCATAGCCTTCCTTACACAATTTTCCTCTCGATCCTTTATTATTTTCCACCCCACATTTCTTCATCTCAACTCAAAATAAGAAAAAAATCATATACTTAAAAAAAGTCTATTTTCATAACCAAATTTTCATAAATAATTATATTTTACAAATAGCCATTTTGTATCAAATTATTAAAATGTATTATTTTCATTTTCTTCTCTTTTCCTCAATTAATCCTAACTGAAAATCAAATTAATTTCAACATTATCTACTTCAATCTTTCCTGTAGATCTAGATAATCGGTATGGCTATTGCTTTTATCCAATATCTTTATTTATTTCATTGCAAATTTTATGAGCTGCATCATTTTATCAAATATTAATCCCAGAAAGATTGTGATTTCAAGACCCCCCAAGAAAACTACGTATATTACATTCTTCAAAGTTGATTGGAGTGACTTAAATTAAAAAGATATCCACTCATTTACTCAATCAATAATAGCTATGAGAACTCTAATATTAAGTAAGGAAGAGCTTCTTGTAAGCAACAAAATATAATAAAAGATACCCTATTCTAAGGAAAGATTCTGAATAGTTATAATTCCATTAATGAAAAATACCACAAATAAAAGAAATAAAGAAAAATTTCTTGCGTGCTTACTTTTAGCTCTTACATATCTTGAAACCTTAAAATCAAATGAGTTCATGCACATTTTTGGGACTTTACAAACAAAATGTGTAAGAAGAAGAATGAATGCAATTTAATCAAATAAATATATTGTAATTGTTGAATATTTGGGACTTCTTGTGATTGATAGTTTAAGAAGACGCTTGAGTTGTTGTTTTGATGGTGAGTGAATAAGAATGATGATCTTGTTTGTCAAAACAGTAAAAGTATCCTCCACCTCAAAATGATGATTCATTTCCATTCGATCTTTTCGAACTTGCAAAATTGAAAATACTCAAGATTTATGCTTGGGAGAATCATAATAATTATTTGCTGATGCTTTTTAAGAATTGTCCACAAAAAACTCTGCGATATTTAGAAAGCAACATTCTTTGTTTCTTAATAAAACTCTTCAATTTCTCAGAATCGAATGAAAAAAATAACAATCATTCTGAATGTTTAAATCTGGAATCACACTTCTTTTATTGATTACGTTAGGCTATTTCGTGAAAGTTAGAACTCTAGACTTCGCCAAAAAACTTTCAAATCAAACAAAAACAAAAAGAGAATTAGAGCTTTCGAAAGTATAAACCTAATGTAGCTAATAAGCGATTTTTTATAAATTATTTAGAAGCCTCTATTCAGGGTAACGTTTACCAGACAGTATTTTACAGGCCCTAAATTCTTTTTCGTTAGTTTTTCTGTAAAATAAGGAAAATATTGCTTAGTCTGCAGCAGATTTTAGCAAAAATAAAATGATGTTGTTTCTGATTTGTGTAACAAAATACAGTACCAAATGGATCAATGTCCACACAAAATAGCAATTATTTCAATAAGAACGAAGAGCTGAGTCATTATTTGAGAACTCTTCTTTTCTTTCCTTGCCAATATTAGAGATCTCAGCCAGGAAGGTTTTGCTGTTATGCACGAACGTACCGCCTAGGAGAATATTAGTGAATTTTTCACGGTTAAGAATACCAATCTCCCTCGCTTCTTCGTAAGTTGCACCTCCTAAGATGAAGATGATTATTTCGTTTGGTTTTTCTTTGAAGTAGTGGAGATCAGTTGCAACGAACTCACTTTCTTTGAGAGTTCCTTCGTTTACAGAATTCAAGATATTCACAAGGTAAGGCTTGTGTTAGGCGAAGATATTCGGCACATCTTTGACGGCATTTTTGAGATTATTCAAGAAACGGTTCATTTAATTTTTCGTTGAGAACAAATCACCAGAACGCTTTGCCTTACCTGCGTAGTCAACAGCATGATTGACGAGATTCAGTTAATTTTGAGTTATCTGAGATTTCCTAAGTTCCTCTTTCATTCGTCCAACTTTCTCATCGTTCTCATATCTAAGTTATAAATAATCCTGCAGCCAACAGACTACTAATATTTGTATTCTTATTACCTTAGAGCATAAATGATGACGAGCTTTAACTTTTAAAAATTGGGGACACGTGGGTTAGCTAATATCTCGAATACAGCCTAATAAGAGCAAACAAATAAAAATAATTATTTCATTTTCTGAACATCTAATACCTTCGCTTGATCATTTCTGGCTTCTTTGGTGGATATTTCCTGCTCGACTTTAGATACATCCATGAGAAACTATTCTTCGATGAGTTTTGATATTTCACTGCTCAATGAAACATGCTTGGAAAGGTTAGTAGATTTTCGTTTAAGTTCAGGCAAGTTATTCACTGCATTCTGAATATCTGCCAAAGTATTCATTTTCTTGTGCTTTTCTTGCTCCGTTTAGAACTTATTTTCATAATAAAAATCAGACATTTATCTTAACTTTAACAACAATAAATGTATCTCTCTTACAGATTCAATAAATGTCCTAATGTTCTCAGCTAATTCTCCGAAATTTTCATACATGTTTTCACTATAAAACTAATCATCGTGATCTGAAACCACAAATTCCTTATCTGCTGCACCTGATCCACCTTATTCAGACAAAGCTCGCTGTTTTCTATCAATATCAACACGATTATTCTATATTCCAATAAGCTCATGTAACATTGCTTAGTAACTCCATTGGTTTAACAAAGGAGTAATAGGATCCTCTCTTCTATCCCATATCAGCAAAAGAGCTTTGAAAAGTCAAAAATCCAAAATACTTACTTTTCCCATCACAAATCAATAAACTCTCAAATTCTCTAATGTTTTACTTTTAGTATCAGCTCCAAGCTAGCTTCTGTTGTTGTCTCTTTCGTCCCTTAGTTTTTTGGAGAGTTTCGATGCGATTTGAAAGCAAGGCTCAGAGGAAGCCAAATACTTGATCATAGGCACTCTTTTCAGGGAGAGAAGCACAGATAGAAGCCCTTCATATGTTCGTTGAAGAACTTATGTATCAAAAGGAGTCCAAGAGGAATATTCCTTGGTGAGTCCAAATGTAGAGGGAATATTAAGTGAGAAAAGATCTCTGGACAGGGAGTAATAATCAGCATAGACTTCATGAATTTCTTTAACTAAATCTTGAGTATCAGCTTAAGCGAGTGTTTCAATTGTCAAGTTAGGCACACTGTTGGAGTAGAAAATATAATATTCCGAAAAGCGAGCTCTTTCAATCTCACGCTAAATCGCTTTTAAGTTCTCTTCAGTTGGTCTAATGAAGAACACTGCTTTGAGATGCAACATCTTGCCTTCACCTGGAGCTTCAATGCGTTCAATCAAATAAACATCTTTCTTTAGGATCTTGCTTTGAGAGAATATCAGACTGATAATTGGAGTAGTCTCACAGTCAAGCACTAAACATTTTATGCCTTTCGAAATTCAATTAATAATTTTTTCACAAATGTCTCGAAATAATGTTTAGTTTACAAATTACCTACGACTTGTTGCAAGATGCGTTCGAAATAGTCCTCCATGACTTTGAATGTAGAAAGTGTTGTTTATGTTCTTTTTAATGCCATTGTTGGAACTTGAAAAAGTGTGTGGGTGATCTTTTATTTGTGTTTTCTCTTACGAATCGGAATTAATTGTTTTTTTCGAATCAGTTCTTGTCAGATTATGAAAAAAGAAACAAATCTTTCTGCTCATTCATTGAGCAAATGAATTTTTTAAAAAAACAACTCATCTTTTTCATTAATTGCTAATTGCTTAAATACAAACACCGCATTGTTCTTGTCCTAAAGTTGTACAAAGATTATTATTGTCCACGCGTATAATAAACTTTGATTGCTCAAATAAATAACAACAAATAGTTTAAATACTATTACGCAAAATGACAAGATTAGATCTTCTGTCAATTACATTTCAAGGAGATTTTAGGCAAGCCAGACAACAAATCTGTCCTGGTGTCTTTTTATCTAATTTATTGAAATAATTGCAATAAAACTATCTCGAATGTTGAGATAGAAGATCACAGAAAGCATGAGGATTTCTAGATTCAAATCGATAGGACTAGTTGTAAAAATATCTAGGCTAGATATCTCTAAATAGTCTTGAATATGTATCATTATTTCAAATGAATTAGGATTAACACATAAAGTTAAATTTGAAAAAGAAATGATCAGCAAAAGAAACAATTATTATTCAATATTATTATTCTATCAGCAATAATTATTATTACACTCTCGCTCATATTCCTTAAAGTTTCTACTTGATAACACAACAATCAAGAGATATATCATATCCAAATATCACGCCCCCATAGTGAAATTCTGTTTTGCTTCAAGGAGACAACTTATTAATTTTAATAGAAGACTTACAGACTACCGATTTGAACAAAAATAGAAGGCAAGAAAAATCAATAAAAATAGCAAACAATATTCTAGATTACAATCCAACAATGGAAGGTGACGAATATGAAAACATCTACTCTGGAGAAGAGTTCCAGAAGCTAACGCAAGTAATGAGAAATAAGATATCTGAATAAGAAGAGCGTATCAGCTAGTAACAGAAAGATAATCAACAAATGGCAATAGAAATCCAGGAGTACAAAAAAAAACTAGATCAAAAGGATAAGCTTATTTAGAAGAGCACCTAAGCATTGGCTCGTTTGCAAAAGGAAAAATCAATAGCAATTGAGGAAAATATCATGTTAAAGGAGATCGCTGGATCTAATAACATGAAGGAAGCGATCAGCTTGTTTGAATGGCGCTCAGAGGATTCTAAAGATATTCTGATATCTGATCTGCGCAGGGAGATTGAAGATATGAAATTGCGAGCTGAGAAACAAGAACAAGAGAGCATGATACAGGAGAGTAAGAAATTAGATGATGCGATGGAGATGGACAAAATATAGAATGCAGTGCTGAAGTTAGATAACAAGAAACTCTAAGATAAATTAGAAAATTTTCAAGCATAAATGAAAGAAAAAGAGTTTTTCTTAGAGGTAGTATTTTCATATATTGGGAGCATTGATTCGATGCAAAGCAACGATCGAACATTGAATCTCAAAGAATATATCGACTATCTAGTGATTTAGCTCAAATCGATCATTGATGAGAACAGTCTTGATCTAAAAATCGAACTCACTCCAAAGTGAGTTATTCTTATTATTATTATCTACTGCTTTCAAAAAGCAAATAATGTTCATTTAAATTCCAATCAAAAAATCATAGCAAAATATTATTTGTTGACCACAAAATGAATAATAAAATCATATTTGTTAGTTGTATCATTCTTTTGTATTTCACATTTAGCAAATCAGTTGTTTTTGTTTTTTCTTTCATAAATCTTTGAAATAATACATCACATTAACATAATAATTTGATATTGCATAATCAATGAGTAGACATATTCTAAAGATTATGATAGAAATATGTGTAGCACATGTTGCTATTGATGCATAAATCGCTCATTTCATTTCGAAGTCATGAGTGAATTTCGCTATGTGCATGAAAATGTTTTAATAATGAGTCTCGAGTTCTCAGCAACAAGATATTCTAATGTAGCTTATTAACTATCAAATTTCTACTTCATTTGCTCATATTGCTCACCATAAAATTGATTTTGTCGCTTTATTTCCTAATCACATAGATTATTAGTATTAGTCATCCAAAACAAGCCAATTTATGTTACCGCAAGTTGAATTTGCACTTCTTTATTATCAAATGGACTAGATTAGGATTAGTTAGCTTTCGGAGCTGAGTTCTGCATTTAGAGCTCCTGGTTTCTCACTTCAAGTGCTTAATAGGACTCTTTGATTTGAGTTAATTCATCTGCTTATTTCGCAGCTATCTGGAGGTCTTTTTCCTTCTAAAGAAGTTATGCTTTGAGTTATAATAATTCAGTTTCCATATCTGTTGGATTCTTTTTGATATTACTGCCAGCTATGTCTCCATTTTTCAGCAATTAAGAAGCATTTTTATCATTTGGAACAAGGGCTTAATAGTTTAAATCTGAATCTACAGCTTTCTAAACCAATGGATTTTAACCAGATTGCAGCATTCCAAAAGCTGCAGATTATGCTGTAGCTTCATTCTTCATGTCTAATTTGGAGGCACTTAAGTCTTTTGATAATGATTTTAAAGGTGGTTGCTATAAACCATCCTTGATTTCTTCTGGTTTCTGCAATTGAGTTTATTTAATGTTTTGTTGTTATGATTATTGTAGTTGTTATTCTTTTGGTTAAGCTTGGGCATCTGCTGGCATGTTTACATCAGGCAACTGCTATTTTTATATCTATTCTTGTAATTATTGAATAAGATCATCTTTCTCTGCATTTTGTTTAGTGAGCTTTGTGTTTTTTTCAATAAGTAACTTAATTTCTGAGGCCATGCGCAGAAAGTTGTTTTTTTTGTTGGGCTCGTCAGCTTAAAAGCTATCAAAATCCATTATCTTAAACTTACCAAAAGACATTTTTGGAGCGTGTATTCTCTTTAACTTCGATTTGCTTCAGCTCACTGCTTTGGTAATAGTTGTTATTATTTCTGTAGTTTTAATTATTTTCAGTTTGATTTTGTAAATAATAATCTTGATCTTGAATATTTGTGCGAATCATGAAAATATTTTGATGTTAAAAATCGGTGTAAAATATTAAATCTCCTGATGTTTGGTGAAGGAAGCTTTATAAGAGATGAATATGGAATAACCAAATTGGTTTAAAGTAATGGAAGTAGACTAAAATAGAGAAGAGAATTGAAGAAACAAAAAAATAGCAGTTAAAACACCAAGAAATTAAAACATATTGAGTAATATATTCGATTGTAAATTGAGAATTGAAAACAAAAAAGGAATAAAAAAGATAATTCAAGAAGAAGAAGAAACCACTAGTAGTATTAAATCACAGAAAAACTAATGTCAGAAGAAGTTCGAAAACAAATCCAGATAAACTTTTCGAAGTTGGAAACACAGGGATTCATTTTTTCTTACCTTCTACATTGCTCATCTAATTTTCGGCAAGGAGGTCTGCTATTGCATTTAATTGATATTTTTCTCCTCTGAATTGATTTTTCTAAATAGAAGACAATTTCTACTAGCAGTTGGGGAGGGGAACACTGGAAAGCTCGCTGCTAAGTATCTATCCAAAGGAAGACAAGATACCAGATGCCTTGATGTAAATTCCTCAGGTTTGTTTTAGCTATTTCTAGTTCCTGTTTCTCTTTATAATTTGTCAACTTAACCACAGCATCTATTCCCAGCAGGAATCATTCCTCTTAAGCCTCAAGATATCAAATATTTTAAGATTCTCAAAGCAATAGACTCATGCGATTACCCTCTCTATTCCTAAGTTCAAAACATTAACTACTTTACAATTCCTGATACACTTTCAGCTAGATTATTTCGCTGCGTCTCTGGTACATACTATGTAAGAACTTTACTGAAATATTCCTAAAAATATTACAAAATTTCCTACTTTAATAAAAAATTATGTAAGGAAACACATCCCTAGCAGATTTCCTTATCTTTATCAGAAATTCTGCCAAAATATTTTCACTTTATTATTTAAAAATATTTTCT
>Ga0302271_10001849_pt1 | contig 19779 bp, 16 predicted proteins | sample III_Bog_N1_1_FD_198767 | JGI IMG/M metagenome (GOLD analysis project Ga0302271, IMG submission 198767) | Peat permafrost microbial communities from Stordalen Mire near Abisko, Sweden - III_Bog_N1_1 | ecosystem: Environmental > Terrestrial > Soil > Wetlands > Peat | place: Sweden: Abisko... | reverse complement strand
AAACAAGATTTAAATAAATATACGATTGAATATGAGTTTTCTGAAGTTGATTTTGACAAGGTGTACGATGCGCTGATTCTAAAGTATGATAAGATAATGTCACCTATTAGTTGGTTTGAGAAGTACAGTGAGACTAATTTAATCATTCTTGTGTGAGTTAAGCAAAATGTTATTTTTAAGAATGTATGTTTTTGTGTGCATGATTCTAAGTTTTTTACCAAGAAAAGAAGCTTAATGTAGCACAAAATAACAAAATGATTTATTGGATTAATATTTCCCTTCTAAAAAACAATTTATTTTTGTTCATTCTTCCTCTTCTCGCCCAACTTAGCCACCGAAAAAGTCTTTGTTGTTGTTCATTTGGTCTTAGAAATAATTTTTAATCTGGTCTGTGTTTTATTCGTCAGTTTGAGGCTATTTTCCATCGACGTTTGTGATGAACACATCGTAGAACATATTACGGCTTTGTAATCGTGGTTGAATGGATCCATTTTCCTTTAAAAACTGTTTTACAAAAAGGATTATTAAAGATGAACAAAATATAAGGATCTTGCAGTGTTGCTGAATGAATCTAATAAATGATTGTATTTTAATATGAGTTTGTGCAGTTTACATCATTCAGACGCTTTCTCTCATCAAATTTCTTATTGATCCAATTTAAGAACTCTTCATCAGATTCTGATCTGTAACAATTCATGCCTTATCAAGAAAATGCTAAAGATTATTGCTAGGAAATTGAAATATCAGAAATATTGTTTGAGTAGCTGATGATAGAAGAAATAATAAAGATTCTTTGAAAGAATTTATGGATATTCATGTCTACTGATTTCGTGAAGATTATAGCATTGAATACTGAAATGGGATGCTTTAGCCATAACTTCTTGACATTTCTTGAAGGCTTCACTATATCCGCTGCAAGTCACCTCTCCTAAGACAGGATGATCAATTGTCTTGTCAGGTCGAAAGGAATTGTAGAAGTTGAGAAGCATTCCCACCAAATTGAAAGAGAAACAGGGAGAGATAGATAAAGAGAAGGTTCTGCGAGGATAAATTATTGACTCTTAACTTAGGAAGTTATTTGATTTGCGTTTTCCAGAAGAAGAAAAAAGATATTGTAAATTTTTGATTCTGTCTTTCTTTGTTGGCAGCTTGATATGAGTTTATGTGAAGATAAATCATCAGCTTCTCTCTTGTTTAAAATAATCAAAAGTACATCAGATTCACATGAAAACCTAAGTCTTAGTTTAATAAACAGAATCTTAAATAGAAACCCTGTGATTTATTCAATAAATAAAATAATTATTCAATGGAGACAAATAATATTGAAATATTTAGCTTAAATGAAATTCAACAAAAAGGAGATCGAAAAATAGAATAAACAACCACAATTAGTTCTAAGTAGGTTTTTATGTTAGTTCCCCCTTCCTTTTTATCTAATGATATCAAATATAAACTGAACAAAGACTAAATATTAGCATGAAAAAAAAAGTGTTTCAAACTAAATGAGGAGGAAAACAATACAAAACAAAATCAAAAAAGTTATTTTCATTTGAGATGTCATTTTGGAGTGTGATGACTCTCAAGGTAATAAGAAAATATTTATGTTTTGACGAATTTCTGTAAGAACAGTCTATCTTGTCTGTATCCGCATTCAACTATTTTCTTGACGTAGGAATCAAAGCTTCCTGTCTAAAAACAATAACCAAATGTTATTAATCAATGCTGTAATGGTAAACTACTGAAATTGTATTTTATAAACTCCATTTATTTTTAAATGATTTTTTACTTTCTCCATTGATGGGAAGAGTATTTCTTGAGGGAGATTCGCAAGGATATCTACAAAGCATTGACGGATACTTTCATTGAACGTATTAAGGATGATTTCGCAGACTTAATCTTCAATTTTAGAAGTAACAAACTTAGGTTTGAATTCTAAATCTTCTTTTAATTTTCCCGATTAAAAAGCATTGAAAACAGATGGCTTTTTTGACAAAAGACCTTATGGATTCAATGTCAAATACAGTTTTTGAAGCTTTCCTACAAGATTATTTAAATGTGGTGGTTATTTAAGAATATCTTTAGGGATTGTTGTGTTTGCACAATATATTCGATGATTATCTAAATCGATGAAAATATGATTAGGATAAGCTTAGATATAATCTTATTCTTCTTGGAATAGAATATGCGCAGATTTATTCACACCCATAATTATAGGCACAGGGGAATCAAGCAATCCTTCTAACGCATTCGGGAGTAGATAGATTATCGGATGAGGCCAGCTGAGAGGATAGATCAACTATTCAAATGTATGTCTGTTCAAAAAAACAAAGGAGAGAGAGAAATATTTAGTTTAAAAGAAGAAAAATGTAAAACTCTCTGACATGGAATTGGTAAGGATGCTCTTGCTCTTTGAAAAGAAAACCAAAGTCTGCTCTAGGAGAAACGCTATGAATATGAAGACAAGATCTTGAAGGCTCATGTTAGATAAAGTCAATGCTAGACTCCATTTATGGGATTGTGTGTTGATGATATCTTTTTAGCCGAGTTTGTAGGTGTATCCACCTCCAAGGGTATCGATGTTGATAGTTTGACTAAAATCTGTAACATTAATGTTCATAAGGACTTAGAATTAGCTTTCCAAGGTAGAAAGGATTATTTTCTTAATGCAATCTCCATCAACTTTTTGCAGGGCTCTGGTGTCGGTTTTCTCGAGGACACTGTACATCGAGTAACGGGATATTTTCACTTAATCTGAGCAAAATAATGCACAGAAAAGAATAAAATAATGCAAATCGCTTTTGTAAAGGCATTTGAATTTGATTTTAAGATTTACTTTTAACATTTATGAGAAGTTCTTAGAACAATTCTTAGAATGGAAAGTATGAAACAAAACAATAGACTTTCTTTCCTTTCCAAAATCTTCTCTGAGATCGGTTGTTTAAGTCAAATGCTTCTTCATCGATTGTCTAATTTATTTAATATTCAAAAATTATGTGTAAAATTTGATTATATGGAATTGTAATCTGCTAATAACATTGATCTAAAAAATAGAACTAAATTGAATTATACAGTGTCTAAATAGTCTGATTATTTGAAGCAAAAGCAGTAAAGCAAGCGATGAGGGTTAACAGCATTCAGTATTTCGAAGCTTGCAGGCTAGTTAGGTGTCAGATTATCATAGTAAGTTGGACTTTTCAAGGTGAAAACGAAGAATTTTGTTTGAAGCATTTTCTTGGAATTCTGGAGAATCAAATCTGTGATTTTGCGGAACGAAGAGGATATTTTGATTCTTTCAGAGGCAATTCCATTTGGGAGAGCAAATTCATGCACCACACTTAAGATTTAGCTGATGGTTTACAAAAACAACCAAAACATTTTGTGTTTTTTGCAGAATTTAAAATTGATTAATTAATAATTCCTATGAATTATTGCTTACTCGAGAGGACTATCTGTGAGTTATGGATACGAATAAAGAATCTTCCCAGGAAGCAACGCATCTTGGCAATCAGGGTCACTCTCGAATTCCTTCATATCTTCTTTTTCACAGCCTAAAACAAAGAATTTCTCGAAGAGCTTAAAACTCGTCTCTTCTAGATCTAAATGTTGAAGGGATGAAGCTAGATCGACTTTGAGTCCAGCTAACATTTCCGGGGATTTTTATTAGTTATTTTGATTTTGTTAGTTTTCTTATTGAAGTTGCGATTAGAAAGTTACACAATCTTGCTAATCTTCAAAGCATTTCAAGGAATTTCTGCTGGCTCGCTTATTAAAAGTTATGAGAACAGAATTCCTCCCTTGTTGGCATAGCGAATCCTTTCTAGGATATCCAACATTCGAAATCGGCTGGGATATTTCAACTAACTGTGAAGCGTGAGGGATAACTTCATTGAGATTAACAAAACTTGATGGATTCTTTTTGGAAATATCTCTAAACATCAAACTAAGTCTGGCTTGATCTTGAGTTGACTTTTGAATTTTCTCCTAACTTAGATTATTAGTATGGCCATCATTGCCTTTTTCCTTATCTCTAGACCCACTCTCTTTACATCCATTCTACTTTTCTTCATCTTATTTAAATACTTTTTATTACAATTGCTATTACTATGCTTTTAACTCCTAATTTTGTTTATTCCTTGGAGATATTTCATTTCCATCTTCTCTCTCTTCTTTGACATCATGATCAGTAAGAACTTCATCGAAATCTTCTTCACTGACAACTTGCTTGCATTCAAATAGAATCTTGCCCACAGCATCTTTAGTTTTTTTAGGAGATGCTAACACTTAACCAGAACCTACTCCAAATTGATCTTAACAATTACTCTCGTAGTCTCTGGCAACAATCGAGCGGGTTATCGCTCGAATATGATCAGCAGCTGTTTTGTTTCAAAGGATAACAGTTTTTTATTACAAACTGAGATTGCTAATTTTCAAAATATATTTTTCCATTACCTTTTTCGTTATTGAAGCGAATGGATATTGTCATTTTTCTTTACGCACTGTTTTTAAGCGCTAGTTAAAAATCTTAAGGATCTTCTTCTTCTTCTTCTGACGTTTGCGAGCTTTAACTCGTTATCGAGCCAGTGCTTTATTATTATTACTCCTTACTATTTTTATCATCGATGTTATTGGTAGAACCTTCTGACTGAATATGATAAGCAGGGAAAATATTATACGAAAGCACTGGCAATTTAGGGAAAGCTAATGCTGTTGAACCTCGTCCTTCTGAAATATTTTACTGACATTTGCATGAACTCTTTTTGCAAGTCGCTTAAAGTTCTTTCAGTTGTTTTTCATGAACATCCTGTAGTTCTTGAAGCTACAATTCGAATTATTTTCTAACTTGCTCGATCTCTATCTTTGCATCATTGCATTCTCTTTGCGCCTTGAACAATTGTCCTTTTAAGGAACTCAGTTCTTTTTGCTGTAGACTGTTCTTAGTGAGTTCAATCTCCAGTTACTGCACTCATTTGGATAATAAAAAATATCAATCATAGGAAAAATGTGAAATCTGCAAGTTAGATCCATGAAGAAATGATAGTGCGATATGTGTACCTTTCTGACTTATTCATTCAAGACCTTCAAGCGATCAGCTCTGTGTTCACTCTTTCCAAGCAGCTCCTCAAGTTATGCTAATTTATTAATTGCACTATTATTATTAATCCTTGGGCTGACGGTATCATACATTTATAATCTGCAACAGTGTAGTATCTTCAATCCAACAACACAGAATGCAGAAAAAGAATAATAATAATACCTCAATACCTTTTTTTGATGTGTAAATTTTGATATTTTTATTATTAGGAATTGTTTTTCGTTTTTCTGGCGATATTTATCCAAAAAAGTACCACTCCTTTACCAACAAAAACTGTTAAAAATACTAAAAGCTTTGATAAGCAACAAACTTATTAGGAGAAATGATTGCCTTTTTTGATGAAAGTTCCAAAAATATATTATTTAGGTATTATCATATTTTGTAGAAGCTGATCAAGAAATTAAAGGACAATAAAGAAGCAAAAACACACACACATATTTTCTTGCATTAATTTATATAACTAATAGGGAATTGATATTTGAGACAGCGAGGGATTTATGAGACTAAATAAGACAAATGTTTAAAGGATTTTGAAAGTTGAAGGGGTAGGCGAGTTAAGTGGTGAAAATTCTTAGCTCATTTCTATTGACAACATCGAGTAGTACTTGGATTTATCTCAGCTGGTAAGTTTGAATCTATCACGAAATCACTTGAAAGAAATCGAACCTGTTTTCAATAGAATGACGTAGTTGAAATCCTTGAATCTTCAAATGAATCATCTTCGGTTCATTACGTATCTTGAGAAATGCTAAGCTCTTCAATTTCTCGATCTTTCCACAAACAGGATTATCAGAGCGGATAAGCTCTCATCTTGCAAGAATCTGCGAATTATCGATTTATCTATGAACTACATCGAAGAAATGGAAGATCTGAACTTACCTTATTTGGAGTAACTCTACTTGCAAGGTAACAAACTCTAACATCTGCCTTCTTTTGAGAATCTTCCAAGGCTTAGGTTCTTGGATGTTTCTAAGAATGACTTAGGCGATGTCAATCCAATTCTTCAGCCAAAAGGGCTGAATTATCTTGAAAAACTAAAATGTGCTTACAATAAGATGCCTAGTTAATATCTGGAAGATTTCTGCTTTATTCTTGGTGGATTACCAAATCTTCTAGAAATCGATTTAGTTGGAAATGAAATGACAATCAATCCCTTGTATAGATCATCGATATTAACTGCTAAAAGGCTGAGGGTCATTGATGGGCTTGAAGTTGATGATACTACCATCGAATAAATACAGGTATTTTTTAAAAGAAATTCAAGAAAAAATGTAGCGAACTTTGTGTGAATTTAGGAATTAATTTTTTCTCTTATCTTTCTTATCAACTTCCTATCGTAGAAACTGAAGAACACTGATAACTTCGAGCAAGCTATTATCGACACAAACAAAGATTTTATGCTACGACTTCAGAAGGAAAATGAATCCAAGCAGAAATCTAAGAAAATGCTGCAAGATCAAATTGACAGGATTGATGATATGTTCAATTAATTCCAACAAAAGACAGAAAAGTATCAACTTCAAATTCATACAAATCGTTCTTCAATTTACTATCAAATACTTGCTTTTGTAATTCATCTTTGAGACAATACATGATCGATTTCTTTGAATAGAGACCAAATGTACTTCATGGAATACGTGGCTATTATGGAAAAGCGTTACAGACAAGGCGATAAAATCTAACTTGATGCTGATACAATTAAACTCTGGCAGCTTCGAATCACACAGAACGAAGCCGAACTCAAGAAAAAGATTCAAATCCAAAATCAAATCAAGGAGCATTAAAAGGACGTCTTCCTCTAAAAAGAAATCAATGGGCTCACTCTGCGAGTAAGGCATTTCCTTAAAAAACTAATTTTGTTTATTAATTTCTCATTATTCCCAGGAAAAACTCTACGACATCGCTATGAACGATCCTTAACTTTGGAGAGACTTAAAATCCAAAGAACTCGACTAAGTCTACAAAGAAGAACGAAGGAATGATAGACGAGAAGAGGAAGAATTACAGAAGCGTATGGGAACAGATTAGAGCTCAGCAAATTATGGAAATATGGAAAATGAAATGAGAAATAACATCGCTGAAAAAATATAAAATAAACTGCAATTGATTAATGAGTATTCCAGAGATGAATAGTAGATTTTTAATGATAAATAGTCCTAAATGTCAAACAGCCAGGCAGATTAGAAGAGTTTCTCAGATGGGAAAAGTCTCCAAGCTGATTAAAGAAGTGTAGCAAGATCAGCAACTAGTAAATAAAGCTACAAGAGATGAAAGAAGAGCAAGTTTGAAGAAGTGAATAAGATCAAATAAGCTGTGTTGAAGGAAGTGAGAAGTGTTTGAGTATTGGAAGTTGATTTGAAATACTTGAAAATTTGTAGTTTCTTTTCTCTAAAAGTTGTGAAAATAAAAATGTGCCATCAATCAATCGATTGTGTTGTTATTATTTGCAGCTGATGCTGTGTTCTACTTGACTGTTGTGGGTAGTTTGTAGCTTTGAATAATTTTGAAATATTTTTCTGACATTGGCGTTGGAGCAATAGGCTGCCAATGACCTAGAAATGTGGGTATTTCACCGAAATTTCTTATTTTTTACCCTCTAAGAATATAATTTAAATCTCTATTGAGTTAAAGTTTGGAGTTATTAGCGTAATTTATGTTACTTTTATTGCCTTATTCTTCTTTGATTCGTCTATCAAATACTTCCAGCAATCGTGATCGATCAAACTAAATCGGTTTAATTAAATCTATCGCATCATCTACCATCTGCTATTTGATAAGATCATCAATTATAAAGTCCCTAGCTAACGATGGCGAAGAATTAATCTCTAACAGCACGCATTTGAGTGAACTATCGATGATAATATCGTACCCAAAGATCTCAAAGCAATTTGGGTTATTCGGAATATCAGCTTAGCATGCAAGTAAACTCTTCACGATTATCTCTTACACTTGTGTCCATATTTTTTCCCACAATATCCCTTTAGTAGTTAGCTTTTCTTAGAGCATCTTCAGTGATATTTTTGTGCCTCCAATGAAATTCGCTCCAGCTGCATGATCGTAATGATGTTTTTGAATACTAAAATTTGTCAAATGGATTTAATTATTTTTTATATTTTCAGAGTTTAAAGCATATTTCTCAGTGCTGAGTCTTGCAAAGCCTTCTTTATACACGAATGCCTCTAAGGGCTTCATGTGCGTTACGAGGGCGTAAATTCGCATGTCAAACTTATACCCATCAAGGAGAAGTGGATTTTTCATATATTTTTGAACTACAACGGGTTCAGCATATACAACCTAAGAGATGTCATTTACAAGGGATATCCCACGGCCTTGTGATTTCCCAACAGGCTTGATGATCCATATGTTATTCTCTCCTTCTTTGAGGGTATCTTCATAGAATCTATCAGAAAGTTCACAATATTCCTTAGGCAGAACGAACGTAACTGGAAGGATATTAAATGCCTGCGCAGCTTTTGGTCCAAGTTTCATGATTCTCTCGAAGTTCTTCTTGAGGAGATCCTTCCTGACGAGATTCTTATTGAACGGGAAGTGATTTACTTTCTAGAATAGCAGCAGTTTATTGAAATCTATCTGTGGTTTGCTCCAAGTCCAGAGAAGATTCCAAGATGTTCCTAATTGCAATCCATGCGGTAGCTCAAACCAATCCTTTTTGCGCATGAACGATCTGCTGATGATATCATAGACTTCGGGTTTGCTTTTGACAACTCTGAAGTAGAATTCTTCATGCGGGAGTAAATGTCCAGCGAAGTTCTCCCTGTTCATTCGCTTAGTGAAAATGATCTACCTCTCTATGAACTTTCGAATATCAATATCAACTCGATTCGAGTAGACAGCGACTTTCGTAGGATCGTTTATATAGTACACTTCAGACGGGAGAACTTCGAGTGGTGTGACAGCAGCTTTGTATCGTAGCAGTGCTTTATCTGCGTTGTCTACTTTCTCAACGTGCTACGCAAATAACGAGGAGATAGCTCGCATGTGATCGATTAATGAAAAGTTAGAATTAGCATTCATCGAAGCTAGATTCCCTCCCATCGTAGGGTTATTTGCTGTCCAGATTGCATTGTAAAACCCAGAAAAAAGATGCTAAAATGAAGGAATTTGTGAAGAATAATCGATTAAATTACTGTCTTCCCCTAGCTCTTTGATCATCTTGCTGAGAAGTTTGTTTTGCTAGCTGGTTGCTTATTATTAAGCCTATGCACTTGCTGATTGCTTAATCCCTAATAGTTTCTTGTTTCTCCTCTTTGTATCCTGCGATTGACTGCACGGAGGTTCGATTTAATTTGTGCTTTTATTGATTACTTCATTGTTAATATCATCTTTTGCATCTTCTTTTGGCATATCACCTTGCTATGAATTACCTTTCCTATCTATTGATGAAGGCCCTGCTGTTCGAATAACCTATTATGAAGAATGTGATAAATCTCCAGAAGTAGCTGCATTAGAGTTGTGTGATGAAGATACTGAACCAACAATCGATGGTCTTCTGTATTTCTCTGTTGTTGTTGTAGTTTTTTTAAGATCTATTGATAATCTATTACTATTTTTTTTAATTATTTTATCTTCGTTTTGATCAGCTGCTGAGTGTTTCTCAATCTCCACTTACCTATCATCCTCTGCTTGTCTTTCTTTTTCTTCCCCTCTCCTTAAGTTATCCATTTTCTCTCTCAATAAGTCTGCATTTGATTAATCTATTTATTTGTATTCCCTTTTAATGTAAGTTTATCCAGTAATGTTTCCTCTTCTGGTGGCAGGACTACTAAAACGAGTATTGTTTTCTTTTTCAGATTCCCCCTTATCAATAGACCTCTCTCTTTCTGTAATTACCTTCATAGCAGCATACACATTTTCTCTATTTACTATTGTTTCTGTTGTTTTATTCTTTTCATCAACAAGAAACTCATTTTAATAGACGTTATTCTCACAGACATGCACTAAATCGTCATCATCATCAAAATCACTTGGATTCTCATCTTTCTCTCTTTCTTGCCAATTCAGACCCTTATTTGAGCTCCTAATTACATCTTCACCTTGATCTTCAATTTCTTCGTTCAATCGTTTGCTCCTTTCCATTGTATTTTCGCTAAACTTCACTATTTCTGGATTCTAATCCACTGAGCTTCTAGCATGATTAATTATTCTGTCTTTTTCAGTAAATACTTATCTATTAGATACATATTATCCAGCAGCCTTCTAGATTTAATCACCATCCTTTAGATTTATTCTATTCTCTCCTTATCCATTTGTATCCTTAGCTACTTACTTACACTCTTCTTCATTTTTATCTTCTAATTTCCTTTCTCTCTGAATCAAATGCTCACTTTTACTTCTATCCCCATTTTATTCCTTCTCCTCCTTCCTCTGCTAACTATTATTTCCCTTAAGATTCTTTGAAATATCCTTGACATCATTATCTTCATTAGTATTGTTGTTATTCTCAAGAAAATAATCTCGTTCTTAGAAATATTATTTTTCATTACCTAATTATTATTCATCCTAAAACGTTTAAAGTATCTCTACCGCAGCTATATCAACTGAATTACCACTCTAACCGTCTCCTCTTTCAGCTGTAATCCTTGTAGAACCAGGCTATTTATTATCAACAGAAAAAATTTTTACTTTCGATTCTTCTCCATTTTTTAAATTCTTTGAATTTTCAGAGATACTTTTCCTTGCTTATTTACTCCATTCCTCCTCTATTCCATCATCACTTTCATCTTCTTGTGATACTTCTCCAATCTCTCCTTATCCTGTTGCACTTCTATGACTACTTCGACCCCTTCCAGTTTAAACTCGTTCATTTCCTTTTCGTTCAAGAGGCTGCAGAAATATCTTGTTTGAAGTTATTACATTATTTTTATTATATCTATGATTCGCTTTTATTTCTATAAAACTCTCAACATTCTAGGAATATTACAGCTCTCCTTCTTAGTAATTTACTTTTGCAATTCCACTCTTAGAACAATCCGAATCAATCTTTTGAGGTAATTGAGGTTTAGCCAGCAGCGGAGGGAGAATCACCGATGCCGTTGATCTCTTGAGAAAATTCTTCGTTTTCTTCTTTCTTTCTTCTTCAGGATCAATCTTTTTCTCAGCAGGTGGCTTGTATTTCGGATAAGATGCTTTCCCAGTCGTAAAATAAGTATTTTCAAGCTTCTTTAACCGCTACTATTCTAAATCTTACTTGATTCTACTCTAGACATTCGCATATTCATTGTTAGAATAATGCTCGGATTACATTGGCCTATCAAGACTTGCCCTTACAGCAGATGTTTTATGTATCTGCTGAATCCCATCAGAATCCAGAGATTTCTTCTTCTTCTTTTTTTTCATTGAAATACCATCATCTTCACTAAAATTCTATCTACCGCTAGATAAATAAAAAGGAGTAGCCATTTCATTCGACGTAATGCGAGTCTTATCTAAGGTTTATTTGATAAATTCTAGCATTAACTCCTGTTTATTTTTGTTCTTCAATCTCTTGTGATGATTCAAATACTTCAATTGAGAAGACCTAGCACTACCATAAGACATTCCACTTACCACACTTTCATTGCAACTAATATCCTTTTGACTTCCTAATTGATCGTGTATTCTCGAGGGAACTGCTGAACTTTGCCTAATCTCATCATTTTTTTCACAGTCGCTAAGCTCTTCTTTTTCCTCTTCAATTCGTTCAGTAACGCCATACTACGGAATATTAATTTCAACTGGATTCAAAGTTGTTGGAACTTTAGAAATATTCTCGTTTTAGGAAGCAGAAGGAGTTGATTGTGAAAGCAATTCATGAAGTCTAATCCATTCGTCTACATTTCCATAAGACTAATTAGGTTTTTGGAATTCTTATTTTGGCTACTACTGCTAAATATTCTTACTTTTTTTCTTATCTACTCCTGAAGAATTCCCATTCTCAGAACTTTCACCATTCGAACTTGTCTAAGCAAGATAATTCTTAGTTTTATCATCCTTTTCGTCTCCATTTTCAATACAAAAGTTCCCGAAATTTTCCACAGCCTTTCTTTCTTCGATTTCGCTCAATGCAAGCTCAAGATATCGTTTTGCTTTTTTCAGCCAGAGAAGATGATATTACTCTTTAATTTCCAGCTTCTCAACATGAATTTAAGTACTTTATACTCGTTCGGTAGCTTCTCTCAGCATAATCGAATCGAAATCATAGATATCCTCAATGATAGGGATTTCAATAAGCTTAATAGCCATAATTCCTTTTGTTTCTTCTCCTTCCTTAGCACAAGGAGATTTCAGTGCAAAGCTAAACTGAATGAATTAATTCTATTTGTTTCTTTCTCCCCTCCCCCTGAAACTCCTATTACTGATTAAGTTTGTTTATCACATTTCAAAAAACTAAACTGCGCAATCTGCTCTTTCAATTAGTTCCAATCAAGTATCGCAACAGTATTCAATAAGAATAAAACAAGTGCATTTATTTTAATACACTGTATTTTGCACTATCATGAGTTAATTTGAAAATAATTGCAGAATCTACATTTTCGTTCATAATCTTATTGAATTAACGTGTTATTTCTTAAAGAAAGACTTAGAAAACTCCTTTTGAAATTAGCAAATATGTTTAACAAAAAAAGACAATTTTAACATGAAAAACCATCCTTCTCCAATAACAGACAACAGCAAAGGTAATACTTCAAATTCCATTTATATCACTTGATATCTTCTTCAATTGAGTTGGAGCTGCATCTAATCATACTGAGGACCTTCATTCTTGTTTTGCTAGAAATGTTGATTTGACTTGAACTCGGAGTAGAGAGTAAATAGCACGTGAAGTGACTCAATAATGTTCGTAGTATCAGGCGTAGAATGAATAGGAATGTCAAGAATTGCACATGCTAATTTGGAATAATCTTGCAAAGTGAAATCAAGCTCTTCACTTGGTATCTTGATGGTCTGCAATGCATCTTCAATTTCTTGCGGCCACACTTACATGAGCTCATCAATATCAGGCATCGGTTTGGAGTATGCAACTGAATGAGGTTGTTTCGTTTTGCGAATCTCAGCTACATTATTCACCCATGTTTGAATTGCTTTGGGATTTTTTTCTGCATTGGGGATGGAATGGATTGTTGAATTTGCGCCATCATCATTAGATTTCTTAGAATAGTTTTTATAGATTAGAGTTAAGACTGCTCTGTTCGATTGATTCAGCGATGGCTCATCCTGTTTTAGTTGCAAAAATATCAAAGCATTCATCACTTAATTTTCAAGAAACAATTTTAAATTATTTTTATTTATTTGTCATTTTTCAATTCAAAAAAATAAAAAAGATCCTAAAAATATACGAGAAGATTAAGTCCAAGAATTTCTTCTTTAGCATCTGGTCTTGGCATTTTAATGTAGGCATCGACTTCACCGACAGCAGGGTAGTAATCAGGAATGAAAGGTCGCAATTTGGAATCGAGTTCCTTTGTTTCAGGCTGATATCGAGTGATATACTTGAAGAGTTCCTTGATTTCACTTGTCACATCAAGATTTGCATAGTCAGCTGGGTTATATGCACCGGGGATAACAACTCCTGCATCTTTGTCGTCGTCATCATCATCGTCTTTTTTGACAGCTGGTCTCTATGCCATAGGAGCTGCTTTCTTAGGAATAGCCTTTTCTTCCACAGATTCATCAGCTGGATCTTCTTCTTCTTGTTCTTCTTGTGATTGGATTTCTTCTGCAGATTGATGAGTTCATATTGTTAATTCGGATAATTTCACTATTTTGGGTTATTTTTCTTACCAGAGTTTTCAGAATCTAGTTCGACAGCTTCATCCATGTGTTAATTTTCAATTTTCTATGTTTTCACATCTTCTCCATCTTTGGCATTATTTTTATTGTTTTTGAAATCGAAATCGTTGTCATCCTACTTCAAATAGAACCATTTAAGTCAAATGTTAAAAACTTTGCAAGAAAAGATGATTAAGATTGCTAGCTTACGTGATCGTCCTCAGAATTATCGCTCATTGTTTAGTTTTGATTCCCTTTGTTTAAGTTGTTTTTAAATTATCTATTGTATAACTCTTCTTGAAAGTTTCAATCTTTTCCTGGGAAAAATAATTAATTCAAAAAAATAATTCCTTCTTGGGATGCTAATTAACATTTCCTCTCATCTTTTCTACATTCTTGAGATCTGGCAGGCACCCACAAAGCATAACATGGCAATCTGAAATTTCAATTTAGGATTTAACTTAATTTTTTAAATTAGCTATCGATATTTTGTTATCCAAGAAAAAAACATGAAGATTAAAGAAGATTGTTTTTACTGTTGTTCCTGCTGTCTTACTAATTGTAATTACTAGACTCAATACCATACAAATATTTAAGTACAACATCTTCCATTTAGTTGTTAGTTCTATTTCTTCTATTAAAGTCAAGATAATTCTAATAAAAATAATATTTTTCAAAATATTTGTGAATTCCAATGCAAATCAAGGTTCAAAATAAATAGATTATTTGTTAATTGATGGTACTATTCATAAGAGTTTAACTGTTTATTCTAACATAATAATAATAATAATATGAATGACACCCGAAGATGTAATCCCCAAGGAGATAATTCCTCAGGGCTAGACACAAAAATCAGCATTTTGTTTTTTAGATGAATATTTCTGAAAAACAACTTTTATTTCTTCTTTATTCTAACATCTAAAAATAAATCCTTAAATTAACCAAAATCTAGCGTTCGAAATAATACAGTTTTTCTCTTCTTAAAATTAAAAAGCAAATTAGCGAAAGTTTTATAACAAAATTGTAAAAGAATACGTTGTTGATTGTTAAGAATTCTTTTAATATTATCAGTTAGGGGAGTTAGGAGGAGGAATTTGCAAAAAGAAGAAGAATATATATTCTCAAAGTTATTCAGCAAATATGAATGGATACAATAATGATGTTACGGGACCAAACACAAGAGGTTCTCGTCCACCAGTTGACAACGATCTCAGCGATTCAGATGAAAATGATAACCAAAACAGTCTCAGCATGGATGCTCAGAATAAACAATTCTATGATGATCTCAAAAAAGCAAACTAGATTGGATCAATTGTTACTCGAGGTGCAGATAACTTCTCTAGGGGTCCGCAGAAGGTATTTTTTGTTGTTTTGTATGATTGAGACATTCTCAATGATGGGTTTAATGTACTAAACATTGTTTTAACTCTTCAAAAACAATAGGTCATCGATAACACTTCCGAATAAATCAAAAATACTTTTCGTCTTCCAAAAGGAATCGAAGTTGCTGTAAGCTTAAATGTTATTTTTTATGAATACTTCTTTAAGAATGCTGTTTATTTTTAACATGGCCAAGTACCCCCTTGATGGAGCACAGCGACAAGAAGCTTTCATGAATAATGAGATAGCTTAAGCTGCTAGGAAAATTGGTTCGGTGAATCCATTTGGTGGGTTGAACGAAAGTAAAGGAGGGAGCTTAAATAACACCAATATTAGTGGGATTGTGAGAGGGACATACGCAACGAACAAACAAGCGGAGTAGGATCTATCGACGGATCTAGCGGACTGGCAAACTAGGGTAAGATTTATAGATGAAAATATGGAGATAAAAGTTAAGGCTTAATATTTTGAATAATCTAAAAATATTAACAGAATAACATGAGTGTGAATGCAAATAGCCATATCATGGGAGTTGGGAAGCAAGTCAAAGGTATTTCCCAGCAGTAATTAGAATCATATGTCTCTGAAAACCCTTCGCAGATTCCAAATTATCAGCCCAAGAAGGTTTGATTGAAACTACATTTTTTTTCTTCTTAAACTTATTTGTAATATAATGTTTTGATCAGCAAAAGCATAAAAAGGATAGTGATAATCCAAATAAAGGCTTAAGCAAGATGATACCTTGGTTTTTAATCAGTGTAATTGGTCTATGGGTGTTTGTGTTCATGGTTTCTTAAATCTCAGACTACAACTCCATAAATATCATTGAGTCGAATAAATTAGCTGATGTAATTAGCTGGCATGCCAAAGACACTAAAATGTAGACATCTGCTGCTACTTATGCGACAGGCTTAGGCAGAAACTATATCTCTTTATTGGATTTTATACTATTTTTCTTTGTCACAAAATGCGTGTACAATTTCTGGTTATCCGAGAAATACTATCTTCGAGGCCCATTCAAGCATAATCTAGCTGTGTTGCTGTTCCTTAAAGACCTCGTTATCCTTGTGCTGTCTTTAGTCGCTGGAAACTACGATTCCTTAGGAGGATGGAGTGGATTTGGATTCTTTTGGCTGTCTACAATTGGCAAACTCAGTATTATCCTAACTTTATAGAAAATATTCTTTTTCAGATTGAATTATTTTAGAATCTTTTTCGACGAAAAAGATGGCTGCAAGGGGTTCTTAAAATCTTGGGGAGTTAGTCTATATCAATGGGGTACACGATCAAAGGATGGACACCCTGAAGGATACATGATTCTCCTTATAACTGCGTTGTATCTCCCGTTGATTTTGCATTGCATTGTTGGAATTCTGGAGGCAACTTATTTAGTAATAATTTGGATTGCAGTGCTGTTTTTCTTGGAACAAGCGCTGTCTTTGATATATGAGCTATTCTAACCTCGTCGTCTAGATAAAACATTATCTCAGAGGCTATTAGACAGATAGAGTATAGGAATTTAAGATTATATCGATAGATATTGGGTTTATCTGCTCTTCATGATTGTGCTTATCCCAGGAGTAGCTTCAAATAGTTTTGCATGCAATTTTGAGAAAGCGATAAGATTCCATTTCACTGGGTAATAACTCTCATTGAATTTCTTTGCTATCCCGCAGTCTGATGCATCTTTTACAGATAGTCTTTCGTTTATCTGTAATATTTTATCACTTTTCTGAAAATAACTGCGCTAACCTTGAAGCTGACAAAGAGTGCAGGCTAAAAACTTGCACCTAACTAATTGAAAAAAAAACAATTCATTTACAATGTATGTGGGTTTGGATATTATAAAATGAAATAAAATTTAGCAACAACTACTAATAATACTAATTTATCAAAGGGTGAATAATACAATACTTTTAAGACTTGTAATTTATATTAGTTATTACCAGACACACAAGAATAATATCAAGATTATTAAGACAATTCGATTCAACTGCATTATTTTCATAAAATATTCATACAAAAAAAAAGAGGGGAAAAAAAGTAATTGGGGAGATAATCAATAAATGTCATTCTTTGATTCATTTCTAGCATTTTCATTATCTTTTCTGACTGACTGTATTAAGATTCCTTTAAAGAAAATTGCATTCATCTTCTCTCAGTTTCAATAAATCATACAATTACGAGTTTTCCTCTGCAAGTTTCTAGTTAGCTTGAGATAGAACATTCATCTAATTAAATGTTCTTGCAGTATCATTTGAAGATTCCAGCATCTCTTTCATATCTAGATTATCCTGCGAAACACGTGCATACCTCATTTTCAGTTCTTCCAATTCATCTTTGAATTTCAAATTCATTTTTTCATTTTCTTTTAATTTCTTCATTAATTCCGCATTCTATTCGCTTTACGTCTCCAAGAGTTTCTGCGTCCGTTCTTCCGCTGGCAATGCAAAGCAAATCTATTTTCTAAACTACGAATTTTCCTTCTGTAAATTGATTAGCAATTTCTTTTTCAAATCAATTTCTTCTTTTAACAGCATCTACTCAGCAACATTAGTTTTAATAGTTTCCTTTAATATTTTAATTTCTTCATCTTTCCGTTGCATATTCTACTCATTCTCTAACCTACTTGCTGACAATTGCTATCTAAGTGACTACTGTGTTCCTTGATTATTCAATTAATCATTCAAATCAAGAATCTTTTGATTTTTCTTAATCGATGAATCCAGCTAAATCTACAAATCATTCTTTGCTTGTTCTGCCGTGTCTTTGTCCGTTTAAACATGCTACAAATGTATTTTCATTTCTTGGATTTAGTTTTGATATGTTTGCTTGTTTTAATCCACCAGCACTCGAAGTTAAGAATTCGCAGAGATTAATTATGCAATCTACGTTGCCCTACTGTTCAACTCCTCTTGCATCGATGCAATTTATCCCTTCAATTCCTCCTACGATCTGCTAATCTCATCCTTTTCAGCTATCAATAAATCAATTTAGCTCTGAAATACCTATTCAACCTACTCCTTATCTTTATTTAAATCAGCTAATTATCTTTAACTTTACACCATCAACTTACTCGTGACCTTATTAACTTCATTCTACTTTTCTCTCAACAAGATCTCCTCCCTTTCTACTTTCTCTTCCTCTAACGTTTGCACAACCCCTTCAGCTTCTTTTAACTCTTCCCTTAACTCAATAATTAATTATCTTTCCTATCTCCCTTGATCTTCATATTCCTTCATTTTACACTCCATTAACGTCATCATCTCTTTGCTTTTCGAATACTTCTACTCAATACTCTCGAGTCCACTTTAAACTCCTCTCATCTAGCCCTCAATTTATTGTCTTAATTCTCTTTCTTATTTATGCTGCTCCTCAGTCATGATAATCTCTTATCTGACTTCCAAGTAACTCTATCGCAACACAGCAATCTCCTCTTCGACTCTAATTTTCTCAGATATTGCATTCTCAAGCTCAATATTTAAACTATTCACTGACTTCACTAATTCTTCAACTCTACTCTCCATTTACTCTTTCAAAACCATCCACTGTTTCTGAAAATCTTCCTTTTATTCAGTTATCTCCATGACTTCCACAATCATTCTCTCCGCTCTGATTTCCTATCCTAGTCTTTCGATTTCTGTTTCATTCAATTTTTAAGCAGTTTCATCTCTCTCCTTCTCAATCCTCACTATGATTCTCTACAAATCATTGATTTCTGTCTCTTACTGATGATTTCGTTGCTCTACTTGTTTCTCTCGAATCAATTACTACTCTAAATTTGCTAAATTCTCACCACTCATGGTTTCAAACAGTTTTATAACTCTTGCATTCTCGTTGATTAACTCTTCAACCTTTTCTTCCGTTTCTTGCTAAATTTGAGCAGATTACTCCATTGCTAACGATTGCTCTTAGATCTTCGCTATCAATTCATTGACTCTTTACGTTAATTCTTTCTTTTATCTCTCAATGCTTTGAATCTCTCTTTTCTTTTCATTTTCTCTTTCCGAGCTGAACGTCAACTTGCTTTCGAACATTGCTTTCTCAGCTAGCAAAGAATCAATCCGTTTATACAGCATATCTTTTTCTTCTTTCTCTTTCGCCAACTCATTTCGTATCCGCTCTGTTTCCTTTGTCAGAACCATTACTTTATCTGTTATGTCTTTGTTTTGATGCATCAACACTTCAGCAATGTTGTTGCTCTCATTTGAATTACATTCTCCTGGAAATTACTATTGATGCTGCTATGTCAATTAATAAGATTCGACACTTGAGTTTTGATGATTTTCTTCATGAAAATTCACTGCTCTCCCTTGCTTCTTTACTGTATGGCTCATAGCTACTCTATTCGATGTAGGTGTGGTAACTTCAATCCCTTCTCCGCCTTGTTTGGCTTATTTTATTATTTAAACATTTTCTTGTTTACTGGAAGCATTCCTTAGAGGACTTAGCGAAGCAGAAACAACTCCTTATTTTCTTACCCTATTGCTAAAATAAACATTTTATTACTAATTGTATATTTAAGGTGCATGATCTTC
>Ga0302271_10001848_pt1 | contig 19783 bp, 14 predicted proteins | sample III_Bog_N1_1_FD_198767 | JGI IMG/M metagenome (GOLD analysis project Ga0302271, IMG submission 198767) | Peat permafrost microbial communities from Stordalen Mire near Abisko, Sweden - III_Bog_N1_1 | ecosystem: Environmental > Terrestrial > Soil > Wetlands > Peat | place: Sweden: Abisko... | reverse complement strand
CTCCTCCTCACCATGAACACCTCTAAAGATGCGAACATTTTGTAGATTTCATAAGATTTTTCAGAGATAAGACAAAGTAACAACATCATTGATTAAAACTATAATTTATTTCAAGCACAAAATTCTTAAAAATTGTATTTGATTAGCATTTTCAAAATCCAATGAAGGTTTTTATGAAATTTATTTTTTTGAAGAGAAAAGTTTTTTTAAATTAGTGATTTTAATCTAAAAACTGATGTGCTTGGTTTACACAAAATAGAAGACCTTTAGATTCTAGTTTTTAGGTGATTAAAAGGCGTTGCAACATTGTTATCTGTTCTTAAGCTGAGGTCTGATAGAGGGATTATATTATTAGTAACAAATTGAATTCAAGAACTGCAATGAGCAAGTTCGTTCTAAATAGCCAAACATGAATTGACAAATGAAAACAGCATCCAAAAATGATCAAAAAGAGAAAAATTCCAAGGGTTGGTTATTAGGAGCAACAGAAGAAAAATATTCATTCGATGCTACTAAATCAAGGAAAAAACAAGCAATCACTTAATTAACTAAACAAAACAAACAAATAATTTAAACCACTAGGAAAGGAAAATGATAAATAAATAGGAATTGTCCTAACGAAAGGCTGTTATAAACCACAGCTAAAACAATGGAAAAGCACAACTAATGAAGGTGAAAACAATGGAAGAATCTCCTATGGATAAATTGGAAAAGCAGATTTAGATTATTTCTTCTAAAATAAATAAGATCGATTTGAGCACGCGCAAACCACCATTCATCCCTTTCACATTCGCGGAATGGCGTAGTGAAGCTCTTGAGGCTTTAGAGAGCTCAACGAGCAAGATGAGTCTCTCTGAAAGATAAGACATTAAGAGAAAATTCATTTCAAGAATCGATGGGGATATGTTGTTTCAATTCTGTAGGAAAATGAGACAACCATATTTTGATCTAATTTTCTTCGACAACTATGCCATTCCCAAGGGATTAGACTTCTAAGCAGCCAGAAAGGACTATAAATTATGTAAGGGATTTAGAGTTATTGTTTATTTTTAAATTATGGTATTTAACGATGAAAAGTAGGTCTTGATTTTGAAGTCCATTTGCATTTCCAAGTGGTTTTAAAACATTTCCTTTTTTCGAAATTGTAAAGTGGGTAGCAGCAAGACAGCGGTCTATTTCATTTTAATGAACAGACAGAAAGAGGGGGAGGGGGGAAGGGGGATAATAGGAAGAAGTAGAAACACACTTAATTTATCATAATTATTTATTATTATTCTCATTTGGGTAGTGGTGAAGAAATAAGAGCGTATTTTGAATTAGGAATCATTTTTTTATAATATTTCTGATCAAATAACAGCTGATTATCATCGTTAATTTCATAGAAATGGAATACTCGTAAAGTATTAGACTTTTACTTAGATTTAACAGATATGAATAAAGAATATTTTTTACTGAGCAGGAAAATGATTAATCATATGATTTTATTATTCATTTTGAGTGCTAAACTTAATAAAAATATCACTACGTATTCATGAAGGTATTTTTTAATTATTTTAGCTGCTGAAATATCCTATTTTGATCGAATTGAATTGACATTTTTCCTCATAGTTTAAAACATATTTTGATAATTTTTGCTAATTATTTCTTGAAATCTTCTTTAAAAAAGTCAAGGATTTGGAGTGTCTCGCATCTTAGATCGCTGAATGGTGCATCTAAATTGAGATCAGTGCTGATCTCGTCGAAAGATCAGAACTTTATAATTACTTTTCATGTGAGAAAAGTGAAAAGGAGATCTACTCGGAACTAAAAGAATAGCTTCAAGGCGAAGCAGGCAGCACTTCATTTGGGGAGAAACTAAGAGGAATAGCCAAGAAAACAGTTTCATATTCCATGAAGAGTCTAAGTAACTTAATATGGTCCAAAGGTCTTGCACTTTCAAACATTTCTATGGGAGCTCTCATTCTTTTGTACTACTCATTCATCGGTACAACTTCCCTCCCAATACAGCTGCTCATGCCAAAAGTTCACGTGTCTTGGTTAGTAGGAGGGATTGTTGGATCTTTTGCATTGAATCAAGTCGCAGATTCCATCGAAAGAGGGGAGGTTGCAAATAATCTTCATAAAGTCATGGAGATCTTCAAAGAAATTACCATAAATCTTCTTGATTTCAACAGTACATGTGAAAACGCTATCACTGACTGTGCACTAGCTAGATCATAAGAAGAAATCAACGAAAAATGCATTTGTAACAATAAAAAATAAATTCCTTTAAAGAAATTCACTGAGATAGAGTAGATTAGCTGGAATTTTTTTTATTTTGATGCATTTTTACATTAAAAAATAGATTTGAAGAAAGTCATCAGGGAATTGCTTGACAATGCTGAAAAACTCACAGAAATACGCGAACGCGTATCGAAACTCAGGAATATCGTTGAGAGGACTGACGATGCAGATGAAGATCTTGTACTCATAGAACTTGAAGATGTCAAACAAGCAAAAAGTATTGAAGAAAGTAATAGTAATGATGGCTCCACACCTTGAAGTGAAAAACATAGGGGAATAAAACAATCCAGTAATCAAACAAAAACCCATTTTACTATTATTTTAATAATAACACTGACTGGACGTGTGCTTCTATCACTTAATTAAACTTAACTCTATGTTTTCTAAGAGAAATTTATCATACTTTTAGTATTACAATTTTAAATTCTTTTTCTTTAATTTCCTGTGAAATGAGTGAGAAATATTTTATTTATAATGAACACTTTTCCAGAAATAAAGTGGCATAATTCTTATAAATTTCGTAGTTCCTGGAATTAATAGATATCATACTGCACAGGAAATATCAAATAGGAATAAGAAAAATATAATTATAACTACTCATTTGTCTGCAATCATTTATATTTCAGCATAAAAGAGATAAGAATATTCTCTAAACAATACCTCAACGATCTACTAATAAAAATAAACATGAAGGATTGTAATTTGGTTTAATTTGAGAACTATGAACAACACTCCATCAGTGAGTTTATTTTCTCGTAAAAGTTTATTGCTGTTGGGTATTATTTAAATCATCCTTATTATTATATGATGTATTATCTTCTGCAACACTGAGTTCTTTCATTGTTTCTTAGTAAAGTAGAGCTATTTATTCATCAAATAGCTTCAAGGTACTTTACACTTCTGGTGATATTGTGAATTCAAATTTCTACGATTGCATTCCTAGTTTATTCTCTAAGAAGTTCGGCAGAACAAAACTACTTTCTTTGCTGTGCGCTTGCTTTTGGTGATGTCGAATGAATTTCAAGAATTCAACATATGAAATTGCCGCAAAATGAATCTTTTTAGTTTTTGCAAAATACTTGTTCATAAACGGAAGTCCTCGCTCTTTTCCTTCATGGTTGACTGAATTTGCATTCACAAAATTCGCTAAGATACACTCAGAACTCACCGAGGGTTACTATCCTGGGAAATTACTACCTTTTTTATTACTTTGACTTTACGAATTAGGCTTCTGGATATTCAGTTTCAAGTCGAAGATGAGTTCCTTCACAAGTGCATTCTTTTCAATATATGGACCATATTTTATCATGAAATACTTCCTCTGTAGCAAGAAAAGCAATTCTATCTTTGAAGAATAACTCAGTTAGTTATTGGTATCGATTATTTCGATTAATGGATTCCCTACGAGCTTCGCAATCGCTAGATATGGCACTTATTTAGTTAGTTTTTAGGTTTCAATAAAATTATTTATATGCTAAGCTTGCTAGATGAGACTGATTGTCACAGAATCTCCGAACTTTATCTCCTAAACGATGTCATCGATGACAAGATTCGAGTATGCTATTGCAGTTTGAATTAAGATCATATCGCATTCTGCAGCGGTTTTAAACTGCAGGGAATTCAGCAGATAACTCCATAGATTTGTGACAGAAAAACTTAATTTTTTTAATAGCAATTATATTAATGAATTAGAATCCATAAGAGTTTTAGCGAAATTTAGCTTTTTTGCATCAGCTGCTTGAGAAAACTGTGAGGAAGGAGGCTGACTGCTTTCTTGGTTTCCATTGATCTTTGCTTGGGATCCAGATTTAATTTCATCAGTATTTTGAGAACCTGACTGATGGGTTTCCTCAGAGTTTGGAAGGTTTCTGCTCATGCTACTACTCTCCTTGTTCTCTTATCCCTCCAAAGCAGTAGCAGCAGCAACAGTATTTTTATTTTACATTATCTACCCATGCATTTTTGAATAATATTGCTACTCTGCTATCACCATGGCTTTAATTTTCATTAACGAAAGCTAATGCAGCTGCTGTGTGATCATGCCATAATCAGAAAGTATCATGTATGTCTTAGCAAACATCCAGAAACTTCCTTTTTAAGTTGCCTTCGCGAATTCTTTGAGAATCACTTCGTATGCTAGTGGTATTGTAACTTCATTGCTAATCACCGTTTTGAGCAGTTAATGCAGTGAATATGGTTTTAAGTAACTCCCATTTCTGACATCTTGAAGGACAGACTTCAATAACAGCCAGAAGAGATTATCAATCTCACAAACCGCTCGAATACCTTCCCCACTGTTGTTTTTGGATGATTTATATACAGGATTCTTAGATGTTTCGAGAATATTATTTTCTTGATTTTCCATATCTTCTTCTTATTCATCTTCATCTTCAGGGTCTCTCCCTGATGATCCATATCCTAAGCTGTTCGGATCTTGAGAATTGACTCTTTGAAGATAATATAATTGCTGTTTTCTGAAGAATTTTAGAATCTAAATTACAACTTTTGATTTAACATTATGTTCGTATGGTAGTCTGGTAGATATTACATGCAAAACCGTATGAATAAAATTCTTCTCTAGATGAATGCCATTCTTCAAGCATACCATTGTTATTTCCAAAAGATGTTTGGTATTAAAAAAATCTAACTAAGATAGAATTTACTATTAACATTTCGCAATAACCAGATTTATATCTTAAACACTGTTTAATGGAAAAATGATTCTCAGTTTGATCAGGAAATTAATAACTGGACCTGTGAATTCATTTATGTCTCGTTTCAGAAGCTCATTAGTTATCTCAATTTGTTGAGCGAAGTTAATATTCTTCTAAAGATACTCGTTTTATTCAGATAATAGGAATTAATAAGAAATTAACTCATACGCTGAGAAAATCTCTTTTTAACTAGAAAACCGCTCCCAGATAAGATTGTAAAATTCTTATCCTATGTTCTTATCAAAGGCTGTGAGCACACGCATGATCTAAATCGATTTTCGAGCATCATAAGTTGCCTAAGAAAGGGAGAGAGAAGTAAAAAGTAGAAATTATTGTAAAAAAATATGATATTTTGTTGTTGAATAAGTTTTGTACAAATAAATTGCTTGTTTTCTTACAAATTTCTGCTGAATATTTCTCAGAAGAATATTGTATCCAAAGTGTTCTTTCGTCTACTCACTATTGAGGAACTCTAGATCATATTTCATCTTCGCTTAAGGGTTTTTTTCTTACATTGATTTGAGCTTTTCTTCCTACTTACTTGTCTCAAATCTCGCAATATCCTTGATATCATCGACATTTTACTTCATCTTCTGCAATAGCGCATAATATTGCAAAGAGGAGAAGAAACTTATTTTGAAGGATATAAACAAAACATCAATGAAAAAATTCTAATTTGTCAATTGGTTTTAATGCTGAGATCAATATGTATTTGTTGTTTACCGCTGATATTTCACAAAGAACGCCAATAGATGATTATTCACATGGATGTGCTAGATGATAGGTAAGATATCTTGACTGCATTGAGGTATTTTCTTATTGGAGATGCTTGCTTTGGGAATTGCAGGGATTTCATCGGATTATTAGCTATTTTCAGAGCTATCCTAGTGTAAATACTCATTGGAAGTTTATGTGAAGTACTTATATGGCCCAGTAGCATTGTTGCTAGTGTGAAATTAATAATTGTCAGGATAGTCAATGAGTTTTTTCTGCTTTTCTGAGTTCACTTGGGAGGTTTCTTCGTCGTTCATTATATCCTCGAAGTCATTATGCAGACTGCTTAAACCGCCTATGCTAGTTGCTGGATTATGTGACAGAAATTCAGATTTTTTAGATAGGAAACTGAGATCATCATCGACTTAAGCTTATTTCTCCTGCAAAGACTGCTACTAATGCTATTATTAGTAGTTATGATGATTTTATCGCCCTAAATCAGCTTCTGAGAAGTGATGTTTTTAAGAGGAAGTCATCAAGGAGAGATGCTTTACAAAATATTATCCTTTCTTTAGTAAGAGAATCATGGATTATTGAGCACACTTTTTGATTTAATTAATACCTTTTTCTCTTTGATTTGTATGTTAAATCTTTTATTTCCAATCAAATCCCTCTGTAAAAAGGATTATTCTTTCTTGCCCGCATTTATCTCATGTTTTATCAAAATGTGATAAACTTTTAATATCTTTGTCTGAAAAACTGTCGCACTTTAGTTTTTGTGTTGTCTGGGAGATATTACTAAGCAAATGGATCACCAAAAATGAAATATCGATTTGGAGAAGATAAATTAAGAGATAATGGAACTAAATAAACCATTTTAATGCTCTTTCTTGGATAATTTTATATTATTATTAAATTTTCATTAGCTATTTCTTGTTGATTGCCTTTAAAAAATTTTCCAAGCAACAAAAGGAAGGATTTGTCTTGAGTTTATTTCTTTTTCTTCTACCAAAGGTATCCTTTAAAACTCTAGCTAAGCCAAGAAATTAACTTTATTTTTATCTGTGTTTTTTGATCGGGAAGGTATCTTCAAAAGATCCAGATAATCCTAGCTTGAATTAGCTTCAAAAGAAGCTCTCCAAATTATTCAAAAAGAATTATACAAATCAATTATCTGCTTTCAAACAGCAACAACAACAACCTAAATTGTCTCTCAGCAAACAGCGCAACTCATCCCCCTGCTTTTTCCCAATTCTATCCTCAGTGCTTTCTTCAAATGAGCCTCAAGACATTCATTAACAAATACAAGAATGGCTCAGGCGGTGGGAGTAGCTGCTCCTAATCTTCAATTGGCTGCTATTCCTAAGCTTTAACATCTAGTCTTTCTTGTATGAGTTAATCTAACAAGCAACCATCCTAGAATAATATCAGTTTATCATAGCTCTCGTAAGGCATGTCTTCTTCGGGATTCGTCAGAGGGAATAGCAGCAATAACAACAATAGAATGTCAGTCATCTAAGAAGAACAGGTATTCAGCAGATAGAAAGAAAATAATAACCAAGTTAAGAACTTCACTAGCAACAACAGCAGCCCGTTTGCCAACAGCAACAATAACAACAACATCAGCAGCAGAAATAGCACTAATAATAGCTTCCAATAATATCCAAATAGTTTCAACAACTTTCAGAATAATCCATCAAATTACTCAACCAATTTTAGTACCAATAGCTAGCAAAATATGCTGAATACTTCATTTAGCACTGAAAATATGAACAATACCTTTAATAACTTGAATTCTAGCAAGATCTTCTCGTCTAATAATGCAAACATGAATAACAGTAGAGTCTATTCAAATACAAGTTTCAATAACACATTGAACTATTAAAATACTGAAAATAATAATAGTAATAATACTATGAACATGAACTCTAACAATAATCAGAATCTTATCTATCCTCCTTAGCATCTCAACTAATCTATGATTCATGGGGCTCCATCATATTAGCCTATTTTGCCTGAAGAACTTACTTCCTCAAATGCTAGTTTATCTAATACTTTTCCGAACATGAATACTAGTAATAACTACTAGCACATTGGACTCAGCATCCCTTAGAATCCTCCATCCTTTGAAGATTACCTAGTTAAATCAAAGGAAACTCAAAAAGCTAGAGAAAACAAAATGAAAATCGATCTACTTAAGGAAATTCACGGTGTCAAGGAATTCTTCTAAGAGACTATCCTCAAAGAACTTAGTAATCTCGCAGCATAGACAATCCATAAATGTAACGATTATCAAAATAATTTAAGTGAGCTGCAAACCCGCGTAGAAGACTCAGCAAAGGTAGTGAATGTGTTTTTAGAGAAAAGTGAATTCGCAGATGAAAATGAAAAACATCTCAATAGATAAAAAGTTGTAGATTCAGAATATGGTAGAGATTTATCTGAATTACATGATCTAGTCATCAAAACTAGATAAACTGTTGAATAAAGTGATAATGCAACGTCTCTAGCATTAGATAGAACACTTACATAATCAGCTAATGCAATATAAGTTAAAATAAAGCAAACCAAGAAATCGATAAAAAAATAGATTCTTTAATAAATCAAAGCAGATTAATTAAAGAATGGAATCACCTTGAGGATAACTAGGTTAAATGGCAAAAGGAAAGTCAACAATCAGAAGATAAACTGATATTTTGAGAAATTGAATTGCAGTAATGATTGAGAGGTTGAAAAAGAGAGATATTTTATCTTGGTAAATCGAAAGTAAGAGAGAGAAAAATAAACTAAACGAACGGTTAATATAGAAGTACAGTGATAATTAAAGAAGAGAGAGAGAGAGAAGGAGTAATCTTATAAATAATTGTTGTTTATTCGTTTGTAGAGGATACTAATTTAGTATTATTTTTTGGGTGATATTTTAGAAATGGGAGTATTGATTGTTTGAGTCAAGATTATTAGCTTTTTTTTTTTATTTTTTGAGATTGTTAGGTTATCCTAGCTGGATTATGAATCTTCCTAATCCAATCAATTTTTCTTATTTTTTTTGTTCTTCCTCAGCTTGTTTCATTTCCTGAATCAAACGAAACCTTATCGTTGTTCTTTTGTATTTAGAGAATAGCAGATTCCAGCAGCTTATATTCAGGTCTGTTACAACACATCAAAAAATTAATAATAATAACTCCATTCTCTTTGAAATTTCTTACTGAATATCAACGAAAATCACTTTGAGTTTAAGAAGCTTGTTCACGAGTGTGTCAATAAGAAAGTCTATTGATTTGTCTGAAAATGGATTCTCACTGTGAATTAGAACAAATAAAACAAAAACATTATCAAGTTATGACCGATATTGAGATGAATGCTTACTGGATGAAGAGTTAAAGATCAGTTAGCTGCTTCAACTGTGCTAAATGCTATGCAATTTAAAATATTCCTTCGTTAGTCAGCTCGTTCTTCCTAAAAAAAAGAAAGCAGAAGAGGAATTTATTATTTAGCTAATCTATCATATGTTTCAGCTAATCAGGGTTAATATGATGCTTATATTTTCCTGTTTTTTTGAAAAAAATAACAAAATGAGTACTTTAAATTGACTTTGAGAGTTTAGATCCAGTGCATTTGAGAAATCCCAGACATTAATGCTATTACTTAGCTCACATTCATAGAGCAAGTGCTGAATTCAATTTCAAGGATCTACAAGTTCGTGAGCTGCAGCAGACTCTATCCAAATTACTTCAAGCACTCTTCACTGAATTTGCATTCTCTATTGTTTTTAGGTTTTTAAACAATTTGAAAAAGATAAATCCACTGGATCAAAATGCAGATTTCACTCTTCTTTTTGGTTACCTCATAATCACAGATAAACACCTCAGATTCACTAGATGCTTGAACGATTCTGATAGTCCATTAAGACTATCTGAGTCAACGGGTTCTTCTCTGTTTGGGGAAAGGGAATATAAATTTGTGATAAGTTGTCATACATAGTACGATCAGATTTTTTTGTTAATAGAAATGAATCTGTTTTTACTGCTTTTTGAGGAAGACTCTTGAATCAATTGTTAGAGCTTTTTAAAGTGGAATGCCATTGAGAAAATGGGAATAAGTGAATTAAGATATGAATTATAGTTTTCCTTTTTATTCGCTTTAGTTGTTTTCATGTTACGTGTTGCCCATCTAGTCCAAGATAGTATTTGATTTTTTACAAAATATTTGCAATGTAAAATTAATTAATTTGTGTTTTTTATTCTTTGTGATCAAAATTACACAATCTAATCTGGATATTTTTTCTAATCTAATCGAAATTTGAGCTTATTTAATATGTGATCAGTGAGCGCTACTAATGGGAGTGTCGTCTTTAGTTTTTCTAACATATTGATCTACTTCTTAGTATCAACTCTTTCTAGAAAATACTTTTGAATTTAATATTTTTAATTCCATATTTTTAGATATTTCAACTTGGAAATTTAAGAAAATAAATGCTTATTTCTCAGTATTAGACATATTTAACTCATTTAATAATGTTGTCTCTAGTTTAATCAAAAACATTAAGAGACCTTTGTATTCTAAGAGACATGTAATATCAAATATTTTCATGATTTATCACAAAACCAATTATTATTTAGCAATTGAATAATTTCAAAACTATCCAATTTAAGCATTATTTAAATTCATTTATGCTTTGTATTTCATGGCTACTACAGAAATCATCATACTGCAAGCTAAATTAAGCAAGAAAGTTATGCATTCACTGTAGAGATCAAGAATAAGTTTTTAATTCAGAGAGATAATCTCCCATCCTGAGCAGGAAATAATAATCACAAAGAAACACACAAAAACAATTAATATTAGAACTACTAATCACTCTAGCAATCATAAAATGTCGATTCTAGCTGGATACATCACGTAAAACAAACTCTTTTTATAAAGTTATGTTCATTTAGCAAAAAATACCTTCTAATCTTTATTCCCTTTTGTTTTTGAAATTCATAGCTACCTTGGATTTGGTGTCTTGACCTATAAGACTCTTGCATAATTGAATACAAAGAATACTATTATTGAAATAGTAAATGCCGTACAATTGTAACAATCTTTGGAAGATCAGAAGCAAATTCAAGAAGACTCATTGCTGCACATTGACATCCTCAAGCAATGGCTAATTTTCGTTACATTCCTTCTTTTTGAACCATTCTTCTTTGCAATAGCTGAAATCCTTCCCTTTGGATTACCATTTGTCCTCCTAACCAAGCTATCAATCATCTATCCTCGTTTCCTTGTAAATCAAGTTTTCAAATAGATAAATTGATCAAAATTCATCACCTTAAAAGGAGTTTAAGAATTTGGTTTTTTGGTTGATGTGTTAAACCCTTTTAGATCCACTTGTACTTATATGAATTGCTGCTAAGACTGGAATTAGATAACTACGCAGAAAACAAGATCTTTGTTTACTTGAGCACTCTCTTGAAAGAAGGTATTTTACTTTCTCTTGACCTCATCGCAGACGCTGTGAAATATGTGAATCTATCTGAATTACCTGAAATCGAAACCAAGATTAAAAAAATCAACGAGAAGATTGGCTTCAAGCAAGAAGTCTTTGAGAAGAAGAAAGATCTGCTTTCTCAATTGAGGGACATGCCAAGTGCATTCAAAAGTGCAGTTAACTTTGAGTCTTGGTCAAGAAAATCTATGTATTGAAAGCATATTCTGATTTTTAAATATCAAGTTACATATTTTGTATGTTGAAATTCTTTAAAGAATGATAAAGAAGGACACTAAAAGAGTAAAATAGTTTGTTTAAAAAAAACTTTTGTTTTAAAAACTCTCTCTAATTTGACAAAACAAATGATTTAAGAATTAAATTTAGCAGATTGTTTCTGTTTCGTGTTAAGATGAATATGATTAGAAACTCTTGCCTATTTTAAATCTTTAATAAGATAATATTCCTATCTTAATTTAAGGAACTTCTAATCCGATGAAGTCTCTTGTGTAATTTAGCATTTTTTAATTGTATGGAGCTGGTACAGCTGAAGTATTATGTATTATAAATCTAAAAAATAGGAATCAATCCATGTATCTCAGCATTGCTTTCTCAACTCTTTTCAAAAAAGTCATAGTTATTTCCAATCGATGTGCAAATGCTTCCAGATTAATCCTAAAAAGATATGGTAATTTGTATTACACTCTGATTTTGCAGTTGTCGATTTAAGCTTGTTCAAAGATGCCCTAAAATGATGTCAATCTAAGCCATACAAATGCTCAACATGATGTTTATCTATGTATTAGATATTAAATATCCATTTCATAAACCAATCATAGATATTACATAATTTTGCCTGTTTGAGTTTAGCAGCAGCGCGTTTCTAAGTTATTGTTTTTAAATTTCTTTCATCTCAACTTATTAGTAATCTACTCATTGTTTGGAAACAAAAGATGCAACGAATAATTCAAGGCCTCAATATCAGGGTCAATAATAATCATAGTAGTAGTAAATGATTTTAAGTAGTGAAAATTTAATCATAAAATACTAAAAGCGGATTTATTAAATAATAATGAAAAAGCTATTGCTTGAATGGATAAATTATCTAATAGGAAAAAGTTATTTGATTAAAAACAATGATTCAAAAGACTCTGAAAAAACACAAATAATGTGTTGATGATTGTTGAAGATAATTACAAAATATAGTAACCAAGAGATGATAATAGTATCAGATTCGTCTTCAGTTGCAGATGTCTAATTGTCTCTTATGACCAATCAGTTATTTTTGTCTCTCCTCTTCAGTAAATGCCTACCATTCCTCGTAAGTAACTACTTACTCCAACCCTAACAACAACCACAACAACAGAAATCCCGAAAACAACAACGACAACAACAACAACCCCGAAAAAAACCCCAACAACAGCTACAACAACAACACCAATTTTACATTATTTTTAACCTCATTGACTTCGGATGCATACTCAATGTAAACATCTAGAGAGGACGTGGATGTTTCTTGTTGCTGTTGCTATTATTGGTTCTGTTGTTGTTGCTATTATTGATTCTGTTGTTACGGTTATTGCTACATCTCTTGTAGTTGCTATTGTTGTTTCTGTTGTTACTGCTATTTATTAGAAAATGAACTAATTAGGTATTTTTGATAATATGAAATGATTGTAATTATTTCCCATTGAATTGAAATATTTATTGTTGTAAAACCTGCTAAAGTATTTGTTTGTATTTCAGTTTAAATTTGTGCTTTTAATTGGTTTATTCGACTATTATATCTCTCTTTTTGATTTCTAATTCTTAAATATCTTCCCAGCGTATTCTATTCTGATTTAAATTATTTAAAAATAGTTATTTACCTTTATGTTAATAAGATGTTGGTTCAAAAATTGAATAGATTTCTTTTCACGGTCTAATTGCTCCCTCAAATTAGCGTTACTCTCCTTCTCCAGCTAAAAATTATTAGAATCAAATAATTCATAATATCAAAATAATTTACATTGAGCTGTTGCTTTATCGTTGAGTTTTCTTGCTTGAAATCAGAGTTCTCTTTCTTTATGGCCTAGTTAACTTGCTTCAAACTTGAAATTTCTTGTTTTTGATCAGAATTTTCCTATCTTAGGGTAATGATTTCATTTTAATGTTTTCCCTTTAAATTTCGCATTTCCTCAAGAAGTAGGTGCTGCTCTAAAATAGTTCGCTGAGCTTGGTTAATCTAACTCTAGTAATCCTCCAATTCTTTTTGTTTTCTTTGAAGTGCATTTCGGTATTCATCACTCTAAAAGTTGAATCAGACAATAACAAAATTAATAACACAAGAGTTTCAAATGAATATCTGATAATTCAAAAAGAAAAATTATTTACTTGCTCAATTGTATGGAGAGGAGATGAATGAGCACCGTTATTAAAGTCAATCTCTCCTAGAAGTTAGCATACCAGACTTCTAATTTTATTGGGTTATTCCACTGAAAATTCGTCAAAAATATCTCCGAAAACTTCTTTGATTTTCTAGGTGTTTCTCTCTGCATTGGAGACGTGATTACGCACGAATTAGGCTAGTTTTTCTTCGTTGTTTTCTAAAAGAATCTGTTGAAGATTTTCAAGATCAATTATTTCAGACCAACATACTTTTGAACGTTGATAGATGTCACCACATTTCATTAATTTCAACTTTTTAGCTTTTTTCTTTCCTTCGATTTTCACCTATATCTCTCTAGATAGCTCCAAAAAGTAGCTATCCATTAGAATTGCTTCAGAATCCATGCTGTTATCAATATTTTGAATTCGTTCGCTAGATTCAGAGTTTGTTAGGACAGGGTAACTTACCAATTCTCTCTTGCTTTATTCCTTAAATATTTCTCTAATATCCTCGTAGCTTTTGCGGGAGATATCATCTTACTTTAGGCACATATTGCAGATTCTTGCATTTTCTACATCAGATATCAAATGTAGATAATAAGCATTACTTTAAGGATGCTTTTTACATTTAACTTAAAGAACCTTTTAGATATCCTCATTCGATATTCCTAAGGGATTGTCAGTCTAATTCTAAGCCACTTTATTGGATTTATAAGAAATCTATTATTTTTCATTAGTTATTTCCATTTTCTGTTTTCTTACTTCTTTTCTAGCTATTGAGTTTTCTCAAAGTTTTCAATTTAATATATCTATTTGTTAGAATCAGCTCACACTCTTTCTCATTTAAAGATTGAAAATCACAAATAACAGTAGTTTTTGATGTAGTAGTCTTAATTTATTAATATTTTTCCCTTTTCAAATTAGATTCATAATATTCTAAAAATTATCCTTCTTGAGATATCTAATCAATGATAAAAACACCAAAAGAAATTTAGAATATTAATCAAGATTAGCTTAAAAAGCATCGTGAAACTTTCCTTTTTGTTTTAATCAGACAATGAAGAACTTAAATCTTTCCTTGGCTAGCCCATCTTTTCTAAAGAAGACATATTTGATCAATAAAAACTGAGTGAATCTTTTCGCTTGAGTAGGGTTTTCATAATAAACAGATTTTTAGAAGTAATCAGATAATTGATGAGATCAGAAGATGAATAATCCCATAAATATCAAACTAATCTTTCAGAGGAATCAAGACTCAACGTAAACTATAGCTTGTTGCTTTCAATTATTCTTAGTATCAAAGAGACATATCGAAATGATAATTTGGACATTAAAAGATTTTGAAAATAATCTCAAAGAAAGTAAGAGAGCATGCATGTGAATGTGCCATGTTCTTACAAACCAAATAATCTTTATTGAAACAATACTTAATTAATCAAATGAAAAAAAATGGAAAAACATGTGAATAGCAAAGGATAATGGAGGGTTTGATAGCATAAATATCTTGAAAAGAGAATCATTGGTTATGATGAATTTACTGCTCTTGGGGAAATTAATTCCTTCTCATTAGTGAAATCAAGAAAATAGTGTAAAGATCATTTCAAAAAAAGCTTTAAATCAGTTGATTTACAACAATTTGTATTATGATATTCCAGCTTGAAGACAAAACAGGATAACTTATTATTTTTTGTTTTTTAACAATTATTATTATTATTATTAAATGGTTTGTTTTTGGAGATTATGAGATAAAAATAAAGACATTGTAATAAAACAAAAAGTGAGATATTAATTTGATTATTAGAATTCTAAATAATTTAAAATTACTAAATGAAACACAAATCTCAAAAATAATCCTATCAAAGCTTGAACCCGGAGTGGATTGCAGAAATACTGAATGAGAGGTTCTTAAATGTAGCATATTTAAATCCTGCTTCTTCAATTAGTTTTAGAAGGGATTGTTGATCATGGAACTTGTCAATACTCTCAGCCTGATTAGGGAAATTATTGTTTTTTGTTAGTTTAGAAAAACAAATTCAATAAATACTTACCAGATATTAGTAAGAATCCGCATCACCGACTACATACTTTCCAACGAAAGGAAGGAAATGACTGTTGTATTGCTTGTAGATCTCGCTGACAGGAAACTATTCCACTTTGGAGAATTCTAAGATCATGATTCTGCCACCTTTCTTCAAGACACGGTGTGCTTCACTTAATGCCTTTTCGATTCTTGGGACGTTGCGAATTCCATAAGCTAATTTGGGTGTTGTAAATGATAATGTTAGAGATGGTTTTGTTGGTATTATGATTGATTTTACCAATTGTGTAGGCATCGAAGGACTCATTCTCAAATGGAAGAACTTCAGCATTTGCACACACGAAATCAACGTCTGATTTCAAAATGCAAATAGTAAAGAGACTGTTAGCTTTAGGCTAGAAAATATGCATTTTTCCCTTGAGAAATATTAATATATTTTATCTTTTTTTACTATCTTTATTGAAATTTTTAGCCTGTGCTCTTTGCTTGCCTACCTCCAGCATGCTCTCATTGATATCAAGCACAGTCACTTGCACATTTCCTGTTAAAAAATCAAAACATTTTCAAACCCCAAAATATGCATATTGCTATATTGTTGCTATTTTTGATGGTTAATTTAGCAAATTCGATACTCTTGGATCCTTATCTTTCTTGATGTTTTTCTAGGATTCTAAATGCAATATCTCCAGTTCCTCCTGCGACATCCAAGACTTTTGCGGGCTGTTCAGTCACAGTGTTGTCTTGATTTGTAATTCTAGTTGATCGCAGAATACCTAGATCGTTAACAAACTCTTCTTTCCAGCATCGATGAACACCAAGACTCAAGATGTCATTCATTAAATCATATCTAAAATATGTTTACAAAAGTCAGTCAAAGATAGATTTTGAGGCCATTAATGATTATTTTTGCTGCTTAGATGAACATTAAAAAATTGAAATCGAGTAAGAATTATGATTGTTTACTTCTCCGCAACTGAATGAAATACTTAATTAACCATGCCTTATTTCTCATCGATGTTTACTTTCTTATATCCGAAATTAGCCTCTGTGGTTGTTGAAGTAGTATTCGAGGAAGGTTTCTCCTGGTTGAGTGATACAAGTACACAAAAACAATATTAGCCTCCAAAACATTATGAAAAAGTAAAACAACTCAATCTAAAAAAAGGCAAAATGCATATTCAAAAACTTAAATAATTATGGCTAATTATTCCTACAGAAGTTGAAAACTATCCTGCGAGCACTTTTGTCTTACATAGCGCTCCTCTGGATGCTCTGAGTACTTTAGCTGCTAACATTTTTCTTGTATTTATTTTACTTTTTTATCCCTTGGCTTATTGATGATATATGATTAAAAAAAGGTTTTTCTGATTATTTACAAAATCTTCCCAGAATCTTCTAAGTTTTAATAATATCTCCCCTCTTTAACTCCCATTCTCATTTTTTGGAATCATAAATTGAATTTTTCCCTAAAACGAAAGAAAACCTGCATCCAGACATGTCTTAAATTATTTTTCTTTCTAAGTAAGAATTTTACCTTCAGTTGGATCAAGAATAAGCTCCTATATATGAGCCGAAATTAGTACTAATTTCTGTTATTCAAAGGAAACAAAATAATTTGAGTAAGCTCATTCCCTTCAATGTGTCTTTGAATGATAAATCATTCTTAATATCTTAGACTGTAAAAGAATATTGCTAAATTATTATTTAGATAATGCTTTTTTCCCCAATAGTCACCGAAGGATAAAAGAAGAAAAAAGGTATTTAAGTTGTGGGATTGGAGGCAATTTCGTAGATTGGATCAATAAAAAAAATAAAGATTTATTTGTTTGGTGCTTAAAAGGTTTTTTTGAGAAAGAAATCAATTTAGATTAAAAAAATAGGAATAGGTTAAAAATGGACAGATCACAATAGCAATCTATGCAATTACCTGCTGAGGAAGGTGACAATTCTCGTCCTCGTAACTGCGAAGTTCATTAATTGCGTCCTAATTGGTTTTGTGTGGAACCTGGTTGCACTGCATCGACTCGATTTGCCTGTGGTGATTGCTTTTTAGAAAGTGGTCCACATGAAAAACATAAACCCAAAAGATTAATAGAATTCGAAAGAGTTGTACTTCGACGAGTGGGTGATAAAATGCCTAAATTTAAGGAACTGCCTTCTGCTAAAGAAATCAGAGATGAGTATGAGAAGGTATTTAAGGAAATCAGGGAAAAGTTTAACTCCCATATGGAGATCCTCGAAAAGAGCGTCGAACTTGAAGTACGAAAAGTTGATCATCATTTCAATTCTAGATCGCTAAATGAATTTCACAAAAACATCAAAGAACTCAGGAAAAAGTTGCTTTTCTTTAAATTTGTGTTCTGCGAAGAAGATTAAAGTAATCTATCCTTGCAGCTCTTCGATAATGAAGATTTCTTAGACCCGTAGCTGCTCAAGGAAAGAACCAAAAGAGATGCAATAATAGCATAATTTAAAGAGCACTAAGATGAAACGAAATCAGCATGCTAGACACTGTTTAAGTAGCTTGATTCACTAAGTATACATATCCAGATAAAGCAACCAAATGATTTCGTTTATTAGACTTTTGAGTCGAAAACAATCATTGCTAATGAAACATCTGAGAAACCACATAAAAGTGCTGTTAGAGATGTTCTAACTTTACCTTCAAATAGGCTGCTTTCGATATCTGACGATTCCACGATTAACATCTACAATGAGACTCTGAAGATACTTAGAACTATCCCCTAAGAGACGAAAATCACTCATGTAGATCTGCTGTCTGATAATAAGATCATCCTTTCGCATAGTGACTACTCGATTGCATTATGGTCACTCAATGAAAGTAACTTAAAAAGAGAAAAAGAGCAAGGGGAAAGAATGTTTTTTATTTGTAAATTCGTTTAATTCTTTAATTATTGTTTTTAGCTGTTCAAGGTGGTGATTAATGCATACGAAAATACAAAGGTCACAGTGGTTTGATTATGACACTGCGTTCTGTGATGGATAACCGTTTTGCAAGTGGAAGTACAGATGGTAATCTAATCCTCTGGAGCAGTGAAACAGACGAGGCGATTGCTATCAATGAGAATATCCATGAAGGCACAATTTACGCTATAGAATCATTAGGCAATAACAACAGTTTCGTATCTGGTGGTGAAGATTGCAAAATTCGACTTTGGAAAGACTTAGAGGTTGTCTAAGCTATGAACGGACATGAATAGCCAGTGCAGAAACTTAGGTATTTAAATGGTACGAACATGCTGGTATCGGCTGATGCTCATGGTGCAATTCTTCTATGGAATCTCTTAGATTTCTCATTGGTTGTTGCACTGAGGGAAGAATTCACTGAGCCTTTAGTTTCAATAGTCTAGATGTCGACTGAACTGTGCTGCCTTGTTGGAAGTGACTAAGTAGTGAAGATATGCAAGGTTCAGTCAGATCAGACAGATGATCAAAGTCAAAAAGCAACTTTCACAGTGCTGACTACTTTTAACAATTCGTGCTCTCAGATTTTGGCTGTGACGAAATTCGATGATGAGCTACTTGTAGCAGGATGTCAAGATGGATATCTCGCACTTATCAAGTGAATCAATTTAGAAGAATTAAGCAAAAGAATTGTAGAAAGACATATTAATAGAAGCCGCTGGTTTTAGCAGAAATAAGTTGATTTTTGTTGTTTTTTATATGTCGATGAAGAGAGAAGGTAGGTAGGCTTGTAAGCATACCCATTTAAATTTTCTTTTTGAAATATTTTTTTCAGGTTTGATTTGTTACTGGGGTGCTAAACTTTAAGGGGATGCTTTTTTAATTCCTAAGTCTACTCAAAGATAAAAAATAACAGAGGTACTATTTCTGTGATATTTGTCAGTTTTCTTGACTAGATGAGAAGTAACAAACCCTTTTCAGAGAAAATACTTTTTAATTATCTGCTTCATTTTAGTTGTTATTCATTATTAAATTGCTCTCACTAGTATCCCAATTGCCAAATAAGCAAACAAATTCTAACATAGAAAGATTTAATTTTTCCACTTTCATACAAAACTATTACTTTTGAACATAAATCTTCAAAAATCCTGGGAGGAGGAGAATCAAAATAAAAAAATGTATTTTTTAAAGAACATAAAAAGCAAGAATCATTTGGCTATTCTTTCTTTAATTTCTTAATTTCCACAAAAACTTAGATTCATTGATCCAAAT
>Ga0302271_10001847_pt1 | contig 19794 bp, 18 predicted proteins | sample III_Bog_N1_1_FD_198767 | JGI IMG/M metagenome (GOLD analysis project Ga0302271, IMG submission 198767) | Peat permafrost microbial communities from Stordalen Mire near Abisko, Sweden - III_Bog_N1_1 | ecosystem: Environmental > Terrestrial > Soil > Wetlands > Peat | place: Sweden: Abisko... | reverse complement strand
AGTGATCGAAAATGTAAAGAAGGTTTTCATATTTGAGTATGATCAGGAGTGGATTGATGCACTCAGGGTTACATTTGCTCCGTGGGCGGAAAAAGTTGAGATTGTAAATAAGTTCGTATCGGATCGTAATGATTCAAAAAATATCAGGTTTGATACATTTTTTGAAAATAATAAGGATGTTACGTTTTTCAAGATTGATGTCGATGGCGCTGAATCTGTAGTTCTTGGTAGTTGTGACAAGGTATTTAATTCCAATGGATCTTTTAAAATTGCTCTTTGTACATATCATAAGCACGATGATGAGAAGGATTTCACCCGGCTGCTCAAAGATTATGGATTCACAGTTTCTCCTTCTAAAGGATACATGATAAATTATTACGACAAAAAACTAAAAGCCCCTTATCTGAGAAGAGGACTTATCAGAGCGGTACGATAAAAATTACTTCATTTTACCAAAAAAATCCATTAACCGCAAAGCACACAAAGATTTCGCAAAGGACGCAAAGAACTTCTCTTTCGGCTTTGGTCTTTTTTTTGCCCTGCGCCCTGTGCCCCATGCCCTGCGCCAGAGTACAAAAAGGGTGCTCCTAAAAGCACCCTGCTGAACTATGATAATTCCCGTTTCCGGGACCCCATACTAAATTATATCATCCGCATTTAGACGATCCGCAATCTTTACAGATCAGGCATCCTTCTTCATAGACCAGGTTCTCTGAACCGCATTCTCCGCATTTGCCTTTTGCTTTTGTTCCGTTTGGTATATATTTCTTTAAGGCTCTTTCAACTCCGTTTTTCCAGTTGTTAATTGACTCGCTATCAAGCTTTAACGATGTAACCAGATTGACAACATCCTGTATTGGCATTTCGTGTCTCAAAACACCTGAGATCAGTTTTGCATAGTTCCAGAACTCCGGTTTGAACATGTGCGACAGACCTTCAATATTCTTCCTGTATCCGTATTTATCGGTATATTGAAAATCATACCGTGTCTTTCCGTCCTCGTCTTTTATTTTTAAGATCTTGCCTTTGATGATGGTTTTTGGAATAGGGAAAATCTCCTCATCGGCTATACCTGTGAATATTTCATAAGGACGGCTTTCTTTCAGTCCTACAAAAGCAACCCATTTCTCTTCATTTATATTAAACCTGATAACATCACAATCAAGCGATTTCGGGCGTTTTGGTTTTTCTGGCCTGACTTCTGTTTTTCCTGCAATGAGCACCCCGTTTCTTGATCCGTCGCGATACACGGTTGCTCCTTTGCATCCCGATTTCCACGCTGTCAGATAAAGTTCACTGACCAGTTCTTCCTTTGCTTCTGCAGGAAGGTTTATAGTAACACTTATTGAATGATCAACCCATTTCTGAATTGCGCCCTGCATTTTAACTTTTGCTATCCAGTCAACATCATTTGCCGTAGCTTTATAGTAGGGCGATTTGGCAATTATCGATTCTATCTCCTCGTCACCCATTCTTGTAACTTCATCGGAATCGTAGCCATTGAGTTTAAGCCAGTCGACAAATTTATGATGGAAAACGTTAAATTCTTCCCATGAATCTCCAACTTCATCCTTGAAAGTAACCTTCACATCTAGATCATTAGGATTAACTTTTCTTCTCCTCTTATAGAAGGTGGAAAAAATCGGTTCAATTCCCGATGTGGTTTGTGTCATAAGGCTTGTGGTACCAGTCGGGGCAATGGTTAGCAGGGCAATGTTTCTGCGACCATACTTAACCATATTACTATACATAACAGGGTCGGCATCTTTCATCCTTAAAATGAAAGGGTTATTTTTTTCCCGTTCCGCATCATATATTGCAAAGGCACCTCTCTCTTTTGCAAGGTATGTTGAAGCTTTGTAAGCTTCGATTGCGAGTGTTTTATGAACTTCGACTGAGAAATTTGTAGCTTCATCACTTCCATATCTCATTCCAAGACCTGCAAGCATATCTCCTTCTGCTGTTATGCCGATACCAGTTCTTCTCCCTTCTTCCGATTTCTTTCTTATGTTACTCCAAAGATTTTGCTCAACATGTTTTATCTCATCAATCTCCGGATCTGCATTGATTTTTGCGAGGATCACATCTATCTTTTCAAGTTCAAGATCAATTATATCATCCATCATACGCTGAGCCAATCCTACATGCTCCTTATATAATTCAAAGTCAAATTCAGCCGTGTTGGTAAATGGATTATTGACATAACTGAATAGATTTATTGCCAGAAGACGGCAGCTGTCGTAAGGGCATAGAGGAATTTCACCACATGGATTTGTTGAAACAGTAGCATAGCCCAGATCACCGTAACAATCGGGAACGCTCTCTTTTATTATTGTATCCCAAAAGAGTACGCCTGGTTCAGCAGATTTCCATGCGTTATGTATAATTTTACTCCAGAGCTGAACTGCATCGATATCTTTAGCAAATTTCGGATTATCCGAATTAATTGGATATTGTTGTCTGAAAAGAGTTTTATCTTCAACCGCTTTCATGAAATCGTCGGTCAGCTTAACCGAGACGTTTGCCCCGGTAACTTTCCCGCTCTCGAGCTTTGCATCGATGAATTTTCCGGAATCGGGGTGTTTGATCGAGATTGAAAGCATAAGGGCACCACGTCTTCCATCCTGAGCAACTTCGCGTGTTGAATTGGAATATCTCTCCATGAAAGGAACAACTCCTGTTGAAGTGAGAGCGCTGTTTAGCACAGGAGTGCCTTTAGGCCTTATATGAGACAGATCGTGACCTACCCCTCCTCTCCTTTTCATAAGTTGTACCTGCTCCTGGTCGATTTTCATAATTCCTCCATATGAATCAGATGTTCCATCGTTGCCAATCACGAAACAATTAGATAATGAAGCAATCTGGTAATCATTCCCTATACCAGTCATTGGTCCACCCTGGGGAACAATATATCTGAAATCTTTGAGAACACTGTAAATCAATTCCTCGGAAAGCGGGTTTTTATATTTCATTTCTACCCTGTGTATTTCGCGTGATAACCTTCGATGCATATCATCGGGCGACTTTTCATAAAGATTCCCGAAAGAATCTTTTAAAGCGTATTTATTCGCCCAAACTCTTGCAGCAAGTTCATCACCCTTGAAATACTTTATACTTTCATCCACCGCTTCTTCATGAGAATAAACAACTTTTTCATGTCCGCGCTTTTTGGATTTTTCAATATCTTTCCCTTCACCTGTTTTCAGCATCTCCGGTGTTGAATTTTCGTTCTTTGCTTTTTCAGTTGCAATAGCTGATTCCTGGACAAATAGTTCTTCCATATTTTTTTGTTATTCTCTGATTTTAATGAGATTAAACGGCCACTGATATTTGAAGCGGGTATTTGCTAAATTAATCAAGCCTTCTGCTGAATGCAAGCGTAAAATTTTAAGTTTATTAACATTTGATAGCATAGTTATTAACTATTAATTATGTGTCTGATTATGAATTTGTTAATAAATAATTACCTGTATAGAAACAAATTTTACCGGGAAAGGTTCAACACTAATATTCAGATTTAAAGTACAATTGGGACATATAATATCGCCAGCTCAATTTTCCAATAAAAACTTAAAAAAAAGAGGCTGTCTTATTCTGACAGCCTCTGTATTTAAATACAATTTTCTTTAGTTGAATATATAACGTATTCCAAGTTGCATGGAATAGGTTGATGTATAACTGATGTTATTGGTGAAAGTATTCGTCAGCATTGAATTGTTATAAGGATTCAACTTGTAAGTTGGTGTCACAGTACCACCTGCAATAATATTTGCAATGTTAGTCTGAGTAAGAATGTTTCCTTGTTTGTATAATTGAGATAAACCCCAGTGTCTGCTAAGCAGGTTTGCAAAGTTCAGGATATCGAGACTAACCTGAAGAGTGTTGCGTTTCCCACCTACATTTACAAAGAAATCCTGCATAATTTTTACGTCAAACTGGTTTCTCCATGGCATCAATGCACCATTACGCTCAGCATACTTACCTTTTCTGGAACTGAGATATTTATCCTGCGCAATATATGCAAAGAACGCATCACTCTGTGCCTGTGCAGTCCATACAAAGGTATTGACAGTCTGGTTTACGAATGTAATTTCCGAGGGATCTTTTGGAATATAGATAAGGTTGTTTGACCCTGCGCCATCGCGTACAACATTGCTTGAATATACATAGGAGAAACGACCTGTTGAGCCACCTTCGTAAAACATTGAAATAGATGTACCCATTGATTTAAGATATTCAACTCTGTAGGAAATAGATGAGATAATCTTATTGGGTGTAACATAACCTGCGTAGCTCAGTTCAGGACTATTGGCTCCATTTACATTTGGGTTGCCATTCCATGCTGAGGATGCCTGGTCTCCGCTACCATCAACAAGATTTTTTGCCTCACTATGTGTATAGGCGATCATTCCGGCAAATCCATTATTGAATGCTTTTTCAATTTTGGCTGTTGCAGACCAGTAATAACCACCTTTTCTGTTTTCGAGAACAATTGGTGACACACCCGATCCGGCACCGACAGTAATGATTCCGTTTGTCTGAAGATTATAATACTTATCTACGTTAGCGTTCGGATAAATCAAACGGTTATCAGTAACACCATCAATTGCCATATTTGCCGGAGCCTGAAGTCCTTCGTTTACGAAGAATGCCGTATTAATATCTTTATTATAGATAGCTTCAATTGTACCTTTTAATCCCCAAGGTAGTTTTGCATCAAATGCTATACTGCTCTTCCATGACTGTGGCATTTTGAAGTTCTTTGAGATAATCGTGAAAGTACCCGGGACAATCGTTCCGGCTTCAGGCTGTGTTGCAGGATAATATGCATCTACAGCAGGGTTGAATGGTCCCGGAACACCTGTTCCTACACCAGCTGAATAAGTCTGAGTAGTTTGTAACATCCCTGCATCACCTGCCTGGCTTACAATCCATACAAATGGAACACGTCCGGTGAAAATACCTGTTCCTCCGCGAATTACATATTTACGATCGCCTGTAAGATCGTAGTTGAAACCGATCCTAGGAGATAACATCGCTTTGGTTTGAGGAAGTGTAGCAGTACTGTACTGGTTATCGCCGAATGTCAGACTTGAAATAATAGGGTGTTCAGGTAATGGTTTTGGATAAGTAGGAAGGTCTAAACGGAGACCTGCAACCACTTTAAACTTACTGTTCACATTTATTTCATCCTGAATATACGCTGATGTCTGGGCGTAGTTGAAGGTTGGAAACGCCTGGGCATAACCGGGGGTATTTGAGAAGGTAATACCAAAGTTCTTCGGGTTGACTCCGTTTACAAAATCATCCCATGAATTGAATACATAAAAACTGGAACCAAAACGCATGAAGCCGTTTTTGGTTTTGTCAGTTTCATATTGTGCGCCTGCAGTAAAGTTATTTCTGCCCATTGACCATGTGAAGTCATCATTAATGGTAATCGTCCCAACCTGGCGAAGGTTACCATATGAAAAGAGTTCTGTTCCGAAAGAGACATAAGGAATACCGGCTTTCAGGATATCAACGAAAGGAAAGAGAGAGCCATCGGTACTGCGCGGCTCATCCTGGAATGAGTAAGTACCACGAAGAGTGTTCATGAATTTTCCGCCACCTAATGATGAGTTCAATTCAGCAGAAAGTGATTTGAAGTTGCTTTCCTGATAGTAGCCTGAATTTTTATACCACATAGCATCCATCGCCTGACGGTTGTTGGTGTAAATGCCTGAGAATGGAGAAACAGAGGTGCTTGGATAGTTGGGGTCTTTCCTTATCATGGAACTATAACGTATATTGAACTTATGGTTCTTATTAATGTTCCAGTCCAAACGTACCAGGAATTTCTGAGCCGGGCTCTGGAATGAATATCCCTGATAGGGGCCTGTTTCATATCCATAGGTATCTCTCAGATATGCACTCATCATATCCATATCAGCTGCTGTAGGCCGGGCAATATTATTATTATAATCTGCAGGAGCATCGGGCGTGGCTGCAACACGTGATGGCCCAGGAACTGTTGTCTTCTCTTTTTCAAAGTTTAAGAAGAAGAATAATTTATTCTTGATAATTGGTCCGCCAAGACGAACTCCCTCCATCAGATAATCAGACTTAGTACGAGTAAATTTAGATTTGCCAACCAGATTTCCTTTATATTTTTCGTTTTGCATATAAGTATATACTGATCCTGAAAATTCGTTGCTTCCCGAACGGGTTACCGCGTTTACAGAGGCACCGATAAATCCGCTCTGGCGAACATCATAAGGTGTTATATTAACAGATATCTGGTCAAGTGCATCAAGGGAAATAGGAGAACCACCTCCCGGAAGATTTGTCCCGATTCCAAAAGCGTTATTAAACTGGGCACCATCAACAGTTATAAAGTTCTGACGGTAATTACCACCACCGATCTGGTTACCATTCGCCTGAGGTGTAAGACGTGTGAGGTCATTAATACTCCTGTTGACTGTTGGCATTGTCGACAGCTGGCGGTTGCTGATATTTATTGATGAACCATTTTTTTCTGAGTTGAAAACGGGTGCCTTGGTTGCTGTAACAACAACTTCTTTAAGTTGAGTGCTTACCTCTTCAAGACTGGCATTAATTACAAAGGATTCACCCAGCAATAATGAAATATCAGTAAGTGATTTTTTTGCATATCCGATAAATGATACCTCAATTGAATAGGGTCCGCCCGGACGCATCCCCTGAATTGAGAATAAACCATCACCGTTGGTAAGTGCTCCATACTGCGATCCTGAGGGAACATGAACGGCAACAACAGTAGCTCCGGCCAACGGTTTCCCGTTTGGATCAACGATTTTACCGTTAATTCCCGATGTGGTTGTCGCCTGTCCGAACATCACAATGGTGATGAACAGAAAGATCAACAATGTAAATAGGCGTTTGAATTGCTTCATCATAAAGTTAGGATTAAGGATTAATAATTTTTCGACAAGGTTATCGTAAATACTTGATTATTTGGTTACATCGGAGTTACATAAATGTTAATTCCGGCGGATCAATTTACATCTCTTTAAATGATCCTTCTCAAATAAGATTTGATTAGTTTTTAACAAATTATGAGTCCTGCTTGTTAATATCTTTTTGTGCAATTTCTTTAATAATAATTCTGGTTGCACCTGTGTTTTCTTTCACATATTCTGTTGCAATTTCAGCTGAGATTTTATAAAGTTTTTCATCCGACAACCATAAATCCAGAATATTCTTAAATTCATCGAAAGTGGTAAATGACTTAGCTCCCCCATCGTTCTTTAGATCAACAGCTTCCCTGAACCTCTCATAATTTGGACCAAAAACAACCGGGATCCCCCAACACGCAGGTTCAAGTATATTGTGAATACCCTTTCCAAATCCACCTCCAATTGCTGCAATATTAGCATACCTGTAGGCTGAAGAAAGCATACCAATATTATCGATTATGAGAACCCGGGCATCTGAATAAACCTCGCTGAATTCCGAGAATCTTACATACTTCACTTTTAAAAGCTTCTCAAGTCGTTCAATATTTGATTTATCAATTTCATGTGGTGCAAAAACCCATTTCATTTTTAGCGGAAACTTGTTAATATATTCGGCAATTATCTCCTCATCCTGACTCCAGCTGCTCCCTGCTAAAAACAATTTTTCATTCCCCCTGAATTGGTCAAGTTTGAGAATTATTCCAGCTGCTGCTACAATCTGAACTACCCTGTCGAATCTTGTATCACCGGCAATAATGACATTTGTTATCCCAATGGCCGAAAGAAGGTCGAATGAACGTTGATCCTGCACAAAGATTTTTTTGAATTTACTCAGCATTCCTCTGAAAAACGACCCGTACCATTTAAAAAAATGTTGCCCGGGACGAAATATCCCGGATATAAGATATAATGGAATATTTTTTTCATAAAGTACTGATATATAATTATTCCAGAATTCGTATTTTACAAATATTACAAATTCAGGTTTTACCAGATCAATGAATTTTGTTGCATTGTTGGGTGTATCCAGAGGGAGATAACTGATGCAATCAGCCTTTTCATATTTCTTCCTTATTTCATATCCTGAGGGAGAAAAAAAAGTAAGTACAATTTTGAATTCCGGCATCTCCCGTTTAATCGCTTCAATTACCGGTCTTCCCTGCTCAAATTCTCCAAGCGATGCACAATGTATCCATATGACTCTGTCTCCTGATTTAATTTTATCAATAATTTTTTCTCTCCACTTTTTTCTCCCTTTGACCCATAAGGATGCTCTTGAATTGAAAGGAGCTGCAAGATGAGCAAGTGCTGAGAATATAAGTATTCCAAAGTTGTATAGAACTTTCATAATCAGGATTTCGAAGGTGCAAAGTTAGTAAAAAGGCATAAAGACACAAGGGTAATGACTGAATGGACTTAGAGACTTAGAGACTTAGGGACTAAGAGACTAAGTCTCTTAGTCTACATCATTATGGCATTAATTAAAATAGTTCTATTTTTGAAAGAAAATATCTTTCCGTATGGTAAGACTTATTGCTCTGATTATCTCTATTGTTTTGCAAATCATCGCAGCAGTTATAGCTTTGAGATTCATGAAGCTTACCAAGTACAGACTATCCTGGATATTGCTCTCACTCTCTTTTGCATTCATGGCGGTTCGCAAAATTATTCAGCTTTTCGAATTTTTTCGTGGAACTCCCTCATTTACATGGCAATTGATAGATGAATGGATCGGAGTACTGATTTCGGTAATGATAATCGGAGGAGTAATTCTCATGCGCGAATTGTTCTATTCACTCAAACGCGCTGATACAGACCGCTTACGGTCTGAAAAAAGAGTAATTAATGCTATTATTAACACTGAGGAAAATGAGAGAAAGAGGTTTGCAAAAGATCTGCACGATGGCCTCGGACCTATTCTTTCCACTGTAAAAATGTCGCTTTCCGCACTCACCGACAGAATCAAAGACTCATCGGGATCGGTAATACTTAGTAATACAAACCATCTGGTAAATGAAGCAATCAGTACTATCAAAGATATTTCAAATAACCTGAGCCCTCATGTCCTGTCGAATTTTGGACTGGCAAGCGCTATCAGCGCATTTACCACTAAAATTAATCAGACCAGGGCTGTTGAAATTGATTTTAAAACCAACATGGAAGCCCAGCGTCTTGACAATGAAAAGGAGGTGGTAATATATCGCGCTGTTTGTGAGCTTATTAACAACTCCATTCTTCACTCTGGAGCTTCCAGAATTGAGATTGAATTAAACAAACATGAAAAATTTATTACCTTGCAGTTTTATGATAATGGTCGCGGTTTTGATACATCTTCTTTAAGCAGGGAAGATACCAAAGGAACAGGATTATCTAATATAGAGACCCGTGTAAAAACTGTTGAAGGGGTGTTTATTCTCGAAAGCACACCCGGAAAAGGAACCAGCGCTCTTATTAAATTGATTGAATGATTCTTATTAAATAGGAATTGGGAAAAATGGAAAAATTACGGATAATTATCGTAGATGATCACCAGCTTTTTCGTAACGGGTTGAAAATACTTCTTAATGCATTTCCTGAATTTGAGGTCGTTGCTGAAGTTTCAAACGGCGAGGAATTCCTGAAAATACTAAAATACACACAGGCAGAAGTAGCGCTGATGGATATTAATATGCCTGAAATGGACGGCATAGAAGCAACCCGAAAAGGTCTGAAAATTTGCCCGGAAATTGATATTATTGCCCTGTCAATGTATGGAGAAGAAGAGTATTATTATAAGATGGTCGATGCCGGTGCCAAGGGTTTCCTGCTGAAAGATTCAGATATATCCGAAGTAAAAGAAGCCATCCTCACAGTAAGAAAAGGAGGAAGCTATTTTTCTCAGGAGCTACTTTATCATGTCATCCAGAAGATAAAATACCGCGAGCTTGAGAGCAAATCAGCAAACCTCTCAAAAAGAGAAAAAGAGATACTTTTTAAAATCTGTGAAGGATTCTCGAATCAGGAAATAGCCCAGACTCTTTTTATAAGCAAAAGAACTGTTGATAAACACAGGGCAAATCTTTTGGGAAAAACAAACTCCAAAAACACTGCAAGCCTTATTTTATTTGCTATCAGGAATAAACTTATTGAGATCTAAACATGGCCGAATCACATGATCTGGGTCAGAAAGGAGAAGACCTGGCCGCCGACCATCTTAAAAAGGCAGGTTTCAAAATACTCTTCCGAAACTGGAAGTGGGGAAAAAATGAAATTGATATTATAGCAGAGAACCATGATTTTATAATCTTTGCTGAAGTAAAAACACGTGCAGATGACTATCATATGCATCCAGTTACAGCTGTAAACAAAGAAAAACAAAAGTCTATAATCCGGGCAGCTAATGGCTATCTGCAAAAATTCAAAATAGATAAAGAAGGCCGTTTTGATATTATAACTGTCATTAAATCTGTTGATTCATTTCAGATTGATCATATTGAGGGGGCATTTTATCCGACGCTGAGGTGAATGCCTCTCCCCAACCCCCCAGAAGGAACTAATAAACAAAATAATAAATGCAATTATGGATGTAGAAATATTAAGGGAATACTGTCTCGCAAAAAAAGGAGCCACTGAAAGTTTTCCATTCGGTGAAGATACTTTGGTTTTTAAAGCCAAAGAAAAGATCTTCGCCCTTGTTAATCTCGACGGTGATCTGAGCATTAACCTTAAATGCGACCCGGGTCTCGCAATCGAACTCAGAGAACGGTTTTCTGCTGTGACTCCAGGCTACCATATGAATAAAAAGCATTGGAATACAATAATTCTTGATGGAACAGTTCCTGATAAAGAGGTATTTTCATGGATCGATCATTCGTATGATCTGATTATCGGGAATCGGGGAGATTGAGGAAAGTTGCCCCTCTTCCGGTTTTACACACTTTATTCAAATAACTTCTGAAAAACTCAATTATTAAGGATTGACTTTAAAATTTGGGAGATGCGTTCTATCTTTATTGAATCTAATGTAATTGAAAACCTTTCCGGATTTTTGTAACTTTGTGATCAAATGAAAACCAAAGATCAAATATTGTTGTTTCTGGCTCAGAACAAAGACCTGTTCCGCGATAAATTCCATATTATCCGGATCGGACTCTTTGGTTCATATGCTCGTGATGAACAAAACATTGATAGTGACTTAGACCTTTTGGTAGAATTTGAGGATAATACACAAGAACTCTATGATCTTAAATTACAGTTAAAAGACTTTTTTTTTAAAACCCTTGGAATAGAAATAGATATATGCCGTGAGAAATATATTAAACCGAGGTTCAAGAAGCAAATCTTAAAGGAAACTATCTATGCTGAATAAAGATCATCTCTGTCTTGAATCGATTCTTGAAGCAGCCGACAGGATTATTGAATATACTTCGGGATTTGATTCTGCAGATAATTTTAATAATGACTACAGAAACTTTGACGCAACAATGATGAATTTTGTAGTCATTGGCGAAATGGTAGATAAACTTTCAGACAACTTTAAAAGAGATCATACTAATATTGAATGGATTAAAATTAAAGGATTCAGAAATATAGTTGCTCATGATTATTTTGGTATTGATGCTGAGGAAGTTTGGCAGATAATAAAAAATAAGATACCAGATCTCAAATCCGAGATACTAAAACTCTTAGAAACGTTTTAAAGTTCAAATGCAGAGTTATTAAATAATAAGGAGCTGAGTATGTAAGCATCTTATTATTACATAATTGATGCAATGAAAATAGCAAATTAACGTGTGACAAAGACTTTACATTTAGGTAAAATGCTGTATTTCTGTTATTTATACAGTATCGTTAAAAACCAGATAAATAATAAACACTGGAATACTATAAATCTTGATGGAACAATTGAAGCTGAATTAAAAGATTTTCTTTGGGATCTTAAATTTGAAATAGAGAGTTTTACTTTTTTCTTTTCAAGTGATGGCTATGATAAAGAAATTACTTCGAAAGGGAACAAGCTGACCGATGAAATGAGATCAATTATATCTGATTTAAAATCAGGACAATATATTATCTTCAAGGATATAAAAGCAATTGGTCCTGACGGGAAACTCAAAGATTTAAATCCACTGGTTTTAAAAATTGAATAAAAAATTCACTTGATGGCAAATTGAATCTCATTTAAGGAAGGTTAAAAGGTCATCCCTATCCGGAATGATAATAATTTCTGGATAACTACATTGGATGACTGATCGCCGTTATCCCTGGTAATGTCAAATAAGTAATGCTCAAATCCAATACCAACAATAAAGCTATTGTTTTCTGAGAGAGGATATTCCATACCCGCCATAATATGGAAAGAAAGGTTGAATGTGTTCAATTCCGGCAAAGCATTACCTCCCTGTATATTGAGTGAGGGTATGTCAGCTCTGCCTCCGATTACGACTTTTGGATCGAATCCAAGATCTGCAAAAAATCTTCCATAACCTATCTGGTTCGTCTGGAGTTTTATGCCCAGAGGTATGGAGAGATAGGTTATTCTATATGTAATTGCGTCTCCGGGCTGAATTGTAAGAATTGAGCTGCTGTAATTTTTCAGCTCGAAATGGGTAGTTCCTCTGTTGATAAGTCTTCCGCCTGCATGAATAATATTTATCCCTGAAGAAAAGGAATAGTTCGGACTAAAATACTTATTGTATGAAAGGCCGAAATTAAATCCGGGAACCACCCCGTCATTGCGGGTATCATAACTGTCAGTTGAAAACCAGCTGATCAGAGGATCAAAATGAATGCTGAAGTTTATGAAAGGCTGAACGCCGGCCGTTTGATTATTTTGGTTAGCATCTTGCCGGTAGCTTTGCGGGGGTGGATACGGAACAATGACTGCTCGGTAAGGAGGCATGCGCACCCATGGCGGATGACCTGGCTGGGCATTAATATTCCGGCACATTAATATCAAAGAAACAGCGATTATTGCTATAATCGTTCTGGTTGCGTGTATATAATTGCGTATCATTGCTTAAAAGAATAAATCAAATTATTATTTAGATTCCGTAGCATCATTAACATTTCCCTGAAGGTAAAGTGGCAAATACTGTACCAAATTTCAATTTTGATGATTTTAGCAGTCATATCTGTGAAAAGTAACTGTTTTCCAATGCTTTACTTTGTGCCATCTGCGCCCTTTTTACCCACCGTAGCCTTAGCGAAGGTGGGCTTTGTGTACATTGCAATTAAAAAGATCTTAGAATCAGAATACACATAAATTATCTGTTGTTATTAATCAATTTTATATCTCCATTATTTTTCTAGCTTAGCGGTTTAAAATTTTTGATTCTTTGAATTTTCAAACTTTATCAGTCATTAAATTCCAACACTATGAAAACCCGTAGCCTGCTGGTCCTTATCTTATCACTTTTTATTGCACCATCTTACGCCCAAAAGAAAAATACATCTCCTCAGAAAACTGAAGAAGGTTATAAGTTTACTCCTGTTGTGGAATTAAAAGCAACCCCTGTAAAGGACCAGGCAGGCACAAATACCTGCTGGGATTTTGCAACTACTTCATTTATAGAATCTGAACTTATCCGGAGAGGGAAAGAAGAATATGATCTGTCAGAAATGTACATTATCAGGTGTAATTATATTGACAGGCTTAAAGATAATTTTAAAAAAGAGGGAAAAGGGAATATTATGGGTGGTGGTCAGGGACACGATTGGATTGCAGAATTTATGAAGAATGGCATTGTACCGAATGACGTTTATACTGGTCTCAATTATGGTATGCCATATCATAACCATAGTGAACTTAGTGCTTTTATGAATGCAGTCGCTGCTGTTCCTTTACAGAGTAGAATAGAAAGTGACCAGTATTTTAGCGTAGTGAATGCCATACTTGACACTTATCTTGGCAAATTGCCTGAGAACTTTACATATAAAGGTGTCGGCTATACCCCAAAATCATTCGCTGCCAGTCTTCAGATCAATCCTGATGATTATGTCGAAATATCTTCATTTACACTTTTTCCTTTCTATACGCAGGGGGTTGTTCCATTCCCGGACAACTGGAGAAATGCAAATAACTATAATGTACCTCTAGATGAATTGATAGAAATAATGGATTATTCCCTGAAAAACGGATACACAGTTAACTGGGATGGCGATGTAAGCGAAATGGGTTTCTCTCACTCAAAAGGAGTTGCTATCATCCCGGAAATTGAAAATACCGATCTCTATTCCAGTGCCGACAAGGCCAGATTTGGCAAAATGACCCGGGAGGAACGAGCAGCTGAAGCATATAAATTCAGCAGACCTTTCCCCGAAGTTAAGGTAACTCAGGAATCCCGTGAAGCAGGATATGATAATAAAACAACAACTGACGATCATGGTATGCATATTACCGGAATTGTGAAAGATCAGAACGGCACCAAATATTATATTACAAAGAACTCATACGGAACTGATAGAAATCCATTCGGAGGTTATCTGAATATGTCAGAAAACTATATCCGGGCAAAGACCATATTTATTATGGTGAATAAAAATGCTATTCCTTCTGAGATAAAAACAAAACTGGGGTTGTAAAATTGTCTTGCAGTCTTGCAGTCTTGCAGTCTTGCAGTCGGAATTAATTAAATATTGACCGCACGACCGCATGACCGCATGAGCTTTTTATTCAACCATCAGGTTGCAGCCTCTTATATCGGAATTATCGAATCTGCCCAGAACTTCAAATCCGCCATCTTCATGAACTTTCCCAAGATCACCAGTAGCGATAAAAGAACAGGAGTAGACATTTGCCAGGTCAATTATATTGATTCCTCCGGTCAGCCCCGGTTTTTGATAATAAGTAAGAGGATCCTGGGGATCTCTTATGATCACTTTCATCCAGGGCGGACAATAAAATATCCCTTCCCCTTTAGAATATGCCTGGCTCAATAATTCCGTCATGCCATATTCGGAATGAATTGAAAGTACATTAAATTTTTCTTTCAGATTTGCATGAAGCTCAGAACGGGTAAGCTCTTTTCTCCTTCCTTTCATTCCTCCGGTCTCCATTACAATTACTCCGGAGAGATCAGGCGACTCATTCTCTGCAAGATCAAGCAGGGCAAAACTGACACCAAGAAGTAAGACTTTCTGCTTCGCTTCTCTAGCCATATTAATTGTCAGCAGAAGGTCAGCAATATTATCTTTATAAAAACCGCTTTTAGGGTTGTGGCTCCTTTTAATCAGATTATCAGCCATGTAAACGAGTGAAGAACCCTCTTTTTCCAGGTACGACGGAAGCAAAGCAACTATCAGAAACTCCTCTGGATCACCATAAAATAGCCCGAAAGTCTTCAGAAAACTCAGCTCGTACAAACTTAAATCCTTCACATAATGTTTCCCGGGAATAACGCCAGCAGTTCCACTGCTTTCAAAGATCATTTCAACCGGATAATCACCGCTTGTGATTTTATGATTTCTGAAGAATTCTACCGGGAGAAAAGGTATTTCGTAAGGAGTTGATATTTCTGAAGGATTCTTACCAAGACTCTTTACAAAGTTGTGATAAATTATGTTACTATTGTATTGATATTTAAATACTTCAAGTGCGATTCCACTAAAATCTACTGTGCTTTTAATCTCGAATATCCGTCTCTGCAAATTCTTCAATTGCATTATCATTTGGCAGGAAAAGTTAATGAGCCATCAGGTTGATAGACCCATTGAAAAGAACATTCGCCATAAGCTACGCCTTGTCTTGTCTCATTAACAGTACTGACGATCCTGATTTTTGAGTAATGTTCGGTTCCTGATTTGTATATCCACACCTGGTTTGCATTTATGGGATCGGCCATATCCTGCCATTGGGAGACAGAAACTGTTTTTAGATTATCAAATGCCGATTGCGCTGATGTTACATCAGGAAAATCACCAACTTTATAAAACGAGGGTTTCAGATTATTAGACTGAAGCGTTAATCTTGGTGTTGCATTGTCAATATTTACATATATGGTGATATCTGGTCCCGGATTCAGATTTGTGGAAACAAGACTTGCACTGGAAAATGAAAAGCCGTACTGGTAATAAGTTGTAGAAAAGTAAGTGATATTATCTATGGTATCAATACCTGATGTCCGGGTTGGTTCTTTCTTTGTACAGCCCGAAAGAACTGATAAAATTGCAAATAATATAAACAGAATTCTTTTCATGATTAATGCAAAGATAATAGTTTTAGATTATCTCATAAATTATGAATCAAAAGAAAGGCCGCACATTAATGCAGCCCTTTCTTCCCAACTATATAATTTAGTATTTGTCTCTCAGTCTCTTTGTCACTTAGTCTCTCAGTCACTTAGTCTCTTCGTCTTTTCTTATTCTCCCCGAATAGCCGTAATGCCCGGAAGTTTCTTCCCTTCCATATATTCCAGCATTGCACCGCCTCCGGTTGAAACATAGCTAACTTTATCAGCAAGACCGTTTTTGTTGATTGCAGCTACTGAATCTCCTCCACCTATAAGACTATATGCTCCTTTCGACGTTGCTGCTGCAATTGCTTTTGCTATAGCAGTAGTGCCTTTTGAAAATTTTTCCATCTCAAAGACTCCCATTGGTCCATTCCAAAGAATCGTTTTTGAGTTTTCAATAACAGCAGAAAATTCTTTAATGGTTTTCTCAGCAATATCAAGACCCATCCATCCATCCTCAACCGCATTAGCTGCGGTAATTTTAGTATTTGCCTCATTATCAAACTTGTCGGCATTCAGACTATCAACAGGAAGATAGAGGTTAACTTTCTTTTCTTTGGCTTTTTCAATTAGTTTCAAAGCGAGATCAAGCTTATCCTCTTCGCAGAGGGAATTTCCTATTTTGCCACCCATTGCTTTAATGAAGGTATAAGTCATACCCCCGCCTATTATCAGATTATCGACCCTGTTTAGAAGATTTTCGATAAGCATTATCTTATCTGAGACTTTCGCTCCACCCATAATTGCAGTAAACGGCTTTTGGGGATTTTTAAGAACTTTATCCATTGCTGCAAGTTCACTGTTGATAAGGAAACCGAACATTCTTTTATCAGTGTCGAAAAAATCAGCCATAACAGCGGTGGTTGCATGAGCCCGGTGGGCTGTACCGAATGCATCATTAACATAAATTTCTGCATAACCAGCCAGTTTTTTTGCCATCTCTTTCTGTTTGATCTTCATCTCAGCTTTGGCAGCTTTCTTCTCCTCATCAGTAACTGTCTCAGGGAGAATGGGTTTACCTTCTTCCTCTGGATAAAAACGCACATTCTCAAGAAGCAGTATCTCACCTGGTTTCAAAGCAGCTGACATTTTTATGGCTGATTCACCAAGACAATCATCTGCAAATAATACTTTCTTTCCAAGAAGTTTTTCCAGAACGGGAAGAACAGGTTTAAGAGAATATTTCTCCATACGTCCCTCTGGTCGCCCTAGATGAGACATAAGGATCAAGCATCCCCCATCGTCCAGAATTTTATTAATTGTCAGTAAAGCTCCCCTGATACGGGTATCATCAGTTACAGTAAAAGTCTTTTTGTCGAGGGGTACGTTGAAATCGACCCTGACTATTGCCTTCTTCCCTTTGAAATTAAAGTCCTGAATCATTTTCATAGAACAGATATTTATATTTAACACAAGAAATTCTCATTTACAAACCTACATTTTTTTTGGAAATAAATATTTGATAATAATCAACTAATTGTCATCATGCAAATATGATTTACAATACTCCCCTCTGTGTAACTCCGTGTGTGATCCTTTTTGCCTCTCCCTAAATCCCCCGCCGAAGCGGGGCAGGCTCTCCCCCAGGAGGGAGGGACTTAAATCACTGATATATTACTGGTTACCCCCTTCTCTCCTGGGAGAAGGGGGCAAGGGGGATGAGGCTACAAAGAAAACACAAAGAACCACTGAGAACAACCAGAAGTATTTTAGCTGAGCATAACTATACATTTTTCTGTTTTCCCTTGAAAAAGATTGATTAAATTTGAGAAAAAAAGCTATGGCAAAAATTACATTTAAAGGGAATCCGGTAAATACTTCTGGAAATCTTCCTAAAAAAGGCACAAAAGCCCCTGATTTTTCACTTGTAAAATCAGATCTCGGATCATTGTCTTTATCAGAACTTAAAGGGAAAAAAGTCATTCTCAATATATTCCCCAGTCTCGACACATCGGTCTGTGCAACAACAGTCAGGAAATTCAATCAGATGGCTGCCGGAATGAAGAATGTGACAGTCCTCGGGATATCAAAAGACCTCCCTTTTGCACATGGACGTTTCTGCTCCACTGAAGGTATTAACAATGTTATTACCTTATCTGGTTTCCGCGACAAAGAATTCGGCAAAGCATATGGCGTCGATTATATTGACGGTCCTGTTGTCGGACTCTATGCAAGAGCGATAGTCGTAATTGATGAAACCGGGAATGTCATTTATACCCAGCTGGTTCCGGAACACATAAATGAGCCTGATTATGAAGCTGCTCTTAATGCTGTTAAATAAGGTAACCAGCGACTGAAACTCTTCATTCTTATTTTTTTGTTGGAGACATAATTATGAATTTTGCCCAGATTCCAGGTCAAAAAGAAATTAAAGAAAAGCTGTTACGTTCCGTGAAGGAAGAAAGAGTTAGTCATGCACAGCTTTTCGCAGGCCCTGAAGGATGCGGCAGTATGGCGCTTGCATTAGCATATGCACGGTATATAAACTGTGAGAACCGGTCTGTCTTTGACTCATGTGGTACATGTAAGTCGTGCGTTAAATATGAGAAACTTATCCATCCCGATCTTCATTTTGTCTTTCCTGTAATAAAAGGGAAAAAAGCCACAGATCCTGTCAGCGACAATTATTTAGAGGAATGGAGAGACTTTTTAAAAAGGTCCCCCTATTTTTCTCTAAATAATTGGATGGACTCTCTTGATGTTGGCAATGCACAGGGGATGATTTTTGCTTCGGAAGCTTCTGAAATAATAAAAAAACTTAGTCTTAAGACTTTCGAATCGGACTTTAAGATTATGATAATCTGGCTACCTGAAAAAATGCATCCGTCAACAGCCAATAAACTTCTGAAGATGATTGAAGAGCCACCTGAAAAAACACTTTTCCTTCTCGTTTCTGAAGAACCCGATAAAGTAATACCGACAATTTTATCAAGGTGTCAGCTGGTAAAGATCCCTTCTTTCCATAATAGTGATATTGAAAATTATCTGATTAACAGGTTTAATGTCGCAAGTGATAAAGCAGAAGATATATCACGCGTATCGAACGGAAATATAACTAGGGCGATTGAGCTGTGTGAAGATGAAGATTCTTCCCTGACAAATCTTGAGCGTTTTAAAAGTCTGATGAGATTTGCCTGGAAACGCGATGTTATTTCATTAATCAACTGGTCAGAAGATATAGCTTCCACAGGCAGGGAAGCCCAGAAAAATTTTATCTACTTTTCATTGAGACTTCTCAGGGAAAACCTGATGTTATCTCTCGACCAGCTGAAAAATAAGCTGGTCTATCTAACAGGGAATGAGGCAGATTTTTCAGAAAAATTTCACGCATCCATAAATCAGAACAATATATTTCCGCTTACTGAAGAATTCAACCTTGTCTATTCCCATATTGAATCAAACGGAAATGCAAAAATAATCTTTCTCGACCTGGCATTAAAGGTTACCAGGCTTATCAGGTGATCAAAACACCGAATGTTGAAATTGATTCAATTATTCACTATTTTTGCCAGGTAATTTCTGAATCTAACATTTTTATGACAGATAACGAAGATATTCAAGGGCAGACCGGGGAAGAGATCCGGATGCCCGATATAACATACAAA
>Ga0302271_10001845_pt1 | contig 19805 bp, 12 predicted proteins | sample III_Bog_N1_1_FD_198767 | JGI IMG/M metagenome (GOLD analysis project Ga0302271, IMG submission 198767) | Peat permafrost microbial communities from Stordalen Mire near Abisko, Sweden - III_Bog_N1_1 | ecosystem: Environmental > Terrestrial > Soil > Wetlands > Peat | place: Sweden: Abisko... | reverse complement strand
GAGGCCTGGTTATTGTTATAGGTGTCTTTCTTTCAGTCTTTCAGCAGTTTGTCGGGATCAATGTAGTATTATATTATGCACCTGAAATTTTCAAAACACTTGGAAACGGGACAGATTCCGCTTTACTTCAAACGATTCTTATTGGTATTATTAACATGAGCTTTACAGTAATAGCTATTGTCTCGGTGGATAGATTCGGACGTAGAAAACTGCAAATTATCGGAGCATTGGGAATGGCTGTGAGTATGTTCGGTCTGGGTATGATTTTTTATCTTCAGAAAATGGGATTCAGTGCGTTAATCTGTATGCTGGTCTATGTTGCCAGTTTTGCAATGTCATGGGGACCTGTTACCTGGGTGTTGCTGTCTGAAATATTTCCTAACAGCATAAAAGGTGCGATGTCGATAGCCGTTGCAGCTCAATGGCTGGCTAACCTGTTCATTTCAACCACCTTTCCCATGATGAACGACAGCTCATTCCTGACAGGATACTTTCATCATGGTTTTGCATACTGGATTTATGCGGCAATGGGAATCCTTGCGGCTGTTTTTATGTTCCGACTGGTTCCTGAAACCAAGGGTAAGACACTTGAGGAGATTCAGCGTTTCTGGAAAAAATAGGATATTAAAATTGTTCCTTAAAATAAAATATTCTTAATGAATTTTGAATCCTCTAGATACTTAATCTTATTATTCTGACAACATTAGACTGGATCATTTTGATGGTTTTTTTCTTATGTTTTGTAGTTATTGTTCTACGGGTGGTTAAGTACAAAGCGGATAGCTCATAGTAGCGTGTTCACAATGCCAGAATTTTTATTAAAATATTACAACAAAATAAAATAATAAGCTTAAAATTATGAACTGGAAGTCACAAGAATTTATTTGGCTTGACTGGACAATTATGGCGGTCGGGATTTTGGCTATAGCATGGGCAGTATGGCGTTCGATACAAAAAGATAAACGTTTGCAACAAGGTGCTGACAGCGAAGATTACCTTTTCGGAAAAGGCGAACCATGGTATATCATAGGCGCTGCTATTTTTGCTGCAAACATTGGTTCTGAACACCTTGTAGGGCTTGCCGGGACAGGTGCAAAGGCAGGTGTAGGTATGGCGCATTGGGAGATGCAAGGTTGGATGATCCTTATTTTGGGCTGGCTCTTTGTGCCGTTCTACCAATTGATGAACAATAAATTGGGGAAAATCATCACAATGCCCGACTTCTTAAAAAATCGGTACACTCCTCGTACTGGTTCGTGGCTATCTATCATTACACTTATAGCATACGTGCTGACCAAAGTGAGTGTAACTGCGTTTACTGGTGGTATCTTCATGGAGAGTCTTCTTGGCTTGCCTTTCTGGTATGGAGCTATCGGATTGATAGTGTTAACGGGTCTCTTTACTGTTTTGGGCGGTATGAAGGGTGTGATGACACTGTCTGCAATTCAAACGCCTATACTTATCATTGGTTCATTCCTTGTGCTTTTTTTAGGATTGTCAGCACTGGGAGACGGCAGTATCGCTCATGGTTGGACTGCTATGATTGACTTCTCCAAAACGCTTAGTAAAGGAGCAGATGGAGTTGCATATGGCACTAACCATATGTTCCACTTTGAGACTGGTGACCCATTGTACGACGAGTATCCCGGTTTTTGGGTATTTATAGGAGCGTCAATTATCGGCTTTTGGTATTGGGCAACCGACCAACACATCGTTCAACGCGTGCTCGGACAACGAAAAGGCGAGTCCAGCGAGGTTGTGATGAAACGTGCACGCAGAGGTACTATCGCTGCTGGTTATTTCAAATTATTACCTGTATTTATGTTTTTGATACCCGGTATGATAGCCGCCGCATTGGCAGCACGTTCCGGCAGCGGCTTCTCGTTAGGAAATCCGGACACAGCTTTTGGCTCAATGGTTAAGTTTGTTTTGCCTGCCGGAGTGAAAGGTATTGTTACGATCGGCTTTATATCAGCATTAGTTGCTTCGTTGGCGGCATTCTTCAACTCCTGCGCTACGCTCTATACAGAAGACTTTTATAAGCCAATGTTCAAAGGCAAAACTGAAGCTCGATATGTTTTGGTAGGACGTATTGCAACAATTGTTGTAGTGGTACTTGGTATTGTATGGATACCTGTCATGATGAGTCTTGGCAATCTTTATTCCTATCTGCAAGGCATTCAATCACTGCTCGCTCCTGCGATGGTAGCCGTATTTGTGCTGGGTATATTTTCCAAGAGAATTACGCCCAAAGCAGGTGAATTTGGTTTAATAGTAGGTTTTTTAATTGGCATGGTACGCTTGCTTACCAACATCTTTACAAATACAGGTAAAGACGTAATGACAGGTTGGTACTGGGAGTCCACCACTTGGTTTTGGCATACCAACTGGCTTATCTTTGAGATATGGTTGCTTGTTTTCATCATGTTGTTTATGGCCGTAGTATCGTTTTTCACTCCGAAGCCTTCTGCTCAACAGATAGAGTTTATCACTTTTACTGACGACTACAAAACCCTTGTCAGAAATAGCTGGAACAAGTGGGATGTAATTGCTTCGTTGGGTGTGGTACTGTTTTGTGCTTTATTCTATTTTTACTTTTGGTAATAGTTTTATTAAAATAATATTTATATAATTTTAAGCAATATGAATGATATAAGTAGACTTGAAGTCTGGTTTGTAACAGGCACCCAGCATCTGTATGGTCCTGAAACTCTTAAACAGGTTGCTGCTGACTCTTTAAAAATAGCTTCGGCTCTTGATAAATCACCTAAAATATCTCAGAAAGTGATTTTTAAACCTATTCTTACAACTCCCGATTCAATAACGGAACTTTGTACTGAAGCAAACAATTCAAAAGACTGCATCGGACTTATAACATGGATGCATACTTTTTCTCCTGCAAAAATGTGGATCAGAGGTCTTTCAATCCTGAATAAGCCCTTCCTGCATTTTCATACGCAGCTTAACAGGGATATCCCATGGAATTCAATTGACATGGACTTCATGAACCTGAATCAATCGGCTCACGGAGATCGGGAATTCGGGTTTATCACCAGCCGGATGAGATTAAACAGGAAAGTGGTTGTGGGTCATTTTGAGGATCCTGAAGCCATTGACAGGATAGCTGTCTGGATAAGAGCAGCGTCAGCTTTCAATGATTCACTTAACATGAAGGTTGCTAGGTTTGGAGACAATATGCGCGATGTAGCCGTAACCGAAGGAAACAAAGTAAGCGCCCAGATGAAAATGGGATATTCAGTTTACGGATTTGGAATCGGAGATCTTGTAAAATCGGTGAATGAGGTATCTTCCGGGGCTGTAAAAAAACTTATTTCAGAATACCTGTCAGATTACAATTTAACAAAAGAGGTGGCTGCATCCGATTCGTTAAAAGAAGCTGCCAGGATTGAACTTGGGATGGAAGCATTCCTGAATGCAGGTAACTTCAAAGCATTTACCACAACATTTGAGGACCTTTACGGACTTAAACAATTGCCGGGTCTGGCAGTCCAGAGACTGATGGCTAAAGGCTTTGGTTTCGGTGCAGAGGGAGACTGGAAGACTGCCGCTCTTGTCCGTTCAATGAAAGTAATGTCTGAGGATCTTAAAGGAGGGACTTCCTTTATGGAAGATTACACCTATCATTTTGATCCGGCAGGGATGAGGGTGCTTGGGGCTCATATGCTAGAGGTCTGCCCTACAATAGCTCTTGCAAAGCCATCAGTTGAGATTCATCCCCTTTCTATCGGGGGGAAAGAGGATCCGGCAAGACTGGTTTTCAAGACTGCTCCAGGGAATGCCATTAATGTATCTGTCATCGATATGGGAAACAGATTCAGAATGATAGTTAATGAGGTTGAAGTAGTAAAATGTCCTGATATGCCGAAACTTCCGGTTGCAAGCGTTTTATGGAAACCATTGCCCGATCTGAAAACAGGTGCAGCTGCATGGATTCTGGCAGGAGGGGCTCACCACACAGGATTCAGTACAGCTATTAATTCTGAATACCTGGAAGACTTTGCAGGAATGATGGGCATTGAATATGTGCACATTGGAGGGGATTGTAATCTCACTTCCCTGAAAAATGAGCTGAGGTGGAATGAAGTGTATTATCATATTTCCGGCGGAATAATCTAAGCGATAACCGGATACTCTTCTGGAATACAGGAGTTTATTTGAAGAAAATGAATATCTATTTAAACAGAAGTAAACATCTCATCGCTGTAGACTGTATCATATTTGGTTATGATATCCGGGAAAAGGAGATAAAATTACTCCTTTCCAAAAGGATTTTTGAACCGGCAAAGGGGAAGTGGTCTCTGGCAGGAGGATTTGTGGAAGAGAAGGAAAGCCTTGATGATGCAGCCAGCAGAATTCTCAGAAAAATAACCGGACTAGAGTCTGTCTATATGAAGCAATCATACGCTTATGGAGAAATAAGCAGAGATCCTGGTGACAGAGTTATATCAGTATCATATTTTGCATTGATCGCTATCAGGGATATTGATGCAGATTATGCGAAGGAAAATGGGGTGAGCTGGTGTTCCTTATCCGGTTTGCCCGCCTTGATCTTCGATCATCCTGAAATGGTCAAACGCGCCCTTACTGACCTGCAGAATCAGATTGCGATCAAACCTATTGGTTTTGAACTGTTGCCGGAAAAGTTCACCCTCGTTCAGCTTCAGGATCTTTATGAAGCTATTTACCGGAGAAGTGTAGACAAAAGAAACTTCAGAAAGAAAATATTGTCTATGGGCATTCTGGAGAAGCTTGACGAAAAGGAAAAGGAGACATCAAAAAAGGGAGCTTATTATTATAAATTTAATGAGGATTCATACAAGAGGTTAAGACAAAATGGATTTTATTTTAATCTGGAGGTTAATTAGGAAATAGTGCCTAAAGTGCCTAAAGTTTGGAGTACTTAAAGTTATTAGATATGCTTGAAAAACTTAAAAAGGATGTCTGTAGAGCCAACCTTGACCTGGTTGAACAAGGTCTGGTGATTCATACCTGGGGAAATGTAAGTGGAAGAGATTTTAAGACGGGACTGATAGTCATTAAGCCATCCGGGGTGAGTTATGCAGATATGAAACCAGAAGACATGGTTGTTATTGATATTGAAGGAAATATTGTTGAAGGGAAGCTTAAACCTTCAACAGATGCGCCTACCCATCTGGTTCTTTATAGAACTTATAAGTCATTGGGTGGAGTTGTCCATACTCATTCGACTTATGCAACTTCCTGGGCACAGGCCGGAAAGAGTATACCGCCTTTTGGTACCACCCATGCTGATCATTTTTATGGGTCAGTACCCTGCACAAGGATGCTGACTGACAACGAAATTGAAACTGATTATGAAATAAATACCGGGAAAGTGATCGTTCAGACTATGGGATCTGTTGATCCGTTATCTGTGCCATCTGTACTGGTAAACAGTCATGGACCATTCTGCTGGGGAAAAGACGCTGAAAGTGCCGTTTACAATGCCGTGGCTCTTGAAGAGATTGCCAGGATGGCGTTTTATACTGTCCTCCTTGGAAGAAATGAGCCAGTCGATAATGTACTTCTCGATAAGCATTTTAAAAGGAAACATGGAAATGATGCTTATTATGGACAAGATAAGAACCCCCCAACCCACCTGAAGGGGGGCTAATACTCTGCATCCAGGTGAAATCATCTTGATTGCACGGAATTAATCCCCCTTCAGCGGGAGAGGCGGTATTACAGTTTAAAAGAAGTTTAATATTTAAAATATGGCAAAGAAATATGTAATTGGAATTGATTATGGCACCGACTCTGTTCGGTCGGTTGTAGTTGATACAACAAATGGCAAAATATGCGGAACAGCTGTGTTTGAGTATCCTCGATGGAAAAAGGGTAACTATTGTGATCCGTCAATCAATCAGTTTCGTCAGCACCCACTTGATTATATTGAAGGGTTGGAACAATCAGTAAAGGGTGCACTTACAGGACTGAGTCCTGAAATAGTGAAAAATATAGCAGGAATCACAGTTGACACTACCGGGTCGACTCCTGTGGCAGTAGATAAGGAAGGTACACCTCTTTCCCTTAAACAAGGATTTGAAAACGATCCGGATGCAATGTTCGTGTTATGGAAAGATCACACAGGCGTTAAGGAAGCAGCTGAGATCAACATCCTGGCAAAAAGCTGGGGCGGCACAGACTTTACAAAATTCGAAGGCGGGATTTATTCCTCTGAATGGTTCTGGTCTAAAATACTTCATGTGCTGCGCCATAGTGATAATGTAAGGAAAAACGCCTGGTCATGGGTAGAACATTGCGACTGGATACCTGCATTACTGACAGGTGATACTAATCCTTCCAGGATAAAAAGAAGCCGTTGTGCTGCAGGACATAAGGCAATGTGGCATGATGACTTCAACGGACTTCCGGACGAAAAATTTCTCTCAAAACTCGATCCTGTCCTTTCCGGACTCAGAGAAAAGCTGTTCAGCGAAACATTCGCTTGCAATACGAAAGTCGGGAATCTGACAAAAGAATGGGCAAAACGATTGGGTCTTTCGACTGATGTTGTGGTAGGAGCTGGCACTTTTGATGCACACACAGGAGCAGTCGGAGGTGAGATAAAACCCTATTATCTTGTTAAAGTTATGGGTACTTCCACCTGCGACATGATAGTATCACCTATGGAAGAGGTAGGAAGCAAACTGGTGGCAGGTATATGCGGACAGGTTGACGGATCAATCATCCCGGGGATGCTCGGTCTGGAAGCCGGTCAATCTGCTTTCGGAGATATTTATGCCTGGTTTGTCCAGCTTTTAATGTGGCCCGTAAATAACATAATCGCCGAAATGAGCTGGCTTGATGATAATTCAAGAAAGAAAATCAGGGATGAATCTGCTGAAAAGATGATCGCAGAATTAAGTACACAGGCTGAATCACTGCCTGTTGAAGAGACATCGGTCATTGCTCTCGATTGGATGAATGGCAGACGGACTCCTGATGCAAATCAGGCACTAAAGGGAGCGATAACGGGTCTTTCATTGGGGTCAGATGCACCGCGAATTTTCAAGGCACTGGTTGAGGCAACTGCGTTTGGATCAAAGATGATAAATGAGCGATTCATATCCGAAGGATTACGGATTGATGGAGTCATAGCAATTGGGGGTGTGGCAAAAAAGAATCCTTTTGTGATGCAGATAGTTTCGGATGTTCTTAATATGCCGATAAAAGTTGCAGCTTCCGAACAGACAGTCGCACTTGGATCTGCTATGGCAGCATCAGTGGTGGCAGGAATTCATAAGGATATTCCTTCAGCTCAGTTAGCTATGGGCGGGGGATTTGAGACGGAATACCATCCCAATCGGGAAAGAGCTGAAAAATATGAAACACTTTTCAGAAAATATAAAGAACTTGGATCTTTTATCGAAAAGAGTGCATAATCTGAACTAGTGATGCTTTATGAATCTTGGCGCGTTTGCGCCCTGGTGGCAAAAAATGAAATGCCACAAAGACATAAAGACGCTTAAAATTAAAAACAGGAATTGAGTCATAAATATATTTAATTGTTTCCCATGAAAAAAATTATCATTGTTCTGACAACATTTGCAATGTTGATTTGTCCAGGAACCTATGCTCAGAGTGACGAAGCTTCGTCAATAAACCAGCTTGTAATTGTCACAAATCATTCTGGTCCCGTTATTAGTAAAGACATTTATGGCCATTTTTCAGAACACCTCGGGAGATGTATCTACGGCGGCCTTTGGGTAGGCCCAGATTCCAAAATACCAAACACATATGGTATCAGAAATGATGTTCTCTTTGCCCTCCGGGAAATCAAGGTGCCAAACCTGCGCTGGCCGGGCGGCTGCTTTGCAGATACTTACCACTGGAAAGATGGAATCGGTCCGAAAGAAAAAAGGGCATCGATAGTAAATACCAATTGGGGCGGAGTTACTGAAGATAATTCCTTTGGTACACATGAGTTTATGAAGCTGACTGAACTCATTGGATGTGACGCATATATTAACGGAAATGTCGGATCAGGGTCGGTAAAAGAGATGGCTGACTGGATTGAATATCTTACATCGGATGCCGTTAGCCCGATGACCAACCTTCGTAAAGAAAATGGCAGGAATGAACCCTGGAAAGTAAAATATTTTGCCATTGGAAATGAAAATTGGGGCTGTGGAGGTAACATGACGGCCGAGTTTTATGCAAATACAATGAAACAATACTCCACCTTCCTTGGCAGCTATTCAGGAAATCAGCTTTACCGTGTTGCCTGCGGTCCTTCTGATTACAATTTTGCATGGACAGAAACACTGATGAAAGATGCCGGGACCAGGGCTATGTTCCAGGGATTGTCCATTCATTATTATTCTGTTGTCGATAGCTGGGAATTAAAAGGATCGGCCATAAATTTCGATGAAAGACAATGGTTTGAAACTATGAGGTTGAATCTTCAGATGGACAATATTATTAAAGGACATGCAGCTATTATGGACAGGTATGATCCTGAAAAAACAAAAGGACTTGTCGTTGATGAATGGGGTAACTGGTTCAATGTTGAACCCGGAACCAACCCTGGTTTTCTATATCAGCAGAACACAATGCGTGATGCAATAACGGCAGCAATTCATCTTAATATTTTTAACCAGCATGCCGATAGAGTTAAGGCTGCGAACCTGGCCCAGATGATAAATGTCCTTCAGTCTGTCATACTGACCAGAGATGATAAAATAGTTCTTACCCCGACTTTTCATGTCTTCAGAATGTTCAGGGTACACCAGGAAGCTACACTGCTTAATCTTGACCTCAGATGTGAAGATTACATTTTCGGGAATAAGAAAATTCCGGCAATTTCAGCTTCGGCATCTGTTGACAAAGATGGTAAAGTACACATTTCACTTGCTAACCTCAATCCAAATAAATCAATAACAATTACTTGTCCCTTAATAGGAAATTCATTCAAAAATATTACAGGAGAAGTACTGACTGCAAGCCAGATGAATTCATACAATAGTTTTGAAAGCCCTGAGACGGTTAAACCGGCTGTCTTTAAAGGATTTTCTCTGAAAGACGGTATTTTGAGTATAACAATGCCATCTAAATCGGTGGTAGTTTTTGAACTGACAAAATAGGATGACCCCCTTCCCAACCTTCCCCCACGGGGGAAGGGGCTGAAGCTAACATTTCCCCCTTGGGGGAAATTAGAAAGGGGGTAAATCGGTAACCATAAAAGAAATTCATGTTGTAAGGAATAAAGTTCAGAACAATGAATAATACAGTTAAAGCTCTTGTTTCAGTTTTAGTTTTGTTTTTTTTGATTTCCGGATGCTCTAAGAAATCATCAACCGAAGCTGACTATCCCATTCAGCCCGTGCCATTTACCGCTGTTAAACTGACAGATAATTTCTGGGCTCCCAGGATAAAAAAGAATGCTTTGGTAACAATCCCGATCGCATTTGGCTATTGTGAATCTACCGGAAGAGTGAAAAACTTTGAAATTGCTGCCGGAAGGGATACAGGTAAATTCCAGACTGTCTATCCATTCGATGATTCTGATGTATACAAAATAATTGAAGGAGCAAGTTATTCCCTTCAAACATTCCCCGATCCAAAACTGGAGTCATACCTTGATACTCTGATAAACAAAATAGGTTCGGCTCAGGAACCCGATGGCTATATCTACACCAACCGGACAATAGCAGAAAAACACGGAGGGAAAGGCCTTCATGAATGGGCAGGTAAAAACAGGTGGGAACAAGATTCTGTTCTGAGCCATGAGCTTTATAATCTGGGTCATCTTTATGAGGCTGCTGCTGCTCATTACCAGGCTACGGGTAAAAGAACCCTGTTAAATATAGCATTGAAATCGGCAGATCTTGTCAATAAAGATTTTGGCTACGACAGACTTAAGGTTTATCCGGGTCACCAGGTTATTGAAATGGGCCTTGTTAAACTCTACAGAGTTACCGGTGAGAAGAAGTACCTCGATCTGGCAAAATTTTTTCTCGATATACGAGGCCCTAAAGGCCGTTCCTACAATCAGGCAAATCTGAAACCAGTTGATCAGATCGAAGCTGTAGGCCATTCTGTAAGAGCTACTTATATGTATTCAGGAATGGCTGATATTGCTGCTATTGAAAATGATCCTGCTTATCTTAATGCAGTTACAAAAATATGGGGAGACCTGGTATATAGGAAGATGTATTTAACCGGGGGGATAGGAGCGAGTGGCGGAAATGAAGGTTTTGCTGACCCGTTTGAACTGCCTAATATGTCAGCTTATTGTGAGACATGTGCTTCAATTGGTGATATCTTCTTTAATCACAGACTCTTCCTGTTGCACGGCCAGTCGAAATATATAGACATTCTTGAAAAAACACTCTATAATTCCATGCTCTCCGGTGTCTCTCTTTCAGCAGACAGATTCTTCTATCCCAATCCATTGGAATCCAATGGGCAACATCAGCGGCAAGCCTGGTTTGGATGTGCCTGCTGCCCTTCAAATGTTGCCAGATTTATACCCGCAGTTCCTGGCTATATTTATGCTGTTACCGATAAGGAATTGTATGTTAATTTATTTATCTCAAATGATGCCGCAATGGCATTAGGCAAAAAGAAAGTCAATATTTCCCAGAAAGCAAATTTCCCCTGGGACGGGAAAGTAGAATTGACAATTAATCCCGAATCAGGCAGTAAATTCATTCTTAAGATCCGTATTCCCGGATGGGCTCAAAATGAAGCTATGCCCGGAGAATTGTATAAATTTTCCGATCGGGATAAAAAACCGGTGAAAATGCTGATTAATGGGAAAGCATCTGAAATAATATCTGCAGATGGATATGCTGTTGTTGCACGGAAGTGGAAACAGGGAGATAAAGTGAATATAGAATTTCCAATGCCGGTACGTACAGTTTTAGCTGACCAAAGAGTAAAAGAGGATGAGGGAAAGATTGCATTTCAGAGAGGACCTCTGATTTACTGTGCCGAATGGCCTGATAATAGCGATGGCAAAATTCTGGATCTGGTTCTGAAACCTGATGCCCCCGTTACAGCAAAATTTGATGCTACTCTGCTTAACGGAACTGAGGTTATCGAAACTTCGGGTGTTCAGACGAAAAGAAACCTGGATGGGAATGTTGATATGTTAAGCGTGGAACCTGTTAAATTAATTCCATATGCCCTGTGGAATAACAGGGGTCCCGGACAAATGAAAGTATGGTTTCCACTGTCAGCTGATGGTGCCCATCCATTGCCGGCTCCGACTATTGCCAACAGAAGCAGGATAAGGGCAAGCAAGGTAACTAAGGAACTACCTTCAATAAAAGATCAGGAGGAACCTCTGAATTCAAATGATCACTCTGTTTCATATTACAACTGGTGGCCCGAAAAGGACAAAGTGGAATGGGTGGAATATGATTTTGAAAAATCGGAAACAATATCCAAGACAAAGGTTTATTGGTACGATGACGGACCGGATGGGGGTTGCAGGATACCCGACACCTGGGAAATACTATACCTTAACGAAAATATATGGACACCGATCAGTTCAAAAATGAAATATAAAGTAACAAAGGATGGCTGGGATTCGATTGATTTTAAACCTGTTAAAGCATCTGCTATCAAATTAAAGGTCAAACTGAATAAAGACTATTCCAGTGGTATATATGAATGGATTGTGGAATAGTAACCGGAGTTATAAAATTAAGGATTGGATATTAAGTCTATCTTTGGTGTGGCACAACCGGACAAGGATTTTTTTGGGAACCCAGTTCCGGAAGTCTCTGCTACTGAACCGGGGATATATCAGATGTAGTTAGGTAAGACAAAAACAAGAAAATTAAAGAATCTTTGATTTAGCAACAATAATTATTGGATTATGAGAAAAGGACTAATATTTTCAGTAATCATTCTTTTATCAGGGTTAAGTTATTCACAACAATCGTCATTTAGCCTGAATAAACTTGAATACTTTGAAAATGGCGGAGTAAATGTAATGGTGTTCCAGGATATTTACCCGGAAGGACATCAGGGCGGAGTAGCAATAATAATGCATGGTAAACGTCTGGCGACCAGTGGAGATATAAGGCTGAATGAGACTCCGGGCCAGTGGCAGCCTATTCCAAAGCAACTGGCCCGGAAAGTTGATCCGGCCGGAAACACAATTTCTGTCAGCCTAACTTATCCCGATTCTTCAATTAACAGGAAAGGCTATAATCCGATCGAGTACCCTGATCTCAATCTTAATTATAACGTCAGGGTCCATTCTCAGGGCGAGTCAATAATAATTACAGTTGATCTTGATAATCCGGTTCCAAAAGAGTTTCTGGGAAAAGTTGGCTTTAACATGGAATTATTTCCAGGCTTATTATTTGGAAAGACCTGGATGTTGGACAGTCACTCGGGTATTTTTCCACGGCAGGCTAACGGCCCGGCTATGGTTGACCTGAAAGGGGAAGTTGTTGCAGCAGAACCAATGGCTTCCGGTAAAAAACTCGTGATTGCTCCTGAAGACAACCTGTTGCGAATGGCGATAGAGTCAAAAACCGGAAATCTTCAGTTGATCGATGGTCGTTATCTTCATAATAACGGATGGTTTGTTGTGCGCTCAGTTGTCGCGGCAGGATTATCTAAAAATGCTGTGGAATGGATTATTACTCCAAGTAGCATTAAAGGCTGGAAAAGTACACCGGTTATTCATGTTTCACAGATCGGATATCATCCAGGACAAGAGAAGGCTGCAATAATTGAGCTTGATAAGAATGAAACAAGAACTGAAACCCCGGTACTGTTTAAAATCGGTGAGAATGGGAAAAATGTTGCTATTCATAATGCAAAACCTTCAGTATGGGGTAACTTCCTTCGTTACAAATATCTCAAATTTGACTTTTCCTCGGTTAAGGATGAAGGTCTCTATTTTGTGAGCTACGGGAATCAGCAATCCCAACCTTTCAGAATTGCAGAAGATGTTTACAGGAGAAATGTATGGCAACCGACACTGGAATTTTTTCTGCCAGTTCAGATGTGCCATATGCGGGTTAATGAAAAATACCGCGTCTGGCACGGATTGTGCCATATGGATGATGCCAGAATGGCTCCTCTCAATCATAACCATTTCGACGGTTATCTTCAGGGGCCGTCTACATTAACCAAATTTGCGCCGGGAGATCACGTTCCTGGTTTAAATGCGGGTGGATGGCATGACGCAGGTGATTACGATCTGAGGGTAGAATCACAGAGCTCTGAAGTCTATATCCTCACGATGGCATATGAGGCTTTTAAAATTGATTATGACGATACATCCGTTGATCAGAATACTCATATAGTTGAAATTCACCAGCCTGACGGGAAACCCGATATGCTTCAGCAAATAGAGCATGGCGCACTTGCTGTGATCGGCGGATATAAAAATCTTGGCCGTCTTTACAGGGGAATAATCTGTCCGGAAAAAAGACAGTATGTTATGTTAGGTGACGGTTCGACCATGACTGATGGTCTTATTTATGATAGTCAGTTAAAAACTGGGGAGAGGACAAGCACTTCCTCATCAGTTGCTGATGACCGCTGGGTTTTCACTGAGAACAATCCTTCCAGGGAATTGACGGTTGCTGCCCATCTCGCAGCTGCATCCAGAGTTCTCAAAGGGTTCAATAATGAACTTAGCAAGCAATGCCTTGAGACAGCAGATGCTATATATTCAGCTGATTATCAGATTTCGGGAAAAGTGGCAAACGCGAAAATACATGCAGCAATAGAATTGTATCTGACTACCGGGGATGACAAGTATAAAAAATACCTGGTTGACAATGAGGCAGTAATTACCAAAGGGATTCAGGAGTTGGGTTGGCTCATTGGCCGTGCTCTCCCCCGGATTGATAATTCTAATTTCACCGCATCTATAACTAGTGCCACAAAAAGTCTGGCAGAAGATATTAAAAATCAATCCGCTGAAACGCCTTTCGGTGTTCCTTACAGACCACGGATCTGGGGCGCCGGATGGGATATCCAGAGTTTTGGAGTCAGACAGTATTTTCTGCATGCTGCTTTCCCACAAATTTTCTCTGACGCACCGGTATTTAATGCATTGAATTTTATTCTGGGTGTCCATCCGGGGGAAAACACTGCTTCCTTTGCTTCGGGTGTCGGAGCCAGATCAACAACTGTTGCCTATGGAGTAAACAGGGTGGACTGGTCATATATTCCCGGTGGTGTTTCATCTGGGACTGCACTAATACGTCCAGATTTTCCCGAGTTGCTCGACTGGCCATTTCTATGGCAGCAACAGGAATATGTCATGGGTGGAGGTGCGACAAATTTCATGTTCCTGGTTCTGGCTGCTGATCAGCTTCTTGGGCCACAGGAAAGTCCGGACAATAGTAAAAAATAATGAGGCTTTTGGTTTATTAACTCAAAACATTACTTTAAAGCTGAAAGATTTAAATTTATGATTAAGGATTATTCGACGTTCATACCAACCGTTCCGGGAAGTGTTGAGGAGGAATGGAAACAATGCTTGAAAGAGCTCAGTCTGACCTGTTCAAAGACGAATATACCTTTGAAAATCAACGTTTTTACAGACCAGCCTGATTATGCTTCATACCTGAAAGTTAAAAAATTCATTGATGATTCTGTTCGGGAAACATTCGGCGACAAATGCCCTGCTATAAGTGTTCTCTGTCAGTCTCCCGAAAAACCATGGAAAATTATTGCTGAAACAGGGTTTATTGATTCAACTTCGTGTGAGATGGTTAGTAAAGTGCTGAATTCAGTACCATATGTGGTCAGGACAACTGAATCAATGAAGGAGGTTTGGGCAGGTGGTCTGGGTGCATCGTTGTTTCCTGATGATACACGAAAAGCGGCAGTAGCTGCTTTCGAACAGATGAGAGCAATCCTGACCGCTGAACAGATCTCCTTTGATCATATTGTAAGGCAATGGAATTACATTGGGGATATTCTGGAGGTAAAAAGAGAAGTTCAGAACTATCAGAAATTCAACGAGGTGAGAAGTGAATTCTACCATAAATACAGAAATGTTCACAGTTATCCTGCTGCAACGGGTATCGGGATGAAATTTGGAGGTGTGGTTCTTGATTTCTGTGCTGTTAAAGCACTGTCCAATTTGAAAATAATAGCGATTGATAATCCTGATCAGATAAGGCCTTATGACTATAGTCAGCAGGTCCTGAAAGGTAAACCTCTCTGCAGTAAAGGAATTAATCAGCCTCCCCAGTTTGAGAGGGCACTTTTCCTGACTGAAAACATGGGATCCACATTGTTTATATCGGGTACAGCTTCAATAATTGGACAGGATACTATTGGAATAGATGATATTGAAGAACAGACTATTGTGACATTAGATAATATAAATAAACTTACTGATTCGGGAAGGATCAGTCATCTTTCAGGAGAAGCAGGCAGTGATGCAGGGGACCCTATTCTCATAAGGGTATATATAAAGAATCAGGAGGATTTCACAAAGGTAAAAGCAATTTGTGAGAAGAGATACCCCGGGGTGCCTTCAGTTTACATAGAAGCTGATATCTGCCGCGATAATCTTTTAGTCGAAATTGAAGCAGAATTTTTAATAGGTCATTAAAATAAAATCTGGTATAAAATGAAAACCGATTTCAAATCAAGATTAAAAGTTCTTACTGAAAACCACCAGATCCTCATTGGCAGGAAAAATGAAAAGGTTGAACCCGGGAATGGGATCTTTTACAGATATAAATATCCGGTGCTGACCGGAGACCATGCACCTCTTTCCTGGAGATATGATCTGGATCCTGTTTCAAATCCGCATCTCATGGAACGAGTTGGGATCCATGCTGCATTTAATGCCGGAGCGATGAAGTTTGAAGGAAAATATATCCTTGCTGCTCGTGTTGAAGGTAACGACAGAAAGTCTTTTTTCGCCATAGCTGAGAGCCCAAATGGAGTAGATAATTTTAGATTCTGGGACTACCCGGTCACGATGCCTGAAACAGACATACCCGATACAAATGTTTATGACATGCGACTTACACGGCATGAAGACGGCTGGATCTATGGCATCTTTTGTTCTGAAAGGAAGGACCCTTCGGCTCCTGCCGGAGATCTCTCATCTGCTGTAGCAGCTGCAGGAATTGCCAGAACTCATGACCTGAAAACATGGCAAAGACTTCCCGATTTGAAAACCAGAAGCCAGCAGCGCAATGTTGTACTGCATCCTGAATTTGTAAACGGAAAATATGCACTTTATACTCGTCCTCAGGATGGGTTTATTGACGCAGGATCAGGTGGCGGCATAGGCTGGGCTCTGATTGACGACATAACCCATGCTGAGATAAAAGAAGAAAAAATCATTAACTTTCGTTACTATCATACAATTAAAGAGCAAAAAAATGGGGAGGGTCCTCATCCCGTAAAAACTCCTGCGGGATGGTTGCATCTGGCACATGGTGTTAGAGGTTGCGCGGCCGGTTTAAGATACGTGCTCTATCTGTATATGACTGATCTAATAGATCCTTCAAACCTGATAGCCGAGCCTGCAGGTTTTTTCATGGCTCCTGAGGGCGAAGAAAGAGTAGGTGATGTATCAAATGTACTGTTTACAAACGGATGGATAATTGATGAAGACGGAACCGTATTTATCTATTACGCTTCCTCTGATACCAGGATGCATGTTGCTGTATCGACAATTGATAAGCTTGTTGATTATTGCCTGAATACTCCGGCTGACGGCTTACGGTCCGCTGCATCTGTAGAAACACTTAAAAAGCTGATTGATAAAAATCTTAAATTGCAGGATAGAAAAGAGTAATCCTCATAAGCACCTTATAACTACCCCTATGATCTCACAAAAACTGAAACTGAAAGAAAAGATCGGATATGGGTTTGGCGACGCGGCCAGCTCCATGTTCTGGAAGCTGTTCTCAATGTACCTGATGTTCTTCTACACTGATGTTTTCGGAATTTCTGCAACACTTGTCGGAACTATGTTCCTTGTCACCAGGATATGGGATGCCGCCTTCGATCCCTTTGTCGGAATACTGGGTGACCGGACCGAGACCCGTTGGGGTAAGTTCAGGCCATATCTTCTGTGGATTGCCATACCTTTTGGTATTATAGGTGTATTGACTTTTACAACACCATCCTTTAGCGCGTCAGGGAAAGTGGTCTATGCTTTTATTACATACTCACTTATGATGATGGTCTATTCCATGATTAACGTACCATATGCCTCTCTCATGGGAGTTATGACAGCCGACGGGAAAGAGCGGACGAGTCTTGCTACTTTCAGGTTTATTTTTGCTTTCGGGGGAAGTCTTCTTGTGCTTGCACTGGCAGAGCCATTGGTTGACATTTTCAGCAAGCTTGGTAAAGGAGGAGTGAACCTTCAACTCGGATGGCAGCTGGCCGCAGTGGTTTTTGCCTTAATCGCCATAACCTTCTTCATGTTTACTTTCTCGTGGACCCGGGAACGTATCAAACCTGTAACAGTTAAAACCTCGCTTAAAAAGGACCTCAGGGACCTGCTTCATAATACCCCGTGGTTTATTCTGCTGGGTGCAGGTATTGCAGCAATATTCTTCAATTCTATCCGTGACGGAGCGGCTATCTATTATTTCAAATACTATATTCAGGGGCAGAGCGCTTTTTCGATTAAAGCTGTTAATCTGACTATTACACTCAGCAGTCTTTATTTTGTTCTCGGTCAGGCTGCCAATATTGTCGGCGTAATACTTGCAAAGCCTATTTCCGACAGGATTGGCAAGAAATATACTTTCTTATATGCAATGCTTTTTGCTGCCGTATTCAGTATTGGATTTTACTGGTTAGACAAAAGCAGTATAAACCTTATTTTTGTATTTCAGTTCTTAATAAGCATGAGTGCCGGCATTATCTTTCCTCTCGTGTGGTCAATGTATGCTGATGCTGCAGACTATTCAGAATGGAAAACAGGACGAAGAGCTACTGGGCTTGTATTCTCCGCATCGTCAATGTCGCAGAAATTTGGCTGGACTATTGGCGGTGCACTGGCAGGCTGGCTGCTGGGTTATTATGGTTTCAAAGCAAATGTTGTTCAGACAGCTGAAGCCCAGACCGGGATCAAAATGATGCTAAGCTTCTTTCCGGCAATCGGAACATTATTCGGAGCATTTTTCATGTTTATATATCCTCTGAGTGAGAAAAAGATGCTTACAATAAGCGCTGAGCTGGCTGTAAGAAGGGATGCCAGTAAGAAAGAATAGCGTCATCTCCAGCTTAGGCAGGACTAATACCGATAGTTATATGCAGGAGGGCAATATAAAACTAAATATATGTCTAGAGACAAACTTGAAATTCTAACTGCAGAAGTCAAAGAGGAACTTGTATCCAACATTCTTCCCTTTTGGATGACGAAAATGATCGACTCCAAAGACGGCGGTTTCCTTGGACGGATAGATGGTTATGGCCGGGTTCAGGAAGATGCTGATAAAGGATGTGTATTGAATGCCAGGATTCTTTGGACCTTTTCATCTGCATTCAGGATTCTGAAAAATCCAGAATATCTTAAAACAGCTGAGACATCAAAAAACTATCTTCTCAATCATTTTTTTGATACGAAATATGGCGGAGTATTCTGGCTTCTCAACCATAAGGGCAAAATGAAAGACGGCAAAAAACAGATATATGCCCAGGCATTTGCTATTTATGGATTAAGTGAATATTACCGTATTACCTACGACAAGAATTGTCTTGAAAAAGCAATTGACCTGTTCCGGTTAATTGAAAAGTATAGTTACGATAATAAGCTTGACGGGTATTTTGAAGCCTTTAACAGGGAATGGGGAGCTATTGATGATCTGAGACTCAGCGATAAAGACGCGAATGAGAAAAAGACAATGAATACACATCTTCACGTTCTGGAGGCTTATACAAACCTTTACAGGGTATGGCAGGATGATCTCCTGAAGAAGCAACTGAAAAATCTTATAAATGTTTTTACTGATAAAATAGTTAATAGTCAAACATTTAACCTGAAAATGTTTTTTGATGAAGAATGGAATGACAAGACTGACCTGGTCTCTTATGGACATAACATTGAATCCTCCTGGCTGATTTATGAAGCTGCACTGGTTCTGGGCGACAAAAGAATTATTGAAAAGGTTAAAAATATTTGTATCAGGATCGCAATGGTATCAAAAGAAGGATTAATGGCTGACGGCAGCATGATATATGAAAAGTTTTTCAAGACAGAACATATAGATACGGACAGACATTGGTGGGTACAGGCTGAAACCGTTGTTGGATTTCTTAATGCCTTCACATTATCAGGGAAAGAAGAATATCTGAATATAAGTCTTAAAGCCTGGAGATTTATAGCAGATAATCTTGTCGATCCAAAAAACGGAGAATGGTATTGGAGTGTTGATAAGAACCTCCTGCCAAATCTTAAGGATGATAAGGCCGGATTCTGGAAATGCCCGTATCATGACTCAAGAATGTGCCTCGAAATAATTGAAAGGAAAAGTGTTATATAGCATTTGAAATATAAAATAACTGATAAATTTATTTGTCTATACCGGAACTATCATTTTAGAATAATTAAAACCTTCAAAACATGAAATTTACTTCATTATTCTTAATCTCGTTTCTGACCCTTGTCAGTTGCCAGACAAATTCACATTTAAAGTTGCCATCACTTATCAGCGACAACATGTTATTGCAGCAAAAAACAAACGCAAAGATCTGGGGTAAGGCAAGCCCTGGTCGCAAAATAAATGTTTCAGCAAGCTGGAATTCAAATGGTCAAGCCGTTGCCGGGAAAGACGGTAAATGGTCGGTATCTT
>Ga0302271_10001844_pt1 | contig 19811 bp, 6 predicted proteins | sample III_Bog_N1_1_FD_198767 | JGI IMG/M metagenome (GOLD analysis project Ga0302271, IMG submission 198767) | Peat permafrost microbial communities from Stordalen Mire near Abisko, Sweden - III_Bog_N1_1 | ecosystem: Environmental > Terrestrial > Soil > Wetlands > Peat | place: Sweden: Abisko... | reverse complement strand
AAAACAATCTAGAATTTCTAATTCTTCAGCTGCCGAAATCGTCAACAAATCTTGTATCAATATCCCACTAGAGCAATATGATCTTCAGTCAAAGAGAGAGACTATTTCATCATCTGTCAAAGGTATCTTAGTTATAAAAGGTTCAAGTTTGTAATAGAGGATATTTCTCAAAACCAACACCTTTGATTTTTCTTTAAGTTTGATAATAATTTCCCTACTGCATATTATTTTCACAGCCTTAAATCACTAGCAACCGAGAAAGAACATCCATGAATAGAGCAATGACTTGTAGATACTCCTATCTTCAAAAGATAAACACACTCGTAGCATGGTTTTTTCTTTAAGTTATTAATCGAACTAATATTCGTTTCAGAATTCAATATCGATGAGTAATCCTATTCAAACTGCTAATGCTTTGGCTGTGTAATCTAGGGTTTTTTCAGTGGTTATGCAGATAATTAATTGTCTTTGTACCTTCTCTCTTTTTTCAAGTCTTACAGCTTGCTGTCTATTAATCTACATTCTGTGTTCTTCTTAGCCTTCAAAAATGAGGTACTGTCAATTCTCTTCTGTTTGGAACATTCATTTGTATTAAACTTTGCTGTGCTTGGCATGCAACTGCTTTTGATACTTCCAGGAGATGTCTAGACTATTAGGTTAATATTTTTAGGAGAATATTACAAGATTTATTTCTTTTCTTGACGCTATGGTTTGCACAAAGCTTGGACTTAAGCCTTTTATCTTTAAGGCCCTGAACGATTCCTAGAGTTAGATTGTAATCTTTCCGACATTTTGGTTACATAGTTTCTTATTTCATTAACTTTTTATTCATTGGAAATTACTGCATTCTTTGATTCTTTCTTGTTTGGTTTTTGATGAAGAGCTTTCTACTTTTTATTTCCTGCGTTCATGTCATTTTCTTAATAACAATTAGCTTAATTATCCTTTTAGCTAGCATGATGCACACTATTTGAGCTTTATCGTTTACTATTCACATATTTTTTCTTATTTTTTAATGATTTCTTGAGTTTTTGTTAGCAATCATGTATATTTAAAGATTAGATTTATTGAAATTAATCTTGATCTTTTAAACTATTCGAGTTATTACTTTTGAGGCTATTTGAAATACTTCGTTCATTTAAGGAGAGCCTCTTTGCTTGCTATTTCAGTGCTCTTCTGATATCAAGAGTCAAAGAATCCTAAGATACTCTTTCTTTAGAAGATTATTTGTTTGTGATGTTCTTCTTTGATATGCTTTCAATCTCATTTCTAGGGATTTTTGAACCTTAAGAAGCCAGTTCGTTTTCCTGAGAATATTTCTATTATTCATAAAATAAGGTTAAGTTATCTCCATCATTATCCTGATTCAATATTTCATTAGATTATCTCCCTTGATTTAATATCTTTTCCTTTTCAATTTCTCTTTCATAAAACTGATTTTATAACTATGTTTCCTCCGTATTACTTGCATACTCAAGATATTCTCTGGTTTAACCTTCAATATCTTCTAATTATGGTAGCAATTCTGATGATTATGATATTTTCAATGTTTTAAGTTCACTCTACAACTCTCTAATCTCTCTTGTATAAACCTCATTCTTTTATTTATGATTTCGAATGTTCTGTTGAATGCTCGCAGCTAGCTTATCATACAGCTACAAAGGATCATCTTCCTAATCACTTTCAAAGCTTATTTCTCTTGAAGAATTTGACATATTTCTTGAATCTTTTCTTATTATAATTATTATTTTTAAATTATTCTGATGATATTTTTGATTAAAAAGGGAAAATCAATCGATATGGCTGCTATTTTTCCCAAAAACTAATCCCTCAGCTTTATCCAGGGATTCTAAAATCAACTAAAACTCAAAGTTCTTCAATAAGAATTTATTAAAAATTAGATGGGAAATTTGGGATTCTCTCCAAACTCAATCAAAAATATATAATTTGAGAGTTATTTTACATCTATCAATAGATAAAAAAGAAAATTAGGAATGATAATAAGAGAATAATTACTCCAATAACGATATTTTTAGGCATTCGATCTGACTTTGGTTGAACAGTTGACTTAAGTACAACAGGAGGATCAACAGCTGTTTCCTTATGTGGAAGCGTAGGATATTTTTATTACTATTATTATTACTATTTTGAGTCTAATTTATTTGATTATTATTACTGATACCCTTAATTTCCTTTGACTTTTTCAGCTGGAAGGTTAAGAATTTATTTTAGAGAAAACTATTTTTACTAGGGTGATTATTCGATCGTTTTTTTAGGAGAAGATGAGTCAGCTTAGGGACTGCTTATCAGAAAAGGTTTTGTTTCAACTGTTTAGATAACTTAGTCCTGGTTGTATTCATTGATGTCATGTTTAGGGGTTAACTCATTGCTAATATGTTCTTTATCAGTTTATTATTTAGCTGATCCAACTTCTGGAAAGGTCAAAACATTAGATTATTATTTTTCTTCTAGTGAGGTTTGTTTCATTTCGTTTTGTGTTTCAAGCTATTTCAGGTCATTTTCTTATTGAACATTAGGTTATTACACAAACACTTTTATAGCTGATCTACTTTCATATGATTCTTAACTTGCTGATGCTTTAGAATTATCATCATTGCCCTAGCCACTGATTTTCTTAATTTCTTTATCTGTACCATAAAAGCTCTTTAATAGGCTAGGAATTGAAGTATTCTCGCATGAAATGCCATTATTTTCGACATTATTTAGTATATTTTAATTCTCATTAGTTCTAGTTAATATCGATCTCTATTAAGTTTTGAGTAGTTATTTAGCTTCTTGGATGAGTTTATCGAGCTTATTATTACCTTGATAGATATATTTACTTGTCTTGTAATCACTATTAAACTATTCTTGCGTCTAAGTTTGTGGATTCCATTTCTTTATTATCCTTTGTATGTCTACTGAAATAATAGGATCAATAGCAGAAGAATCAAGTTTATTGGAGGAATAAGGAGAATAACTTGCTGATAGAGACGAATTGCCATTTAATTAGTTGTTTGAGTATTTGTTCTTCTCAGGAGAGTTCAACGGAGAATATGGAAGTTATTATGAGGAATAAAGATATCGATTTGAGGGAGAATTATGGAGATAATAGTTATCTTATTTTCGTTCAGAAGTCTCATATTTAGTATTTTGATGTTAGCTCAATTAGCTCCTTGAAAAGATATTGGAATTACCCTCTGATTTATTGCACGGAGACCCTTTGTTGGATTCAGAAAATTGCCATTGAAAGCTACTTCTTCCCTAAAAATATTTTAAAAACACAAATCTATTGCTGATTTGAATTAAAAATAGTGCATTGATATCAGGTTTTTTTACAAATGATGGCTGATTTCTATTTTGAGTAGGAAAAAGTGGTTCTAACTTTCTTGAAGGAGTTTATCCAGAGTGGACTTGCTCCATTATGAAATGAGAATTGTCTGATGCAAATGAATGAGTGCCCATGTAAGTTCCTGTACTTCTAGATAACTAAGTCTGTAAGATATTGAACAAAAATAAGAATATTTTGAACTGCAAAGTAACAGCATTCAATAAATTATTGTACACTTTAGCTGAGAGAATGTTACTGTGCCATTTTAATAGTTTGGATTTGCTTGCTGTACAGAAAAGAATAAATAAGTTAAAAGATATTAGAAACAAGATATTTTTTTTTTGATTTTAGCTTAGAAAAAAACAATCTCAGTGGGATTATTATTTTTATAATAAATAGGACAATTCATTAATTTTTGAATAACGATAAAGTTAAAGATTTGGGTGATTTTTGTTTTGAATATTAACTAATTATGATTTCTATTCAATTAAGAAGAGAAAGATGTTCAAGGAATAATATAAAGGAAGAAAGCAAATAATAATAACTTGATATCTTACAACAAATAATTTTTTATTTTATATATTTTCTTAAATCTCAGTCCGTTTTTTCAGTGAAGATACGAACGAATCATTTAAAAGATCTTTAAAAGAAAGATTAGAAGGACTAATGCCCCCATGGAATAATAGAACATTCTCCCTCTTTTTTAGATTTCTTCTTGTGACGGTTTAGTGTTTGAAACTTCAATGTTCTTTTTCCTGGTTTCTTTCTGAAATTCACCATCAAAAGATATTTATTTTATTATTAATAGTATCAGATGGATTAATTACTTCAAGATATTGGAGCTTTTAATTTTTGTCTTATGGCAGGAATCGATGAATTCCTTCGTCTGTTGAGTCATTCGGAGTGTTTCGAACTTTTGTTTTATGAAAATCATAAGAAAAGTTGGAGGTTGTTATTTTTTATTAATTATTTATTTTTGCTTTTGCATGAAAAAAACCAAACTGTTTTTTAGTAATATTTTTATGATTTACGTGAACTGTCATGCTTGAAAGATTGATAAGAGGCTGTTAATTCATTTTCATCTTCTTTCTTGAATTGTAAAGCAGTTTATTTATTTGATTTCTATCTTAAAGAACCTCTTGCTTCTTGCTTGTATCTTGAAAACTCGTTTTAAGAATATTATTATGGTTAATTATCTTAAAAAGTTAATCTTTTTGTGACTTTATCTTCCTTTTCTATTAAATTCAACTTGCTATTCTTATTCATTGAAGAAGTGCTATCTTTTGCATAGTCAATTGGATTGCTGAATATACGCTTTCGATCAGGAGAAGTCAATAAATTTTGAGTCTCAAATAAATTATTCTAAAACGTTGGCCTGATAGTTTGTTGAACAGAAGAAGATACTGCTGGTAGATTATTTTAGAGTAAGGTAGATTCCATTGGATTTCTAACTGACGAGTACATTTCAAATTGTTTTGATGGATAAGGTGCTTGTGTATGGTTTGGTTGAGGGTAAGATTTAAAATCATTACTGGAAAATGAATTCTGCATTTTCCTTACATTTGAATCTAATATCGAAGGGTGACGCAGTTAGATCCTAAAATAAATCAAATACATATTCGTTAAAGCAAAACGAGAGAGAGAATAATGGTACTCACTCACTCTGAATTGATTAGATTGTGTCTTCACTGACAGGTGAGAATATTTTCTGGGTAGTTGAAAAACAAAATAAGATAATGTTAGCTAAATCCTAAGCATATTTTACTCTTCTAGGTGATTTAGCTGACATTACAGAAGATTATTCTTGTAATTAGTTTCTTTGTTGTTATTAATCCTGATAATTGGATTTAAAACAGCTTTGCTCTTGAAGGATATTTGAATATGTTGAATTAGGTTAAATTGGAGGATTAGATGAGGGATATCTAGGGAAGTTTGTGATAGCTGAGTAATATTATTGCTGTGAGTTTGAGCTGATAGTATTATTTTGTGAGTTTTTGTTCATTTCATATCGAGATTCAATTATTGCATTTCTTGGAAACAGCACATAGGTTTCGTTTTTTGTAGATGCTAAAACTTGCTAATTTTAAGCTTAAAAATTAGCTGAATATGGACTGATAATTTGTGATTATCTTTGGAGTTATTGAGATTCCTGTTGGATTTATTATGGATATGGGATAGAAGGTGAAGAACCTATCATTGTTGATACTGCATAGGGATATTATTAATAGTTATGCTAAGTCGTAGCCAAGACTTACTCCATTGAGGGAGACTAAACAAACAGAAAAAATGGAATAAATTAAAAAAAATTAAACTAATGGCCGAATTGAAGAGGAATGGAATGATAAAAAAAATATAAGGTGTGATATATTGAGCAAACACTTACAATAATGGATTAATAATTCGATCGAGATAGCTGATGAGCATCCCTTGAGGATGGAAATGTTTATTGAATCATAGTCGAATTACAAGTAATTTCTGTTCTCTCTTCAATGCAACGTTATTTGTTTGTTTTTCTTATGCTAACAAATAATCAATTGAATCAATATTAATACCTTTCTTTCCTTCAAACCAATTTTTTTAAGAGATCTTTAACTGGTCATATTAATTCACTAACAAATTCTTTAGCGCTAAAATGAAAATGGATACAAATCTTATAATTTATCCTTGTTCTACTAAAAAAAATGACTGCTAATTTATTTTGATTTTTGTTGATAAAAATAATACAAAATTTAATTTAACTTTTGCTTTAATTTTAAGCTCGGAATTATTTCTTGATGCTACCAGTTATCTCTTAGAAAAGTGATATATTTTGGCTTTTAATAACTTTCAATTCCAAAGATATGTGCGCTTTTGGGATAGGCGGTAATAATATTAGCTAGATAGATCAGCAACTTCTGAAAAATAGCCAAAAAAATCAGATAGGGTAGAAAAGAAAAGCAGTCATTTTTTTATCAGAGGAAACATGATCCTTAGTGAGAAACAGCAAAAATGGAAGTTGCTACATCCTTACATCTATGATTTCATGTAAATCTCATTTGATTTATCTTTAATAATTGGAAGAGCTTGAAATAATGAAACACATAACTTTTTAATACATTTTCCTTTTTTCATACAAATATTTCTCAACAGACATGAAAACAATCTTGATTGGCCAGTGACTACTTGCGCTTGGGGACCAGTTATTTCATAGAATAACGATTTCACCAAATAAAAAGTCTATTTTGCCTGCAGGACTGATGGAATTTATTCCGAAAACGACAACACTTGGCAGAAATTACCTAGTTATATTGTTGTCGCATAAGTTGGTAAATACAATCCATAAACTATCCAAAAATAGCGAATAATCTCTTTAATACTAATGCTTTTTTACTTAGATTTTACATATTCCATCACTAGAAACAAGTTATCCCATTTTCTAACTTTCTCTCACTCTTTCTTTACCTTAGATATTCCAACTGAAGGAAAATATTTCAATCAAGAGCTACGGAATGTGTATCTCCAAGACAATTTAAAAAAGCATAAGCACTTAAAGGTCAAGCAGATCATCGCACATCCAGGTGATGCAAATATCATGCGAAAATGTCACATCAGCCCGAAGATACTTGCCACGAAGAATGACTCGAGTTAAGTGTTTCTCTGGGATTTAGATAGACACAGATAATAGATATAATTCAGAGATGGCTTACATGCGAATGTCCCAGATATCACGTAATTTAGGGGGATTGATGATTTGTTCATCCAGAAAATTTCATTGCGATTATTGAATTTATCACAAAAACAAACAAATTATGAAACTTTTTTGGTATTTTCTAGACTAATAGGCCATTCAAGTAAGACTCCTAGCTTTGCCCTTGATTGGGCCAAGAACAATTATCGTGTCGGAAGTGGTGGCAAAGATACCAATGTACTTATTTGGGATGTGGAGGACTATTAGACTAGATTATCTAGTAATTACATGCAGCAATTCAGTAGCAGTGTGACAACAAACAAAAGAGAATTAAACTCAATTGGAAATGCATCTGAGCAGCTTCGACTTAAGAACAGCATAACATTAACAGGACACACAGAGATGGTTGAAGATATCGTTTTTTCACCTGTTCATAAGGATATACTTCTTAGTGTTGGCGATGATAAGAGACTTATTGGCTGGGATGTTAGAGCTTCTCATGAGAAACAATTTGAAGTAAAAGAAAAAAAAGAAAGAAATTAGATTATTTTTCAATTTTCTTTAACATATCTTTAGAAAATAATCACTAAAAAACAGTTATTTTATCTTGATAATTACGAAATCTTAACGTTAATTGTAAAATAATTCAGATCGCCGACATCCACAGTGATGACATAAATTGTGTGGATTGGAGTGTAAGGAATGAGAACTATGTTGCTACTGGATCAAGTGATGGCACAGCCGCATTAATTGATATCCGTAACTAAAAGAAAATTAGAACAATTCTTTTGCCTTCTAGCTAGCAAGCAATACATGATGGATAGAAATATTCTGTCATGAGCATTCATTTTTCTCCGTTGAAAGATAATATTCTGGGGGTTGGATCTGACAGTCTCTACTTCTATGATTTAGTATGACAAAGAGAACTAATAATTTGATCTTAATAAAAGAATTATTTTGACTTGATTTTCTTATTTTTGATAGGAAAATATGAATCTAAATGAGAAAGGAATAGAACAGCCACTATTCTCGCATTTTGGATAGAAGTAAAGTTTGAAAATACCATTTTTATTGTTTTTTGTTCATATTTTTGTTGTTGCATAATTTGCATAAAATAGAGGAGTGATAAATGATTTCGACTGGAATCCAGACAGTTCATGGAGTGTAATGAGCACTTGTCAAGAGTTAGAGCATGAATCAGTTGGAGGAGGGTCTCTTCATCTGTTTAGGCCACTTGATCTACTTCGGATGCCTAGATAAGAAGCAATTGAAAAACTAAATTACAACCTTCATGATGTGTATACAAATAAAGAAACCAATCAAAAGAAGCAGAAGAAGATCATTCTCAAAGAAACAAATAGAAGTTAGGAATATCAATCTTTGTCGTAGCAATCAAAGTAATCAGAAGTTACTGATAAATGTCAATTTGCTTTGCTAAAAAACTTTGAGAAAAAATGGCTTAAAAACAATTTTTGAAATAATTGATTTAGAAATGAAGGTGAAGAGATCAGAGAAGAAGAAGGAGTTGATGTAGAAGATGAAGATGATGAGGAAGATTATCAAGAACAAGATGGCAGTAATTCATAGAAAGAGCAAGACAATAATAATACAAATATGGCTATTGAGTGAGAATAGGCTCAAAATGACTTTAAGAATTATAAAAAAGAAACAAAACTTAGTTTTTAGCAATTTGCTTGATTTATGTCTTGTTCTAATATGTAAATATTGAGTGGATATTCTTTGTTTGTGCTTTGTAAGCTGTAAATAATACTTATTTGGAGAAGAAATTAAGGGAGACTGCCAAAAATCACTGCAATCTCTCTCTCTCTTTCTTTTACTCTCAAAATCATGAGAAATGTGGGTAGCACAATTCGAAGATAAGTAGATAAAAGCGATTAGTCTCCTTGCGTAAGAAGGAGATAGTTTGAAAAAGCCACGAACATGCTCACATCAGAAGGGTACTTGGAATACTAACGATGTTTCGATGGGTCGTCCAAGTTTGAACCTGCCAAAAGTCGTAGCAGCAGAGGGCAATAACATCCTTTGAATATCAACAATAATATTATAAAACCTTCCGTTGAAAGTTCATCTGGAATTGCAGATAATTCCTTCCGAAATCGATATGCAGCGAATTCCTTACATGAACCAGGATGTGCAAGAATAGCTGACTAATCATATCTATTAGCTCCATCAACTCAAATTTGTTCAATTTCCTAATTCTCAGATGGAAAAGTAGTGAATCGTAGTAGAACAATAGATTAGTATAAAGAAAGAGATGAAATAGGTAGAAATAGTAATTCTCCTGCAATTTTGAGGCTGCAATAAACATAACAACAAAAGAAACTCTAGTATCTTTAAAGTAATAGCCAAAATAGTGATCAAGAAAGTGAATATTTTAGACATTCTTCTAATTCAAGAGGAATCATTGCACGATAAGGAAAAAGACTTCTTAGCTTTTTTAAACCAGTCTAAAGCCATACTGAATTAGCTTTGAAACAAGAGGAATACAGAAAAGAGGGAATCTAAAGTAATCCTCTTCAACAGTTCTAAAGCAATTTCAAAAGAAAAAGTGAATATAATCTAATTATCGAAAAAGAAAAGTAAATTAATCAGAAGATCTAAGCAGATGTTGGATAGGTTTCAAATAAAAACTAATTTAGTTTTAAACTGTATTGCAAATTACATGGACTAAAGTAACAATAATAACAATAACCTTTAGGATCGTCAGTTAACTTAGTGATTAAGTAATCACCAATGCGCTCTGGTAACCCTCCTCCTCCTTAGTAATACTAGCATTTATCTGTGAAATAATCTTTTTCTCAGCAAATTTCTTAATCTCTCCGTAATACTTCTAAAGATGAAGATAACAATGATAGTGATATTAAAAACTCAGGGATGTTTCCAGATATTGATAGTAATGACTCCACTGCAAATGGTGTTAGCTAGAAGATGAATCTTCTCATGAAAGAAACTGCCAAACGAGAGAATCTTCCGGAATAGAATAAATCAGTGGTTTTTCTTAAATAACCTAAGAATCTAATAGATTATCTGAATTCCAACAGGTAAATTGAGATATTTTAATGGGTAAATTTGAAGGGGAAAACTCTTCATTTTTGTTAAAATTTTATCATTTCTTGTTATTTTTAAACATTCCTCAAGAATGGATGAATCTTAAATGGAAAAACGATGCACATCAGGGAAGAGACAGCGCTATTCTCAATGTGCAATGAATAGGATGAGTGCCATTGAGAAAGTATTATCTAGTGATGGAAAAATAAACAATATGCTAAATGAAACCTAAAGTAAAAGATCTCTAACACGAGAAAACGACCTTGGAGAAATTAAAGCAAGCGTAAAGAGGATTAAACTTAAGAAATTAGCAGCTGTTTTAGCCCACAAGGAACTATTTATGAACGGCTCTTAATTAGGAGCAGTTTAAGCGTTCCGAACAGTTATTAGTGGGAATAATTCAAGAGATGAAGGTGATCAAAGATAAAAATCAAAAGATAAAAAGAATTACTAAAATAATGAATTTAGAAATCAGTCTGACAAAGAAATCTAATTTGATGGAGTCGTTCATGGAAACAGATAAGATATTATTAATCTTGGAGAGACGACAGGCTGTTAGTTTTTTTAATTACAGCAATATTACAATAAGAAATATGAGAAATAACTTTAAGAATACTCGTAATCGTCTAGCTCATTGTAATTGAAATAATATGAAACATAATAGCTGAATGGAAGCTCACTACAAAATGAATCGATCAATTAAGAATGGTAAATGTAAAAATAATAACTAGAAAACTACTAATAACAACAACAATAAGAATAACAATTATAATAACAATAACTCCCAGTATTTTAAAGCACTTCCCTTTCAAAGTTGAAGTCTGTTTAGCTAGAAACTATAGATGCTTCGATTCGACTCCTTCATTAGTCTTCTTCGTCTGATATTGAAGAATAATCGAAGTAGGAAAATTTCAATTTTATTCCTTAGAAATATTAGTATCCCCACAGGAATTTAGCTAGTAATATAAAGTATTTCCCAAAGTAGCTGTTCTGCAAGTAAATCGAAACTAAGCCAAAAAGAGCTAAAGAAAAAGGGTTTGAATTGCAGCCTTGGGAAGATTAGGCGAATTTTAATGAATCAAATTTCTTCACAAAAACAGTTGGAGGTTAAAAATAATGAAAGATTGATAGTCTTGATTTTAATCAGGTTGATTTTTAGCTATTATTGCATACTAAATTTAATAATATTTATTTGTTTATGTTTATTTTATGATAACTTTTGTTTTTATGAGTAGTTATTTGATTTTTTTGGAATACACTTGTATTGGCTGATCAAATACTAATTTCTCCCTTTCCACTATTGTCCAGTGATTTGAATACAAAATCTGAAAAAATAACCAAAACTCGTTTAATTTTTTGAGCAGATTAATAAAATCAAATTGTTTTTTGAGATGGGATCAAAGGAAAATTTGAAAGCGCATCATCGCCTTCTTTAAACAGACTCCAGAAGACAACAGAAGCTTCAAGATATAGAAAAAAAGGATAGTCTAGGAATTCTTCAAGAAGATAAAGAAAATCAACATGGAAATTCTTTGAGATTTGTACCTTCAAAAAATGATTCTGTAAATGAAAATGGAGGTGATGGAATTAGATCCAAAAATCAATGCAATGAAGAGAAAAAAGATCAAAATCAATCGAGCCATAATTTTGAATAGGATAAGGATAGACTCTCAGCTTTCTCAAACAGCAGCTAATATCTTTAAGTAAAGTTATATGAATAACTGAAAAGAGAATATACTCATACTGCGGTAGAGCTTTAGAAAGTTCAATTGGATTGCGAGAATCAACGTGCAGAAAATAGTCTTTCACAGAAAAAAGTAAGAATATTTGTTTTATTCTCCAAATGCTCTTTAAGCCCATCATCAAATATAAAATAATCCCTAACATTCTTCTTTTTTAAAGCTAAAAGAACAAAGTAAAATGCTAGCAGAACTTCAATAAGACGTTGTAACTCTTGCAAACGAGCTGCAACTAGTGCAATCTCAAAATGAAGTCTTGCGGAATCACATCGAAGAACTTCAAGAAGATTTTTTCTAAAAACAATCTGAAGATGAATATGAGAGGAAAAGCAGATAAGAAACGTCTGATACCAGTCATTGTTAAGGAAATGATGCTATTCTTTTGCTCAAGGAAGTAACTAAAGATTTTCAAATTGTTAAATTTTAGTAAAATTTGTTTTTTAGAATCATTCAAATCTTAGATTTTACATGTAATTCAAATTTATCGATTATTATTTTTGAAGGCAAATACTGCTCTGGAAGAATAGCTAAATGAAGCTAAAAGGGAATATTGCGAGCTTGAAGAGCACACTGAAATGTTGTAACGTAATATAAAGGAGTTGGAGTTTGAAAACAATGAGCAAAACATCGAGGAATCCTTGCTTAAAAAGAGTCATGCATAACTTGAGATAGATTATGAAGTAATAAATTTTCGTAACTTTGCGAGGAATAGTGCATGTGTTGGGGATATCTATTTTAAGGGATAATTTTACAATTGTATAAACTTTTTGCAGGAAATGTAGAATTTGAATTTGAGTATGTAAGAGCACAACAAAAAGCTAGGGAATTTGGTTGTATGCTTGGAAAATAAAACTTAAAAATATGAAGAAGAATTGAGGAAGGAAATGAGTGCAAATCAATAATTCAAAGGCAAGGTAAGAATTTGCTTTTTTTCATTTGAAATTGCAGAATATTTTTGTTTATTACTAATTCAGGTGAAATACCTTAATGAAGAATTAGCTAAATACGAGTAAATCATGAATTAGAATATGATTGAAATTGAAGGATTGAAGAGGGATAATACCTAATTGAAATCTAAATACAAAGGAACTAGTTCAAGATTGCATGATTGTGAGAAGGAAAATTCAACTTTAAGATAGAAGTTAAGTGAGAATCATCAAATCGAGATAGAATTATCAGAATCTCTTCATATCTTAAAGAATTAGCTCAAATAATAATAAATTGAAGGAAAAGAACAAAATCAACAACAACAAGAAGATAATTAACAACATATCCCTTAGAAATTGTAATAACTACAAGACTCTATATTGCAACTTACTGCATAGATTGCTAACAATAAGCCATAATAGATTAATCACTCAGATTCCTTTGAAGGAAATAAATCTGCTGTGATGACTAATAATAAGAATTCTCTGCTGCCTCATGAGCGAGTTAGCCATAATTCCTCGTTTAATTGTTCTCGGCAGCAAGTTTTTGAAAGCAATAATGTGAATTTTTACAAAAATCATCATAGAAACAACTCTTTTGATGGGAATGTCTCCAATGGTAAAAACAATAGTTTAAATTTACTATTTTTGTTATTTTTGATATTTAATTTCAGGAAATATTCCGAATTCTGTGAAGAATAGCTTAAATAGCACAAATCTAGAGAATCTTCTTGCTAAATATGAACAAATCAAGAGAAAATCTCTTCATTAGAGTTGATTTATCTATTTAGGGAGTTATTTATTACATAGAGCAGGATCTCACATATTTTCTCCGTTTTTTTCGAATTTCTCTTGAAATTTTTTTACAGAAATAATGTAAGTTTGAAGACATAATTTTGAGATGAGGAACTAATGAATATCTTTGAAATTCATAATAAATAAACAATATTAACGATTCTTAACTAAACTATCACAAATACGTATTGTTATCGATATGTTCGCATATTATTTGTATAAAAATATTTTTCTTATTTCTCAATTACTTTTATTACTTCAATTCTTATAATGAGTCTTCAATTACTCTCCTTCCTAACTCTGTGAAAAAAGGATAAATATTATTATCCCAAACGATTCAATTTAGTTTGTTAAGTAATTAACATCTAAAACTCGGAATATGGCAGTTGTATCATGAGAAGAGTAAATTTTTAGATTTCTTACAGATAATGGAGAAAAGCGGAAACGAAGGTCTTTTTATGTCGGAGAAGGAAACTCAAAAGAGTTGAAAGTTGGTGCAACTGCAGCTCCTCCTGTAGGTGAAGCTTAAAATGTTGGAAGATTAGCAGCTGACTAAGCGCTGTGAGATTTAGAAGTTTGTGCTCTTAAGATGAGATTGTGATCTGTTGGCAGAAGATTTTCTCCGAATTTTTAATCCTCCGATTCATCGTTGTCACTGAACTTATTCACGAGATTGTCGATGATAAATGCGATCATAATGTTCATGCAGACGAGGACTGCAACAATGTACCAAGCGATAAAGAAGAATCTCACGAGTTTTGTGCCCATTATGATTTAGTGTGTTTGTACCTTGTTTTGAAAGATATCCAGAAAAATACAAATGAAAAAATGTAAAAACTAAAACTATTTATTTTTACATTGACCATCCAGTTATTCACAATTAGTAACTCGAAAAGAAGAACAAGAGAGGTACCCATGTCATTAAAGCAATTTAGAATATAAAAACTAGTGCCTGTTTCTTCGTTAATCTACTGTTCATAAGCATATGTCATATGTCCTCCGAAGATATGTTATCCTACAGACCAATATGTCAAAAACAAAATATTGAATTATTAATGCTTTAAATGTGCTTTTCTTTTGAATTGCTTACCGAGAGCTGCGAAAAAGAAGAACATTACAATTAAGACACCAAATAAGTTCACAAAAAGAGGAACAAAATCGTATATTGAAGTAACTAAAGTCTTAATTGACTCAAAACGCATCATCAATCTGAAGAACCTGAAAATCCTTGAACAAATCAGATACATAGCCCAAGGAATCAAGGACATGTTGCCTGTTATCCAATAGCACCCAATTAAGATAATAATGATAATCGAGATGAAGAAGTCTAAAACATAGTACCATTTATCTTTGAAATACTATTTTCCTATGGAAAAAACAAAAGCAATTATGAAACAAGATTTTAAATTGTTTAAAAATAGAAAAATAAACTAAATAATCTTTACTTCCAGCAAGAAGGAAAATGAATTATTCTGTAAAGAAAACAAGATTCATAAAGAAATTAAGGTTCACCCAAAGATCAAGCTTGTCATCAGCAGGGATAGCAGCAACTGAAGGTACCATTAAGTAGAGGACTAGGAAGTTAAATAGACCTAGACATCCAATGAAAATACCCCATAAAGATGTCATAAAGATTTTAGTTATATCTTTGCAAGCCTTGAAGAACCTATTAGAAGGTTCGATATCAACTGGATTTTCATGAAGCATGCTGAGAAATGCAGATCTCCCTTGATTGATTTTCCTAATTTGAAATAAAAATCGTTTATTTTAAGTTTAAAATGTGTTCATTTGAACTCTAAAATTCTCAATAATCTACATAAAATTGCTGAGAATTTGATTGTTTTGCTAGCTGGCTGCGCGGACATTCTTGGTTTTCATGAATTTATGAATGTACGATTGTACTTTACTTTAATTTTTCAAAAAGAACCGTTTTGTATCTTTTTCCATGTGTTGTTTGTAGCTCGAATAGAACACACCAAGCACAGTGTTGAGTAGAATAAACAGGTTGATGATCAAAAAGCATATGAAGAAAAAGGGAGCCCATCTATGCTGATTGTAGAAGCTCATCATGACATCAGGGAAATTACTTGTTGTTTACAGCACTGTCAAGTTGAACATCGTGTCGAATAAAGAATTAAAGTAGTTGCTATCTCCAGCTAAATCTGTATTACATCATGTTAAGGGAAGAAATGAAGAAAAAAAATGTGTTTTTGAATTTTAAAAGAGTTATTCAATTTTTTACCATAGAAAATAATTCTTCCAAGAAATGAGAAGAAGAGGATGTTAACCATGATCAGCAAGAATATCGGCAATACCCTCTTGATAATCGCAAAATATATCTGAAGAGTGCTTCTTAGTACACGACTAACTTGTCAAAAAGCAGGTGAATACAAAATAATTTAAGAATCGCTTGTTACTTGAAAGATATGAAGTAAATGGGCTTGAGGAAGAGTGAAAGATTGATATGGTAGGAGTCAACAGTTGATTTGATAAAATCCTCAATTAAGATGAATACTGTGATGGTAACCAGGAAGTAGAACCAATATTTACTTTTTTTACTTCTTAAGAATTTCTGCTTGACGTAGCGATTTAAAGTGAGGAAACTAACAATCACAGCTTCGATTGGATAAAATATGTAATTAGACATGATAGGTAATGTAGATGTTGGTATTTTTATGCCGTCAGGTGTCATTTGACAACCATTCTATTGAAAAAATAAAAAAAAATAACCAAGTTGTTTATGAAAAATAAATTCATATTTTAAAAAAAAATGTTTCTTACGGAATAATGGTTAGTGCACCATACTGGTCTTTCAAAAAATGCAAGAATCAGCATTGCTAGAAAACATATTTAACGATAGATCTTCATGCTATCGTATAATCGCATATTCTTGATTCCTTATTCTGATGTTCGCATCGTTTTGACCTCTGAATGCATTTCAATCACAAATTTTCATATTAAAAAAGTGAAAAATTGTATTTATTGTTGATTTGCTTCAAATATTAAAGGATTTTTAGCTTCTTTATTGTAAATTACCAATGAGTACATCTTTGAAGTCATTGAATTTAGCCATTGCACTGACATCACTTTGAATAGATTCGCTGATTGACTCACGATAATTCTTTTTCAATTAGTAGCTGCTGACTCTGCGAACTTTATCTTGCTGGAAAGAAAAATAAAGATTGATGTTTAATAGGGAAATACGATGCGATAATAAAAAAACTATTACTTCTTATCTACTGCTTGATTCATGTTTAAAACTAACATTTCTCTCCATCTTATTTGTGTTTTGTTGCGATTTCAGCAATTTCCACAAAAATATCGAGTAAATTAAACCACTTATTAATATCTTTTTTTCTTATTCAAGGCATTCTCCCCAAGAATGGAAAGACAAATAACACATTAGATTTACGCTTAAAAATCAAAGAAAACTGAGAGACGCTGAAAGAAAGAAAAATAAAATCGAAAATACAAGAACTTAATCTAAAAAGAAGATATTACATTAACAAAAATGACTGAAGAAGAAGTTGATTTGGATAAAATGATCCAAGCTGATAAGCAAACATAAAAGAAAACAAACAACAATAACAGGAACAACAGAAACGGAGAAAATGGAGGTAATCGCAGGAATAATAATAACGATAACTCAGACAATGATGAGAAATAATAATAAGGGAGTTATGAAAAGGATGATGAAACCAGCAACAAAAACAATGGAAAGCGCATTTTCATTAACAGAAACAACAAACCATTTAACAAGGGAAATAACAATTCTGATCGTTCTAGAAACAACCAAAGGAAGTACTCAGGAAGAGATGACAGAGATGAATCTCCAAGTGACAGTGATCGTCAAGTTAAAAAGGTCCACAAGCAGATTTCCAAGAATGTAAAAATCAAAAATAGTTTCAAGATGGTTAATTGAAAATTCCTCTTAAAAAATGTTTATTCTAGAGAGCTGACGACACTGACCCACAACAGATACACCCACCAAGATAGTTACAAATCTAATAGGTGAGATATTACTTTTGAATTTTTTACTTAGAATCTACAAACTAATTGTAATTTTCATTTTTTTATTTTTAGGCTAAAAAAGTGAACGTGTAAAAGAAAGTCTATGTCGTAAAAGTCAAGAATCTCTAATGTACTACGCCTCCCTATGAAATCTATGTAAAAGGCTGTTCATTTTGTTGATTTATTTGTGATTTTTTGTTTAATATTTAATTTTTTATCTTTATGAAATTTTCACAGGAACTTGCCTCATAAAACGAATAAGTCTAAGTTGAATCTATCTCAATTCAATTTAACTGTGCAGAAGATTCCGTAATTTAAATGCACTAATTATAATAGTTTAAAAGTTTTTCCTTTTTTTCTTCTCAATAACAATTATTTTGAGTAGAAACTAATTGAAGCCGAAATCACCTATCTCAATAAAGCTGACGCTGAAACATTCATCAAGAATTACAATGAAGCAAAGCTTGATGATCAAGAGCTCAAAATCTACCTTCTTTGATTGAATTCTTGTTGATAAATAATAAAGATGTTTACGCAAAAATATTTAATTAATGTAGGAGGGGAAAACATCTCTTTTCCCCTTTATTACTCTTTTACGTTATCGTTTATCCTCAAAGATACATATTGTCAAGCATGTAATTACTTTTACAGAGGATAATTTAGAACTTATTTCATATGATAAAACAAAGAGAAATGAAGAAATCTCAGTTGAAATATTGTAGATATTGAGAATATCATCCCAAAAATTTAAATAAAGTTTTATTCCGTTTCCCTAACTCATGCTTGTTTTGTTGGATTTTTTCATGATTATCGTTTCGGCAATCGGAATAAACAATTCTTCCCTATTTTTTTTTAAATTCTGAAATACTGTTGAGGATAAGCAACTGCAACTATTACATTTAAATAACCAAGTGAAAAACAAGCATATCTAGCACAAGGAGATAAAAGCAACATTTCTACGAATGCCTGGATTCTAATGCTGCTGAAAGAAACAAGGAAAAACCTATAAAATTTGATTTGTTCATCTGTAAGCCTTTTGCATTTTGGATCTGGCACCTCTACCACCACATTTCTTGGGCTCCATTCTTCTGGGATCAGCAACCAAGAGAGATCTGTCGTATTGCATGAGTTGTTCCTTGATTTCTCTCTTAGAGTTCTCATCGACATACCTTTGTTTCAAAGAATCATTTTAGATTAAATTGCTAATGATATGAAAATTGTTTGGATTGATAAATTAATATGCAAAAATTTTGATTTTAGCAATATTCCTTTAAAGTTTAATTGCATTTATGTTATTAAGTGCATTTTCTTAGGTTTGGTTTGAGATAAAAAAATAAAAAAATGGATAATTATCAATATTTTATTATGCTTTTAGGTTTTCTAATTATTAGGGATTTAAAGAAAAATCATGAATGCATACTTTTGATGATAAGCAACGACACCCTTGGCAAGAGCTTGTCTGATGGCGTAGATTTGAGAAGTGAATCCAGAACCTCTGACTCTGATTCTAATATCGAGGTTAGCGAATCTCTGAGCTCCGAGGAGAAGGATAGGCTCGTAGATCTTAGCTTGGAGGAGCTAGGGGTTAACAAGATCGATGGGAGATCCGTTGACCTTGAGGAGTCCCTTTCCGGGTCTAACGGAAGCAACGGCAACGGCGTTTTTCTTTCTGCCGAAGGTTTGGACCAACTTGGGCTTCTATTATTGTTGACTCATCTTTGTCTTGCTGTGATTGTGACTTGAGATCTTTCTATTTTTTATATTTGATTTCTTGATTAATTTTTATCCCTTTTTTTCTTTGAAAGGGAAGGCAATCGTCGTTCTCTCCCCCTCAAAGTTCTTTCTTTGTTTGCCTACCCTCTTTCCTTAGAATTAATTCACCTTTGTTAATTTAGTCTTTACTTGCAAAATGGAAAATAAACGATTCCAAATATCAAGAATTCACTTTTTTGCATCAGAAAGATGGCAATTTTTTCATAAGGGAATTACAGATTTTACATGAAATGACACAACTGTTTTTTTTGTTGATTTTCTTTGGCTTTGCTTTTTCTTTCGAATTTTAGCAATTTTCTTTGAAATCTAATTCTTAAAATGAATTATTATTTTTCTTCGTAGAAAGTTAAGTAATGCAACTTTTTATGCAAAGTGACTTAGATATTGGGAGCAACTTCAAAGAAAATGAAAAAAGTTAAAACAGGCAATTCAGAAGCTAAATCATTGATAAACAAGCTAACAGATAATCTCCCAGCAATGCTACTGAAAAAAACAACCAC
>Ga0302271_10001843_pt1 | contig 19814 bp, 19 predicted proteins | sample III_Bog_N1_1_FD_198767 | JGI IMG/M metagenome (GOLD analysis project Ga0302271, IMG submission 198767) | Peat permafrost microbial communities from Stordalen Mire near Abisko, Sweden - III_Bog_N1_1 | ecosystem: Environmental > Terrestrial > Soil > Wetlands > Peat | place: Sweden: Abisko... | reverse complement strand
CGGATTTTTCGGATAAACTATCGAGTCTATTTATTTTTTTCTTGTCTTTGAATATCTGCTATTCATCCCAACCAAAATTTCTTTGGTAATGTTTTGAGTTTCATCGCCAATCAAAATATCGCCGGCGTTAAATATATAGTTATACTTTTTGTCCTTGTTGAAAGATTTCAGATAGTTCAATACACTATCCAGAAGCTGTTTGTTGTTATCGGCCTGTATTTGTGCCAGTTTTGCCGACAATTCCTGATCGAGCTTGGTTATTTGCTGTTCTTCGTTCATCAAACGTTCGCGTTCCTTATTGGCAGTTTCTTGCGTCAGGAAGCCACCACGCTGAGCTTTTTCCTGAAAAGCCTGTGCCTGAGATTCAAATCGGGTGCGTTTTTCTCCATACTCTTTGGTGAAAGATTCCTGCTGTTTGGTGAAGCCATCATGCATTTCCTGTGCAAAGTCGTAATTAACAACCAATGAATCAATTTTTATGTACGCAATTTTCAATCCGGCAGAAGAACCACCATTAGCACCAGCATTTCCTGAACCTTTACTTTTACTTCCGCTGAAATGAAGAATATAAAGTCCTGCAACGGCTATAAACAAAACAACAAATAGTACTAATGAGGTATTTTTCATATACTCTATATCAATAAATCTTGCCAAAAATAAAAATTTATTGTCACTATCCATCGAATACCTTGAATATTTTTCGGAACAGGGGTCGATTCGGATTATCCTGATAAAAGCTGTGCAAAATCATGTGTTCACCTTGATAAACATCATTGAATCGATCCTTTTTTATAAACTATTTTGACTTCATGAATTTGAATTGAGATAAGATGTTCAATAAACTACTCGCAAACGCACTTCCATATATGCCGCAAAAATTGATTTGGATTTTTTCGAAGCGGTACATTGCCGGAGAAACAATTGAAGATGGGTTAAAAGCTTGTCGTGAATTAAATCAGCAAGGAATTGAAGTGACGGTTGATTTACTCGGCGAATTTATTTCAACCATCGGGCAGGCCGAAGAAAATAAGATCAAATACATTGCGATCATTGAACGTTTTACTTCAGAAGGAATACTGGGAAACTTCTCGCTTAAACCAACGATGTTTGGATTGCTCATCGATAAAAATGTCTGTTATTCAAATGTTGAAGCAGTGGTTTTAAAAGCAGTAGAAAAGAATAGCTTCATCCGGATTGACATGGAAGATTCGCAGTGTGTTGACAACGAATTGGAAATGTACCGGAATTTGCAACAAAAATATCCTTCAAATGTTGGTTTGGTTATCCAGGCATACATGCGCCGGACCAGGGATGATTTGATCAGTATGAATCGTTCACAGTCCAACGGATATTCCTTGAATTTCAGGCTTTGCAAAGGGATTTATGTTGAACCCGAACACATTGCTTACAAAGCGTTTGCCGAAGTTCGCGAGCATTACCTGGACGATCTGAAATATATGTTCGATCACAACATGTATGTGGGCATTGCCACCCACGATAAGTTTCTGGTCGAAAAAGCGATGGAGATCATCAAAGAGAAAAAAATTGATAAAACAAAATATGAGTTTCAGATGCTTTATGGTATAACGCCTGAACTTAGAAGCAGTATAGTAAAACAAGGACATAAAATGCGGGTATATGTGCCATTTGGGAAAGACTGGTTTGGTTATTCGACCCGTCGGTTGAAAGAAAATCCGAAAATGGCCTCGCACATTGTTAAGGCACTTTTTTTTAGGGGTTAATTTTAGGGGTTATTACGAAGGGAGGTTCCGAAAGGGCCTCCTTTTTTGTTTGAAATTTCTGGTGATCGGCATACGAACAGAAATGATTCTTTAATTTCGCCAAATGGTATTTATAATAGAGACGAGAATTTCTGATAATTACCTGATTTAATATTAGTCGTTATCTCTTCAATCGAATCTTCCGGCAAAACTTTATATAAATCCCTTTTGAATTTAAAAATGTGATTCAAAAGTTTTTCCTGTTCGGAACCAGCTTTGGGTATTGAATTCAGAATCTGATAGGTCCCAAGTTCTTTAAACTTATGCGCCATCGAAAATTGGTTCAATGAGCTAATTAAGACTTCAAAAGCATTCAATGAATTGGTAAGTGTAGTAATTCCATTGTTAAAGTCAATCGCTTCAATTGCAAGGATGCTCCCATTCTTGGTTATGAGCGATACGGTCATGTCGTTATATAAACCGGCCAATTGGTCTGGGCTTATCTTGAATTCAATATCTGCTTTATCTTCTATTCCGCTAGCCTTTAAGCTTGTTTTAATTTTTGCCTGAAAGTTGGATTTTACAGTTTTTACAAGCTCTGACTTTTCATTCATGAGGCTTTCATATAAACTCCCGAAAGCTGAAGGCTGGCTGTTCGCGTTGAATACTTCCAGATTGCCAAAGACAATTGTATTTTGACTGTACTTCTTTAAATATTCAAAATAATCCGCATTGAAAACATGAACGTTTTCAAAATGAATTTCATCACTTTTGCCCAGTAAAGCAGTTACTTCAGAAGCTTTGTTTTGAATTTGTTCCAGAACTGCTTTTGCTAACTGAGCATATTCCGGACTAACAATCTGGGCGCAGAGCTGTATCCGTTTAGCTGAATATTTTACCTGAACACTCTGTGGTGTTACAGCAATTAATCCAACCAACAATTTCTCTTCGCTTAATTTGCCAAGTTTTAAATATGCAGGGATAAAAAATGATTTCATTGTATTAGTTTTTAAGTGAATGCATTGTAAGCTGTTTGACAGAGCATATTCTCTTTGGATCAGAAAGAAACGCAATGATTAGTTCACCTAAATTCTTCGGTGATTCCCACTCAGCAGGTATCTGCTTAAAGATTGATTGTATGATAGTTTCGATTTCATAAGGCTGCAAAGCTAAAAAATTTTCAACAATACTTTCATAAACCGATGGTGCAAAATGTTTTTTTAATGATTTAAAATATTGACTCTCAATTAGCTTAAACGTAAGAGAAGGCATCATTGTTTTATTAAAGATCCTTAAATTGGGTACACCTCCAAATGTAAAAGCATGATCAAATGCCAACCAACGAAATTTAGTAGTTGCCTTTCCTGTTTCGTTGTTTTGAACCCGGATAGTTTGTAACAACAAATTGTAATTCTCTTTCGATCCTTTACCACGGTCATCATTTTCTACCCAAAGGTCGAACATGGCTATTTTGAGCAAATCATAAATGTTTTCGAATTTGTTGGCCTCCGTTTTCTTCGAAATGCTTTGAATTCCCATTACCAGAGCCGTATTGGCTGCCTCTTTTGAAGCAAAACAAATAATTCCGGGATGAACGTATAGCTTGTTTTTGTGTAATTTTTTTCTGTCGTAGCTATCTTTTTCAATAACTGCAAGGGCGATATCAGGAGTTGGAATCTGGAGCCTTTTGAGCAAAAATTGACAAACAATCTCGTAAACCAGACAATCTAATTCTTCGCGTTTAAATTGTGTGCGGTATTTGCAATAATAGTAGTTCCCATCGTCGCATAGAAAGTACATGGGGCTATGCCCATCAGTTTTAACTTCCTCAATCAACAATTGTGTATTTACAACAGGAATCATGTGAATGATTTATTCTTTCATTCTTTTATCATTCGCAAGTTTAACGATAAAACTTCATTTTTTGTTTAATTCGAAGCATAGTTTTTACCCGGATTAAAAACATGATAACAAAATGAACCATCCCTTCGGAATTTACATTTAGAGAGCCGTAGGCTCGGGACATATATTGTTTGAGTATCTAATATCCCAATGGTTCTCTACTCGTATGTCTAATTCTTAAAACCCGAATTTCTTTGTTGGCTTCCTTTACCTGATAAGTTATTCTGTAATTGTATATAACAAATGCCATGAATTCTTTATTCGGATTGTCTTTTAGTTTATCGGGTTCAAAAATAAAGGCATTCTTTTAACTTCTTCTAAGCGTGACAATACGCCTTCCTTAACTATTTTGGGAGCTTGAGAACTTTGTTTTGATAAAAAATCTAAAATATCTTTGAAATGATCAAGTGCAATTCTATCCCAAATAATTGTATATGATTTTTGTCTGATCATTTAGATAATTCCTTTAGCGCATCTTCATGGGTAACAAAATTTCCTTCATCAATTCGCGCAACAGCTTCGGTTATTTCTTTATTGTATTGCTTGCGGGTGATTCGTTTCGCATCTTTATCGATATTCAAAAAGCTTTTGACCATTTCTAAAAGCAGTGTCTGTTGCTTTTCAGATAATAAGGGCAAATATCCGTCAAATTGTTTTTTTATTGTATTCGTAGTCATTTTGTTATGCTTTATTTCTTTCTACAAATATAAAGGTTTTCTTAGGGAATGGGTTCGTGTTCTCAATTTTAAGAGCCATAGGCTCGGGACATTTCTTAATTGTTTTAGAGAAACGTAAAACTCACAAAGCCGCTAAATAAAAGATAATAATCCGAGGTTCAGACGTTTTTGATTTTATTTGTAATTTTAAGAGCATTGAATTTGATGCCTTCAAAATTAAATAACTTTTATTTTCTAAGACCTATAATTTTATCCCGAAAAGCTAAACATTCATCCAATTATTATATATTTGAATCAAACATTTCTAAACAAATGACTGAAATTGGTAATTTTTTAAACAAGAAATCAGTTAATAAAGCTGAAATATCAAGGAGGACTGGGATAAGTACGTCCAGGCTAAGTGAATTAAGCTTGAAAGAATCTACTAGATTGACGGTTGAAGAGTTGTATTTAATTGCTTTAGCAATTGACACTGATCCTTCAATTGTGTTAAACGAAGTTTGTAAAAATGTGAAATTAGAAAACCAATAAATAATGACTCAAATTCCATTTACAGTATCTGCAAGAACAGCTAGATTGATTGGTCAAGAAAATTTTGCAACAGCCGACGGAGCAATTATTGAACTTGTAAAGAATAGTTATGATGCCGATAGTGTGGTGGTCTTCGTCGTTTTTGATATTAAATATCCATATACTCCTAAAAGTTTAGGAATTGATGAGTTTAATTGTCTTGTTGTAGAAGAACCAGCATTGAGCAATGTATATGAATTAAATAGTCTAGAATACATACAAAAAAAAGGCTTATCCTCTGATTTATACTTAAAAATCACAAGTTTTTTCCAAAGCAAAAATTCAATATATATTATTGATAATGGAGAAGGAATGACAGAAAAGATTATCAAGGAAAAATGGATGATGATAGGGACAGATAATAAGTTAATTGACTTTACTACTGAGGAAGGACGTATAAAGACTGGTGCTAAAGGAATTGGAAGATTTGCTTTAGATCGGCTAGGATGTGTTTCTGTGATGAAAACTTGTACAAAAAACGCTAATATTGGACAGAAATGGGTGATGAACTGGGATCAATTTGAAGATAAGAATAAAACTATTAGTGATATTAATGCTGAATTGGACCTTATTCCGAGTTTTAGTTTATTAGACGAAATAGAGGATAATATCAATGATGAAAGAATAATTGATATTATAAATGAATGCAATTTTGATTTTTCGCATGGCACAATAATTAAAATTTCTAAACTAAAGGATGAATGGGATAATGCAAATTTAGATAAGCTGTATAAAAGTCTCTCTGCTTTAGTTCCCCCAAGAGAATTTGGCGTTTTTAATATTTACATGTATCAATTGCGTGTTCATGGATATGGTGAAGTTTCAACTGCTTTTTTTAATGAATTTGACTATAAGGTCGAAGCAGAATATCATGCAAATAATTTTGAAGTATTTTTCAAGATTTCAAGAAGGGAGTTTGACATAAATCGTATTCAAAGAGATTTCCTAGATGTCTTTTCTGAAAGTAAATTTCCATTTGATGTTCAAACTCTAAAGAATATGGAATTTGAGTACACAAAAAATATTTTTAAGATACTTAAATGGAGGCCAGAAGATAGTCAAGCATTAGTCAAAAGAGTTGGGGATTTTAGGATTGTTTATTTTTTTACAAAGCTATCAAATCCTAATAATAGAGAAATTGAAAATTATTCATATTTAAAGAAGGACTATGCCTCTATTAGGAAAACATTTGAACGTTTTGGTGGTATCAAAATATATAGAGATCATTTTAGGGTTAGACCATACGGCGAATCCGGAGACGATTGGTTAGAATTGGGTAAAAGGCAAGCCTCAAGTCCAGCTAGTGCTGGGCAAAGGATAGGTGATTGGAAAGTTAGATCAAAGCAGATTGCTGGAATAATTGATATATCAAGAGTACTTAATCCTGAAATCGTTGACAAATCGGACAGAAGTGCATTGGTTGAAAATGATGTTTTTCAGACATTTAAAAATATAATCATTGGTATAATAAATGAATTTGAGATTGATAGAAGTAAAATTTTGAATCCATTTTTTGTTAAAGCAAAAATTAAAGAAGAGAATGAAAAAGCATTGCAATTAAAAAAACAAGCTGAAGAATTAGCAAAAAAGATAATTGATCTACAAAATTCAAAACAAAAGAATCAAGAAGGAATTTCTTCAATTCAGTCAACACAAGAAATAATAGAAGAAAGTCTCAAAAATCAATCTGAGCAAAGGGAAGATGTTGCCAATGAAACGGAAAAAGAGGTCGAAATTAGATTAATGAGAAGCTTAGCAAGTATTGGATTAATAGTTTCTTCATTTGACCATGAACTGAAATCTATTAGTAATAATTTATTGCCAAGAATGAAGTACTTAAAAAATCATACTCGGACTTTAATTCCGGAATTACTAACAAAAGATCTCCCAGATAATAAAAATCCATTTAGCTTAATTGAAGAAATTCGTAAGGATCATGAAAAACTTAAAGGATGGTTAGATTATTCATTAAGTTCCATTATGACGGATAAGAGGCAAAGAGAAAATATTAATTTGGGAGTTTATTTTGAATCTTTTAAAAAGAACTGGAAATTTGTATTAATAGAAAGAAATGTTAAACTAGAATTGTTGGGAAATTCAAGTGATAAAAATATTATTAGGGCATTTGAAGTAGATATGGATTCAATATTTAATAATCTATTTAATAATTCATTAGAAGCATTCAAATTAAGAAGAGAAAAATATGCAAGACAAATTATTATCAAATGGAAAAATATAGGTGATTTAATTGAAATAGAATATACCGACAATGGAATTGGACTCTCAGATGTATTTGAAGATCCAACTGAAATTTTTGAACCATTTGTTACTACAAAAAAAGATAAGACTGGAAAAGAAATAGGTACGGGTTTAGGCATGTACATTGTTAAAAAAGTAATTGATGATTATGATGGTGAAGTACAACTTTTTAAACCTGAAATTGGATTTGGAATAAAATTATACTTTAAACCAAGAAAAAAATAAATTATGAGCAAATACCTTATTGGATATATTGATGAACAAAAAGGAGAACAATTGGATTTCTCAAACTTAATGGAAGAAGATGAAGATTTTTCAGTTTGTAATTTTAATGTAAATGAAGATTCAGATATTGAAGAACTATTAGAAGAGGTTTTAAACTCAAAAATTGATTGTTTAGTGGTTGATTATCATTTGTCAGAAACAGGGGTGCCTTTTGAAGGAAGCACCGTAATAGAAGAATTCCATAAGATAAAACCCTATTTCCCTAAAATAATATATACAGCAAAAGAAGATAAGGTAATTCCGGAAGTTGATAATGAAATAATCTATCTGATAAATGACAAGGAAATAAAAGGAGATGAGAAAAGAGGAAAGAATTTCAGATTGAAACTTAAGACGCTGATAATAAACTATCAAAATGATGTGGTAAATCATAATAAGATTCTAGAAGAGTTGTCCTTAAAAAGGAAAACAGAAGTGTTAACGATGTCAGAAGAAAATGCTTTGTTTGAAAGTAAGCAATTTTTGATGAAACTTGATACAAGAAAAATTGATTTACCATCAGTAGTCAATAATAAGGATTACATAGAACAATTAGAGGCGGTAAACAAAAAAGTAGATGACATTTTAAACGAAATGAGAAATGTCTAAGATTCCATTTAGAAGCAAAACACCAGAACGAAATCCAAATCAAAGTAAAAAAGCTAGATATACAGCTTATTTTGATCAATTAAAAAAAGATTTCAATTCGCGATGTGGCTATTGCGATTCATTCGATCTAAGAAGGACAAATGATTTTGAAATTGATCATTTTGTGCCGCAGAGAGTTTTTTCAAAACTTAAACACAATGATTACCACAATTTGGTCTATTCATGTAAGTCTTGTAATCGATCCAAAAGAGGAACATGGCCAAGTGATGATGAAACTGTTGCTATTGTAGGCAATTCTGGTTTCGTTGATCCATGTTTGCCTGAATATAATTCTCATTTCTCAAGATACGAAAATGGAGAAATAGATTGGGAATCTGATTTAGGAATATGGATGTATCGTGAATTATCTCTCTTCAATCCTAAACATTCAATTCTCTGGCAATTAGAAAAGCTTATGGGTGCTATTGAAGAAGCAAAAACAATAGTTGAAAAGAACTCAGAAAATCTTAAACTAAATAAAGGATTAAGTGCTTTGTTTTTAATTCAGGAGAATTATTTAGATAAACTTTTTGATGTTAAAAGATAAAAAAAATACAGGCTCATATTATACGCCATCCTATTTGGCTGATTTTATTACTAAGAGAGTATTGACTTTTTTGGAACATAGAACTCAAATATCCATTCTTGAACCGAGTGTTGGGGATGGCGCATTCGTTGATAAATTGGAGAAAGTAAAGAATATACTTATCAATATCACCGCTTTAGATATAAGTGCAGATGAATTAGAAAAGGCCTCTAAAAAATGGAATGAAAAGAAATCAAGATTTTTAAATCAAGATTTTTTAGAATACGAAAGCGAAGGGAAGTTTGAGGCTATCTTGGGTAATCCTCCCTATATCAATAAAAATAGGCTTACAAAAAAACAAATTGAACTTAGTAAGGAGATTCATCTCAACGAAAATCTATCGGAAGCATCTGTAAAGAATATTTGGACAACTTTTTTAGTTAAGTCAAATACCTTACTGGTTGAGGATGGAGTTTTGGCATTTGTATTACCCGCAGAGTTATTACAAGTCAAATTTGCTGAAGAAATAAGGGAGTATTTGAAAAATGAGTTTGAACGAATTGAGATTTTTACTTTTAGTGATTTAATGTTTGACGGCATTGGCCAAGATACAATTGTCCTTTTTGCTTACAAAAAATCAGAAAAGAAAGGGGAATTCTTTACGAATATTAAATCGAAAGAAGATCTGGAAGAAACTAATTTCACGTTGACAAATAATAATCTGCTTGTAGATTCAAAAATAAAATGGACACACCACTTTCTGACTTCTGATGAGTTGGAGTTTTTAGATAAATTAAAACAACAATTAAAATTAGCGAACGATTATACTATTTCAAAACCAGGGATTGTAACTGCTGCAAATAAGTTTTTTATTCTTGATCTTGAAACAGCAGAAAAATATGAATTACTAAATTACACAAAACCCATAATTCAGAAAGGTTTGTTTGTTAATGGAAGTGTTGTGTTTAACGAACAAGATTTTTTAAATATTGAAAAACTTAAACATCCTACCAGACTATTACAGTTGAATGACACTGATGAAATTTCGAAAAGCCTTAGCGATTATTTAACTATTGGTGAAAAACTTGAAATACCTGACCGTTTTAAATGCAGAGAACGAAACAATTGGTATGTTGTTCCTAATATCTCCAGTAAGCCAGATGCATTCTTTTTCAAAAGATGCCATCATTATCCGAAATTATTAAAAAATTGTTCCGATGCTTTTGTAACTGATTCCGCATACAAAATAGAAATGAGAGATGGTTATGACTTGAACAGTTTTATTTATTCTTTTTATAACACCTTAACTCTGGCTTTTTCTGAAGTTGAAGGAAGATATTATGGGGGAGGTGTTCTGGAATTAACTCCAAGTGAATTTAAAAAATTACCAATTCCTTACATCGAAATTGATAACAAACAATTTGAAAACTTTACCATTCAATTTGAAAGTAAAGAAAACATTGAGCAGATACTTTCTCAAAATGATTTTAAAATTTTGAATTCAACACTTGGTCTAAATACTTCGGAATTAGAGAAACTAGGAACCATTAGAACGAAATTGATTGCTAAAAGATTGCGGAAATAAATCAATCCACCAGATTTTCACTAACGGAATCGCCCTCTTTTCCACTCTTCACCATGCCTTCGGCTGAGGTTTGGTTTTGGTTTACGACGATTACCGGGTACTGGTTCATCCCTGTTTGCCGCAACTGCCTCTCGTTTGAAACGGTGGGTATATAGAGTTGAGGTTGCACCTCTATTTTTATCCGGTACAAAATACTTCACAGGCGCAGAACCAACAGCCCGTTGTTTCCGATATCGTTAATATGCGGGATGTTCCATACCTGTTCATGATTAGGATCACGATCGCGATCCCGTTCCCGTTTGTTATTTTCTCCAAAAAACATTCATGGTTAGCCGTACAGATGGTAACAAAATAAAATGCATTCCATCAATAATCCCACCATGGGGCACGGGCCGTTTGAATCCGATATTTGTTCTGAAATTTATCTGACATTTAGGTACAATATTAAATGGATAGAACTAATTTCATCCGTAAGAATTTCACGATAGATTTCACCAATTTCAGCAATAAAAAAGAGACCCTCCATGCATGGGTCTCTTCCTTTGGATTGAATGTATGGACTACTCTTATTTCTTCTCCATCGTTGCATTCACAACGTTCAGCTCGCTGTTCGTTACATTTACCTCCTGGGTCGCATCCGTATATCCAGGTTTCTGAAACAGTACCTGATAAGTTCCGCTTTCGAGTGATTTAACGTTAAAACCACCTTTAGCCGCAGTTTTCTTAACCAAACCGGCACCGTTGCCCGATGCCACATTCAGTTTCGCAGTTCCGTTTACCGGGATAAAAGTTACGGCCACTCCTTTGATCGGATTTCCGGTCTGAGCTTCAGTAACCACTCCTTTAACCGATAAACTGGTCTTTCCGCGTTGAATGACTTTCCCCGCAGCCTGGTATCCGTTGTAAAAATCAGGGTTCGAAGTCCTGATCAGTTCAACCGAGGCATCCATGCGGGTTTCGGCAACTTCAGCACGTTTAAATAAAACAACCAATTGTTGGGTCAGCTGACTTTTTGTAGTCGTTCCGAGGCGTGGAGCGCTCATCGAACTGCTAAAATCGTTGATTGCTGCCTGCAAATTTGATTGAGTTTCATCGTTAATGAAATAACTGCCCAGTTCGCTGATGATTCCCTGGGCTGTTTCGAATACAATTTGACTTTTATCCCTGAGTTCAATGTCTGAAAAATGAGTGAAATCAGAAATCGTGAAATTGATGGTGCCAAGCAAAGTAAGTTGATTCTTTAACGTGGCATAAGAGGATAATTTTCGGGCACTATCAGAGCCCAGGTCAATTAACCGGATTCGTAGCTGTTTTTTAGTCGCAGCGATTCCTGTCAAACCCGTGTTTTGTTTTTCGCCCGTCAATTTTATTTCGGCAACAGTACCCTTTAAGTCTGCCAGATTTTGATCAAATTCCGGAAGATTTGCAGTAGTATCGGCCTTCTGGTCGCAAAACAAAATCAGAGCTTCAAGCGAATTAATTTTATTTTCCTGATTTTTCGTCATAAAAAATAAATTGAATTCAAAAATTGCATGGATAAGAATTGACAACCCGAGCTAAATTACGAAATATCGGTTAAACAAAAAAACAATTGTTTAAAATAATTTAAGCAAACGATTAAACATTGAAAAAATAATTGTTTATACATTCATTTACCTGCCAGCGGCTTAAGTATTTTAATTTTCGATCGTGTTTAATACTGAACCACTCCAATTAAACCTGAAATCAGTTTGAGTTGACCACAATTACGAATCATCCAATTGCCGTTCAGCCATAGTTTATCAATGTTTAGAAGTTACTGTTTCCCCCTCTGATACTATATATTGATGCCCAGTCACGATATATCAACTCTCTGTTGCAATATATCAATGCTCGGACGCCATATATTGCTGATCAGATGCAATATATTAATGCTCTGTCACTATATATTGACTCTCAGATGCAATATATTGATGCTCGGACACGATATATTGATGCTCGGACGCAATATATTACTGATCAGATGCAATATATTAATGCTCTGTCACTATATATTGACTCTCTGTTGCAATATATTGATGCTCGGACGCAATATATTGATGTTCGGACACGATATATTGATTCTCGAACGCAATTGCTTGTTGCTCGGACACGGATTGAATTGAAATACAAATTGAAAGCAGAGAGATTCCAACCGTATGATCCTCCAGCGTGCATGAAAAATACAAACGAGCCTCACAATATCAATGCATTGTGAGGCTCGTTTGTATTTTAAATTGTATAGTCTTAGATTTTCAGCGGAGAGCGAGGGATTCGAACCCCCGGTACCGTTACCAGTACAACGGTTTTCGAAACCGTCCCATTCGACCGCTCTGGCAGCTCTCCTTTATCTGTGATTTGCGATTAACTGATTTGCCATTTGCAATTCTTTTTGTTCATCGCCAATCAACTTAATCGGGTTCAAATATAGTAATTCGGTTAATTTTGGCAAACAAATATTTTAAAGCTTCACCTGTGGAGGAGTTGGAGAGGCTTTCCGCTTGTTAAATTCAGCGAAACCTGCATCCAAAAATTCAACAAAACGATCCACATTTAAATCATAAGCCCGCGGCTCAACCAAATTCTGTTCTTTCCCGTCAAGCAAAACATAGTATGGCTGGGCATTAACTCTATATCTGGAAATCTGAAAATCAGCATATTTTTTACCCAGTGTCTTTTTCACTTTGCCATCATAAGTCGAAGTAATCCATTCATTTTTTGGCAAAGTTGCTTTGTCGTCAACATACAGGGCGATGACCACAAAATTATTTTGCAACCGCTCCAAAACACGTGGATCAGACCACACACTGGCTTCCATTTCGCGGCAATTTACACAACCATGTCCGGTGAAATCAATAAAAACGGGTTTATTTAATTTCCGGGCACATGCCATACCTTGTTCGTAATCGAAATAACCTTCAAGTCCGTGCGGCAAACGCAGAAATTCGCCAAACTTAGGTTTCTCGCACAAATCGTCCAAGCCATCTGCCGAAGCAGCAATCTGGTTTCGTGGCGCTCCAAGTTTTATTTCATCGCGAATGATTTGATGAAGGTCGAAATCGAGGGTAGTTTGTGGCGGAAGATAACCCGATATGCCTTTCAGCGGGGCGCCAAACATTCCCGGAATCAAATAAACAACAAATGTAAACGTTAGTATGGCCAGTAACAATCGGGGCACCGAAACAAATTTAACATCGCTATCGTGCGAAAACTTCAGCTTCCCTAACAGGTAAAATCCAAGCAACGTAAAAATCACGATCCAAAGAGCCAGATAAATTTCGCGGTCGAGTATTCCCCAGTGATACGTTTGATCGGCCACACTCAGAAACTTCAAGCCCAATGCCAGTTCCAGAAATCCGAGAACCACCTTCACCGAATTAAGCCATCCGCCCGATTTAGGCAGATTGTTAAGCCATGCCGGGAATAACGCAAAAAGAGTAAATGGCAAGGCAAACGCCATCGAAAAACCGAACATTCCGACAATCGGCTTTAAAATTTGTCCTCCGGCCGATTCAACCAGAATTGCTCCAACGATCGGTCCTGTGCACGAAAATGAAACCAGAACAAGCGTCAGCGCCATGAAGAATGCACCCATGAATCCACCTTTGTCCGCTTGTTTATCCGATTTATTCGCCATCCAACTTGGCAAAACAATCTCAAACATTCCGAAAAAAGAAAAGGCAAAAAGCATAAATACCGCAAAGAAAATCAGGTTAGGCAACCAATGCGTACTTAACCAGTTGGCAGCGCCCGGACCAAACAGCATGGCAACCAGTGTCCCGATGATCGTATAAATTACGATAATCGACAGGCCATAGAATGCAGCATTTAATCGTGACCTAAGTTTTGATTTTCCATTGTTTATGAAAAATGAAACGGTCATCGGAATCATTGGAAATACACAAGGTGTCAGAATTGCTGCCAGACCAGCCAGAAATGAAAAAAAAAGGAAAAGGAGCAAATTCCCGGTTTGTTTTTCTTGAACCGGAGTATTCAATCTAAATACAAAATCAGCTTCACTCGGAGGAGTGCAGGTTACATCGTTACACGACATAAACTCAACGAGTCCTTTTATTTCAATTTTTTCTGAATTTTTTAACCTGATTTTTTGGGTAAGTACGACTTGTTTGGTGAAATAAGCCAGCTTCAGGTTAAAAGTTTTATCGAAAACCTCGGTGGGTTGCGGCTCTTTAGTTAGTTTCCCGACAAGATCGAACTGAGTTGATTCGGTATAATGAATGGATGTTTTTACCGGACCTCCATCAGGAAGGTCCGTATCATATAGATGCCATCCATCTTCGATCGTAGCTTTAAAAACCAGCGTCGCATTTAATCCGTCCTGTTTCGATTCGAAAGTCCATTTTACTGGTTCAACGATTTGAGCAAACATCTGGTATGAAACAAAAAACAAAAAGATTGCAAGAATAATCCGTTTCATGGATTGTATTTTAAGTAATTGTGAAAAGCAAAAATACACAATGGATTCTATCAATTCATGCGATTGGTCAATGAAAAGCGCTATTCAATGTTCAATAATCCGAATGGTTTGGAAATAAATAATCCCGGAAGTGGCCTTCCGGGATTATTTATTGGAATTAAAATACAATCTCTTCCTGATTTTCGTCGAAAAAATGATACTCCATGAGGGAGTAGGAACTCATTTCGTGAACGTGAATATTTTTTAGGTATTTAAAAATCCATTGCCATTTTATTGACCAAATGCCTTTATTTAGATAGGCGGCCAAATAGGGGTGCGATTTAATAACGACCTTCTTCTTATTCATCTCTTTAAAGATGAAATTGACTTTTCCTTCTATTTCATCAACCAGCAAAATAGTGGGAGTAATCTTTCCGGTACCTTTGCAAACCGGGCAAAGTTCAGCTGTTTCAACGTGTTCTTCAGGACGAACCCGTTGACGGGTTATCTGTAGAAGACAAAACTTGCTCAATGGCAAAATGTTGTGTTTCGTACGATCAACAGCCATTGAATCTTTCATCCGTTCATACACTTTGTGGCGGTTTTCGGCCAAGTGCATGTCGATGAAATCGACTACAATAATACCACCCATGTCCCTCAACCTTAGTTGACGGGCAATTTCTTCGGCGGCAGCCATATTAACTTCAAGAGCATTCGTCTCCTGGTCAATTCCGGCTTTCGAGCGGTTTCCACTATTCACATCAATGACGTGAAATGCTTCCGTGTGCTCGATTATCAGGTATGCTCCATTCTTGAAGGATACTGTTTTTCCAAAAGTTGCTTTTAATTGTTTATCAATCCCGTAATATTCAAAAATCGATTGATTGCCTTTATAAAGTTTTACGATCTTCCTCTTCTCGGGTGCGATTGATCCGATATATTCCGAAATTTCTTCACAAACAATAGGATCGTTAACGATGATGCTATTGAAGTCAGGGTGATAGATATCCCTGAGTAAAGCAGTTGTTCTGCCCAGTTCTCCAACAATCAGGGATGGGGCATTCACTTTTCTTAATTTCGGAAATATTGTCTCAAATTTTGCAACCAGCCGTTTTAACTCCTGATCAAGTTCGGCGACACGTTTTTCTTCAGCAGCCGTCCGTACAATTACTCCGTATCTTTTTGGTTTGATGCTCTGAATGAGCTTTTTAAGCCTGTTCTTTTCTTCATTTGAAGCTATTTTTTGCGAAATACTTACTTTTTCGCTGAATGGCATCAAAACCATGTTACGTCCGGCAATCGACAATTCCGAAGTTAATCGGGGTCCTTTGGTTGAAATAGGCTCTTTAGCTACCTGAACCAAAATGTTTTGCCCAACTTTAAGAATATCTGAGATTTTACCCTCCTTGTCGATGTCAGTTTCTGACTGAATTTTGGAAATGGAGGTGATTTTGTTGTTTTTCGATGTGGCAATTTTCAGAAACTTATTCAGTGTTGAAAATTGTGGTCCCATATCAAGGTAATGCAAAAAAGCATCTTTTTCGTATCCTACGTCAATGAATGCAGCGTTCAGACTGGGCATTATTTTCTTTACACGTCCTAGATAGATATCTCCAACTGCAAATTTAGCCCCTGTCATTTCCCTGTTAAGTTCAACTAACGCTTTATCTTCCAATAAAGCGATAATGACTTCCGAGGGAGAGACATTTACTATTAAATCGCTACTCACAAAATTTCATATTTTCAAATTATAATTACCAGACATAAAAACAGATTAAACCCAAAGCACAAAAGCACTTTAGGTTTAATTTTAAAAAGGTCTTTAAAAGCAAATGCTTAAAAAGCAAAGACTATTTTTTCTTTTTATGTCTGTTTTTACGCAACCGTTTTTTCCGCTTGTGCGTAGCCATTTTGTGCCCTTTTCTTTTTTTTCCGCTTGGCATAATAATCTATTTTACTTGGTCTTTAACTTGTGCAACAAATGTTTTCGCTGGTTTAAATGAAGGGATAAAGTGCTCAGGAATTATGATCGTAGTATTTCTTGAAATATTACGCGCAGTTTTCTCTGCTCTTCTTTTTACAATAAAACTACCGAAGCCACGAAGATATACATTTCTTCCTTCGGTTAGAGAATCTTTCACTGTTTCCATGAAAGCTTCAACTGCTTTTTGTACTGTCACTTTCTCAATACCTGTGTTCTTACTTACTTCGTTAACAATATCTGCTTTTGTCATCTCTTAAAATATTTAGTTTTCAACAATTTGTGTTTTTAAAAACGTTTGGTGTGCAAAAATAAAAATTATTTAAAAATTAGTGCCATTAAAATTCGATTATTTTTACAATTTCAAAAGATTTTAAAGTAGTTAGGTTATTAATGGACTTTTTTAACGCTGCAATACATTCCTGGTATTCCTTATTCAAGCGTGATTTGCCATGGAGAAATACACGCGATCCCTATTTTATATGGTTGTCGGAGATTATCCTTCAACAAACCAGAATCAATCAGGGATTATCCTATTACATAAGGTTTTCCGAAGAATTTCCGACAATTTCGCATCTGGCAACAGCTTCTGAAGATCAGATTTTGAAGCTTTGGCAAGGTTTAGGTTATTATTCAAGGGCCAGAAACCTTCATTTTACAGCAAAATACATCTTTGAGAATCGTCAAGGAATATTTCCTAATGATTATCATTCAATCCGTTCATTGAAAGGCATTGGCGATTATACAGCGGCTGCAATTGCCTCTATTTCGTTCAATCTTGAATTTCCGGTTGTCGATGGCAATGTTTTCAGGGTATTGTCTAGATTTTTCGGCATTTCTGAACCAATTGATACTTCAACAGGAAAGAAAGCATTTTATTACCTTGCTAAAGAAATCATTAAAGGTACTGACCCTGGAATGCACAATCAAGCTTTAATGGAATTCGGCGCGCTGCAATGTATACCGGTTAATCCTGATTGTCAGCAATGTCCTTTAAACGAAAGATGTTTTGCCTTTTCGACAAATAGAATCAGTGAGTTGCCAGTAAAACAAAATAAAAACAAACATCGCGATCGGTATTTTAATTATCTCGTCATCATTGGTAAAAATCGCATTTGGATGCGAAAACGGGTTGAAAAAGATATCTGGAAAAATCTGTTTGAATTTCCTTTGGTCGAAACAAACGAAGAAACAGAAATCGAAACTTTGGTTGTAAAGGATGATTTTCGTAAAAGAGTTCAAACAAATCAGTTTGTTATTGAGAATGTCAGCAATTGGAAAATTCATATTTTGAGCCATCAGCGAATCCATTATCGGTTTTTCAGGATTCGGTTAGCCGACGAAAATCCTACACTGGATAATTTAATCCCGGTGAATAAGGAAGATATTTTTAAATTTGCTGTACCAAAATTGTTGGAAACCTATTTGAATGAATTTATACAGAATGATCTTTTCGTATAGGAATACAGATTATTATATTTTTTTAAGTGAATTCAGAAATTTTTTCATCAAAAAAAGAAACCTGACAAAATTTAGTGTAAATTTATTACAATTTAACTCTTAATTTTAAAGATATGTCAGTAAACAAAGTAATTTTGGTTGGGAACGTAGGACGTGACCCGGAAACCAGACATCTGGACAAAGGTGTGGCTGTGTCAAATTTTTCCTTGGCAACAACAGAGAGTTACATTGCCAAAACAGGGGAAAAAGTTAGTAATACCGAATGGCACAACATTGTTGCCTGGAGAGGTCTGGCAGAAGTCGTTGAAAAGTATGTAAAAAAAGGAAGTCAGCTTTACATTGATGGCAGGCTCAGAACCCGCATGTATGAAAAAGATGGCGTCAAACATTACACAACAGAAATTTATGCCGATACTATTAAATTATTAGGTAAACGTGAAGGACAATCTGAAATACCAGGTCAAACCGGACAAGCTGAACAATTACAGGTTGTCAGTGAACCAGACTTCAGCCTGCCGGAAGAGGACGATTTGCCATTTTAATCACTTAAATTTTAATTAATTGAAAGCAGAACCGTTATCAGTGCTGAACGCAATTTATTTGAATATACAGTTTCTCTCTTTTACTTCAGATGTTGCTATCAGTTTAATGGTTATACTGGTTTTGTTAGTGTTTTCTGCCTTGTTATCCGGATCGGAATTGGCCTATTTTTCGCTTAATTCTATCGAAAAGCACAAAATTGCCGCAAAATCGACAAAAAGGAATTTTTACATACTTAAAAATCTGGAGTCTCCGGAACAATTGTTGGCTACCGTCCAGGTAGCCAACAGTTTTGTTAATGTAGGTATTGTTATTCTTTCGAGTTATACGATTAACAGAATAGTTGATTTTTCAAATGAACCCTTATTTGGATTTATCATACAGATTATAATCATTTCGTTTACAATACTGCTTTTTGGCGAAATTATTCCTAAGGTTTATTCAACACACGATGCGTTGAAATTTGTCCGTTTTATTGCTTTGCCATTGCATTATCTGATCAAATTTCTTAAACCTTTCAATTCAATTCTCATTTCTTCAACCTCGTTTATTAATAACCGCATTCATGCATACAACAAACATATTTCTGTTCATGAACTTTCACAGGCTCTTGAACTTACATCGCAAACAGATTTGAAGGATGACAATGAGATATTAAAGGGTATTGTAAGATTTGGAAGTAAAAGTGTTGTCGAAATTATGCGTTCGAGGGTTGATGTCGTTTCTGCGGACATTGATTACAGCTACAGTAAAATTCTGGATCTGATAACGGAGTCAGGTTTTTCAAGAATTCCGGTATGTTCAGAAACTTTTGACAACATAAAAGGGATTCTGTATATCAAGGATTTGCTGCCTCATGTACTTAAAGGTTTCTCTTTTCGCTGGCAAAGCATTATTCGTCCGCCGTACTATGTTCCTGAAACAAAAAAAATTGATGATCTCCTTGAAGAGTTTCAGAAAAACAAGGTACACATGGCTATTGTAATTGATGAATATGGTGGAACTTCTGGCATTGTTACTCTTGAAGATATTTTAGAAGAAATCGTAGGTGAAATAAGTGATGAATTTGATGAAGAAGAAAAGTTTTACACCCAAATCAATGAAAAGATGTATCTTTTCGATGGAAAAACCATGCTCAACGATTTCTATAAAATTACCGGATCGGATGACGCTGTATTTAATGAAGTAAAAGGGGAAGCTGATACCTTGGCCGGATTGATCTTAGAATTAAAAGGTGAAATTCCG
>Ga0302271_10001842_pt1 | contig 19817 bp, 6 predicted proteins | sample III_Bog_N1_1_FD_198767 | JGI IMG/M metagenome (GOLD analysis project Ga0302271, IMG submission 198767) | Peat permafrost microbial communities from Stordalen Mire near Abisko, Sweden - III_Bog_N1_1 | ecosystem: Environmental > Terrestrial > Soil > Wetlands > Peat | place: Sweden: Abisko... | reverse complement strand
TAGATTTAGAGAAGTGAGAGTAACACACTTTGCAATTCCTTCTCCTAAATACTTTGCACCATTCTCACCAATACTATTTTTGTAGAGATTTAGATTTAGAGAAGTGAGAGTAACACACTTTGCAATTCCTTCTCCTAAATACTTTGCACCCTTCTCACCAATACTATTTTTGTAGAGATCTAGATTTAAAGAAGTGAGAGTAACACACCTTGCAATTCCTTCTCCTAAATACTTTGCACCATTCTCATCAATGCTTTTATAACTGAGAACTAGATTTAGAGAAGTGAGAGTAACACACCTTGCAATTCCTTCTCCTAAATACTTTGCACCATTCTCACTAATACTATTACCGCTGAGATTTAGATTTAGAGAAGTGAGAGTAACACACCTTGTAATTCCTTCTCCTAAATACTTTGCACCATTCTCACCAATACTATTACTGCCGAGATTTAGATTTAGAGAAGTGAGAGTAACATACCTTGCAATTCCTTCTCCTAAATACTTTGCACCATTCTCACTAATACTATTACCTCCGAGATCTAGATTTAGAGAAGTGAGAGTAACACACCTTGCAATTCCTTCTCCTAAATACTTTGCACCATTCTCACTAATACTATTACCGCTGAGATCTAGATTTAGAGAAGTGAGAGTAACACACCTTGCAATTCCTTCTCCTAAATACTTTGCACCATTCTCACCAATAGTATTATTGTAGAGATTTAGATTTAGAGAAGTGAGAGTAACGCATTTTGCAATTCCTTCTCCTAAATACTTTGCACCATTCTCACCAATACTATTACTGCCGAGATCTAGCTTTAAAGAAGTGAGAGTAACCCACTATGCAATTCCTTCTCCTAACTACTTTGCACCAGTATCACCAATACTATTACTATAGAGATACAGATTTAAAGAAATGAGAATAACACACTTTTCAATTCCTTCTCCTAACTACTTTGCACCATTCTCACCAATACTATTACCGTTGAGATCGAGAGTCAAAGAAGCGAGAGTAACACACTTTGCAATTCCTTCTCCTAAATACTTTGCACCATTCTCATCAATGCTTTTATAACTGAGAACTAGCTTTAAAGAAGTGAGAGTAACACACTTTGCAATTACTTCTCCTAAATGCTTTGCATCATTATCACCAAACTTATTCCCATTTTTATTTAAATGAATCGAATCTATTAATAAATTAGGTGTTTCTTGTAGCTCCTTCATCAGCCATTATAGATTCTATGTGTTTATTGAAATCCTTTCAACAATAGACTCTTAGAACTTTGGAGTTTTCATTTGAATTTTATGAAACATTTGATCTCAAATGATATTCTTGTTAGATATTATTTTTAATTCTTTCCTTTTTTTATGATTTTTTTTCAATTCTCAATTACATATTTCAAATAGGTAATCTTTCACTGTTTTTCTTATAACATCCTCACAACTTGTGAAATTAAATAAGATTAACTTGAGTATTGGCGTTTTGTTCGCCAACTAAAATTAATTTGTGCATTTTCAGTTAAGAACAAACTGCTTTTTGTTTCAGATGGAAACTTGTTATTTTCGTTTGATAAGATTTTCTTTTAGTTTTTGTTCAAAACGAATATGTTAAACACTAATAACTCTTCATGCAAAAGTTAAGGGAAACATTTTTAAGGCTATTTTTAAAAGACAAGATGATATGATTCAACCGAAATAATAGAATTTGTTAAGCTTTTTGAGCAAAATTAAGGCGAATCTAAATAATTCACAGAAAAAATCCTTTTGAAAGTATTGTTTCGACAGTATTTGATTTAATTCTCTCATCTCTTTCAGAATCCCATTGAATTTACGATTCCCAGATGATAGCAGACTAAGCTTCTAGCATTCTTTATGCAAGACTATTTAATTACTTTATCGAAGACTCCATTAAGCTCTCCTCCATCTGCTTCTGATCCGTTTAACTAGAATCCGTCTTCTGGAAAAAAAGGGAAAGATTAAAACTCAAACTTAATGGTTTAAAGTTAATAAAAATTTCGGAATTTCTTAGTCAAAATGAACATCTGTTTCTTGGCAAGTTCATTAGTGTCCAGTGTAATAGTGAGGTGTTTGAGATTAACTAGAGAATGAACACATATAAAGATCTAAGCACACTGAGAAATATTTAGGTTGCAATCTATGAATGACAACTCTAAAGTCTCAAGAAGGATCAGCTTCGAGATTGATGCTGTCAGTGTTTCAATTCCAGGAGATTCAATGGTTTCCTAGTTTGCGTGGAATATTAAGGAAGTCAGAAGACGAAGATTAGAAAAGCTCTTTGATAAGCCTATCATTTCATTTTTTGATAAGAAATTACTCCCGATAGTGAGTTCAAGTTCTTAAAGCTATGAAAAACATTCGAGCGCTTAGTAGATCATTTGAAACTCTGAGATGGCAACAGGAAATGTGCTGAGTTGAGAGAGTTCTTATGAGAGGAATGATCTTTTTTTTTCTTTAAAGAATAATTTTTCCATGTTGAACTTGAGAGATCGTAGATTTTTCATGGCCTGGAAACCTAAGGAGAGTTATTTGGCTAGGGCATATTTTAGTTCGTTTTTTTGGATATTCAGATCTAGGCTTTCCAGATTTGTGAGTTGGGAGAGAAGATTGGATAACAGCAGAAAGGTTGATTATTAGCCAAGAAGGCCAGTAAGATCCAAGGAAAAACGTGTGAGCTTGTTCAAATCTGCTCGATTGAGAAGCTAGACTAGAACTGAATGGCCAATATCTCCTTTTTGAATTGATAATTCATAAAGAGAAGAATTTTCAAATCCTTCTTCTTCATATTATGGTAGATGCTCATCTACTTAGGAAATTTTGGGATGCTGCTGGAAACGCTATTTGATATTGGACGCCAGTGTTGGCCTTTCTTTTGATATTTATTACTTTTCTGTGCGCATATGTAGCCTTTATGTATCTTAATTACTTTTCTATATTTCTCTCACTTCACTCTTTTTGCAGCAGATTTACAATCTACCAATGAAATTAATAATACATAAAATTAAGGCTCATGTAGAAAACTATGTTGATTGTATTTTTGAGTTTTGGTAAGAAATTAGTTTAAAAAGGGTTACTAAAAATTAATGAAATGTAAACAATTTATCGAGTAATAATCATTAAAAAAAGCTTCATTTCGTAATTAACGTATGAGTAAATATTGCAAATTTACTGTAATGATAATTCAATTGAAAGCGAAATGAATAAAGATAAGAAGGGAATATTTTTTCTTGTAAAAAAACAAGTAAAAATATTTTTAAAGTATTAGTTTTAATAAAATATGAGAGTTGCTTGAAGACTAATATCTATTCAATTCAGATTTATAAGTAAGTTATTAAAAGAGCGTGCTTCTAGGCTATGGTATTTCGTTTTATTATGCCTTTTTACCCTAGTTTGGATGACATTTATTGTTTTTTGCTTGTTATAAATTATACTAATATTAAAAAAAGAATAGAGAAAAAATGAGTTAACACATAAGGAGAGATCAGTCCGTGGCTTGATGAAGCTAAATGAAAATGTAACCTTACAGAAGAATACGTTGATAACATAGAACAAGGATAGACTCGAAGACCTTGATTTACATTAATTCTGTAATAGTTGTAAAAATCAAGAATGATAAAATTAATTGCAAAAACCAAAACTGCAAAACTGGCATGAAAGTACAGTTGTTTTTTTAAATCAAAATGAGCCATTTTTAGTGTTTATTGATTGATTTAGACAGTTTCAAAGAGAAAATCCCTAACTATTAAATAGACCCCCTCTCCTTTTTTTTCAAAATCAAGGATGGATTTTTAAATACTATTATTGTTAGACAAGTCAAACAGACACAAACTACGATTATTATTATAAAATGCCATTTGTAAATAGTTTACTTCTGAATTAGAATTATTGAATCCCAGATACTGTATTTGTTATTACTCTCTCTCTCTCCCTCAGTATTCAAAGGAATTTAAGGTTCCCATTTCATAATTGACTAAACTTCTTGCGTTCTTTATGCAAGAAAGTTTTACTAATTTCTCGAAGTCCTACTCTTCTAATCCAATTATCTGGATATTGTTAAATGAAAAGAAACTGAAAGAAGGAAATACAAATTCGATAGTTTGGAGTCGTTTGAAATTGCGGAACTTTTTTGTAATGGATAGCATCTGATTCTTCTAAATTTTATCAACTCCTATGATAAGCGATAAGTGTCTGAGATTAACTAGATGCTAAACGCTCAAAAAAATACTGGAAAAATGTGAAGAGTTTAGTTGGCAATAAATAAGTGACAACTTCAGGGTCTCAAGATGTACCATTTTCGAGATTGATGTTACCAGTGTTTCAAGTCCAGGCGATTCCAATTTTTCTTCCTTGACATACAAGATTAAGGAAGTCAATTGGCGGAGATTATTAAAGCTCTTTGATAAGACAAGCATTTCACTATTAGATATCTTGTTTTTTCCCATGGTGAGTTCAAGTTATTAAAGTTTTCTAAATTCACCCAAAACCTGGTAGATCATATGAAACCCTGAGATATCAAGAGGAACAGTGATAAGTTTAGCTTATTTTTCTGTGAGTATTGTTCTTTTTTCTTAGTTTGAATTGCATTGAGACATATTCAATTTGAGGAATCTTAGTTCTTTAATGGCCTACAAGCCCAGGGAGAGTTGCTTTGCTCGATCATTATCGAGTTCATTTTGCCGTATGATCAACTCGAGGCTTTTCAGGTTAGTGAGCTTGGAGAGGAGATTGGATAACAGCAGAAATATTGATTATTAGCCAATTAGATCAGTAAGATCTAAGGTAAAATGTTTGAGTCTGTTTAGATCAGCTCGATAGTGAAGCTGAACTAAAATTGAACGGCCAATATCTCGTTTTTGGATTGATAATTCGTAAACATTGAGATCACCTGCTTAAGAGAAATGTGTTGGTTTTATGTAAGTTAATAGCCCAGAAGAATTATCATATCCTTCTTCTTCTCTGTCCTCTTCATATTTTGGAAGGTATTCATCAGTTTAGGATATCTAGGAAACCTGCGGAAAATGTTATTTGTTATTGAAAGCCAGTGTTGGCTTTTCTTTTGGTAATTGTTTCTTTTTAGTGTACATATGATCTTTATGCATATTAATTACTTTTTTTCACTTCTCTCTCTTATTCAATAAGTTAATAATCTACCAATGAAGTAAATAATTAACAATAGAAACCTTATGTAGAAGATTTAGTTGATTGCATTCTTTGCGAATAAAACCCATATTTTTTTTGAATCAGTAAGAATTTTGAGAAAAATATCTTAAAAAATAACTTCATTTCATATTGAAAATCAATGTGCAAATTGTAAATTTATTGTAATGGTTGTTCTTACATAAATCAAACATCTTATTATTCTCCTCCCCCATCACATAAAATTACATATTTATTTGTATTATTTTGAGGATAAATATTTTTTTGGATTTGAATTGGTATTTACAAAAAAAATCACCATCTCATACATAAAAATAATCAAATAAAAAAAATATTTCATTCATTCAATCATTGTTAGGTCTAAGATATTAGAGAGAGAAAAATAGCTGGCCAATTTGCTAACGAATTATTATTGTTGTTGATGTGAAAATAGACTGATGTTGAATTAGTTCTCTCATAATTCAAAGGGATCTTAAATTAGCATTTAATAATTAACTAAGCTTCTTGCATTTTTCTTGCAAGACAATTCAATTGCTGTCATCCAGTCTCCATTATACTTTCCTCCTTCTGCTTCTCCTTCTTTTTCCCCTTAATTTTACATTCTTCCAAATAAAAGCAAGCCATTAGCCATTAACTCAAATTTAATCGTTTGGAGTTCTTTGAAGTATTTAAATTTCTTTGTCAAAGCAACCACCTGCTTCTTCGCAATGTTACTTGTTTCCATAAAAATTGTGAGGTGTTTGAGATTAACTAGAGGCTGAATGCACTAAAATATGCAAGAAGTCTAAACAAGGCTTATTTTGCATCTAAAAAATGAAAACTCCAGCTTTTTGAGAAGCACCATTTTTGAGATTGATTTGGCTAAAGCTTCGATTCCTAGGGCATTAGTCATTTTATTTTCGAAAAGAAAATTATTCCCAATGGTGAGTTCAAGTTCTTGGAGTTTTGTGAATTTGCCAAGCATCACAGAAACACTAATAAATCCGTTGACATCAAACAGATTTTTGTTTAGATTTAGAGCTAAAGTTGTAAGAGTGAAGGCAAGTTAAGAGAGCCCTTGAGCTAGGAAAGTTATTCCTTGATCGCTAAAGTTACATTAGTACATGTTGAACTTGAGAGATCGTAGTTGTTTCATGGTTTGAAAGCCTAGGGAGAGTTGCTCAGCTTGGAAATCTTTTATTTCATTTTGCTGGATGATCAAATCAAGGTTTTCTAGGTTTGCGAGCTTAGAGAGAAGGATAGATAACAGCACACAAGTTGATTCTTAGCCCATTTGATTTGTAAGATCCAATTCGACATGTGTGAGTTTATTCATATCAGCTTGTTTGAGAAGTTGAGTAAGCTCTAAATTACCAATGTCTTGTTTTTAGATTGATAATTTGTAAGACTCGTAATTTGAACCTGTTGGAGGAAGATGTGTTTATTTCTCGTGCGTTAATAGTCCATAAGAAATTTCCTATTCTTCATCTTTTTCATATTCTGGAAGATCTTCGTCAGCTTTGAGTAGCTATTCAAGCTTCCGAAAATGTTTCTTGTTATTATTGAATAGTGAGATATTTTCAGTTAATGGTTATTGATTATCTGTGTATCTTTGCATGCTGTTATGTGGGTTTATTATTTTTTTGATTTTTCTCTCTCTTTATTCTATCTTTCTCTTTTCCAACATTTATCTGTTTTTCCAATAATGCAATAATTAAAAAAAGAAACACTTAAGATTGGCTGGTTGATTGCAATTTTTGGAACATTCTTGCCAAGAGATTAGTAATAAAAAAATATCAAACATTTTGAGTTTACTATTTGATTTTCAGATTAAAAAAATACATTATTTCCTAGATATCATCTGAAAACAAATCACAGAATCATATTTAACTGTTTGAGCAAATTAGTTTTTCATTTTAAATTTCTTTTAGTTCTTGGTTTGCAAGAGCTTTTATTGCCTTCATCAAATATGGAATCATCGCCGTTTCAGTAATTGTTTTTGTTGAGTTTTCTTTTATTTTCGCTTTGACTTTCTCCGGATCGATTTTTTAACTCCTCAAATATTCATCGTCCATTACATTCATGGAAGAGGTGACATAAGAGAGTTCTTCAACTTCCTCGAGATTTTAATAAGTAAATCCTTGCTGAGTTTACGCTGAAATAACTAACAATCTCGAGAATTTCTTCTCCTAGTTTTGTTCTCTCCTCCAAATTTTCTTCTGAAGCCTCTTCTTTTTGCAGTTCCTTGATTTTCGATTCGTGCATTCGACTGTAAGAATAAGTCACGATTTCGACATCGAGAATTTCATACAATTATTTTTAATAGTTCGTTTTTAGTAATTCCATGTTTCATGTTTTCATCGGAGACAACGCAATAGGCGCTAGCAGAATTGATGTATGAAACGTGTTGATCAGTGAGCGCTGAATCAAAAGTAAAACCACAAATCTGATTGAAAGCACTACCGCCTGTGATGACAACTCCGCGCTGATTGAATCCCACAAAACCAGCTTGACCACCAACTAAGCCGTGCATACCGATTGCTCCCTTGCCTGTGACTCCATTAACTGTGTTTTCTGGTGATGCAATTGGAATTGTTTTCGCTGGATCGAATACGACTGCTGCTTTTGAAAAATTAGAATCCTTGTGTTGCTAGCAGCGTTGAACATAAAATGGATTGACCTAGATAGAGGAATGATTTGAAGATTTGATTAGATGAAGAAGTGATTTAGCCTTGGCCAGCGACTGCGAGAGGGAGATTTTCGTAGCATGAAACTGCCTGTCTAAAGTAATTGTGTGCTTGAGAAGTAATTGAAAAGTGCTTGTTTCTGGAATAGTGCATCGAGATTGATAAACTAATTGGTGGATGCCGATATCTTCTGGCTGAAAACCTTTCACGTAATAGAGCATATAGCTGTTTGTGTTTATTGTGCAGAAGATCTTACCTGACGTGAGATTGGTGATTTGTGTCAATGGGATTTTCTTGATAGAGAGAGTGTTCAGATCTGTCGAGACTTATTTCACGTTCGAATTTGTGTTAGCTAGACCTGCGGAGAGAAGAGAGATCCTACCATCTTGCACGATTTCAGCTTGTTGGAGAGCTTGAATTTGAAAATTTTGTACTCCGTCTTGTTATGTGTTTACAGTGATCTTTGTGTCGAGGAGGTTGAATTTATCTTGTAAATCGGAGTTGAGATTCGCATCAGTTCCTTGGAGAGTTGCGATGTCGGTTGTGCATTTCGTGAAGGACTTGTTAAGGGAATCGATCTGCGAGTCTTGGAAAGTGTCTCTCATTTAGGTTCCTGTGATTTCTGATGTGAGCTGGTTTTTCAGGTCGAGTACCTTGGTTTTCAGATCGGTGGTGTCGTTGGTGAGTTGTTACAGAGAAGTTGTGTTGCACTTCTGATTAAATGTTATGGTGGAATTCAATGTTGCAGAAGTGTTATCGAGATTTATGTAGACTTGGTTGATGCGGTCATCAATTCGTGCGATTGCTATTCTGATTTGTTGCTTGTTGGTCGTTGTCTCGAGAGTACGTTTGTGATGAAGGTATTCTGAGCTGCATCCTAAGCAGTTGTTGTTGTGATGAAGGCATCTTGTTGTGATTTAATGGTAGCGATTTGAGCAGATAAAAGTTTGTCCTGGTATTACCCGATTGAGTATGGGTTTTGCATTGGAAAAATGTGAATTTTTAAAAATTCAAGGGAAATTAATTTAATAGAAGACTATGACAAGCGAAGAGTTGATTTGAGAAAAAAAGCTACTAGTCAAACAAACGATAGACCGTTTTGGATTCTCGAATCTCTCGATGATTTTACGCGGTAGGGTTTGATTGAGAAGGGTTAAGAAACTTATTAATTAATTTTTCGATGATAAGCGAATGACAAAAGAAGAACAAGCAGAATTAGATCTATTGCAAAACGAAGTTTAAAAAAAAGAACAAGAGAGAGCAAAACGATTAAGCGAGGAACAGAAAAAATTGGACAATAGAAATATTTTGAAAGTTGTTTATGATAATTTTAATGATGTTGTGTTTAAACCAGTGGAAAAAGCAATTTCAAAGTCGATCGATGGTGCGATGAATGTTTTGGATTCTGTAAGCAGTTTGTACACAAATCGATATTACATTCTCGCTGCAATTATTTTGATCATCGTATTTATTAAGAAAGTTTGAATGGGGGTTCTTTTGAACCCCCTGATATTCGAGCTTGCTCGAACAATTATTAGATTTCTTTTTCTTCACTTTTTTTTATTTAAGTTTTATTGTCTGGTAATGTTCAAGCAGACTATTTTAATATATTTTGTGATTATGAAGGAGTAATTGGTTGCCCAATAAACTATTGCTCGATTTCGCCTTATTTCTATTCTGCTGTTTTTTCTTAAAATGTTGATTCTTCGTCTTCTTCATCGTAGGAGTTTGTAAGAACTCCTCGTGATACGAGTTTCCTTGTATCATCTTTGTCATCTTCTTCTTGGGGTAATAATTCTTTGAAGTCTTCTAACTCGAGTAAATTTTTATGTAATTATTTTTTTATCTCATCGTTTTCAAGTTACTTAAAACTGTACAATTCGTTTATTGTTATGTTGAGAGGATACTGTTTCCAATTAAGAAATGGTGTGAAAATAACATCTGGAAGATCGCTTGAGCTTGCAACAGAAATTAATGTCCTATTTTAATTTTAATTAAGCAAATTAATTTTCTTCCAATTCCTTGCGATAGTTGTCTGAAGATAAACCAACTAGCTAAATTTAATTATTCAATTTTTTGTATTTCTTAATTAACAGCATCCACAATTGTACCCAATTTTTCTTTCGGAATTTTTATGTCACCATTTTCATCTTTTCTAAAATTATTTATGAAAGCTTAAATATTGACTTCTGGTGCTTTTTGAAAACTAGATCCTTGATCAAATTCATTTCTTTGTGCGTTATTGTAATGGAGATCGTTGAATTTTGTTTTCTTTTCTGGCTTGTACAGAATGTTTCCAGGATGATCACTTTTTTAGAACTCCCATTCTTCTAACATCTAAATTGATTTCCCTCTTGACCGATTATTGTGTTTATGTTTTTTGTGAATGTTTGGTTTCCCTTTTTGAAGAGAACTTTGTTTTTCAGAATTCTCACAGTATCTCTGATTTAGAAAATTTAAAATGCTTTGGATACAGTTTCTGCGTTTGCAATAATTTGTTCAGTATCTCGGAAACTTATTCTGTTAGCTTCCTTCTGAGTCATTTTAATTGCTGAGTGATCTGTTTCGTTGTAGAAATCCACGAGCTCTTAGAGATTGTCAATGAAACTCTTCGTTTTGTGCAGAATCTGAAACTTTGTTATTTTATCTCGAATTGTTCTATTGAAACGTTCGATTAACATTGTTGCATTTGGCTACGTGGATTTGTTAAAAACTAAAACTCTGATTTAATGTTCGTCTAAAAGTGAAAGGCCTTTATTATTATTAAATTCGGTTTCCGCGTCAAACGAAAGACTTTTCATCGTTACCTTTGAAAGGAAGGCTTCGAAAATGTTCCTGAGAGATTCAGCTGTTTTATTCTTGAGTGAAATTGCCCAAGCAAATCGAATGTTCATTTCGATCTTTGTGAGCAGAATTCCATAGCCTTGATTTTTAGAAGCAAATTATTTGAAGAAAGTTAAATAGCATTAAAAAGAACCTGGTGGCGCTGCAATTGAAATGCTCAAGTCATCATTGATATTGTTTTTGTTGGCATAGATTTGTTTCACATAAACATTTTTCAGAACTTCCTTGATTCGTTTCAGAGTGTATTTCCCGTTTAACTTTTTATAAAATCGGCTGTCGAAGTTAAATCTCGGTTATAAATTTGCAATATAACCGCATGACCTGCGTCCTATGAGTTCGTGAGAACTCCTATCTCTTGTTATTCCATGAAAGATTGGGCTATATCAAAATGGGCGTAAAATTATTTGCGTCCTCGGAGTTCGCGAGAACTCATATTTAATTGAGATAAAATGGGGATGTGAGAAAAATTGTAAAAGAGAAAAAATTAATTCACTAGGAAATATCATCCCCAGTGTAGAATTGAGCTTCTTGCAAATCAAATTCTGCTGCAAGCTTTTTGAGATCGTTTAATTCTTCGATACTGATTTTGAGAGGCTTAATTTTGAAAGCAGATTCGATTTCTTCTTCGGTCATATTCAAAAGTCTTCGTCTTGCTGAAATCAGAGTTTCGTTTGATGATCGAATTTTCTTTACGAATAATTTTGTGAAAATCCACGTTCATTGAGAAAAAAAGTGATTTGCCGAGTGTTTCAGGATAAGCAATTGTGACATTTGAATTTTTTTCGAGAAAAGAAAAGTACTTCGTAATATTGTTGCTAATGAAACTTTCGAAAAGTTCTTTGATGTTCTTTTGGACTTTGGAGCGTTGAGAAACGATTGATTTTTGTTTTGAGAGAAGTTGAGCGATCATTTTGGATAAATTGATTTTTTAGTAGTTCAGTAATGAGAATGAACATTGAATTTTTTTTTTAAAAAAAGATAGACTGATGTTGGTTTAGTTCTCTCATAATTCGAAGATATCTTAAATTAGAATTTAATAATTAACTAAGCTTCTTGCATTTTTCTTGCAAGATGATTCAATTGCTTTCCGCCAGTTTCCATTAAACTCTCCTCCTTCTACTTCTCCTTCTTTTTCCCATAAATATTCAATTCTTCCAAATGAAAGTGAGCCAATAGTCATAAACTCAAATTTAATCGTTTGGAGTTTTTTGAAATTCTTGAATTTTTTTGTCAAAGCAATCACCTACTTCTTCGCAATGTTACTTGTTTCCATAAAAATTGTGAGGTGTTTGAGATTAACTAGAGGCTGAATGCACTAAAAGATGCAAGGATTCTAAACAAGGCTTATTTTGCATCTAAAAAATAAAAACTTCAGCTTTTAAAGAAGGACCATTTTTGAGATTGATTTGGTTATTGCTTCAATTCCAAGGGCATTAATAACTTTATTTTCAAAAAGAAAATTATTCCCAATGGTGAGTTCAAGTTCTTGGAGTTTTATGAATTTACTAAGCATCACAGAAACACTTTTTAATCCATTGACATCAAAAGGATTTTTGTTTAGATTTAGAGTTAAAGTCGTAAGAGTGAAGGCAAGTTAAGAGAGCCCTTGGGCCAGGAAAGTTATTCCTTGATCGCTAAAGTTACATTAGTACATGTTGAACTTGAGAGATCGTAGCTGTTTCATCGTCTGAAAGCCTAGGGAGAGTTGCTAAGCTTGGAAATCTTTTAGTTCATTTTGCTGGATGATCAAATCAAGGCTTTCTAGGTTTGCAAGCTTAGAGAGAAGGATAGATAACAGCACACAAGTTGATTCTTAGCCCATTTGATTTGTAAGATCCAATGCCAAATGTGTTAGTTTGTTCATATCAGCTCGCTTGAGAAGTTGAGTCAGCGCTAAATTGCCAATGTCTTGTTTTTAGATTGATAATTTGTAAGACTTGTGATTTGAACCTGTTGGAGAAAGATGTGTTTATTTCTAGTGATTTAGTTACCCATAAGAAATTTCATATTCTTCATCTTTTTCACATTCTGGAAGATCTTCATCAGCTTTGAGTAGCTATTAAAGCTTCCGAAAATGTTTCTTGTTATTATTCGCTAGTGAGATATCTTCAGTTAATGGTTATTTATTATCTACTTACTTCTACATGCCTTTATAAGGGTTTATTATTGTTGGATTTTTCTCTCTTTTGTTCTCTCTTTCTCTTTTCCAACATTTATCTGATTTTCCAATAATTTAATAATTAATAATAGAAACAAACACTTACGATGGGGCTGATTGATTGCATTTTTGGGAGCATTCTGGTCAAGAGATTAGTAATAAAAAAATATTAATAATTTTGAGTTTTTTATTCAATTTTTAGATAAAATTACTTCGTTTCTTAGATATCATCTGTTTACAAATCACAGAATGGTTGGTAATTGAGTTTACTTTTTTAAGAAATATTTATATGAAGTATTTTAAACAAAAGGAATTATTTGTTAAATAAATAGGTAATTGGCTGACTAGGAATAACTTTAGCTTATTTTAAACGAATGAATTAAAGGTTTGTCTAAAAATTCCAAGTAACACTGAGAAAGAGTGGTGATCAAGATTTTATGCTTGTGGTTTGAAATAAACAAAAAATGTTAGAACAACATTCTCCTTATGCAAAATAAAAGAAAAAGAGACAATCGCCTCACATGATTTCTTTAGCAAGTCATGGGATTACTTCTTAGAAATATCAAATAGAATTCTGCCTGGGAACGAAATTTGATTTTTCAAATAATAATTGAAGAAATTCTAAGGGAGTTTTCTCGGAAAGAAAGCTTAAAATGAGGAGGGGATGGATGATAAGATAGGTCTCTCCTTAAAATAATATTTATGGGAGATTTTTTCTTAATAATTCTAATTTTGACAAAAAACCCGCTATCTCTCCTCTACTTTTCTGTGAGATTCAGCATTATTAATTATTTTTAAAAGTTAAATAAGAAAATAAGTTGTTCTTATTTATGCATAGGAACACAAACTTCTGCCGAATATTTCTTGAGAGACTTATTATTTTATTGTATTCATTCAGCATAAGCTACTATTAATATCAGAAGGAAACTTAGGGAAAAGATAAAAGATATTTTTTTTAAAGAGAAGATGATAGGATTCTGCCTAAATAGAATATTTTTTAATAGGCTTTTTGAGCAAAATTGTTGCGAATCTGGATGAATCACTGAATAAGTAAGTTCTTCTGAAAATAGAATATTAGTACAAAAAGAAACAGTGTGTTTGATTTTATTTTCTCTTTCTCTCTTTCATGATTTCATTGAAAAGATGGATCCAGATGATAGTAGACTAAGCTTCTTGCATTCTTCATGCAAGATTATTTAGTTACTTTCTTAAAGACTCCATCTTCTGGTAAAAAACCTAAAGAGCTAAACCAAAACTTAATAGTTTAAAGTTTTTTGAAATTTCGGAATGTCTTTGTCATAGCTAATATCTGTTTCTTTGGAAGTTCATATGTGTCCAGTGCAATAGTGAGGTGTTTGAGATTGACTAGAGGATGAACACACACAAAGATGCAAGCAAACTCAGAAATTGCTAGGAAGCAACCTAGAAATGATAACTCCAGGTTCTCAAGAAGTATCAACTTTGAGATTGATGTTGCCAATATTTCACGTTCAGGGGATTTAATGGTTTCATGGTTTGCGTGGAATATTAAGGAAGTCAGAAGATGAAGATTAGAAAAGCTCTTTGATAAGCTTATCGTTTCATTTTTTGATAAGTAATTACTCCCAATGATGAGTTCAAGCTCTTAAAGCTATGGAAAACATCCCAGCGCTTGGTAGATCGTTTGAAACTATGAGATTTAACCAGTATTGAGTTTTTCGAGTTATTCAAAGAGGAATGATCTTTTTTCTTTGAAGTGTAATTTTTCCATGTTGAACTTGAAAGATCGTAGTTTTTTCATGGCTTAGAAACCCAGGGAGAGTTCTTTGGCTTGGGCGTCTTTTAGTTTGTTTTTTTTGATCTTCAGCTCTAGATTTTTCAGATTAGTGAGTTTGGAGAGAAGATTGGATAACAGCAAAAAGGTTGATTATTAGCAAATTAGATCAGTAAGATCCAAGGAAAAACGTGTGAGTTTGTTGAGATCTGCTCGATCGAGAAGCTCCACTAAAACTGAATGACCAATATCTCGTTTTTGGATTGATAATTCATAATGGTGGGGATCATATTTTAAAGGGAGATGTGATGGATTCAGGTGAATTTATAATCCAGATTTCTTATCAAATCCTTCTTCATCCTCTTCTTCTTCGTATTATGGTAGATATTAATCTATTTAGGATATTTTGGGAAGCTGAGGGAAATTCTATTTGTTTTTGAACGCCAGTGCTGGATTTACTTTTAATAGTTATTACTTTTCAGTGTGCATATGTGTAGCCTTTAAGTATCTTAATTTCTTTTCTAAAATTCTCTCACTTCTCTCTTTTTTGCAGCAGGTTTACAATCTATCAATGAAATTAAAAATTATAAAAATTCAACCTCATGTAGACTATTTTAATTGTATTTTTTAAGGTTTTTGGTAAGAAATTAGTAAAAAAAAGAAACTCAAATCTTTTGAAATGTAAAGAGGTTTTTGAATAATTCATAAAAATGCTTCATTTCATAATAAACATATGTGAATTTTTAGCAATATTGTTTTTAAAATAAATTCAGTCTTAGACAAGATAATAAAGATAGGAAGAGAGAGCATTTTATTTATCAAGCACATAAAAGTATTTTTTAATGGTTTTCTTTTAATTTTTCATGGAAGTTGTTTGAAGACTAATTTTTAGTTAATTAAAATTAAATTGGGTATTATTGAGTGAACATGCTTGTAGGCTATGATATTCGATTTTTATTTTGTCTTTGTACCCTCGTTGAGTTTAATTTATTGTTTTTTTACTTATCTTTTGGGTGATTTAATGTTTATTTGAAAATTCAAGAAATGTATGCAAAAACAAAACGATAAAACTGACATGAAAGCATTGAATTTAGGAAGTTTCAAAGAGAAAGTCACTGGTTACTTAATAGATTTCCCCTTTTTAACAAAATTGAGGTAGGATATATAAAATCTTTAATACTAGATGAACAGACAAAACCTATGAAAAATAATTGTAAATGACTTTTGAGCAAAAACATAGCGAGTCTGAATATGCTTCTAAATTTTCTAGTTCTGTAATCCAATTAATTAATCTCAGAGACTGTATTTCGTAATACTCTCTCTCTCTCTCTCACTATTAAAAGGAGTATATCATTTTATAATTGACTAATCTTCTTGCATTTTTCATGCAAGAAAGGTCGATTTCTTTCTTGAAGTCCTCCTACTCTTTTAAAGTAATTTCGAATCCATATCCCAAAAAGTATTTTACTGTAAAGAAATTTAAAGAAGGGAATACAAATTAGATAGTTTGAAGTCGTTTGAAATTGCAGAACTTTTTTGTCATGGATAGCATTTTATTGTTCTAAATTTCATCAACTTCGAGGATAAGCGATAAGCGTCTGAGATTGACTAGATCCTAAACGCACCAAAAAATACTGGAACAATGTGAAGAGTATAGGTTGCAATTTTTAAATGACAACTTCAGAGTCTCAAGAAGGACCATTTTCGAGATTGATGTTACCAGTGTTTCAAGTCCAGGCGATTCCAATTTTTCTCCCTTGACATACAAGATTAAGGAAGTCAATTGGCGGAGATTATTAAAGCTCTTTGATAAGACAAGCATTTCACTTGCAGATATGTTGTTTTCCCCTATGGTGAGTTCAAACTATTAAAGATATCTAAACTCACCCAAAATCTGATAGATCATTTGAAACCCTGAGATATTAAGAGGAACAGTGCTGAGTTTAGATTCTTCTTCTGTGAGTATTTTTCTTTTTCCATAGTTTGAGTTGCATTGATACATATTAAATTTGAGAGATCTTAGTTCCTTAATGGTTTACAAGCCCAGGGAGAGTTATTTTGCCTGGGAGTCTTCTAGTTCATTTTGCCGTATGATCAACTCGAGGGTTTTCAGATTAGTGAGCTTGGAGAGAAGATTGGATAATAGCAGAAAGGTTGATTATTAGCCAATTAGATCAGTAAGATCTAAGGAAAAATGTTTGAGTCTGTTTAGATCAGCTCGAAGGTGAAGCTGAACTAAAATTGAATGGCCAATATCTCGTTTTTAGATTATAATTCATAAACATTGAGATCACCTGCTTAAAAGAAATGTGTTGGTTTTATGTGAGTTAATAGCCCAGAAGTATTATCATGTCTTTTTTCTTCTCCGTCATTTTCTTCATATTTTGGAAGGTATTCATCAGTTTAGGATATCTAGGAAACCTGCGGAAAATGTTATTTGTTATTGAACGCCAGTGTTGGCTTTTCTTTTGGTAATTGTTTATTTTCAGTGTACATATGGCCTTTATGCATGTTCATTACTTTTCTTTCTTTCAATTATTGTTCTCTCTTCCAATAAACTAATAATCTACCAATAAAGTAAATAATGAATAATAGAAAGCCTTATGTAGAAGATTTGGTTGATATTATTCTTTGAGCTTTTTAGGAGGAAATTAGAAGAGAACCCCTTAAATATTTGTGAAGTATCAAGAGTGTTTTGAGAAAATTAATCATAAAAACAATGATTAATTTCATATTGATAATCAATGTAGATAACAACAGAAAAGAAGATAATAAGCAAAGCAAATTTGTAAGATTTAATGAGAAATCTGTGAGTCTATTTCTGCTCAGATTGAGAAGCTAAATCAGCACTTTTTTTACCAAAGTATCCTCGAATTGATAATTTGAAAGGTTTGAAATTTGAACTTATTGGAGGTTGACGTGTTAGTTTCTAATAAATCCATAACCCAGAAGGAAAATCGTTTTGTACGTCATCCCCAAATACTGGAAGTTCTTCATCATCTTTGAGCAACAAGGAAAGATAGGAAAATTTTGAGAGCTGTTGTTGTTGCTTTTCCCTAGGCATATTTATTTCTGTATGAGTGAGTATGTAAATTTGTTTTTTGATCCTTACTCTTTTTCTTTTTTCTCTCGAATTTAGGATTAAAAATAATTAAAATAGTCAGGAATCAGTTGTGTTATTTCGCATTCAATCTGAAAATTAGTATTAAATTACATTTCAAATCTTAACAACAAAAAGAAGTAAGAGATTCTCTCTTTCTCTTCAAGATCTATCTTGAAAGTTTTAGTGTGTTCTCATAAATATGTTCCTTTGAAGCTTTTACAGATTCATTTGCGGAGATATAATTAAGAGAAAACAAGAGAATAAAGATAAAAAGAAAATATAATAAATTGTATTAAACCATATAAATTGATTTTTCTTAAAAGGATTATCTTTTAAGAAGAAATGTGGGCTATTTGAAGACTAATCACAGGCCAGCTCAACTTTTTTCAGAAAGTAACGTTAGAACGTGCTAAAATGCTATGGTCTTAGATTTTTAATTTGATTTTTAAGCCCTCGTGGGGGTTGTATTTATTCCTGTATTGCTAGCTCTCGATTCGTTAGACAACATTCTTCTGAAGGGCTACTAAGGAGACATAATATCAGTGTTTATCGATCTAAGCACTTAATTTGCATCCGCATGTTTCGGAGATTGCTGGATTTACTGGAATACTTGTTGATTCGAACTTTTTGGAATAAAATACCCTAGAACTTAAATAATCTTCCCTTATCTCCATACACCTTTAACTTATGCATGATTTCTAGCAAAATAAAATGTTCCATTCCCATCTTATTTGTCTTTGCTCCAATGACCTATGTATTTGCTTCCATCAAGATAATCAATCAGTCCTAAACCTTATTTTTGATCATTTCTAAACTCTCCTTAATAAGTCACTCCTGATGGCCATGACATCTTCCCACTTCCAGACATTTTGTTATTCTCCCAATGACCTTCATAGACAATCCCATTCGACCATGTGTAGATCCCCATACCACTGACATTATTGTTTTAGAAATCACCTTTATATGATTAGTTATTTCCCATGATAAGTCTACCTTTTCCTGTTTTCTTCCCATCTACAAATAGTCCTTCATATCTTGAATAATGAGGGAACAATTATACTTCTATCCCTTTCCCATGTTGTCTATCAGCTTCCCAGAATCCATCATAAAATGACCCTGAAAAATGCTAGAACCGACCTTTTCCAGAGAATTTATTTTATTTCCATTCACCGATGTAATAGCTGCGATTGTTGTATTCTATTTTCCCGATTCCTTGGATCTAATCATTCTCCCATTAGCCTTCATAGCTGTGAACAAAATAGCAACAACAAAAAGTTAATTTTTAAATCTAAAAATTGGTTGTTTATTTCCAAAGTTTGTTTTATATTTTATCTGCTTCTTTCTTACAGTGTATTATCCGGCCATATTTGTATCCCTTTCCCACATCGCTTGTCATCTTTCCATTCACCCATAAAAACAGTTCCATCTAAAAACGTCTATCTTCCAATTCCATTTCGTTTTTTGTTCAGAAAATCCCCTTAGAAGAATCCTCCTTGAACAAGAATCGAAGGCGAATTAAATTATGTATTATTTGAAAGATGATCTCTGAGATCTTCAACCTTATGACTATGTGAAGATATCGATTTATTCAGTGAGCGCTGCTGTAATGTTTTCTAAGTATTTCCTCTGCTTAAACTGCCTTGCTTATGAAAATGATTATTACTGTGATTATCTACTAAAACATGATCTGATTTCGAATTTTTAGATTCATTTGAGTCTTCCACTACAGTCCAGTAATTCTTATTCCCTAAATTCCCACTTCTATCGGAAAATAGATTATCTATTAACTTTTCCTTTATTTTCACATCCTCTTCATCTGATCCTTCATAGTTACCATCACTCTCTTAAATTTCATCTTCTTCTTATTTTTGAGCTTCTTGTTCTCCACCTTTCTTTGACCCTTGAACTACTTGTTTTTGAAGTTTCTAATCTTTCTGCAAATTATTTTATCCAATACCATTAAGTCCTTGTATTTCTTCGATGTTTTTCCCAAATACTCTAATATCTCTTTGCTAAGTGTCTCTCTGCAATTCACCATGATCTCCTTTTGATAAATAAAAAGCCAAGAAACTTCTTTAGAAATGCGTTATTAATTCACCCTCTGATGCGAAGTTAATCCCC
>Ga0302271_10001841_pt1 | contig 19843 bp, 8 predicted proteins | sample III_Bog_N1_1_FD_198767 | JGI IMG/M metagenome (GOLD analysis project Ga0302271, IMG submission 198767) | Peat permafrost microbial communities from Stordalen Mire near Abisko, Sweden - III_Bog_N1_1 | ecosystem: Environmental > Terrestrial > Soil > Wetlands > Peat | place: Sweden: Abisko... | reverse complement strand
GATAAATATCCCAAGAGCTGATTCTCTGTTTGTTATTTAGTTAGTCCCCGTAAACAATAACAATTAAAGGTTATGTTTATTTAATGTACAATCAGCAGATGTACAAGGCATCTATCCCTCTTATTGAGAGAAGGCAGTTTGAGAGAATGAAATATTTCATTTAGTGTTTAAGTTATTTCAGTTACTATTCGCATTTATTTGTTTTGTTTTCCAAAGATACAATTAATTAAGGAATGAAACAACAACAAAAAAACATAAAAATAAAGATTCGTTTTGAGGATCTTAGACTCAAGAATACATTTAATAATATTTTTTTCTGCTTCTACCAAGACATAATATCTCTCTCCCTTTAATTATTTTTATTCTTTGTAATAAAATATAAAAGTTCCAATGAAGATGAGCTTGCAATTATATGGAGGAAATGAGTTTTTTATTTTCTCATCTACTTTTCCAAAAATATTTTAGTAAAAAAAGATAGCTTATTTTTCATAAGCAGTGCTAAAAATATTCTAGCAAATTCCTGATTTATGTTGAAAATATCCAACAAGAAACAATCCTCATTGCTTTAAACAAATTCAAAATCCACCACACTTTTGGCTATGATTCTTGATTAATTTTAGTTTTTATTAATTAGATCCTGCAAGTATTCTTAATAATGCAAAGCTAAATTAAAAAGTATCTCAGTTAATGATGCTGTATCCGTAGAATTATCAATCAAAACTAGGAAAAATCAACAAACGTATGGTTAAAATATGATTATCTATGAAAAAAAGATTTGGCTGTGAAGATTAATAGAAGAAAAAAGATGTTTTTTTGAGTTATTAGTTAGCAGTTTCTTATTAAACCGAATTAGATATTCTCTCTCTTACACACACATAACTAGCGTGGTAAATATAAAAGAAAAAAATCTTAAGCAAGAACAATTAAGAGGCTAAAAGATATTAAAATCACTTAAAATTATCTCCTAGAAAAATACGTACATATAAAATGTTCAGCAAACTCGCCAAACAAACTAGCTCTTTCAGCACTCTCATGAAGAGACTAGCTTTTTAGCCTAAAATGAACTTCGCTGGTAACACAACAAGCAGATTGAATATATTGAAGAGAAATACAGGCTTTTTTTGAGATTCTCATGTTTCTTGACTTTACCTAAATATTTGTGACACCCTCAATATTTTCGTGGTTCTTAAGTTTATTTTATTGGATGTTAAATACCAACAGTTATTCGTAAATACTCTAAGGAACACGAATGGATTGAATACGACGAAGAGGCTAAGGTAAAGCGTTTATCATATCTCAAAGAGTGTTTTACTAATGATGTATTTTATGCTTGATCACAGACAGGATTAGTTGGAATCACTTCTCATGCTGCAAACGAGCTCGGTGACATTGTGCACATTGAGTTCCCTGATATTGGTACAAAGTTTGCTATTGGATAGTCCATTGGCTCGATTGAATCAGTTAAAGTAGCTGCTGATGTCTTTGCACCAGTCGATGGAGAAGTTGCCAAGGTATGAGACTTTATGAGCGTTTTTTTAGTTTTGTAAAAATACAAGAAAAGGATAGAATTTTCTAAAAAACTGCAAAAGCTAAAGAAACAAAAAGAATTTGATATTTTTTGTCCTTTGACAGATTGACTTATTGTTAACTTTTTCTGTTAGATCAACGAGGCTGTCAATGAAGACCCAGCTTTGGTGAATTCTGATCCCAACTTGAATTGGTTCTTGAAAATTAACGTGAGCAGCGTTAAGCAAATCAACGATCTTCTCACTGAAGATCAATATCTCAAGCTTCTCTAAGACATCAAGGAACATGGAGCTGCTCATTGAACAAATCGAAATTACCATCAAAACAAAATTGGAGGGACTCTATTTCAGTTTCTGCTCAAATCTATTATTTACAAGTGTTATGTTTATGAAAAATAATAAAAATAAACAAATAACAAAAATATCTTCGTTTTATGCAATATCCAAAAAGCTTTTCATGTAACTTTTTAAGAATATTAACAAGAAAATAACTATTTCAAAAATTCTTGTTAAAAATGCTATTTTATTAATACAAATATGTAATTGTGAAAAATGGCATGTTTTCCAATGTTATTTAAGCTTGTTCTCTTGTCTATCTTCTTACACTCATTGCTGTTAGAAATTCTCTTGAAAATGAAATGCTCTTCTTGGGACTTTTTTAGTGCTAGGATCATTTGGGAAGGCTTATTTTTCTCGATCAGATGATTCGTCTGCTATTTCATTGCGCTAATAAAGACCTTACTGACTACTAAAAAGAGCCCGTGATTCTTAGAGCTATTCTTCACGAGCATTACTTGATATGTCTTTGTCTGTTTTCTAAATATTTTCACTGTTTTTTATTTTTATTCCATTATCTTTGGGTGGTTTAGAGTCCTTGGGAATAAAATAATTTTCTTGTAGATTATTCAAGATCTCAATTCCGTTTATCTCTCCTTCTATGTTAGTCGAAGCGACTCCTGGATTGTTCTCTGCTTCATATTGCTATCTGTAGAGCTCCCTAAAATCTATCTAATTATTTTCTTCTTATTCTTATTCGTCTTCACAAACTTAATCTAAAATACTCTGGAATATTTCTGATCTTTTGTTGTTGTTATTATTATTTTCTTCTTCACCTTCATTTCCTTTCACACCACTGTTTCCTTTGTCTTTTATTCTATTAATAATTCCTGTTCCATTATTCTCAAACAACTCTTCATGATTGATGTATATTGTCTGCACTACATCTAAGACAATCTTACTCATCATTAATTCTTCTTTTGCTTCATCTAGTTTCTCAGCATACGGTCTGCATCGGATTAGAGTTGGAGAGAAGATTCTCGTTAATGCTTCCATTTTCATTAAATTGAATTCACTGAATTATTCGACTTTATGCAGTAATTCGATGATATTCCCAAGCACACGATAATTCAACTCAGATAATTATTAGGTGATTGATTTTATACGCATTTTGCGTTCTTCGAGGTTTGAAACTAATAATAAATATGTAAAAATAACAATGTTAGCATAATAATGAAGTGGTAAATAAGAGGATGAAACTTGATTTTGTTTAGTTAATTAATTATTATTATGTTTTGCCTTACTTGAAACGATGTATTTCTTGATGAGATCATATTGTTTAAATGGAAAAATTGGTTCTGGAAATTGATTTAAAAACCTCTTTAAAACCGATGCTACAACATGTGGATCATCGTGCTAGCGGATATACTCGTAATCTTTTAGCATAAGATGCTTTTCCATTTCTTTGACATCATCAACTCTTGGTACTTTCCTGAAAATTCCTTGTTCCTTTAAATGCTCCTCACTGAACTTAAAATATCCAATTAACTCTTCGATTATCCTCGGAATCAAGGTAGTTTCACTGATTTCTAATTCTTCAAGTCTTACTCCAAATATTTTATCTTTTTCCTCTTCAGAGTCTTCTTTTCCTATTTCTGATTATTTCAGGAAATTCTGCAATTTCACACCGAATTACACTCGATAGAAATCAAGTGAGTAGATGTCTTTCACCCTTTTTAATTGATCAAGAGAGAGAGAGAAAGAATGAACAGTTAGCTTAATAATCTTATGAATGCAAAAATGCTCTTACGATTTGAGATATTCTAACTTGTTCTTGAGTTTTGAGGGTGTGCTGAAGAAATTATAGGATTTCAGAACGAAAGAAGGGGAAACAATGAAGAATTTTATTAGATTCTGGTAGTATTTATCTGGCAAGTGTCGCATTAATGTGTACATAAATTAGATATGGGCATATCCAGTGATTCCCGAGTTGAAAAAGAATAAATAGTACTTCCTAGATAGAAAAGTTTTAAAGGAAAATCATCTTTGAATCTAGTTTTTAAAATACCAAAAGAGATCCCTTACGAATTAACGATTTCATCCATGGTGAAGATGAAATATCTACGAAGTGCAGCGAGCTCTCTTTTGGAGTTGCTTGAAGTAATTGGGAAGAATTTACCGAATATGAAGATGACCTTCTCAGTAGCCTCTGTTTCTCCTGAAAAAACAAATTTATTTAAAAAAATAGCAAATTGAGATGATTTAGTAAGGAAGAAATGGATAAACCCTTAAAATTTGTGCTTGTAACTTATGCAAAATACATTCGAAAATCAAGTATTCTAAGGGGTTATGTGATTCTTAAAGCTTGGGAAGGAAATATTGCTTTGTATGTGCATGAAAGTATGTTAAGAGGTGGAGTTCAAAATATTTTACCTGCACAGAAAACCACATCATCTTCAATGAATTGCTTATTATTTTAATATTATCCAGCTTAAAAATCACTGAGATACTCAGCCGAAGCGCTAGCTGTGTCTTTGCTGTTAGTAGTGATATTGACATCATCTTTGCTTTCTTCCATGGCTCTCACTATTTAATAGATTTGCTTTTCTTTTTTAGAAATACCTTAAACTTATCAAATTCTTAGTGTGTTAAATAACGACAATTGCACGTCGCAGGAGCAGCGACGGCAGCTTGTGTCCTAGAGTGTGCAGGATAGCCTTGAGCTATTGGGTATTTCTTGTAATATTCTCCTGGATCTTTCCCTTTATCACACAGGATATTCTTCGTTTGCTTTTTCTTCTTTTTTTTCTCACAAAAATTTCAATTCCAGCAGAGGATTTCTTACACACAAATTAATTGTCTCTAATACAACTTTTAGCACTGATCAAAGTATCGTTATCAGCAGCGAACAATAGGGAGGATATCTTCTTGGAAATTCTCATTTTAATGCCTTAAAATTGCATTCAAGCAGAGTTATGAAATTCACAACATCTTTTTGAATTGAAAAACTTCGAACATTTTCCAGCCCAAAAGAGGTATTTGGAAAGTAAAAAACTACCCTTTAAGACAGAATCTCTGTTAGTAACTTTCATTTAAAGATGAACTTCCTATGAGTTTTTCAATTATTGAATGAACGAAGAGATTTATTTTATTACAAACTTAAAATGCGAAATTTTGTGATCTTTATCTGTTGTGATGCAATGAGAGATAGTAAGATGAAAACGAAATGTAAATTATAAGAGCCTTATCCTCTCTTTTTTTCTTTATTTTTTTAAAGAGCAATCAGATAAAATATTTGAAAGAAACGAGAAAGAAAAAAGAGCACAGCCTTTCAAATGTCTTCAAAAATCATCTTCAGAGATCTAGGCAGGCTTGATCTTAGGGATATGCTTGTAAGTGACTTCTTCTCCTCCATTGTTGATAGCATCGATTTCTTCAGCAGTCAAGGATCTTCTTTTGAAGGAGCTCTGTGTGTGCTTGAAATCTAAGACCATAACAAATCAAAAATTCACAAATGAAATCACTCACAAACTCGTTCATTCGCATTTTTTCACAATCTTTTTTAGAATCTAAATCTTTTCTATTTTCTTATGTTCTTTGTGTTTTTTTCACCTGCTAGGTTGAACTTGAAGGCAGCGACGACTTATTAGTTGTTTAACTCCAAAAGAGAGCGCTTTCCAAGGAATTTAATTCGGTGTCTGTAGGGACTCAATGGAGTGTAGCAGAATTTAGTTTGTAGGGTAAGTGTTCTTGCGACGAATTTGTCCATGAATATCTAATGTCTAAATGCTGTCTTTGAATGGGTTTTATAAAATTTAATTATTTTTATTACAAGAAGCTGCTTTGCAGCTGATTAGATTAGATTTGTTAGTTTAAGAAATTCGATGGAAAGAATGGAAAATAATCAAATGTATACTTTGCTTTTATTTCCTCCCAAACAAAAAATAATTAATCGATTGCTACATCCACTCAATCTCTAAAGGGTTTTTGCTTATTTCTTTTTCAAATGCAAGGCATATCTTCACTATTTTAATTTCTTATTTTTGTTATGATATTGAGTTCAGGCACTTCGACTTTTAAAGGTTCTTTTTTATCAAATAAAAGGATGATTTTCGAATCAAAACAATGGATCCCCTTGTTTGTGCTGTTAATTTGATTTTGTTAATTAATTACTGCTTTGAAAATAATAAAAGAAAGAAAGGTTTTTATTCTTTGAGTTTTATTTTTTTGAAGAAAAAAGAGTGAAATTACAATAGAATCAGTGGATTTCGCAGTAATCATTCGAACTTACAACTTAGACAAAAAAATCAGGTTGAGAATAACTCCTTTGTATTTATTTATTTTTTACTTTTTTATAAGATTATTTACATACACACATAGAAACAGAGACATTTAAAAAAGGGAATCAATAACTTAATGAGTAATAACTGAAGAAGAACAACTTGAACGACGAAAAAATAGTTGATAAATTATTTTCATTGTTGTTGCTAGATTTATTAAGGGTGGATATAAGAAAATGGGAATATCCTAAATTAAGTAGATTAAGTAGCAGAAGAGGAGGAGGATGAAGAAGAAGAAGAAGGAGTTTAAGTCTCTTGATGAAAGATTGGTTGATAGCCAAAAGAAATAGAGTCATTTTGAGTTTTTTAATTCTATTAAATGGTTGCCAAATTCGTTGAAAGGGATATCTTTTTATTCAAAAAGTTTGCTTCACTTTGCAGAAAGGGTTTATTCACACTAGAACTAGCTTCCATTATCTGCCGTGGTTCTCCATTTATGCTACTCGAAATTATTGAGTTATGTTTTACAGATTTGCTAGAGACTGAAGAGATTTAAGATAATTCTTCCAACCCATTCTATGAAGCTGATATTTCACTATTTTGTTTGTCCATGCTACTATTCTACTGTTTAGTCTAATGCTCCAAAGATACTTCAAAGTTCCTATTTCCTTCTGTAAAGCAAGGAACAGTTGGAAGAGGTCTTTTCCTTCTTTTAGCCATCATCTTTTAGAAGAATATAACTTATTCTCTTCTTTCCCTAGCTCTCATGAACAACTTACGAATTAGACCTATTCGTTGTTTCTCCAAAACTTAGAAAATTACTGATTGTTCTTCTACTTCTTCTTCCATTTTCGATAACAGAATTCAATCATCTGTGTAATGATTATTTGTTATTCAAAGAAGCTCTATTGCGATTCTTATTAAATTAAATATTAACCCCCTTTCGTACCCGCTCATCCCCTCGAATTCAGTGGATATCCAGGAACAGTTTAGATAATTGACAAAAGAGTAAACTTTAGTTTGTTTGGAGATATTTTTATGAGTAAATATTTAGATTCCATAATATATATCTTCGTAGCTCATGATTTTTGCTTAGGAAATCATATGATTTCCAAACTCTAATAGTATTCCTTAACAAAATAGATTGTTACCGAGGAGTAATTGGCTATCCAGAAATATATATATTTGTGTGTGTGTGTGTGAAAATATGTTTGTTTTTTGTTTTGAATTTTTGGGGATTAAATTCTGGAATTCGAGGAGAATAAAGTAAATAAACCTTAATTATTTCTCATAATTCCAGCTCTATCTCTCTTTCTCCCCATAAGTTTTTATACTTTCTTTTTCACCTCCAAGAGAAACTAACATTTCCTTTCCTGTTTCTCATCTTCAATTATTATTTTGAAGATCAATTCTAATTTCTGAATGAATGTAACTAGAAATATCGAAAGATAATTAAGAATATTCTTTTAGAAAAATGAATGGATTCTTGAGATACTTCTTTTATAATCAAGTAATTGCCCTTTATCATTAATAAAAAACAATACCATTAGATTATTTAAGAGATTGTAGAGTTTTTGTTTATTTTGTTTTGAATGGTGCTGAGTAACATTTTGGAGGAAAAAAAAAGCACAAACTCAATAATTTGATCATTAAATAAAATAAAAATCATAGAGTACCTTTGATGCTGTTTTTCTCGAATTTAGTACACGAATGAGCCAGATTAATCTTTTATTTATTTTATTATCTATTTTGCTTTCTCTCCTTTCATTTCAACTTAGTTTCGATTTCTAATAGATTTATTTTGATTTATCTTATAATTCTTAATTCCTATCCTTCCAATAGACATCAATTTCTTTTAATTTATCAAACCACAAACATATTCTGCTTCTGCATTCAATTTTTAGCATGCTTTGGTTGATTGGTTTTTTTTGAGATTCGAAATTCGTTAATAATATTTTCAGAAGTATTTTTAGAGACTAAATAGTATTTTTTTTTAAGCAAAATGTTTAATTATTGAATTAAATCCTCTTGCTTTTAAATTCTTCTTCTTCATCTTTTTCTGTATTTTTGCTTGTTTGAGCAGAATTCAAAAATATTGATTAACTAATTATTAACCTATTTGTTCTTGTTTAAGCAGCATCCACTTAGTTGTGTATCCCTAATTTTCAATTCAATCATAAAAAAAATCCCTTATTAAAAAATATCAAAATTAACAAATATTAATTAAAAATAATAGAACATGCAAACAAATGCAATTCTAAAAAGCTAAATCAACTTCCCCAAGCATATTATTCTCTCAAAACACAAAAAAAAGAAGAAACTTGCTTGAAGACACAAAATATAAATTAATCAATCGATTAGCTGATAGATCGGATATTTTCTCCTTTAAAGATAAAAAATTTAGTGAGATTGTTCATCCTCTTCTAAAGATATTTTCTCCATCACATTCATGAACTAACCTGACCAAAATGATCCATATTATAAGTGAGAGAATCATATCCTATGTTGTTTTTGTTTTTTTTCAATAAAATTTATCATATTTTTCTTTGGATTAGAATAGAAAATAATTTCGTTAGATAGCTTCAGAGATTTCTTGAAAATAAACCTCAGGTCATAAACAGCGAGAATTAACCAAATCATTTAAATATATTTCCCTATTAGATAGAAAAGATCAATTCTGCAGAAAGATTTCTCATTGCGCAAGGATTGACTAATGTACAGCCTATGCTTCTTGCATTTTAGGAAACGTATATGCAGTTTAGAGCACAATTCAATCGAAAGCGATTAATATTTCGAATGTTTGATTTAACCCACAAGATCAACAGGGCAGAAATAGTCAAAACATTAGGATCAATTCAAAGACGGCCAACACTCAACACACCTTGCAGCTAATGCAACATTGCAACCTTTGAGAAACTATTCATTGAATATAAATTACCCAATAATTATCCAAACGATCTCCAATCAAGCGATTTTAATAAATTCCTCAAAAGAATTTCAGCATCTAACTGCATGATAAGTATCACTGAGTAGTATATCTGTTCGTTGAATGAATTCATAGACTTTCTTGGTCGATCAAATGAGACTATTGATCAAGTAATGATCTTGCGAATATTGAATTATATAAATGAGTTGCTAACGAAATTGAGCTCAGAATTCTCAATATTAGTTTAGAATGTAGATCCATAAGGAATAGTCTTCTGCTGTGAGAGACGAAACAATGGTTTCTTGTCAATTAAATTGGACCCTTAGTTTATATCATTTTCATAACTGCCACATGTGGTGGATAACCATTAGGAAGGGAGACATCTTGTAGATATCGAGAAGTATCATCTAGAGATTATTGAAAAACTCTATTCGTTTATTGTGCCTGGATATTAAAATAATTAAAGGAATAGACAATAGGAAGTTGAGCTTTAAAGTGCTGAAAGTATTAGGCAGTTTTTGGAAACAGTTCTTCCAGTAGAAGCCATTCCAAAGCAGAGAATAAGGAATATATTCGAGACCCTTGGACAATCGTTACAAGTTACGTAATTCAGAGAAAATACCATTTTGCATATTTTGGAAAGATATAGAATGTTCCCAGATGAAGTTTAGGAAAGGGAAGATGAGAATGAGGAGAAGGAGGAGGATGAAGATAATGAGGAGGATGAGGAGGAAAAGGAGGAGGATGAGGATGCGGATGAGAATGAAGATGAGAATGAAGATGAAGATAATGAGGAAGATGAGGAGGAATAGAATGATGAAGATGATGATGTTAATGGTTATATTAATGGTAATGGTGATGATGAATATCGATTGCTGCCAGATCTCATACCTAATCAGAACAGCGTCCCTTAGAATTAAATAATCCAGATAAAATCTTTATTACTGCAACTTTGGTAAGTTAGCGAAAGAGAAGTCAATTTATATTTTAGAAACAACCTTCTCAAGCAACGTTACTTGCAAAGCGGAGAATGTCAAGCCATCCAAAGGCTACTTTCCCAGCATGGTTACACAGTTCGAGAGTTTTCAAACTTGTCCATGAACTCCAGAGGACTCCTAGCGCAGAAAGAAATCTAGCTTCAAGGAGGTTAAAGCACCACTCAAGAGTTCTACATAAAAGTTTACTATCTTCCAACTGCGCATAGGGAAACATAGCAAAGACTGAATAATTCTGTTTCAAATTTGTAATTGGTGGGTGAATAAATTCAACGAGTTGAAGGCGACTTGGAATACTATTCTGCATCTCTTATTCATGACAAAAATAGATACCAAATCCGAGCTTAGCAATATTAGGAATAACGAGAATAAAGATTACGTTAGTAGTAGTAGTTAGAAAATGATTAGAGATAGCAGTAATAATAAGAATAAGCAAATAACGTTGAGAATGCATACGAATTCATGAATGTGAAGCCATTGATTTAAACATCTAGGTTTTCGATGATTGATTAAGAAGATAGGATTTATAACCAAGGTTGGGAATTCGTTGTTTTTGAGAAATGTCTCTGCAGTTTAAGAGATCTCGTTCCAGCAATTGCGATGCTTAGCAATGAAATCAAGCCTATAGTTTTAGACAGAATTTACAGTGGATTATATGATTTTATTAGTCATTTAGATCGACTCTAATTATCACACTCGGAACTAACTTTGGATAGGATCTTGATCGATAAAGAGGGGAATCTAAGAATCAATAACTGCTAAGCTACTAGGAGTATTCGATCACCGCCGATATTTACATTAGAACCACTTGCAGCGAAGATTTTGCAACTGCTTTCTGAGTTAGATAGCGAGTATGTTAGGTAGGAATATGCAAACGGAAGTTACATCGAATTAGTGTAAAAAGTTGATAGAATTTCAATTGCTATGATGATGGCTGAATTGACATTTGGGTTGAATCATCATAAGTTAATAGCAGAGTATCTGAAAAATCACAGGACGATTGTTTAAAAGATACAGGAAAGTGCTGGCTTGATTGTTCATCAAGCTGATGGCGCTGTGAATTTGAATCAGTAAGGTAATGGAAACTTGAACAAGTTGAGACTTTAGTAGATTGATTTATTCTAAAACACTCAAGAAGCGATAAGATTGTTGAATGTGAATATTCCAAGACAAGGAGAGTTTAACCTTGAAGATGTTCAGAACATGGTGTTGGGATTGTTCGAGGATGCGTGATTGATGAAAAAGCATGAAGATTTTGAACTTCAAATGGGAAATAAAATTTTTTTGAAAAGAATGTTTGTTAGTCAGAAAAAATCTGCTGAAAGATGGCATTCAAAGTGTTAGAAAATTCCTATTTTTTGTTTGTTTGTTAACAATATTATTGAATATGTCATAGATCAGTTAAAATTAGGAGGTAAAGAAGAGAAAGAGAGGGTTTGGGGGATGTTAAACTGTAGATTAACTGTTCCGTTAAAAAAATACAAAAAAAGATAGTGATTGGGCCAGTAGAAGATTATTTTACGTTGAAGAACAAACAAATCAAAATAACAAAAAAAAGGAAAAACTACAAAAAGCTGGAAGGAAGAATAAAATAAGGAATAGTTAGACGAAGAAAGAAATTGCGACATTTTGAAGAAAATGGCTGGAAAAATAAGCAAATTATCAACTGTATTTGATTCCTTAGATAACGCCATGCTGAATAGTTACAATATCCAAGTTGATGCTCCTCAGAATTCCCTAGGAAATACTTAACGAAGCAGTAGATATGACAGTTCAAGTGATGTGAAGTCGAGATTGCTTTCCGCAAGCAGATCTCTCGAGGCCTACAAGCAAAAGACCAAAGATAGATTGTGTAAATAGCAGAATTTGCAGAAACAGCAATAAGGTTTGTATGAGAAAACAAGAGATTTCGATGTACAAATGGATGAATTCATTGAGAATTATTAATAGCTCTCTAGTTATTCAACGAAATTGCAAAGGGAGTTATTGAATATGAAGAAAACTAAAGATTCGAGAGAGAAAACAAGAAATCAATGTGGAATAAATGAAGAATAAGGAAAATAATATGACAATTAGATAATTGTAGATTTGTAGTAGTAAATAGGAGATGGAGTAATGAAGAGTGAGAAGAGTGTGATTGTGGAAGATTGGGAAAACGATAGTAGCATAGGGAATTGCTAGAAACAATCATAGTGGGAGAATTAATAAAAGTAATAGCCAACAGCTGCTTATTACAAAACAAAAATGGGTGCTTATTCGTAGAATGATCAAGTGAAAAATAACTTGGTTAAAGAAGGAATCGCAGGGAATTCATCAGTGAATTATGCTTCAAACAACAGTAGAAGCAGTTACAATGATAGCAGTAATTATTAGAATTAGTAGTGTTCTTAATCTTTGGAATCACCAGCAGTACAAAGTATTTCGTAATACATAACTGTTAAAAAGAGGAAAAAATTAGGAAATGAAGAAACAAGCCATTGTGCAAGTAATTTCAGCACAAATTCAACAAATAATGGAACTGGAATGAGTAGCAATTACAATGCACCGAACACAGCACGCAACAATATGGCAGATTTGTTGAAGGAACAAGCTGAAGAGATTGAAAAAATGGAGACAAAAATTAAGGAATTAACAGTGAAGAATCAAGATTTGAAATTGCAGGTGGTGGAGAAATCTGAAGAACTTTTGTAGAAAGAAAAGGCAGAAGATATTGCGAGGAAGAGCATTGAATCATTAGAAGAGAGTGTTTTACTGAAAACTACAGAGATATTCAATTTACGTGAGAGACTTGATAAGAAAGATAAAGAATAAGAAATGATGAAGGAGGTGATTTCAGCATAAAAATAAGAGATTAATAAGCTAGAAGGGGATGTTGAATTGTAGAGAACTGAGATATTGGTACTCAAAAGCAGAAGTAAATTATACAAGAACGCTAAACCCACTGGGAATATTACTATGTTCAATAGAAAGGGATTAAAACTCGATGATAATCTAGAATAAGGAGCTTCAGCTTCACCTTAAACAGCTAAAAAACAGTAAGAAACATATTTTCCTTTGAAATTTTGCATTTTTATGATTCATTTTTGGACATCCTAACCAATTGTTTTTGTTGTTGCTCCTCAAGCTAAGTGTTGGTCTCACCTGTACATAAGCTCATGCGTAAAGAATACAATGCTTTTTAACTTTATCTTTCTTTTTTTGGTTATTACCTAATATTAATTGCCTTTTTTATTGAAAATTCTTTTTTTCCTTTTTTTTAGCTCGTGGAGTAGAAGAAATCCATGAAAAAATCAGTGGATCTGTGGATTTCCATGAAAGAAAATAATTACAATAATCGTCTAGTAGATCAATTCTGACATAACCTAGCACTCAAAGAAGCATATGCAAGAATTTAGATTCCACTAGATAGGAGGATATATCATAGCTTGAGAAACAGCCATCTTATTCAATTTAATGCCTTGGAAAAGAACTCTCCAGTTATGAAGAGAATCTCAAGAAACCAACATAATCGTAAATCAAACTTCTTTGGATATCATAAGGGATGACAAATCAGTAGAATATTCACAGTGAAATCACCAATTTAACTTCTCCTATTGGTGTTGGCAGAGATATTTTGAATGAGACTGCTGTGAAAAATAGAAGTTAAAGTCTTTTATCGCAGAAATAATCATCGCATGGGGTGTAATAACATTATTTCCAGTCACCATAACCAACAGCACCTTGTCAACACATACAAGAGATCCATGAATAAGCTTAATATCAGTCAGCGGCGTAGACATATTCTTAATAAAATAACTTAAACCTAATTTCTTCAAATCATGAAAATAGTAGTAATTATTACTCAAATTGTTAAAACTACCCATAGACTAATAGTTCTTCAATAGTCCCTTCGAATCCCCCTAATTAAACCCATGTTATCACTAATCCTCATACTGCTGTTGCTCCTCCAAGATCTTATTCATTGATGAATTCAAATAAGCCTGTAATTAATTTAGGTCAAAATTAATAGAAAATATCATAATGTAACAACATCTAAAAACAATAACTCTAAGGAATTCATAGTCCGACTCAACAAAACATCTCAATATTGCTGAGAAATTACCAATAATAATAGTAATAGCCTTGTCTTAAATCTTCCCAACATCAAATTAATTCCTTAAATCCATCAGTCTTGACGATCTAATCGACATTGCCATAATATCAATAACCAGCAGCTGCATGCATTTGAAAAAATAAGGTACTTAATACACTTAAGTAAGAGAAACCATAGTGATTTCATAGTGAGGCGTTAAATCAACGAAATTATGATCAAACAAACAGAAAAAAAAATACATAAAATTGTCCATATGTAATCCAAAAATAATTAAGTGCATTCTTTTACTACTTTACAAACAAGCAAATCCTCTTGATATTCAAAGAGTTATTTTGTTTTAGAAGATTCTTAATATCTTGAATGGTTTGAATAAAACAAACTTAGAAACTCTATTGATTTTGGGAGGGAGAGAGAAAAGAGGATAAATGTATTTGTAAATATGTTTAAAATAAAATTATTTAAATATTTTATTTTGAGTTAACTGAATATTCTTTAATCTCAGAGAACATTCTTGCTTACCCAAAAGATTGAATTGGGGAGAGAAGGAGGGAGGGGTATTTTGGAAAAACAGATTAAAAAGATCTGTATTTCAGTTCAGCGATGTATTAATTAATTGGGTAGATTGTTAGTGACTTTCCAGGGGGAGAATCACTATTCCTACAGCGAATATTTTGAATCTTTTTGCATCAAATTAACGAAAAGCTGTAATTTCATATCTTTTTCAAATTGACTTTCACTTGTGGGGTAGTTTTTGATTTATTTTTATTTTTCATGTAAGAATCTTAATTTCATTATTGGAATTGTGTTATCAGTGTGTCATCAGTAAACGACGTAGATATTGACGTTCTCAAGAAGAAAGATACTTTTGAAATGTTCTTGCAATCAAAGAGGAAGGAGATTCAACAGAGAAAGGATATTCTATCACTATAATATTAATATCAAAAGGTGAAGATTATTTAAATCAGAAACTTTCAATGAATTGGTTTCATTCTTGGTCAGAAAAAACATTTTAAGATGGATAAATAGGTAAAATAAACAAGAAGATTATAAGAATGCATAGCTCCTTCTCAGCCCTCTCATTCTTCCCTTTAATAACCAGATATTCTAACTGGCAGACTTTATTCTAATATCTAATCTTCTCCATTTTATTTCCTTTTACCTCTCAACATGCCTATCATTAGCAGTTTATTTCATAAATCTAAGATATTTCTTCATTTCAGTGTTTTGATCAGCAGCGCACTATTATTGCGGGACTACCAAATTAATATTCGGTATGATTCACTGATCGGTAATCTGAAAGAAAATGATGATACGTTTAATTAAAAGGTAATTTTCAAATGATCAAATCAAAAAAGATAATCTTCAAAAAGGAATTAACACAAGAAACAAAAAGAATTTAGCTACAACAAAACATTTTTTGGAAACAATAAAGCAAAAAAGAATTTAAAGATTGCTTAATATAATCTTACACCCTTATTCTAATTAAGTTAGCAGTTTGAATTTTGATATTTCCCAAGAGAAATGAGCACTAAAGAGAATTAGAAAGAAGCATTTTTGAAGGAAAATCAGATTATACATCTTGTTGCGTAGGAGATTTAGTTTAAATCTTAGAAATTGCATTTCAATTTCGGTACCAAACTGCAAACATCCGTAGCAATGATCCTGCGTCCTGCTCTTTCCACTGATCCTGCATTAATCAAAGAAATGACTAATAAACTAGCAGAAATTAGAAAAAAAGATGAAAATCATTACATAACTGAGAGAATTCCTCACAGCAGTTTAAAAGAAATCCTATCAAATGACACCTTGAAGTTTGATATCTTGCTAGCATAGCGTCATAAAAACGACAACGGAGCAACTGATTTGTACTCTCATCAGGTTAGATTTCTCGGTGGTAAATGTGAGGGTCTTAGAGAGGATGATTTTCAAGCTGTGATCAGAGCTTTTAGAGAAGAATCACATTTTGATTTGCAAGATGAAAGCAATAACACCGTTTATCTTGGTGCTTTACCGAAAAACTTCTACACAGGGAGAGTTAAATCTCGATAAGGGGATAGAATCGAAAGAGACGTCATGACGAGAGCACATATCTTTCTAATTCTTGATCCTTCACGAACGAACGAGTTTAAGTTTGGTGAATCTTTAGAAGTAGTGAAGTGGGTGGGACTTTAAAGCATTTTCGATTTGGATATCAACAAGGGCATCCAAGAAAGAATTGTCGATAGCCCTCAATCATTGACGGGAATATTTCCCTCATACATGAAGAGTATTTCGTCGAAAAGTGTGAAACGTCTCGTGTTTTTATCCATCGATGTTGGAATGCCTCGAAATATGTGGGGAGTGCATGCGGCCATGCTTATTTTCTTCATAAGCATAGCAATCAGAGAACTTTAAGCCAGATTGAAGAAGAGCCCGAGTTCCTATGCACATTTTAAGCCTCTTATCCAGCAATGGGAGGCTATTTTCACGAAATTTGCGGCAACTTACTGTGAATCGAATTCAACTTTCTTAGGAAATCTCATCCTGAAGTATTACTTTAATACATGGAAAAATGATTTTCATAGAAGATACCGACAAGGGGAAGGACCTGATTACTCGTTTTTAATCTTAATTGGATCAACTGCAATGATGTTCACATTAGACTGCTATTATAAATCTCTCCCAATTAAAAAGTCTTCACTCTGATAGGGAGAAAGAAAGTGAAAATGAATATCCGTTCTTCTTTGTTTGCTTAGAATCATTTTTTACCCCTTCAAAAGGCCTGCAGTTATTATCAAAGCAACTTAATTAATAGCCTTCTCTCATGTTTCTCTTTAAAATAATTCTTATATTTGTTAAAAAGTTGAATTTGTTGTATTTTATTCGTTTTTATGTATTTTTATTTTATTGACAATTTTTTCTTACACTTTATTCTACTTAAGTTCACAGTTTGATTTCTAATATTTCCCAGAGAAATGAGCACCAACAAGAATTAAAAAGATGCATCTTCGAAGGAAAATCAGATAAAACAGCTTGTTGCGTAGGAGATTTAGTTTAAATCTTAGAAATTGCATTTCAATTTTGGTACCAAACTGCAAACATCCGTAGCAATGATCCTGCGTCCTGCTCTTTCCACTGATCTAGCATTAATCAAAGAAATAACTAATAAACTAGCTGAAATTAGAAAAAAAGATGAAAATCACTATTTGATTGAGAGAATTTCTCACAGAAGTTTAAAAGAAATCCTATCAAATGATGCTTTGAAGTTTGAGATCTTGCTAGCATAGAGTCATAAAAAAGACAACGGTGCAACTGATTTGTATTTCCATCAGGTTAGATTTTTAGGTGGTAAATGCGAAGGCCTTAGAGAGGATGATTTCCAAGCTGTGATCAGAGCTTTTAGAGAAGAATCACATTTTGATTTGTAAGATGAAAGCAATAACACCCTTTATCTTGGTGCTTTACCGAAAAACTTCTACACAGGGGAGTTAAATCTCGATAAGGGGATAGAATCGAAAGAGACGTCATGACGAGAGCACATATCTTTCTGATTCTTGATCCTTTACGAACGAACGAGTTTAAATTTGGTGAATCTTTAGAAGAAGTGAAATGGGTGGGACTTTAAAGCATTTTCGATTTGGATATCAACAAGGGCATCTAAGAAAGAATTGCTGAAAGCCCTCAATCGCTGACGGGAATATTTCCCTCATACATGAAGAGTATTTCGTCGAAAAGTGTGAAACGTCTCGTGTTTTTATCCATCGATGTTGGAATGCCTCGAAATATTGAATATGTGGTGAGTGCATGCAGCCATGCTTATTTTCTTCATAAGCATAGCAATCAGAGAACTTCAAGCGAGATTGAAGAAAAGCCCGAGTTCCTATGCACATTTTAAACCTCTTATCCAGCAATGGGAGGTTATTTTCACGAAATTTGCGGCAACTTACTGTGAATCGAATTCGACTTTCTTAGGAAATCTCATCTTGAATAACTTTCACACATGGAAAAATGATTTTCATAGAAGATACCGACAAGGTGAAGGACCTGATTACTCGTTTTTAATCTTAATTGGATCAATTGCAATGATGTTCACATTAGACTGCTATTATAAATCACTCCCAATTAAAAAGTCTTCACTCTGATAGGGAGGAAGTAAGTGAAAGGAATATCCGTTCTTTTTTGTTAGCTTAGAATCATTTTTTACCCCCTCCAAAAGGCATGCAGTTATTATCAAAGCAACTTAATTCATAGCCTTCTCTCATGTTTCTTTAAAATAATTCTTATATTTGTTAAATTAAAAAGTTGAATTTTGCAGTATTTTATTGTCTTCTTGATATTAACTAAACTAACTTCATTGACTAGAAAGCGGAATGGAAAATGGAGTCATTAGAGGATACTGATGTGCAACGAAGAAGATATAACTAATCCTCAAGCACAGTGATAATATGAAGCTAAAGAAATACATTTGGCCAGGTACCCTGCATAAATGTGGAATTTCTTTAAAATATCTTGATGATTTCAATCTGACAATAAGGAATTTATGAGACTATTACTTTTCAATATTTTATTTAGTGATTGATTTTTCAGAATGAGTGACATTGTTGAAGATTTATTCCAATGGATATAACATACCCTAAGCTTAACAGATCAACATTTTCCCTTTGTGTTAATAAGCTTATCATATTTTGACTTAAACTCCTCTTTATTAGAACAAGTAGTTGGCATCGAAAACTTCAGCTTTAAACTGAGTCGTTTTTACAAGAATAATTATGATTTCTGTTTTTTCATTAATGATAAATATATATTTACTCAAGAACTAATATGCCAGAAATTCAATCTGATTAAAACTTAATAATTGATTTGAAAAGCAGACACACTTACTAATTAGGATAGATAGAGAAGTTTAAGGTGTTGTTGCAGGTTAATTAAATTTAAATTATTCTGAGTAGATAGAAAATGTGATTTAGAAGGAGATGAACAATGAACATTTCGCTTTATGTTGATCTTTTATTTCCTTTTTGCTGCTTATTTCTCTTGAATGTGTAAAATAAATAAGATAAATTATTTAAATCAAATTAATTCCAAATGCAATCTCATAAGATTTGTTTTTGATGTAGACATTTTATTTTTAAAATGAAATGTAATTAGGAAACCTTATTCTCACTTTTCAAAAGATAATTGTTGGAGATTAGTCAGTGTTGCTAAACCTTTCGAGAGATATTCAGCACCAGCAGCACTTAGATTGTTATCACAAAGATTTAAATTAAGATTTGACAGATTAGTCAGTATTGTTAAACCTTTCGAGAGATATTCAGCACCAGCATCACTGAGTTTGTTACTCTGAAGATTTAAATTAAGATTTGACAGATTAGTTAGTGTTGTTAAACCTTTCGAGAGATATTCAGCACCAGCAGCACTTAGATTGTTATTACAAAGATTTAAATTAAGATTTGACAGATTAGTCAGTGTTGTTAAACCTTTCGAGAGATATTCAGCACCAGCAGCACTTAGATTGTTACTCTGAAGATCTAAATTAAGATTTGACAGATTAGTCAGTGTTGTCAAACCTTTCGAGAGATATTCAGCACCAGCAGCACTTAGATTGTTACTCTGAAGATCTAAATTAAGATTTGACAGATTAGTCAGTGTTGTTAAACCTTTCGAGAGATATTCAGCACCAGCAGCACTTAGATTGTTATACCTAAGATCTAAATTAAGATTTGACAGATTAGTCAGTGTTGTTAAACCTTTCGAGAGATATTCAGCAC
>Ga0302271_10001839_pt1 | contig 19867 bp, 17 predicted proteins | sample III_Bog_N1_1_FD_198767 | JGI IMG/M metagenome (GOLD analysis project Ga0302271, IMG submission 198767) | Peat permafrost microbial communities from Stordalen Mire near Abisko, Sweden - III_Bog_N1_1 | ecosystem: Environmental > Terrestrial > Soil > Wetlands > Peat | place: Sweden: Abisko... | reverse complement strand
TAAAGAATATGATATGTCTTATTTCAAATCAATTCAGTGCATTGTCTGTCATTCAATCATTCGAATCATTTTTGCTTAAGATCCATTTCTAAGATAGTAGATGCTTTTTAATTCAATATTTTGAGAGATTAAATTTGTCTGCCTTTTATCAGGAAACAAACGTAAATAACATAAAATCAAAATTAAGAAAGGCTTGGTAATTATTCCCAGAAAAAGACTCATCTTATAGTTTCTTAAATATCAATAACCAAGAATACCTTCATGTGTGGAATATGCTTTGTCTTAGAAGGGATTGAACCTTCAAAGCATGTCTGCAATTTTGATTTATATGAGCCGTATGCTCGAAATCAGTTCTTGTAATCCAACGAAGAACTTCGTGCGAAATATCTTGAAACAAAGGTAGATTTCATCAAACATTTATCATCAAATGGTCTCTTCATAAAAGAGACAACAAAAGAAGACATCGAGAGTGCCATCGGTCCAAGAGGTCCTAATGCAATGGCGTGTTGTTCAGCCACTTTAGAAGAGAAAGTCAAAATGGATTTCTGGAGCAGCTTATTGCATTTGCGAGGAGATGAAGATCACTTAACAATTCAACCACTTTTAGATGAATCAGGAGACAATATATTGATTTACAATGGAGAGGTCTTTAATTGTCAAGATAGTACAATTGCATTCGATCCCTTCAAGAACGATTCACAACAACTCTTTGCAATTCTTGTAAATATTATGAAAACATCTACAGAAGAGCATATCGAGTAAACTATCGAATAGATGGTCTGCGATACATTAAAGTCATTTTAAGGCGATTATGCGTTCGTGTTTTACAATAAGAAACTCAAAAAATTATTAATTGCTAAGGACCCTTTTGGGAAGAGATCTTTGCTGTTTGGATTGAAAAAAGATGGATTTGTAGTGAGCTCCTGTGCAATCAACGCTACGTGTGAATCTCTCAGTAAAGAAGAAGGAGGAGTAGAAGAAGGAGGAGAAGAAGAAGTTGGACTTGATTTAAAAGATGCCGAATCAAGGAAAATATTCTTAGAAAACAAGTACGCTGCTGATTATAAACTCGCTGTGTAACGAGAATGGGTGGAGATACCGTGTAATATGTTGATATCAGTTGATTTAAGTGATCCTGAGAAAGTACAATGGAATAGTAATACTATTTAGGAGGATCTTTATAAGACTAAATATTAGTGGAGTGAAACTACTAAGCCTATTGATTTTGCACCAGAAAAGGAAATTAATATTGTGGGAGAAGCGCTAAGGGAAAGTGTTTAAACTCATGTGTAAAATATCTTTGCTTTTAAATCACATTTCGATGTGCATGATGCTAAGGAGGTGTTAAAGATGGGAAAAGTGGAATAATAGGATGAATAGATTCGACAAGATAAGGAAGAATCAAAGGTTGAAGTGCCAGACGAAGAGTTAGTAGTAAAGAAGGATTTTAAGGGAGTGAGTATGCTACGTGAGTGTAAAGCTTTCAAATATGCAGCCAAAACAACTGATTCGTCAATTGCAGTGCTATTTTCAGGAGGATTAGATTCTGCGTTGATAACTAGATTTCTAGATATTATCCTGCCGCATAATCAACCAATAGATTTACTGAGTTTGAGTTTTTCAGAGGATTCTTCGGATAGAAAGACAGCGTTATCTGCTTATAATGAACTGAAATCTTTGAATCCTGCGAGGAATTACAATCTTATACTAATTGATAAATCTATTACGGATCTATCAAAGAATGAGACTTAGCTACTTTAGCTTATTTTTCCTAGAACAACACATATGGATTTTAATATTGCTTTAGTGCTTCATTTAGCTTCCCAAGCTACTGGATATATCTATGAAGATCCTAGTAAATCGATGGTTACTTCTGGGGCTAAAGTGATTCTCAGTGGATTAGGTAAGTGGAGTAGTTGATTTAGCAGACAATGTGTAATCAGCTAAATCCATTCATGATTTTAAATGTTTTCTTCAAATAATTAAATTGCTAACTTTGTTTACCAATAGGTGCTGATGAGATATTTGGAGGGTATTCAAGGTACAGAGTAGCATTTTAAAGAAGTGGATATCAAGATCTTGTGCAAGAAATGAACTTTGGTAAAGATTTGAGTGATTTTCCTAAAAATATTTAGGTTTTTGTTTTTGTTCTCCTTGAAAACTACTATTCTCATTTTGAAACAATCATTTTTAGATTTAGAGAGATTGTGGATTCGCAATTTAGGTCGCGATGATAGAGCTATTTCTTAGAATGGCAGGGAAGTACGATTCCCTTTCCTATCCAAGAACTTAATTGAAACTGTATCAACAAAAATAGATTTCGGTTATTTCACAAATTTCACATTGCCAAGAGGAACTGGTGATAAGATCCTATTGAGATAAGTCGCAAAGAGCTTAGGATTGTTGTAAAATAAATTCAGAAAAAAGAAGAATTCAATCACAATTTCAAATATTTTTGTTTTTTTACTCAAAAAAGGGTGACTTCGGGTTTCAGAAAAAAAGCAATTCAATTTGGAACAGGAATAGCAAAATAATCGAATATTAGAAACTTTGGTAGCAATCGGAAAGCAAAAGGTTCTTTTAAATATGCCATGAAAGAAGGAAAGTGATTTCAAGGGGAGAACACCACACGACGGACGAGATAGATTACTAAAAAATAAAAGAGACAACCACATAATTCAAAAATAAATAAAGAATAATAATCCAATTATTGATCTTTGTATTATTTAATTGAATAAATCTCCCAAATCCTTTAAAATAACTATTTAAATTACCAATCAATAGTTTTTTCGGGAGGACATATTGCTAATTTTTAAATTAATTATGCGGGTTGAAGGAAAGGTTTAAAAATTTTAGAGAAGGAGAAAAAATATTCTTTTAGCAAACTTACAATTTGGTATTGAAAAGGAGAGGCATCATCATTATTTAGCTTATTTTGAAAAAAAAACAGCAAACATTTGTCAGGATTATGAGTGGCGATGCAGAAAAGGATTCACTGGATGAATAGAATATCCCAGAACTTCTTCTAAAAGGACGCCATAGCGGGAAGAAAGCGCATACTTAAATGTATTAATCAGCTTAGTTTGAGAATGTATCACAAATGTTCGGAAGAGATTCTGGAAGAGCTCAATACAGCCACACTAACAACAGCATTAACAACATGAGTTTTGATAATTACAACTCTAATCTAACAGAGAGATTGAATAGAAGTGGAATTATGTTTTAAAATGGTAATATGGTGAATATTGCAGAGTTAGAAGAGAATGATAGCAAAGATGATAGGATTAGAGAACTGCAGCTTCGAGAATTGCAAGCATAAAAGAAGCTTAGAGAAGTATAAGCTAAGCTTGAAAAAGATTCAGCTGTATTAAAATAGCGTTTAGAATTCGCTGAATTTGAGCTGAAAGAAGCTAAGAAAAAGATTAAAGATAATGACGAATTCTTTAAATAATTTGATTTGGATGATCTGAAGTATCAATAGCATCCTGTGTTGAAATAAAAGTTCTCATAAATGGCTGAAGCACATGCTAAAGAATTATCATAGAAATAAAGAGAAATTGATTCATTGAGATTTTAACTTAGAACAACAGTTTCAGGGTAGAATCAAGTTAGGAAAGTTATTAGAAGTAGTATTGATTCTTTAGGGAGTGAGATGTCGGTGAAGAAAAGTAAACTTGAAGTCAATGAATCAGAAAGTGAAGAGGATATTGGGAGGGAGATAATAGATACATAGAGTTAGGAGGTATTAAACAAGAAATAAGAAATGATAGAAGAAGATAAATAGAAGATTTAAGGATTATAAAGATAAGTTGAAGAATTAATGGATGAGTTGAATTTGATGAGAAAAAAGGGATAATAATATCCTGAGATTCAAGGTGATACAGAGATCAAATAGTTGCAAGATATCACTCAGAATGGATTAGAGGAATTGAGAATCTAAAGTAGCAATACTGATCATAATGAAGTGGAATAAGCACGTTTTGAAGAGTAGAATAGATTAATTCAGGAGCAGAAACGGTAAATCTAAGAATAAATGGAGGAAATTAATCAGATTAAGAACCAACTTATTCATGCTTAAGAACACTTCGAAAGACAATTAAGTTTACTAGATTTAGAAAGAAATGGATTATCTAATAAAGTAGATGCAATGAGTAGATAAATAAGTGATTAGAAGAAGGAGATTCGACAATAAATGAAGGTTACGGAGGCAGAAAAGAACATGATTCAGCAAGAAACTAGTCGACTCAACGAAGAAAAATAATAATCACAAGAATAAGCGTTGCAGTTCTAAGAAGATTTAGAAGAGTTTGCTAGAAAACAGGATGCTTTTAAATCGGAAAAAAAATAATTTGAATAAGAAATCGATTCATTACAAAATGGATTGAGTATTGAGCAAACAATGGCTGAAATAGAGCAGACATAAGCTACTTTAAGAGAAGCAACTGCAGAAATGGAAGAAGAAAGAGCTAGAATTGATTTAGAATAAAAGAATCAATAAGATTTGTTTGAGGAATTAAATATCTAGAGACTTCAATTGAATGCAGATAAAGAATTACTTGAACAAGAGAGGGTAAGAGATGAAGAATAGAGAGATTAATGGTATTCTGAATAGGTTTAAGAGATCGAAACTGAAAGATAGAAGCTAATTGTTGAATAAGAGTAATTTGAAAAAAATAAAGAAAATAGTTAATCTGCTAGAAATCAAATAGATTAAGAGAATCTTATTATTATGTAGTAGCAATAATTGCAGGATATCGAGTAGCAATTAAGGAATGAAGCAGCTGAGTAGATAGAATAAGTTTAAGAATGTTTAGAAAGAGAATGGTTGAGTAAATTAGAATTCTACGAGAAAAAACACAGCGAGATTTTGGAAGAAACGAATATTTCGATGGGATAATAATTAAAGGATAAAGAGAATGAACTCGAAAAGGAACGGTAGAGTTATAAAGGGGAAATAGTTGTACTTAAAGAAGAGATTTAGAGATTGCAAAGGGGGGTTAGTAGTTAAGAGGAAGAAGTTTAGATGTAATTAAGAATGATTGAGATAAAGTAGAAGGAGATAGATGAGATAAGATAAGAAGCTAACGTTGTTAATAAGAAAGTGTAGCAACAAGAAGAAGAATTTAGTGTGTAAATTAAGAAATAATAGGAAGAAAATGATAGTTTGAAGAATACGATTGAGTCTAAATGCTAAAGTGATGTGGAGGCTATGAGGAAACATATTGAATAACTCGAAGAATTACTTGTGTCGAATAGAAATGCATATTATGAAGAAAGAGCTGCACTTGAAGGGAAAATTAAGATTAATAAGGAAGAGTGGTAGTAAGAAAGAGAAGAGTTAGAGGAAGCGTTGAAATAAGAAAGGGAGGAGTTTAGATAGATGAAAAATGAAATTGAAGTTGAGAAATTAGAAGTTTAAGAGATAAAAGATGCAGTGTAATAGGAGTTAGAAAGAGTAAACTAAATGAAGGCAGAGATTCAAGAAGATAGAAATAGAATTGATAGAAGTTAGGGATAGATAAGGAAAGATGGAGTTGGAGAGGAGAGTAAAGATGAATTAGGATAGAATGAATATCCTGAAGAAAGAAGAAAAAGATCAAATAATAGTAATAGTAATACTAATCTAGATAATAATCGCAGTTCTTTGTAGGCTAGAAGTAGTAATTAACCAAACGGACAAAATGTTTTAACAGACATTCAAGAAGAGTTAGATGAAAATGGTTTGCAAACTCCAAATAAAGTGAGGATTGATAATGTGAATCATTAAGATGATAGGTTTTAAAAATTATAAAGAGGAAAGAATTAATCAAAGCATGTTAGACTTTAAAAATAGGATTAGAAGAGCGAATTTGGGAATAAGAACAAAATGGATTAGATTAACTATGTCGATGGAGAATATGATGAAGAGAGCTTATCAGAGTAAGATAGATAAAGTTTTGGTGGAAAAGTATATCAGAAACAGGAATAAGTTAATTATCTTGAAAATGATAAAAAGTAAGAGGATTTGGAAAGTTAACTCAGAGAATAATAAGATTTGATGAGATAAATTGAGGAATAATTTGATTTAAGGACTGGCTAATTTGAAGATGAAAAAGAATAATTGATATCTACAATTCAAGAGCTCTAATCTTAGTTAATATTCTAAACGGATAAAAGCAACAATCTTATTCATCATTGCTCTTAACTTGAAGTTGAAGAAGGTTAGAAATATTACATAGAATAATAATTTTATTATTGGTTTTAAATTATAATTATAATAATAATAGAATTTTATTTCCCTTTTGAATTTAGGAGCATATGAGCATTAGGAAAAGTAGATCTAATCCCTTCAAAATCAGATAACTGAAATGCAAGTAGAGTCAAGCAATTCGAAGAAAGAAATCGATAGGAAAGAAAGAAAAATATCTGAATTGCTACAGCAAATACACGTACTTGAGATAAATCGAAAGGAAATAATGGATGATCTCGAGCAAGAACAAGATAGATTCTTGTAGCAAATGAGAAACTGCAGAGAAAGTGAATTAGTTTAAACTCATGAAGGCTAAATTAATTAGTAAAAAAACATTGCAGCTTTGATTTCAGAACGAGATTCACTCAAGGCACACATACAAGAACTTGAGGCGAATTTGCTAAAAGTTAGTCAAATGTAAAGTCAAATAGAGTAAGGGTAACCCGAAGGAATGATTGGAGATTCGAATTGGAACCAAGAATTAATGAATAATAAACAAACAATAGAAGAAACAACTGCTGTTTTAGAGGCTTGCCCAATTGAAGGAGAACATAGATCAGACGGATACTCCCTTCCATTCTTCTCTTAATAATCACACTGGCCTAATAATATGAGATTAAATTATGATGAAGATAATTTCACTAATTTTCACTAACATGCTAATTAAAGTGCTGAGTTTGAGAGCATAGAGCATACTTAAAGTGTACAGCCTAAAGCAAGAGAAGTCCATTAATATTAGCCATATGATATTAACATGGAAATATCATGCAAGTAGCACTAAAATAATCTAGTGCAAGCCATAGCATCGCATGAACGAGTTATGTCAGAAGGATTCCCTGATTATGGTACGATTAATTCTCATAGGGAATAGTGTAGAGGTGGGGTAGTCTCAGCAACTCCTAATAACATATCTAGCTATTCAGATAATCATACTAATAATTAGAATTCTAACCCAAATTTTGGGTACAACAATTTAAACTACAGTAGAAATGATAACAATATTAACTCTAGCAACTCTTAAACACCTTTTAACAGTGCTTATTAGAATAGAAGTCGTTCTGGTGTTTCATCGTTACATCAAAGCAGAATAATAGGATAATTATAATAAAATTAACCATTATTTGGGAGCTTAAATCACAGTAGTTTATTTGGGTTAAGCTAAGCGTAAATGCTTGAAATTATTGAAAGAGCTTATGTTCAAAGGATAGCTTAGCAGTAAGCATATTATGAAGATAAATTACGTAAAGGAGGTGTTGTATCTGAACGTGATAATAGCATAACAAATGGTAAAACTAGATTACAAAATGAAAATGAAACATTAAAACGAGAATTAAGCGAAATGAGAAAATCTAGAACATTAGAACTAGAACGATAAGACATCAAAGGAAGAGAACAGCAGCTGCTAGCTGACACAGCTAAGTTATGTCTTTAGAAGCAAGTCATGAAGAAGAGTAGTGCAAATAATTTGTAATTCCTGGACACCAGTGGGAATAATAATTTAACATACAATAATTGTTAATCTGATGGTTATCCTAGCGAAAATAGACAACGCTAGAAGAAATCAATATCAATATCATCCGAAGTTGCTGCTCCTTCTCATGTTTAGCTTCATTAATTCGCTAATTCTTTATTGACTTAATCGCAGGTGCTAAACGAACAAAACTTTGCTGGTTAGTTGTAGTAAAATGAACATGATTAGGATTAGTTATCATAATTTTATTCTCCCTATTCTAAACCAAAGAATGCTGTTGTTTCTTCAAAGCATGAACGATCAAGATAGCCTACATTGGAATAGTTCTAGCATGTTAAATTAGAATAATATCAATAATAGTCAGCGAGTGCTAAACATTTAAACAGCCGTCCTCTTGAGAATCTATATTCTGTTGCGAGAGAAGCAGCGGAGGCGAATAAGAAGAAAAGAAATACTGCAGGAAGTATTGTAACAAGACCAACTAAAACAAAGATGTTAGTTTAGCCTTCTGCGTTAGATTTAGCTTCTCAGAATTTGACTGAGAATTCCAATATTCATTGTGGATAGGAATAACAATCGCACTCGAGTAGAATAGATTAGCAACTCTAATCCGTTTGTTCTGCTGTTTCATTAACATTGCAATCTTCAAAATCTGCATCTTCGATAAACTCAAACTATTTCCTTGCTAACACTGCAAGATTAATGTAGACTAAAGCAACACCTCTCGAAATAATACCCTCAGGGATAGGGAATAATAAATAAAACCTGTATTATCAAGATAATATTCAACCTTTATTCACTACTTCTACAACCTCTTAAACGTATCTCAAGAGTACCCTATCAACGGAGAGTTCGAATATCTTGAAGACAGCACCGAATTCTAAAAATTATTCAGATTATTCACAGAAGCCAATGAATTCAAATCAAGTATCTTCAGTTTTCTAGCAGCAGTCAAGAGACACAACTCCAACGTAAGTTATGAAAAAATCATTTCTCCATATCGACGAACCAATTCTTTCAACTCTCGGGATCAACAGAATGAAAAGAAGTATCACTGAAACGAAACTGTTCAATCCGTCAGGGATACTGCAAAGCATCATGAGAAATGAGAAAAGTTGAAAAATAATTTATAAATTGAAAAGAAAAGCCTTTAAATATTTACTAATAATTGTTGTATTTTTGTATGCATGTCAAAGTATTTATCTAAAAGGTAAAATTAAGAACACAAAAAGATAATACAAAAGCTTAGAAAATAATTCGTTTAAAGCATCCTGTTTGGCATGGGGCTGAGATGCTCAAGGAAGAAATACTCCTTCCTTTTTTTGATTCCTGTTCGTTAAACGCTTATTTATCAGGCAGGTTGTTTTAAAGGAAAATAAGAAACTGAAGGATAATTAAACTTATGATTTTGGGCTGAAAGTTGATAACCCAACTCAGTTATTGAGGACGGGACGCTAAACAAGAGAATAGCGACGAGACATGGAAGATCCATCACCTCTATTTCCTTTGAGGGAGAGTACACGAGAAGGATTATTCAGAGGATTAACTCTTTTTGTTCCAGCTTACACACATTTGTCTTCACTGATGAATTTGAGTATGAACCCCATCAGAATAGAACCCGATCCAAAAGCAATGGATATTCCCCAATTCGCTGCATTGAGTCCATTCTTATAGCAACTGAAGGGTAAACTACCAACTTAGATCAAAATAGCTTGTAGTCCAGCAATGAGTACAACCATGAATAAGAAAAGGGGATTGTTTGATAGGCCTTCGAAGATATTGAGCTCATCTCTAACAAAAACACACACACACAGTTTGTTAAGAAATGAAAGGAAATGAAGATAATTAACACAAAAAAAGTTACTGCAATTTTCTGGCATTGAGGAAGTTGAAAATCTGCATCCACACGAAGGCGTTAAAGACTACCGTGAAGTGACGGGAAGGCTGGTTGTATTCGTCAAGGACAAGCTAGTATTCATCAGTCATGCCGCTCAAGGACTTTAGCCTGCCTGAACAGACTTTGGTCATTTTTTCATCCGAATATTTAGCTTTCCAGGGTTTATCAAATAATGTATTTCCTTTGATTTCATCGTCAAAGCTGTCATACACTTCAGGCAAGAAACTTTCACCGTTAAAGACAAGGATGATCATGATAACCAGCTGGTAGATTGATTGGCCAAATATATGCTTGAACATTTTCTTGGAAACGATATATTCATCTCTATTGTGAGGTTTTCTAAGAAGCAGTTCCTAATGAGGTGGCTCAGTTGCTAAAGCGAGGGAAGCAAATGTATCCATGATCAAGTTGATCCTTTTGAGGAAAAATAACGAAATAAATCAAGGATGTCAATGAATTTGAAAGTATTAATAGCTTACCAAAGCATCTAGATCGCTTAGAGCACATCTTGTTTGATAACTGCAGCTCCGATTAGAGTGATACCCACAGCGACGATGTTAACAGTGAGTTAGAATTGAAGGAACTTCTTAATGGAGTCATAGATATTTCTTCCCCAGAGAACAGCGGACACAATACTCTTGAAGTTGTCATCAAGCAAGATGATAGCTGCAGCGCCTCTGGCTACTTCTGTTCCAGCGATTCCCATAGCAAATCCAACATCTGCTTTTTTTAGAGCAGGAGCATCGTTAGTTCCATCACCAGTGACAGCAACAACGTGCTTTCTTTCGATTAACCCAACAACCATAGCATATTTATCTTCAGGTCTAGATCTAGCCATCACATCGATGTCTTGATAAATCTTATCGAAGACATCACCGTTTTTGATTGTGTCGACTCTGAATGATTTTCCCTCTTTGGCTGCTTACTTTTAGTCTCTGAGACAATCGCATTCAGCTGTCTAGCATGTTTTGCAGACAATTCCACCAGTTAATTTGATGAATTCGGTACCTTATGTTATAAATTTTGTTAAATTTAATAAAAATCAATTATTTTTTCACTTTTTTTCCTATTTTGTTGTCTTTACCTTCAATAACTTAATATGGAGAAGGAATCTTTGATTTGGAAAGAATATTGCAATCTCTCGCAATCGCCCTAGCTGTGTCTTTGTTATCACCTGTCACCATTCTAACTTTGATTCCTGCATCTTGACCTATTTATTGAAAAAATACCCAAAAATAAAAAATGTGTCTCATTTTCATAACAAATCTTACATTATTTGACGGCATCTGGTACTTCAGCTCTTAGAATATCCTTGATTCCAAATATTGCTAGGCATGTAAGTCCTTTAGTTTCAACATCGAACACACCAAGGTGATCCTTAGTTACCATATCATCTTTATCGTTTATGACTTTATATGCCAATACAATTGTTCTGAGAGCATTATCTGCCATTGTTTTAATTGCAGCCTTCATAGTTCCAAGCAGTTATTCATCGATGGGACGCTCTTGACCAGTTTTCCTAGATAGAAATTTGTTGCAAGATGCCAGCACCATTTCGGAAGCACCTTTGACTAGCATAACGCGTTTGCCTTCTGAATTGATCACAATACTCATACGCTTTCTCGCTGAACTGAATGGGAAGAAAATCTCAGGCTGGAACTCTTCTCTCCAAGCCTCATACTTATTCTCGTTGAATTTCTCAATCAGACGAAGGACAGCAACTTCTGTTTTGGAACCTTTTTCATCAGGCCGCAAGTCCGCACTGCAGTTAATAGCGCAAGACTGCAAGAAGAGTTTCTTAAATTGAGGTTGATTTTAAGGAATGTAGTTTGTAATGTCGTCCTTGTCATCATACTTGTTAAAATCTTGAATTTCTTCATTCCTTAAAAATGATCACAAAGAAAATAAGTTTGAGAAGGTCAAAACAAGCGAAAAGTAACTGCAAAAAAAGGCATTTACCACCAAGTTGTGAGTGTCATTTTGTTTTGAGTAAGAGTACCCGTTTTATCTGAGCAAATGCAGTCAGCACCTCCCATAGTTTCACAAGCTTAAAGCTTCCTAACGAGATTGTTGTCCTTGAGCATTTTCTTCACTGAGTAAGCCAAGGAAAGAGTGACAGATAAAGGGAGTCCTTCAGGGATAGCAACAACAACGACTGTAATGCCGATGATGATAAATCTCAGCATCTCCGACCAATCTTTAGAGTGATCCCATTCGTTTAAGTAAATTTTCTCGATGGCGAAACGAATAAAAAGCACTAAAACAATCAGAATAGCCGACTTCAAACCAAATCCACCAATATCCATAGCGATTGCTTCTAATTTCTCTTGCAAAGGAGTAACTTCTTCTTCTTTTGTGTTCAGAAGCTTGGAAATCTTGCCGACACAACTAAACTCTCCGACGACAATAATCATCATCTTCCCTTAGCCAGTTAAAACCTTCAAAAAATAGCAAAAATATTTAAATTTGACTATCTCTTTTTTGTTTTTTTCCTCTGCCAATTACCTTTGTCCCTGAAAGCAACAGTGGAGATGGAACATCATGAGTTCCAGACGAATTCTTCAACCCTTATTCGATCAAGTCGTCTCTTCTTTTAATACATTCACTCAACGTATTTTTCTTCAGTGGATCTATTCAACAATATATTTTTATATTTTTCACATATTTTTAGATATTTTTTAAGGAAGCAAATTGCTATTTTACCAGTTTCTCCAGTCATTGCTGATTCGTCTGCAGTTAGTTCAGACGCTTCTAAGACAATACCATCTGCTGGAATTTCCATACCTTCAACTAAATCAACCAAATCTCCAACCATCACAAGAGACTAATGCTTATTCTCTTTCTAGCCTGCACGAATAATCGTAATAATCTTCCGCTTATCAGCTTCATTGTTAAGCTACTAGAATTATCTTTCCTAGAAGAGAGAGAGATGAAAACATCAAAATTATCAAATATTTTTAAAAAGGAAATCATTTTTTCTTACTTTTTAATAGTCATTGACAGATGTAACTGTTGCGCAGACAAAAACTGCAACAAGAATCGCAAAACCTTCAATCCATGCTGTAGATCGCTTATCACTATCAGCTGTTGCAACTTCAATAATAATCGAAAATATTGCTGCAACTAGCAATACTCTCATCGTGAAATCTTCTAACGCATCGAAGAACAATTCAATGAATCCTTTTGGCACTGAAATTTCTTATAAATTATTGCCAAAAGCTGTGTCTCTTCGGCTAAAGTCTTCATCCGTCCCAGATATACCTAAAAATAATTCAAATTATTACTATTACTTCGAAAAAATTAATAACAAATTTAAATACCTTTCTTAGTATCTGTTATTAAACCACTCTAAAGACTAGCTATTCCACCCATTTTCTCAAGGTAATCAATTTCTTCAGCGAAATGACGTTATTACCCTGCAGAAGCAAGTAACACAAGCTGATTTCGAGATATCGTAAAGGGAGCTTAAGGATCATCATACTTAGGGTCTAGAGCTTATTTTGGCTGATCTTCTTCATCTGCTGTACCACTTTCTTTCTTTTTTTAATCATTTGCCTCCGTTACTTTTTTTTCGTGATGTGCTTAAGGTGGTTTGTCTAATTCTGCAAATTTCTTTTCTTCTTCTTTAGTAAGTGTCTAAGGAACGCTGTTAGAAGGAGCGCTAGTTTATTTTGCTTCTGGCAGTTATTTAGCAGCTTTTTCGATATTATTTGTCACTGCATTTACTCCATTTGTCTCTATTGAATTAACAAAAAAAAGGATATCAAAATTTATCTATTATTATAAAAAATAATGATAAATTAATTGATTTGTTACAAAGATAATAATGTGAATTAATACAATTAAAAATGTAATAATTAATTCCCAAATCATAAGATTCAGGTGTTAGCATTATCGAACATGCTTGTTACTTGGAGAAGTAATAATTTCTAATTATCTGATGAAATAGCATCTGTAAGGAAGCGATAATAAAATTTGATATTTAAAATTTATTTTGAAGAAATCTGTGGTAATGATTCAAGTGCTCGGAAAAAGAAACAAAATTAAATATCGCCGTTGCGGTTTGGGGAAGAAAAAAGTTAAAAAATCGAAAAAGAAAAAGAACTGTAATTATGTTTGCTTCTTTCATTAAAGGGGGAGGGGGGGGATAATAGAAGAATAGCTTTAAATAAATGCCAAAAAATTCACAATAACTATTCCGCTAAAAATCCTTAATGAAGCCTGGTAAATAGACATTACTTGAGGCAAGGAAGTTGGGAAGGGGCTCAAGGGCAGGTTGTTTGAGCCTGTGATGCGAATCGGGGTTTGAATATGATTGGAATTCTTAATATGAATTTAACTGGAAGTTGTTGTTGTTGTTGTTGTTACCTCGCTATTGCTATTTGGAGTTAACATTTTCATTTTGAGGTACAGCAGCTACTTATCCTTTGAGAGAAGGCAAATGATGTGAATTTTGCTTAGCATTTCTAAGTGGGTCTGATTCTTCTTGTTAAGGTTCATTTGAAGATGCTCCATTCTGAGTTAACCCTGCAGATTCATCGTACAATGGACTAGATACTCTGTTATTTTGTTTTTTTTTGTGATGAGCTTATTTGGGTTGTTCCACTGTTTTCTTTTAATTTATTGGAGCAGCTTCGTCATCGTCTTGAAAAGGAACTTCATTGTCGACACGCATTATTGGAGCTTCATTCAAATTATCACTGTCTTTACTAACTGACGCAGTTTTAACATTACTCTGCTGCTTCTTTTGATTCAGCTGTTCTGTTTCTGATTTGAAACTACTTTTGATATTAGAATCCATGTCATTTTCATTTTCTTCAAGACTCAGAAATCCATTGTTGCCATTATTGCTAGCAGGTGTCTTTGCGAGGGAACCTTTTTATTAAATATTGGGTTCACTTGGTAGCATTTCGTTAGTATTGTCGTTGAAATCTTCGAACTACTGAATCTAGTTATCCTGAATTTTCTCCAATGGAAGCTCATCTTAGGAAGTGTTTTTGTGGACATTCAAAGGATTCTGGAGTTCATTAATATTGTTATTGTTATTTGAGCCGTTATTATTGGATGTTGCAAAGAAATTATTGTTCTTCAATTGCTCATCTTCTAAGTCCTTTTAGCTACTCATGGCGTTATTAATCCTGATCAAATATTACAAAAAATGAAAATCTAAAAAACATTCTCTCTGTTTTTTTTTACTTTATGGATGACTTATTCTCAGAGTCTTGCGTTTGCTTTTCGTCTTATTTTAAGTGCCCTCGATTTATCTTTAAAAATCAATCCCAATTAGAAAAACTGTTATGTAATTTATTGTTTCTTCTTATTATTATTGTTTTTTAATTCAAGCACCTTCTTCCTCCTTATATTAAATCCTCCAACTCGCTCCTATCATTCTCTTTATTTTAGTACTTCTTTAAATGAAACCACTCATATCTCAACGCTCATGATTGATTCTCTCTCTCTCCCCTCTCCCTTCTCCTTTCCAGTTAAATTCCAGTTAAAGCAATGCATTTTTCTCATATTTATTTTAAGAAATCACATTAAAATAAAAAAAACTGAGCACTATTTTTTATTTTGAAAGTATAATGATGCACATATTTTTAAAACTTCTTTACTTTAGGATTTTTTTTTGGATTTTATTTATTCAAATTTTAAAATGCTGTCATACTTCACAAGAACCTATTTTTTGGCTCAATTATTGGCCTGTTTTAATATATTATTTACTTCTCTATTTTAATAATTTTTAACAAAAAACACAAACAAATGAATTTACTGAATATCTTAACTGACTATCTATGAAATTCGAGCTCTTTTAGATTTTTTTAATAAAGAAAGTTACAGAATCTTTGTTTGCAAGGAATAATTAACACTATTTTTGAATTAAAACTGAAATCAAAAAGTGACTTAAGAAAACAATAACTAAAAATACGTTATTTTTTAAAACAAAAACTAATTAAAATTATAAAAATTAAGCTATTTCATATTCTTCAATGAGTTCGTTCTCTCTCTCTTTGAAAATGCGATGCAATGAAACACATTTGAATGAGATTAATTTACCAAAATTATTCTTATTTAATGAGACTTTTAAAAATATTTATTCGCAACAATATTATTATTAAATATTACGAGTTTCATATTTTTCGATTGCTTTTTCAAAATTAGCTGCATCTTGAGTTATTCAGTTGTTTCTAATATTTTTAAAAGTAGAATTCTTTTTCAGCTATTCATTTTTTTCCTCCAACTTCCACAGCAATCCATCTTTTTAAATAATAAAAGTCTTTATATCTTGCGATGCCTTCTTTTTTCCTTGATCAAAATTTGGGATTGCATAACATATTTTTCAATATTATTTCTTCAAAAATATCAGAGATACTTTTGTATTCTTGAATTATGTAGATGCCTTTTTACATATCTCTTTCTATAATTCCCCTTCTACTTGATTCTTAGTTTTAGAAGAAAAAAAGAAATAGAATAATTCTCAAAGGGATTTCTAACTCAAAGAAGCATATGAAATCATACCTTTTGGTTACAAATTATATTTTATTTATTGTAGGAGATTCTAAATAAACTTTCAACTCATCATCTCCTATATTAACACTCCTCAACAATTTGGCTCAAAACTGTTGGTAATCCTAATTTGTTTATTTACCTTTTTCCTCTCTCCTAATGAGTAAATATTGATTATTTTGTCATAAATCTCTCATAATTCTCTTCAGCTAAGGAATGAAATGAGTGAAACAATCAGCAACAACAAATAGTGTAATAAAAAATCTAATAAAATTGCATAAACACCTTTTTTGGAAATCCATGCATAATGGAGTTATTATTATTATTGAATATGTAATAACAAAAATATAGAATTGTATTTTTATGCTCCCTTTCACTCCACTGGGCCTGCTTGTTCTATTATGACGTTATGCTGACCTTCATGATGTTTATTCTCTTGTTAATTTGGAAATTTCGAAAACTGCTGCGACATCCGCTGTCCTCCGAAATTGGAGGCCTTGAGCTCAAAGGATTTCCCTCTCTTGAAGTTTACAGAGCTGCCTTGTCTGTGAAGATTAATTTCCGTTTCTTTATTGCCAAGTTGAGGGAAGAATCTATCTGGTATAAACTTAATGAAAACGCTCCAAATTAACCCAAGAGCACCGAATCCAACACAAATCAACCATTGCTGCCAAGTCAACCCATACTTGTAGACGTAAAGAGCTCTGTATCCAAACTCAACGAAAATTATCTGGAGTCCTATGATGATGAATAGAATCCCAAAGAACAACTAACTAAAAGAGAAAAAGAGAGAGAGTTAAATTAAGGTTATTTATTGACGGATTCGAATGGTAATCATATTATTATGGATATTTTACTTGCTCAGGATATGTTAGAATATGTTGATTTCATCGTTGATTTTACGAGCATTCAGGAAATTGAAGAATTGCAGCATCACAAAGACATTAAACACCATTGTGAAATGCCTAGATGGAGTGAACTTATCAAATGCTAATTTCTCACTGTAATCATCATCCTGTCCAGAGTATGTTCTAAGCCTCCCACTGTGCATCAGCTTATGATCAGCATCGCTGTACTTGTAGACATTCACGAACATAATATCACTTAAATCCATGGATTTATCAAAATCGTCCTCGAACTCAGGTAAAAAGAATTCACCTGCAAACGCAAATGCACACACAATTGCCATCTGAAGAATTGCTTATAAAATAATGTGTTTGAGCATCTTTCTTGAGATTATGTAATCTGTTCTCGCATGAGGTGGCCTATTAAGCAAAACCGGTTAAGGTGGTTCAGTAGCTAGAGCCAGAGAAGCAAATGTGTCCATGATGAGATTGATCCACAACATTTAAATTGGCTACAGCAATTCCTACTTGATTACAGCACCACCAATTAGTGTCACAAACACAGCTACAATATTCACTGTCAGCTAGAACTGCAGGAATTTACGGATACTATCATAGATGTTTCTGCCCCACATAACTGCCTTTACAATAGAACTAAAGTTATCATCTGTCAAGATAATATCGGCTGCATTCTTGGCAACTTGTGTACCAGCTTTACCCTACGAACCAAGCAGACAACAATGAAAAATACAAATAATTAATTTATTATTATTTTTTGTATATTTACCATAGCGAATCCGACATCAGCCTTTTTCAGTGCTGGTGCATCATTAGAGCCATCACCTGTGACAGCTACAATATTGCCATTTTCCATGAGTCCTACAACAAGAGTGTATTTATCTTCAGGTGCAGATCTAGCCATGACCGCAAGTCTTGGTAATAACTCCTTTAACTTAGCCTAATTAAGCACAGTATCCACTCTTAAGTCTGTTTTTGTAGCTGCTGCAGTCTTTTTATCTCTAGGACATCCACACACAGCTATTTAGCATTTTTTGCAAACAACACCACCTGTTAGTTTTATAAACTCCTTGCCTTCCAAGACTAAATCGTGTCCTGTTTGTTCGTCTAGTATCCCACATTTCTTTGCAATCGCACGAGCTGTGATCTTGTTGTCACCTGTGACCATCCGTACGTTTATATGAGCAAGTTTACCTAAAATATCCAAGAATTAGCAATTAATATCATTTTTTTACAATTAATTTCTCAAATTATCTGCTAGTAATCCACTAAAAATTACATAGTCTGACTGCTTCAGGGACTTCTTCTCTTAGAATATCTTCAATGCCGAAGATTCCAATCAGTATCAAATTGGATTTTTCTATCTCTCTCACATTCATAGAATCTCTTGTTTGGAAATCATCTTTATCAGAAACCTTTTTTTTAAATTTTTTATGCCAAAATTATTTTAAATTTAGCTAGTTTTTAACAAAAATACTACTGTGTTTACCTATTTGTACGCTATGCCAATAGTCCTTAATCCTTTCTCAGCCATTCCAATAATCGCTCGTTAGATATTCTCTTAAATTTAGCTATCTATTGAAATGACTTACCCGCTATCCCATTTGTGCAGTGATGTGCAGCATTGAGTTATCAACTCAGATGCTCCCTTGATTAATAATCTTTAAGTCGATCCTAATCCAATCACTTTAGTCATTCTCTTTCGCTACGAAGAAAATGGAACATACATAATCTCGGGATATTTCTGTCTGAGTTCGATGAAATTTATCGAGCATTTATTCAAAAATTTCACGATTGCTTGCTCCGTAGCATCTCCAGAAGGTGGGGTGATTGTCGCTGTTGAATTGCAAGCAGTAGCTTGAAGGAAGATCTCTTAGGCTTACTAAGGTATGTAGTCAGATAAATTCGAAGCTGTGTCTTTTTTAGTGTTCACATCGATTAAACTCTCCCCGTAGTTCCATAGCGTCGTTACATACATCATATTTTATGTTAAAGTTCCAGTTTTATCGGAGCAAATCGTGTTAGCTCCACCCATTGTTTCGCATGCTTGCATTTTTCTAACAAGATTCTTATCTTTGAGCATTTTCTAAGTAGAAAAAGCGAGAGATAGCGTGACAGACAATGGCAATCCTTCAGGAATAGCTACGACAATCACAGTGATTCCGATAATGAAGAACTTAATTAACTCAACAACATTATCACTGTCAAATGATTCTTCTTAGATTCTCTCTGCTGTGAATCGAGCTATCAAAATGATAATGATCAAAATTGCGCTGTACAGACCAAACTTGCCGATATCATCTGCTATCGTCTCAAGTTTCTCCTGCAAAGGTGATTTTGATTCATCCTAGGATTTCAAAATCTCATCGATTTTACCCTGTGTTGATCTAGGGCCTACGACAATTGCCACCATCAATCCCTCACCCTCAATAACCTAATTTTATTTGTAAAAATATTGCATTCTCATGATTATTTTTCCCACAAATATTATTTTTTTTCTTTTGTTTTCAAATTTATTAATTACATTTGTGCCACTCATCATGATAGGAGTTGGAATTTCATGTCTCGATGCATGTGTAACCTTCGTTTGTTTGAATTCCTCTCGACTCTAGAGACATTTTGTTACTGATTACTTCACAACGGGATCTGCAGGAATTCCAAAGAAACAAAATAGTTAGCTCATCAATTTTAATTTACAAGTAGATCTTCCACACAGGGATAAAAATAACATTATCAATAAATCAAGTGGGGAGAGAAAGGATGAAGTAATTTAATTGTTAATTAGTTTATTTGTATGTCACAAGGTCAGTTAACTATTTCGCCAAAAATAAACCACAATCACCCTAAATTAAGCCGAGCCTCTCGTAAACAAAATAGTCCCTTTGCTTCCCCGCACGTGATTT
>Ga0302271_10001838_pt1 | contig 19885 bp, 21 predicted proteins | sample III_Bog_N1_1_FD_198767 | JGI IMG/M metagenome (GOLD analysis project Ga0302271, IMG submission 198767) | Peat permafrost microbial communities from Stordalen Mire near Abisko, Sweden - III_Bog_N1_1 | ecosystem: Environmental > Terrestrial > Soil > Wetlands > Peat | place: Sweden: Abisko... | reverse complement strand
ACCCCCCCCCCCCCCCCCCCCCTCTTTTTGTCTTTTTACCATGATCTTGAATCCTAAACCGAATTGCGTTAGTTAGACTTTGAAGCTTGCTTTGTCTAGCGTATTCAGCGAATCAATCTCTAAAATCCACAAAAAAACCATAATACATATTACAAACCATCTTTGTGTTTAACATTAGTGTTTCTTAACACATCAAATATATCTGTTACCCTTTAGCACTCTCTTGACCTATGTATCCGTGTTATATATTTCAGCCACGAATTTCTTGATCTGCTGTGCACTCATTGTGTGTAATATATCCTTTGTATTGAATTCCTCTCTTTTTATAAAAAATATATTCTCTTATTTGTTTTATCAATATATCCGATCGTACTTTGTCTGTGTTCTCCTTATGAAACAAACACAAATAATTAAATTAACTAGATTCCAAAAAATATTTACGCCTAATAATTTTCTACATAATAAACAGTCTGCGAACTAGTTATCACTCTATTCTTAGTCTAGTTTTTGAAAATTATTAATAAAGAATTCAGAAGAAAAAAACCTGAATATTTCTCCCCCCCCCCCCAGATTGAAAATTTTTCTCTTTAATTCATCAGAAAGATTTGTTTCTTAAATCCTTTCATCATTAGATTAGATACGAAAAACAAAAAGAATAGTTATTTAGAACTTCAGATTCAAGGTTTTAATAGTTGTGTGACCTTACACAAAATATTAAATTGTTAAAGCACAAAAGCAACAATAGATGGTTCTTCTAAATTATTTCCTTTTTCATTAAAAATACTGTATAATCTTTTCTTTTTATTGTTATTCAGGATAACACTACCAAAATATGTTATTTCAAATAGAGAATCTCAACAAAACAACTTGAATCCATCCATAAAATTGAATTTCATATATTCTTTATCAAAGAAACAGAGACGCTTCTCTTGCATATTATTTCCCTTCTTTCTGTTCATCTGTATTGCTCAATCCCTTCCATGCTTAAAGCTTTCTTGTTTTCCAAGAACTCCAGGAGGCCATCCCATTTGAGTTCCTCCTAGAATATGCAGATGCAGATGATAGACTGTTTAACCTGTGAGATGAACAAATAAGCAATCATAATACACCCAAAAATGAGAGCTCAACTTTAGAAATAACACCTGAATTTATTTAGATATGCGAATGATATCCAAAAATAACCAATTCCTTTTAAACTTCTAAGTAATCCATTTCCATTTGGATTAGTATTTAAAATTAATAATGATGAAGAATACTTTATTTACCTCCAATTTTTCCATCATTGATGACAACACGGTATCCTTCCTAGAGGTTATTTTATTTCGCAATATCTGCTACTTTCACGAGCAGATGACCTAATATTGCTGCATGGCGCTCTTCAGCCTTGATAAAATACAAAGTATTGCACATATGGGTTAAAAGAGGAGAAGTATTCAGAGATTATTTATGCTATTTTTTTCTTTTGCCATATTCAAAATTCTTTACTTTTTGCAGTTGGGTCAAGCCATCTTTGATTTTTGGTATGAGGACCACATGAAATGGGGCTTATGGAGCAACATCTTTGAAAGCGAGGCACTGTTGGTTAAAATAATAAGAGATTATTCATGAAGCAATCCTATGCTAAACTACAAAAAAGCAACAGGAAGAGTGCGGACATCCATCACAATAACCCTATTCATAATAGTACTTTATCATCTTCAAACACAATAGTAGATGGGATCTCCTTGCTGATGATCCTATCAAAAATCGTCTGGGTTTCCTTTTTGAAGGTCTATTTTAACAGTGGGCTAAACAACTATGATGTCTTTGCGAATAATAGTCGTTTTGCTGCTATCATCTGAGAAGAATCTTTGATAATACACTATTTAAGTATTTTGATAATTAATTGTTGTTTTTTTTTCTCTCTCTCAGAATCGGAGATTTCTTGTTATTATGTCATGAGATTCTGATCAACTGATTCAGTTTATGTGTTAATAATATTTATTAATTATAAATCCCCCACCAATTTGTGATTTTAATTTAAAAAATACACACACACGCATTATTACTTCATAACAATCAAAATGGAACTAGTCATAAAGCAATCCAACTTGACAATAGTTGTGTATTTTATTGGTTTAGATATCTATAAGACATCTTAGATTTTTACTACTTCATGCATTTCTTGTGTTTCACAGGGAAATAATAATTAGATCAATTGTTGGGATTAATAAAAACTTTTAAAATGTTTTCGATAGATCACACAAGGGAAACTAAGGATATTGGAAGAATCTGGATGTTTTGGTGGAAGCAATCGGAAACTTCTGAAGAGGGAATTAAAAAATATACTTTTGAAAGAAAAACAATTATTAATACAATACAGAAAGAAGAAAAAGGAACGTACTAAAAAAGTAGAATCGCTCTCTTGACTCAGTTTAATAATAGGCTTAACAGATAAGTAAAAAAAAACTAATTTTTACTAAAGGAAATATATAACTAATGATCTCCTCTGCTACTCCTTCACACTAAGCATCCATATCCGTTATGGCTACTTCAACCACTAAGAAACCTAAGAAAATTAACTGGAGCAACTTTCTTGTTGGGACATGTTTGAGTTTTGCAACTTAGCCATTCGAAGTGCTACGAACTAGTTCAATCATTAACAAATCGAATTTCACAGGCACAACATTCACAGATTTATTCGCTTAGATAAAGTAAATCTGGAAATCAGAAGGCCATAAAGGGTTCTATCGAGGTGGTTACTTAGCTATTATCAAAAGCACAATAGGTTGTGGATTGTTTTTCACTGGATTGGAGAATTGTAGATTGATATTTTCAGCTGAAAAAGCATCAAACGAATATTCGAGATAACTCTTGAATTTCTTGAGTGCATGCACTGCGAAGTTCGCAACTACTATGGTGCTGTCACCTGTCAGTGTCATGAAGACAAGGTTTGAAGTCGTCGGATAAAATGAATATAAATCGATAGCCAGCACAGTTTTTAAGATCTACAAAGAAGAGAAAATCAGTGGATTCTACAGAGGCATCTTGCCGACTCTTCTGAGAGATATCCCTTGGAGTGGGCTGCAGTTCGCTATTTACTCGACTTTGAATCATGGCTATGAGAAAATGACTTCCTCACGAGCAAGTGACTCATCGACATTTATTCTTTTTAATGGTGCTGTATCATCTGGGTTATCTCTGCTGGTTGTGTATCCGTTTGATAACATCAGAGTTAGATACTAAGGCACAAAGCTGGAAACTCGTTCGATGATGACGATGATGAAGTATGTGCATAATCAATCAGGGTTTATTGGGTTCTTCAATGGGTATCTTCCGAGATTGTTGAAGAAATGCACCAGTGGAGCGTTGACTTGGATATTGTATGAGAAACTTAATTCATCGAGGAAAGATTCTTTGAAGTTGCATTGAGCACAATAGCAATAATACCAACAAAAGTATAGTCTCATTCTTGTTTGGTTGCAGCAAAATCAATGAAAAATGCTCACATATTTCACAATTCTTTTAAGTCATTTGTGATTAAAGCAAATCAAATCAATTCTATTAAAAATATTGTTCTTTAGTTTATGTTAGTTGCCCTCTTTTTTTGTGAAAAGCAGCTTGATAATCGAGTTAGATAAATTATTAAAGAATATGCTCAAATTAGTTTGGATTTATCAAAAAGAATATGTTTTTGCCAAACCTCAATCATTTCCAGTTTTCAAGTTCAAAGAACCATACAATGAAAGAAAAGAAAGGGATAAATGAGTAAACGAATGTACATAACTACGAAACTAAGTTTAAAATGTTAAAGAAGAAAATTCATTCTTCTTCTTCTCCTTCATTTTTTCTTGCTGAAAACCCTAAAAATTACGAATCTTTGTTTCCAGCTTCCATCAAGAAATCCTTCCCAAAAAAAGCACAAACAATCATAAAAAAAAAACTTAAAATATTCAATTTTTTCTTCCAAATTCTTCTTTTTACCTGTAGATTGTTGCTGGATGCTTTGAATTACTCAATCTCTTCAGCAGCGCCTTAAATTGCTTTTCGGAGTTTGCCTGGCAGATGATCATCTTTATTTGTGGATCTAGTTAACACATTCGATGAAAACAGTGGATTTCTCTGTGAATCTGTCTTTTTTAGAGCATCATTCTACGCAGTAACTTCAGATAATCTCCCTACTAACCAAGTATTGTCTCCTTCGAATTTATTAAACAAATACGCTACAAACAACAAGAGACTTAATCTCTCATCGCTAAGAACACCATTTGTTGTTTTCTTGGAGAATTCCTAGTATGCCTCAGTATATTTCACTCTGTATTCACTGAATTCTTCGATAAAGGTGCCGACGAAATGCTGCAATTCACATACTAATCGGCTTTGGTTTTATTGCTGGATTTAGCTATTCTTGCTAAGATTATTATTTGAGTGATTTAAGCTATGAAACTAATTATTTGATCGTCCTCCTAGTTCTTGCATTTTCTCATTGGCTTCCATAACTTCTGATTTCATTTCCTCTATTCGCCTCTGAAGGTTGCTGATTTTCATGGACATATCGTCATTGGATTGCCTGAGAGCATCTTCATTGGATTGGGAATCTTCCAAAAGCGCAGAGAGTTCGTTAATTTTCTCATTTCTTTCGATTAAATTCTCACAGGTTTCTTAATATTTTGCTTAGAGAATTTTAAGTTGTGTAATATCAGCGGATTCCTAATAATCACTTGCGTGCTGTTCGTTCAGCTAGTTAATGTATTCTTCAGCTTTGACACTGTTGCTTTTGAATTAATGGATTTATGCATATATTTCCGAGAGGGCTTCTAGCATGTTTGCGCCTAATCTTTCGAAGGAAACTGTAGTTTTTTTATGAGCGTTATGAGCAGCTGCTGATTGGAGTTATAAAGTTGATAGTTATTGCTTGAGAGAAGCAGCTAAATCAGTTAATTTATCTGGAAAGTCCTCAAGAGAGGAGTGGTCGTTTGTTAAGTAAAGGAGTGTTTCTAAGAAGAGATCAGTGCTTTCGAAGAGCAAATCGATGATGAGTTACTGGTAGTGTTGTAAAGGAGAGGCTGCTTAAGATGAGGAATGATGAGATTAAGGGGATGATAACTTAAAGTTAAATGTATCTTCATCTTTGGATAGAGAAATCTGCTTGAGTTTTTCGTACTTGTTAATTAACTCCTAAGGACAAGCGTTTTGCAGTAATTCCTCTGCAACTTTGAGAACATAGCGGTACTACGCTTCCATTGCGGCAGAGTAGAAAGAGAGAGAGTGTGTTTTGAAGCGAAAATAATCAAGTAATTCTCACCAGCAGGATCAACTTTAAAATTGAAATTTCAGAAAGAGAGAGCAATAATGGGAGATAAAGAATCTAATAATTAATACAAATCAATCATGGTTGTTGCCTTCCCCCAGAGACATAATTTCAATAAATCTTTGGATTTTGACTGCTGTGAATATCTTCAACGAGGCCGAAAAGAGTGGAAAGTTAAAAATACAGGGGTGATAAGAAGCAGAGGGCAGAGGGGCGAAATTAAATAAACTAAGAAAAAATAAAGAAAAAGTATTAAGCCAAAAAGGATCATCAACACAAACATGGTCATGCAAGTTTAGGTTCGCACTCTCGAAGGCGAGACTAGAGTGCTGTCTTTCGAGCAAGGTACTAGCGTACTCGCTCTCAAGAACTAGCTCTCCACTGAAATGGGATTAGACGTCGACATGATGAACTTGGTCAGCAACGGATTCATCGCTCCCAACACTGAAGCAGTCATCAACGATTCCACCTATTACCTCTCCCTCAAGATTGAAGGTGGTAAGAAAAAGAAGAAGAAGAGATCTTACACTTCCAAGAAGAAAACCACCCACAAGCACGTTGCAATCAAGCTTGGAGCCATCAACTACTACAAGGTTGACTCCAACGGCAAGGTCACTTACAGCTAAAAGAGCTGCCCCAAGTGTGGACCTGGTATTTTCATGGCTAAGCACTACGACAGACATTACTGTGGAAAATGCCACCTTACCTTGAAGATTGACGCTGAAACCGCCAAGAAGAATCTCGAGGAGCTCAAGAAGAGACAAGAAGCTAAGAAGAGCGGTGGTGCAGCTGCTGCCGAAGCTGCTGGTGGTAAGAAAGACGCCAAGAAGGGCAAGAAGGGTAAAAAATGAAGAAATTTATTATCCTCAGAATGGAGAAGAATCTCGGCATTGTTATTATGTGATGTTAACCAAACGTAGAGTTTAAAATATTCAGCAAGTGCTGAGATTCATTCGTTTCATGTATCCTGCATCAGTCTACTCTTTTTATTTAAAATAAAGATGTCATACTACTCATTTTTAAAAGTCATTTTTTCGCTTTGAGCAAGTGGCTAAGAATCAGACTTAGAATAACAATAACAACAACAAATAAGGGTTTATTTTATTTACTGAGATTGCGTTTAAAGTTAAGTTTTTGAAGAATTGTTGTTGAATGATACGGAACTTTAAGAATGTTCTCAAAATTTTATGAAAAACCGAAAAAGTTCATTGATAATTATTGTGTATATGCATTTGTAATATGAGGTATTTCTGAACAGAATGAAAAATAAGGGAAGAATAATATTTAATACATGAAATGTCTTTTTTCTTCTCTCTTTTCAATCTTCTTTGGTTCATATCTGCAAAGAAAGAAAATATCTTTTAATCAAACGATTGATTTAGAATAAGGATAAATCCAAGAGAAATTAGGAAATCCTCTGACAATTTTAAAAACACACAGACCTACCAATATAACCCAGAATAATACAAAGAGGTTTGTTAATAATATACAAAACATGAATTAGTATGATTTCCCTTCTCTTCTCATAGGAAATAATCAGGTGTTTTCTTTGTCACATGTACTTCTCCTCTTCTCGGTGCTGGATCGAATTGCAGGAATGTCGCATTCATTTTCTCATCTACTTCTATAATCGATGCTTGATTTCCACATCGATAGCAGTAATTTGGTGCTGAGAACAATGTTACTAGCTTATTATTATGAGTTTACTCATACCCATCCATGACTAGCTGATGTGCACGATATACGTTGTCCATTCCATTGAATTTCAAGAATTTCTCTGTTTCATCTTAACCAAAGATAAATCCAGCACCTCGAGGGCTCATATCGAACCCTTGGATATCAGCTGGATCACTCCAAAGCAAGTCACACATTTAACCTGGTTTTGTTATGAAAAATGAATGGAAAAAATTATTAAATTGGTTTGAATTTGCATATATTCTACCTTCCTTGGGGATTTCTTGTATTCTGTCGATTTATCTAATTTCATCGAGTGTCTTGATATTAGGAGATAGCCCTCCGTGAAGTCCGAAGATGGAGTTCTCCACGAGTGCAGTGAGTGGCAGATAGTCAAAGAGATCAGTTAGATATTTCCATACATTTGCGTTGCCGTATTTTCTAAGACATTCATCGTAGAACCCATATACCTATGTGATCGATCTGCTCTCATGGTTTCCTCTGAGAATAGTGATCCTATCTCTGAATCGTATTTTCAACGCTATTAGTAATGTCACACATTCCACGGAGAAATACCCCCTGTCAACATAATCCCCTAAGAAAAGATAATTCGTATCAGGTACTCGCCCACCGATACGAAAGAGTTCGATTAAATCATGGAATTAACCATGGATATCGCCGCAGATAGTCACTGGACTGCGAACAGGCTGCACATTCGATTCCGTTTGGAGTATCTCCTATGCCTTTTCGCAGAGCTGTTTTACATCATTTTCTGAGAGTTATTTGCATTCATAAAGGTTTTCGATTTGTTCTTCGAGAGTTTGAGTCTCCGCTTAAGTCAGGTTGGATATCACCATTGAATAATAATTGTAGTTCTATGGTTTTGGCTGATTGATCTCTAATTTTTGTGAGTGTGTGTGTTTTTTTTGAAATTTTATGATTTTTTTTTGTAATTAACTTTTTTTTTCTTCAGAATTGCTTCCCTCTCAATTTTCTCTCCAAATCAATTGCATTTCAAATCATCCAAGAAATATCATAAAAAGAAGGAAATGTATATCTCTCTTTCTCATTGAAAGAACATCTGCTCTAATTATTTGTATAGTCTTTCGAAAAAAGAACAAACAATGTAAGAATAGCAAAAAGAACAGCCACTTGTGGTGAAGAAGGTATTGTATATTTTTCTCCATTTGTTTCACTGATTCTCTTTGGTTTCTTCATCTACTACTACTCCATCTCCATTCTTATCTCCTACTTTCTGAATATCCTCTTAATCCTTCTAATAACTCTCTAATCCACTGCTATTACCTTCATTCTCTGCTTGTAATTCTCTTATTTCATCTCCTGTTTGTCCTTCTGTTAAATCTCCTAATCCTCCGCTTTCCTTATCTTGCTTTGCATTATTAATGCTATTCTAAATGGATTGGAGCTTCTCTTCAATGAGCTATTTCTCTTGTTACAGCTCTTTGATTTTATTCGCGAGACAATTGTCAAACCTCTCAAGTAAACCAGCAACTTTGTTATTTTCCTCTTGCTCAACTGATTCTTCACTCTTTTCTTCTTCGTATTGTTCTCCTTTATTGTAAAGTTCAATATGCCAAGGAGGGAACAAGCTCATGAGTAGACATACAATGAATTCCTTGACTCGTAGGATAAACAGTAAGATCCCTTTTGGTCTTCTTCGCTTCTATGAGATTGTAGGGGAAGATAAACCAGTTGTAGCAGTAGCATTTGTACTCTTCTCCTTCTCCTATTCTGGTTTCGGTTGAGATATTCCAGCAAATTATGTAGTATTCCCTGTAACCTCTCCGAAATCAGCATTCATATTTATTTCCTTCCTTGCTTATTCCTCCTGCGTTTATCTACCAGAGTCTGTTTGATTCCCAATGAGACTGCTTGGATTAGTCTCTTGAGAGCTAGAATTATCCTTGGAAGCTGCTGAAGCATTAGAAGTATCAGATATTATCGCATGATCTTGCAAAACAAGATTGGGATTATTTTCTTTTGAAATGCCATTAGCATTATTATTAATGCCAGGATTATCATTGTTTTAGCTAGCCGAGCCATCAGTGAAGTTAATATTTGTCACATTCTCAGCAGCTGGAGCAGTAGAATCCAGGATATTCTAGTTATTACCTTGAGAAATGCCATCAGTTGGATTGGTGGCAGCTGTAATAGGAGGAGGATTAGGCAAATTGTTGTTGTTAACATTAATCACCCCTAAGATAGGGTTGTTATTGTTGTTATGAAGATTCTCTTGAATATTATTATTCGCATTATTATTCCTGTTAATTTACTTCTATTCAAATTTATGCTAGAACTCCTAATATTTCACAACAGCATACACGATAGCAACGCCCAGCATCGCGTATAAAAACATCCCTTTAAAGTTATAAATAATCAAACCTAAGAAAAACACTATCCCAAAGATGTCCACACCTTAGATTTGAATCTACTGCTGCTATTGCTGCTGCTACAATTATTGTATATTCTGATTCCTTTCAAGAGCAGCTGCATCTGCGAGCTTCTTATCAGTTTCTGCTTTTTGTGCTTGCAATTTCGTTTCGAGGATCGATTAAAATGTTGGATGGAATAATGGAAATTATTGTTGGAATTCCTGTTTTTGTTACTGGCACACTCTACTCCTTCTTCTTCGTTCTAGATGCTGCAGCTGCTAGCTATCAGGAACGCTCGCAAAAGGTTAAATCAACTCTGAGAATTATCTCCAAATCGATTCCGCTACGATCTTCTAATCCAAAATTTTCCTTTTCGAATCTAGTTCCACAGCATGATCAGATACCTATTGCTCTATGAGAAGGTTTAAACTCAGCTGAGCTTATTTTTCTTATCCAATCTGATTCTACTGGTTCTACATATTCCAAAACACGCTGGTGGCATTTCTCTGCGAATTCTCGCTGAGTTAATCCCCCAGTGTGTTTCGATCATCGACGATTCTCCCAGCATGCATGAACTGCAGCTGTGTGTGGGAATACCCAGCAAGTTAAGAATGGTAAGTTGCGAGTACACGTTTGAGTTGTCCGAATCGCCAAGAACTTGGCACTTCCAAGCTGACATCTTAGATTCCTCTGTTTTAGTTCTTCACGTGGACTCTAACAAGCTCTAAAGCTTTTATAGCTTGACTATCTTGCTATGGTTGCTATTTTTCGCTTATGTCACTTGACTATTTCAGACTCATTTTCTAGCTAAATATTACAAACACACCCTTCCCTAAAATATGTAGTCACCTCCGTAATCTCAATATTTTCCTTTCTAATCTACTTTATCTCTCTCTATCTCTCAGTTTTCTTCTTCTGATTTTTTGTTTCTTTCCAGCGATTTCTGAATAAAAATTCAAAACAAAACCCTCTTGAAAATCCTTTTACTTAATCCCCCAAAATTCTTTGCTTGTGTTATGCTTTAATGAAATCTTTGCATAAATATTTCAATAGCAAACATGATGCTAACCAATTTGGAACAATCAAATCAATCTATTGCCATTTTACGTCTCTCTCTTTATAGCTATTTTTATTTAAACCTTCAATCAACTCAAACGAATCCCAACACAGAAATCAAGATCATCTTAATTCTCTGAATCTTATGAAATATTCCTCATTTAGAAACATGAAATGATTATTATTAGGGTAAATTTAACAGTTTCAAGCATTTTTTGTGGGTCTCAAACTCTCTCTCTCTCACACAACCTCCTGCTCCCCCATATTTCAGTTATCTTCACTATCATCATCACCATCGTTGCCACTTTTGGGTCTCTTGGTGATAAACGAAATCGTGAATGTCTTATTTTCTTGAGGATTTCTCTTGTCTTCTAGATTAGCTAATGCCATGAGATACATCATGATCAGCGCAAATAATCTCATGCCTGTTCGTTTCATCAAGAACGAAGCTGGATCTTCTGTGATATTCTCCTTCAAGAACAACATTTACGCGTTTTTCGACAAATTCGATTGAAGGAATCCATTGTTAAACAGTAATGGGGATATCAATGTAAGCGGCAATGGCAGAAATGACCCTAGCATGAATGCTTTCGAACTCGTTAAGTTTAAGTATTTCTAGCTGTACAGCTCACTGAACAATTTTCCGCTTAACATCGAATTCATAAAGATCGATAAGTGCAGAAGTAAAATCGATCCGCTTTCACCAGTAACAGTATCTCCATCACCTTCCCATAATTCAGTGTAGCTGCCTAAAAAAATGCCCTGAAGTAATCCTACGCATAGCAGTTATCTATTGTAGTATTTCAAGCGCTGCTCATTTGTTTCAACTTAGATGTACTCAATAGATTAAGATTATGATGATGACGAAGCAATTTTGTCAATCAAAGGCTGTTGTGAAGAGGACAAATCAGATTGCTATCCCTATGAATCTGCATTCCTTTTGTATTCCTGCGCTTTCAAATAATCCTTGTATCCACCACCAACATTGCTGCTAGTGATGGTATTAGTAGTGGTGATATTACTCTACATCTACTCACTTTAGCTTAATTCTTGCAGGAGAAGGTGCTTATTCGCTTGCGTGTATCCTAGTGGTTATGTCAGCTGCCTGTGCTTGTAAATCGAATGCGCTTAAACGATTGCAGTTCCTGAGAGAATCGCAATCGAAACGACTGGATCCAAGAAGTAATGTATTGGAAATGACACTGCTGTGCCAATAACATTCCTAATCATACTCTGCTTAAACATCTCATCGTTAACTTGCTTTAAGTATTTCTTGATCTGCTCCGTTCTGGGTCCAATCTGCTCGAATGTCCAGAAGCGATTTACTCTAAATAAATTCCTCATTTTTTTTCTTCAGGAGGCAATATAATGGCAGTGTACTCTGTGAATTGAAACAAAAAAGAATGGCAGTGTATCGCTTCTTGGGGGAACTTAGCAATCAAGTAGTAGTAGTAATCAGATAGATGAGATAATCTTGTATTTCGTATCACTTCTTTAAGTGCTTGTTTTGTCTAAAAACTTCTTCTTCTAAAAATAACTGTGGGCGTGTTGCGCTTTTGCTACGTTTCTTAGATTTTCTCTAATTTTCAATCAAAGAAAGTTTAATTTAAGATATTTATATTTCCTGCCTTGGATCTGCTTACCTTCACTCCCTACTGAAGGGGAAGATTCAAAATCGAATGCAATCCCATTAATCTCCAGCACAGATTAATAAAAATAATAACATATTTGTGTTTCTACATAATGTTTTTTGTTTTATCTCTGCTATTCCTATCATTAGCTTTTCCTTTTTATCCTCCCCATTTCCCCATATGTGAGTGAGATCCACTTCAACATTATTCATATCACTATCTCTTTATTATTAAAACCCCCGATTCACATCTTACAAAACACGCATTCGACTAATTTATCCGATTCTTGCATGATTGCTTTGAAATAGCAGGGGTTGCAGAGTGCATGCAGGGTGCAAACAGGGCTTGACTTTAAAATCGTATCTTGATCGAAACTAACTAAGCAATTCGAGCACATTGCTTTCGTGCATGGACATATAGTAGTTAACCCTCCAGTCGATTCTTTCTCGCAGAACGGGCATTAACATTTGCAATTCTCTATGTAATTGTAGACTTTCTAGCATTGAGTGCATTTGGATATTTTACATCGTGGACATGATTTCATTTTATTCGTTAGGTTGGTTGTTTCCGTAGAGCATTTCGGACATTTGCAGAAGCATTTCTCGAGTTATTAAGGAGTATCATGCAGCAGACACGATATCCGCGAACAAGCTGGACACTTGTAGTATTCGGGTTTACGTGTGTCTATCTCGATTACACCTGCCTAACCGCAGTACGAGCAATTGATTTTTAGCGATTCTTAAATGGAAGTTTATTATTTGATAACATCCATGACGAATTCCGTGATTGCGGAGGTGTCGATTTGTCCCTAGCAGAATTTGATAAAGCACGGAGCAAATGCTTGGTCAGGCACGAAAATTGTGTTTAAGCAGTCCAAGCAGAAGGAATGGCTGCAGGAAGGGTTAGCGTAAAGAATGGAAGAAGATTTACGACATATCGAGCAGTAAGTAAGATTCTACTATTTTTTAGTAATTTTACTGTCTGCTGGATCAAATGGGTTAAATGTGGGGATTGAAGGATTAATCACTGGTTTAATAATTGATTATGGTTGCTGCTGAATCGGTTATGGCTATTATTGAATCGGTTATTAGCTAAGAGCAGATTAGTTTTGTTGTGATGCTAAATTCGGGTATTTCTGAGACTGCTATTGGTTGGAAATACCTTAGTTACTTGATTACGAGGAGTTATTTTTCTCATACTTCTCAAGTAATTCCTTCTGCTTTTGCTCTTCGCGGAGTTTTAACGCATCATACTGTTTTTGAATAGGATTCATTTATTATTATTATTATTATTAACCACTCACATCAGGATATTTCTATGGGTTAGTTTACATCAGTTGCTGCTGCTACTGCCGCTGCTATTAGTTAATCATTTCTCTTTACTATTTCTATTATTCCAATACCTAATAGAGTGTGAGCCCTTATTGTTATTGCTTTTCTCCATTTGGATTCGCTTCTGATCTACTCATGTGACTTGCAGGTAATCCTGGCAGTCGAATTATCGACTATGATTATAATCCAATGGAGTTGTTATTAGAAGGAGAAGCATTATTGATTGAAGGTGGGCGAGCTGACTGCGCAAGGAAGAATTTATTTTTATCGTAGACAACAAACGATAGATGCTATTCTGGCTTAGCAGATGACATCTCTAAGACAATCTACGAAGGAACATAATAAAACACAGATATCGATAAATTGAATATCTTGCATATATCTAAGAGCTTCTCTTTATCTTGACTCGCTCGAGATAACTTTTTGAAGGTCAAATATAGGATATCCTAGGCTTCACTGTTGTTTAGGGTTGTTAAGTATTATTACACTGGAAGCTTAGTGGTATTATTCGCAGTTTCTATTCCTTTATTAGCAGTTGAGATCATTCCCTTGATGTTATTCATTGCCTAGACACGCGGTATTCCATAATTCTAACTGGTTAGTTCTGGGATGTTAGCGAAGATGATTTTCAAGGGAGCTGTTGTCAACCGGGTCAGGGAATCGGATATGACTCCTACTAGGAGTAGTTATTCGAGGGATTAACAAGGAGTTAGCTTGACTGATTTGAATTCTAAGTTGAGCTTCGATATGAGATTCTGTGTGATGTCTGGAAAGAGAACTATAGCTTCTTTAATTGGTTTCCAATCACTCATGTAGATCTAGCCATAGGAATTGTTGACTCCCTATGGTGGAAGGTACATAACAGTTAGCAAGTTGTTGAGGAGAAGCTGATATTATTTGCTAGAAAGAGTGGTGTGTGTACAGCTGAAGAAATATTTTGGAAGAGCAAACAGATAATATGAAAAGAGTGAGGTATATGAATAAACTTCTTTCGCTTTAATTAATCTTTTTTTTTTGTTTGGAAAATATCAACAATATCGAATAAAGAGAGAGAGAGAAGGGATATTCATTCTAAGACTTGTCCGTGTGTTTTAATTCTTCTTTTAAAACTATTATTTCAACCGAAAAGAATTCCATTTTGATTTGATTTGATTTTGGGGAGAAAGAGAAAGAGAGGAAGAATATTTGAAATGCTCAAAAACGAGGAGGAGGAGGAGGAAGAAACAACAGAGGGGTAAAATCACGATGATGGAGATTAGAGTGGCTTGTTTCTACGGCTTCTAGCGAAGGATAAGTAGATTGCGGAGTTAACTAGGTTGAATAGGTTGCTAGAATAGGAGAAATCAAGTGTTGAGTGCTTATTGCGTGTGTCTTCGGAATAGCTAAGAAAACTCCAAGAGGAGATCAATGATTAAAGGAAAAATAGTTATTAGAGTATGCCAAATGGAGATTCCTGCCAATAGCAAGGAAAGAATGAAAAATAGGAGCAGGAAATGGCATACCAAGAAAGAATAAAACAATTAACATATCAATGCATGCAATTAGAAACCAGTGTTGTCAAGGCACATGAGGTTATTACTCATTACTAAGCAGAGGAATCGAATGCAAATGCGAAGTAGAAGAAACTCAAAAAAGAAAGGAAAACACTTGAAAAGGAGTTAGCGTAAGTCAAAGAGATGAATGCGAATTTGCAAGAACAACTTGAGGCAAAGAAGGAGGAATAGAGAATACAACTGGAGTACGCTAATGGTTATGCTGAGAAGATTGAAGTGCTGCAAAGACAGATTCAAGAATAAGCTCAGCAAATCAGTAAGCTGTAAGAAGATAAGGAAACAGAGTTAAATAGTCTCCAAAGGGAATTCGAATAAACTCAATAAAACCTAGTTGTGAATCATTCCGTGGAGATATCTCGCTGCAAGGAGGAAGAGGTTGGTTTATAGCAGACACTGTTAGATCTACGACAGGAGCATACTAAAGTTATTTAGGTCAAAGAAGAACTTGAAAAGAATGGGAATTATCTTAAAATTGATAATATTACACTACGAGATAAACTTAAAAGAATGAATGGCATCAGCAGTAATAGTAACACTAGTACGCATGCAAACACACATAGCTCTTCATTCATCTAGCAATAGTAATACAGTATCCCTCCAAGGTAGTAGTAGAAGCCTAGTCATAAGAGAGCTAATTCCAGTAGCTCTCAATAATAGCATCAGTATTTAGATCAGTTGTCGTTAGTAACTCCAACACAGCATCAACACAGTTTGAGCATAAATCAGCAGACATCTAGTTCCAGCGTGAATACAACTACTGGATTAGGTGCTAATAGAACCAACACTGGATAAGTATACCCTAAGATGATGATGTCAAACTATCCAGAATAGCAGCAGCTTTAGGAGAAGTAATAGTAGCTGTAGCATTTGCAGGAATAGAACATAATCAGTGGGAGCAAAAATATCCTCACATTCGCTGGGAATAACAATAACAACAACAATAGCAATAACTCATATGGTACAATAATTGACTAGCAGTAGACATTACCTTTGGGGATATAAATCCATTCCAAACCAGCAGGTAATCACGCTAACAATGGTAATTTCCAGCAGGACATCAGCAGTAGCCAATGGAACAGCATGTATGCGACGATAGATTAGACGTCTTAGCTGGGTGAATTAGCTCATAACGCTAGGGAGAGAAGTATCGATGCATGCGAGTTATCGAGCATCTTATCGAAGACAATTGTGAGCCCATTGAGGGGATAAATGTGGAATAAATAGACGGATAAACTTAGAGACATAGCAAAGGAACTAAGCAAAGAAATCGAGAGGCTAGCAGAGAGTCTAACTAAGGGCTTTGATGGTAGGAAGAATACTTGGAGTTAGAGTATTTTTTCAGTGAATGCGGTACTTGCAAAAGCTGAGAGTGAATGCAAGAAATTCTGTGGGATCAGCAGTTACAATGAAAATGAAGGAGGACAACAAGCACAACAACAATAATAACCATACTAGCATATTGTACTCACATCGATCCTTGAATCCACTCGTTAGTTGCTGAGTCTTCTCTAGCTTAGCTTATCAAAAAACTCCAATACTCATGATCATAGTAAAAATATGTTTTTCAACTAAACCAAGCATAACCAAGTGCTTAACCTTCACTCTCATCATCTGCATCATACACCTGACCAAGAGATCAAGCACTTGCTGACTGAACTACAAGAACTCAATGGAGAAACATACGAATCCTGTTAATTACAGCAGTAATAAGAACAAGAATAAAATATTTCAAAAAGTAATACGAGCTATTAGCTGCTGAGTTACTTATTCTCCACACTTATAAACCTTCTTAGCAATCCTATTAGCACTCACAAAGGAATTGATAAGACCCATAACAACGCGATTGTGGAGAATTTGAAGTCTTTGGAGAGATAATTGCCAATTGGTATCTAACCTTACTTGCCGAATCTCGTGAATTAGATTATCAGCCTAAAGACACGCAACCAAGAAATCCAAAGAGAACTAACTAAACTACAACTTACAAATCGTAATGTTAGAGGGATTAGAGGGGATTAGTTGCAGTAGTGAAGGGTATTGAATTAAATAATTTATTTTATTTTCAAAAGACAAACAAAGACAAAATGAAGAGAACATGATATTCTTAAACAATTATTCTGTTATTCTATTGTGTCATAATTAAAACTTGCTTTCCCCCTCTAAAATTACACATATGCTTCATGTAAATAACCACCTAAACAATCACACACACATTAAACTCTAATCTTGAGCTCCTTTTTCAATAAACAAGACTACTTTATTCTCTTATTTGTTATTGTTTTTGTTTTATTGAGACTCAAGTGGGGGGGATCAGAAATATCAATGATTTTCGAAAATCTTTATCTTCCTGCTGGTCTATTTGAGTTCTATGATCACATAGAGTTACTTATTCATTGCGAATTATTAATTTACAGAAATTCGAGCTTCAAAAAAAGTCAAAACGAATCTAGCAAACTTGCAGCACGCATTCTTATGAAAGTTATTTAGAGAAACGCGGAGGATTTTGAGGTTGGTGAGCCACTTGGCTACAATCGGCATTCATACCTGTCGACGGATATCCACACAGGCGATAAAATGGTCGTCAAAATCTTGCAGTTTTAGAATAAAAACAGCAGAATGGAGGTTATTAGATAGATTCAAAAATATGAATTTTTAGATTACGCCAAAGCTCCTAATGACGAAAACGCAGCAAATCAATCATCGCAGTCTCTTAGTACAGGAAACAAACCTTAATAACAGTACTCTTAAGCGATTCAAAAGTATCCTGAGAATTAATACATCAGTAAAGTGAGATTCTATGCGGTTGAGCAGCGAGGGGATAACACTCATTTGTACATTGCATCGGAGTTAGCATAGCAGTCACTTTCTGAACGTATTGGGAAGAAGAGAAAATTCGATGATTATTTCTCCTCCAGAGAGATCAAGGATATTGTAAGGTGCTTGTTTTCATCTATGGAGTTCATGGATGCTAAATCTTTAGCTCATTTCAATTTAAAACCATCGAATGTGCTATTTTTCTCTACTCAAACGGAGGATTTCTATAAAGTCAGCGATTATGGGTTTGAAAGTGATGATCTAGTATCTGAGAAAATCTGGCAAGCTCCTGAGTTGGGAACTGGATCAGCTAACGACGGAGAAGATCGCGATGATAATGAATTCTTGAGGTTTCGAGAAGATGTTCGGTTTGATGATTTGCTTAAAAAAAGAGAATTCAACTCACTAAACCCTCTCCATGTGAGTTACGATCCGATTAAATTCGATGTCTTCCGAGCAGGTCTCATTCTGCTCTAAGTCGCGACACTAATCTCTTCGGAAGACCTCTTGAAATTCAAAGACTACTCTGAAAGCGTCGAAATTCAAGTATTCATTTAGTAAATCGAATGATTTATTCTGATTTTGTTTGGGTTATTGCTCTTTTTAGCGCTTCAAAATAGAGACTTTAGAGAAGATCCATCAGCGTTACGATGATGATCTGTTCGAGCTCATTAACCGCATGATAGTCCCCAGCCACTCTGAGCGACCTTATCCTTCCCACTTAAAAAAACAATACCAATCATTTTTACAGTCGAAATATAATTTCCTAGGTGGTCCTTTTGGCAAGGGTCCATAGGAGAACTTGCAGAGAAAATTCTGCGCAGACATCTATTAGAAGATTCTTATTCAAATCGAGAGGAAGAAGAAAACGCCTGATTAGTATTTTTCAAAATATGATATGAATAAAGGACTCAAGACCATTACGATGAATAATTTCTCACGAGCACTCAAGAATCTAGATCTATTTTTGTCACCCTATGAGATGGAATTGCTAGTGAATTCGCTAGAAACAGAGAAACATCTGATTCTATCACTGAAAAACAGTTAAGATTTAGAGAGAGAGAGAGAATTATTTTTGGAATTAATGGAAATTATTGACTTATTGTTGTTTTTTGTTTATTAGTCATCGATAGCGAGGAAGCCGTAGTCACGTAAATGCTCGTAATCACACAGAATTTTTTCAATATTTGAAACCCTGCTTAATCTTAATATTTCTCTTTCTCTAAATCTTTCTTTTTTAGGACGACCGTTCAAAAATCAGGAAACTATTCCCGGAATAAGAAACCCTTTATTTAAAGTACATCATCGAACTCAACAAGGAGATCATACGTCGAGGTGATAACATCAATCTTATCTTTGAAGATGAGCAGAACAAAACCATCGAGTTCATCAAGAACGAAAATTTTAATTTCCAATTTCGTTTCAAGCGTTATGAGATGCCCGAATAGATTTCAGAGCTGATCTTCAAGAAATACTGCATTAACAACGATGGTTTGCTGAATTGTTAGCTCTTCATCGATGATTTTGTGCTACTTACATTAGGTACTAATATCCTTCAAATATTCTTTAACCCTTTGCAAATTCCTTTTTTCCCTTAATCCAATTATTTCCACAGTATCTGACGAGGAATACGAAAAAGTTGTCTCTTAAGTGTTTTTCATTTTGCGTGAGAAATTCCTGACAATCGATGCGTTCTTCAAGAATTTCGATATTAAAGGCAACAAGTTCATCGTTGAGCAAGACATTTAGGATTTCTTCGATGAGTCATGCTTTGAAGTTGCTCCAAAGGTCTTCACGAAACTCCTGGAGAATATGCAGAACCACAATAATCATCGGATTTATTTGCTGAATTTGCATTAGTTTTTCCAAAAACCAATCGTAGAAACGTTGACGAGTTTCTTCAATAGAATGTGTAGGTAATTAGGTAATTCTGAGAAAATTCTGTAATCAGAGCTGATAGCTGTGACATCCAAAATCAATCATGATTTTATTCCATCTGAAAAATTTAATCAAGTGCTATCATCGTTCGGGTTCAAAGTTCAATAAGATGACATTGCAATTGTGTTTAATCTGCTAGGAATACGAAAGGACATGTATGGCTAGCTTGAAATCGAAAAAACGTGCTAGATTTTTTATGAATGGTGTG